>Ga0272448_1002962_pt1 | contig 20662 bp, 17 predicted proteins | sample YNPCB0191_FD_202220 | JGI IMG/M metagenome (GOLD analysis project Ga0272448, IMG submission 202220) | Hot spring sediment microbial communities from Yellowstone National Park, WY, United States - YNP-CB-019-1 | ecosystem: Environmental > Aquatic > Thermal springs > Hot (42-90C) > Sediment... | reverse complement strand
CGGGACTGCCAAATAGGAAACGATCCCCAAGCGTTCGGCAATGGGTCGCCGCACAAAGCGCGGCTCCGTCCGCACGTCCGCAATCACAACCACCTCGCCGCTGTGCACGATGTGGCCAATGACACCTTGGTTCACCTCGATGAGTCCATCCTGAAAGAATTCGCCATCCAGCCCGCGCCGCGCGGCATAACGCAAGGCATGCGTCTCCGGTTCGATGAACGCGACCGCCGCCGCGTCCACGCGCAGCCGTTCGGTAACTTTTTCCAAAAGAACTTCAAGCCGCTGTTCCAGGTCCAGGTTCGCCATCATCGCGACGTCAATGTCGTGCAACGCGGTGATGCGCTCCAGGCGTTCCAGGGCGGTGGAGTACTGCTGCGCCCGTTCGAGCGCCAGCGCCGTGTCGTTGGCGATGAGCGCGAGCAACCGCATTTCGTCTTCGCTCCACGCGCGCGCCGTCCGGCTGTTGATGACGATGCCGCCGATCGCTTGCCCGGCGACGACCATGGGCGCGAGGAGTGAAGAGACAATTCCCATCTGGGTCACCCACGGCGGCGTCCCAAAGCGCGTTTCGCGCGACTCGTCGGGAATGACCACCGGCGCCTGGGTGCGAATGGCGTAAGCGAGACCGGTGCTGGCGGTGAGAGGGATGCGCTGGGCTTGCTGGAGAATCTCGGCGGACCAGCCGATACCTGCCCGCGCGGACCAAGTCTGACCATCCGCGTCAATCAGCGCGATCGCGGCGAACTCGACATCGAGCAATTCACTTGCCGCGCGCGCGGCTCGATCCATAATGGCTTGCGCGTCCGTCTCACCAAGCAGCGCCTGCGAGAGTTTCAGCAGCGCGGCTTGCTCTTCGATGTGGTGCGCTTTGGTCTGTTCGTGCAGTTGCGCGCGTTCGATCGCTATGGCGATCTGGGCGCTGATGGCGGAAAGCAGGCGCAGTTCGTCATCGCTAAAGATGCGGCCATCTGCTGTGGTGAGGTTCAAGAGGCCCAGCACACGATCTCTGGCGCGGAGAGGGATGGAGGCGTGATAGCGCAAGCCGCGCGTATCGCCGCGCGCCTGCTGCAGCCGTTGACACTCCAGGATATTCGTCGCTGCCGTCAGTTCGCCGGCGAGCAGTTTGCGCTGGCAGGTGCAGCCGAGCCAGCGCATCTCGGCGCGGTCGCCGGCTTCCAAAGCCGGCGGGAGGTTGTGCGCGCCGGCGAGCCGAAAGTTGCCGCGCTCATCCAGCAGGGACACCCAGGCGGCAGAGGCGCCGATGGTCTCGCAGAGGAGCGGCAGCGCTTCCGCGAGCAGCGGTTCGATTTCGACATGGCGATTGGCGCTCTGGGCAATCGCGCTGAGGGTGGCGATCTCCCGCGTCCGCGCCGCGACGCGGCTTTTGAACTTGGGTGCCTTACCCAGCCATGCGCGGATCTCCTTGAACATCCCCTACCCCTGTAGTGCTTGCAAGCTATCATTGATTATAGCACGGCACACTGATGAGACAAGAGGGGTAAGAGTACTTGCCAAAGACAAAAAGACTGGTCAAGGTTTGGAACCCTGACCAGTCTCTTTGCGGTCAAACGATTCGGACTATTTGGCTTGCGTGTGGCACGACTGGCATACTGCCGGGTCGTCCTTGAACGCCGAGTGATCGGGATTCGCGGTTGGCGCTTTCGGCGCGCCACTCACGCCAGTCAAGTGGCAGACTAAGCATTGCGTCCGCGCGGGGGACGCGTGCGACACTGGAATTTGCGGTGGAGTCCCTGCCGCTTTGGTTGCCGCCGCCGTGGGCTGTCCGCCGGCGGGCGCGCTCACGTAGTTGCCGGTACCGACTGGCGCGTTCCACTGTTGATAGTCGCCTGGATCGCTCTGCGGCAACTGCACCTGGATGTAACCGTAGCTCGCCCAGTTCGCGCTCTTGGAGGCGGTGTGGCACGCGTTGCAGCCCGTGAGTGCGTTCTTCAACGCCGCGTTTGCCTTGTCCTTGTCCTTCGCCATGATCGCGGCGTCGAGTGGCTTGGCGTAGTTGTCTTCGAACGCCTTGAGCATCGGGGCGCGCGCCGGCCGCGTCGTCTCGCCGACTTCTTGGATTTCCAACGCTTCGTCCAGCTGATATTTTGCCATGTCCCAGTTGCCGGCGTCCAGCGCGTACTTGATCTGGGCAAAGCGACGACCGTACTCGATCATCACCGTGCCGAGGCCGGGCTGAATTTTCCACAGCGTCAGATTGGTGTCGAGGTTATTGAACTTGTCGTTCACCAATTTTTCCACGCCAGCCATATCGGGTGTGCCGGTGAGGGCGGGCTTGGGCGTTGTGGTTGGTACAGCCGGCGGGTTGACGATATAGTTGCCAGTGCCCTTGTCCGCCTTCCAAACGATATAGTCACTGTTGTCGGCAGTCGGCACTTGAACCTTGATGAATTGGTACGACGACCAGGGTCCGCCTTTTGCGGCAGCGTGACAGCCGTTGCAGCCGGTCACCGCATTCTGGTACGCCGCTTCGAACGCGACGAGGTCTTTTTTCTGTGTGGCTTGATTCAGTGGATCGAGGAAACCGTGCTCAAAGGCTTTCAGCGCGTCGGCGCGACCGGGGCGCGTCACCTCCGCCACTTCTTGGATCTCCGGCATCTCGTCCAACTGATACTTCGCCATATCCCAATTGCCGTTATGCGCGGCGTACCAGGCGCGGCTGAAGCGATTGCCGTACTCGATCATGACAGTGCCGAGCGCTGGCTGAATCCGCCACAGCGCCAGGTTGCTATCATAGTTGTTGAACTTGCCGGTCAACAATTTCTCCACGCCCGCCGCGTCGAGCGTACCGGTGAGCGTCGGCGTGGGCGCGGTCGTCGCGGCGGCAGGCGGATGGGCGAGCCGGTTGCCCTGCCCCGCGCCTTTCCAATCGAGATAGTAAGCGGGATCGGTCTTGGGTGTTTGGATCGAGACGAACTGGTACGATTTCCACGTGGTCCCGCTGGATGCCTTGTGGCAGCCATTACAACCGGCGACGGTGTCGTTGAACGCGGTGGTGAACGCCGCCTTGTCCTTGGCGCCGATCGCCTTGTCGAGTTTGGCGAGATAATTGTCCTCGAATGCCTTGAGCATGGGCGCGCGCGCTGGACGCGTCGTTTCGCCGGTTTCCTGGATTTCGATCATCTCGTCCAGCTGGTATTTCGCCATGTCCCAGTTGCCAGCGTTCGCGGCAAACCACAGGCGCGCCAGGCGCTGGCTGTACTCGATCATCACCGTGCCGAGACCGGGCTGGATCGCCCACAGCGCGAGTTTGGTATCAGCGGTGTTGAATTTGTCATTTACCAATTTCTCGACGCTGGCGGCGGGAACACCCGGTGCGCTCGTCGGCGCGACAGTCGGCGCTTGGGTGGGCGCGCTGGTTGCCGTCGGTGGCACGGGCGTGGGCGCGGGCGGCAGAGTGGGCGGTACTTGCGTTGGGACGGGCGTCGGTGGCACGGGCGTGGGCGTGGGCGCGCACGCCGCGGCGCTGATCGCCAGCGTCAGCAATAGGATGAAGGTCAGGTTCGTGCGTTTCATCGGATAACTCCTCTGAGAGAATGGAATGATTTAGACGTTAACGATCCAGGACGATATATCACCTCGCTTCCAAAAAGCAAAACGCCTCGGAGCGCGCACTAGCGCCCGAAGGCGTTCACCACCTTCAGTGTTATTGCGGACACCGTCGTCAGCATCCTGTTTGATCTGTATCTCAGTTTACTCCGCGCGCCGTAGATTGTAAATGTTTCCCCGTCCTAATTTTTTGCCGGCTTGTCCCGACGCGTTGCCGGTTTGTCCCGAAAACAAGCCGGGGCAGGATCGGGATCCTGCCCCGGCTCACCGGCGCGCCACCCGCTCGAAGATGCCGTGTTCCATCGCAAAGAGCGCCAATTCGATGCGGTTGTTTTGGTGCAATTTCTCGCGGATGGCAGTGATGTAGTTTCGCACGGTTTTCTCGCTCAGGTGCAGTGTCTCTCCGATCTCGGCGTTCGTCTTGCCGCGCGCCACTTCTGCCAGCACATGTACTTCGCGCTCGGACAAGTCGCAGAACACGTCGCCCTCTGCCTGGCGCGTCTGGTCCCGCACACGCGCCAGCAAGCGCGCGGTCGTCGCGGGATCGAGCAGCGCCTCGCCGCGTGCGACGGCGGCGATCGCGCGCAGCAATTCCGCGTTGCCCACTTGCTTGAGTACATAGCCCGCCGCGCCGGCGTGAATCGCGCGCACCAGCAAGTCATCATCCGCGAACGACGTGAGCATAATCACCTGCGTCCGTGGAAAACGCTCGCGGATCTGGCGCGTCGCCGCGATGCCGTCTTCGCCCGGCATGCGAATGTCCATCAGCACGATGTCGGGCTGCAGACGTTCCACCGCGCGCAGCGCTTCCGCCGCTGTGCCCGCTTCGCCCACGACCCGGAGATTGGGTTGATCATTGAGCAGCGTCATCAGTCCGAGCCGCACGACCTCGTGATCGTCCACCAGCACAATGCGGGTCTGAGTCATCGTTCGTCTCTCCACGGAATATCGAGCCGCACCTGCGTGCCCTTGCCGCGAGCGCCGGTAATTTCGATTTCGCCGCCGAGCAAGTGGGCACGGTCGCGCATATTGCGCAAGCCGTAACCCGCTGCGAGCGGTCGCGGCAGTCCGATGCCATCGTCCTGCACGCTCAATCTCAAGCGTTCCCGTTCGCGCCGCGCCGCGATGCGTACATGCCGCGCCCGCGCGTGGCGCACGACATTCGACAATGCCTCTTGGACAATGGCGATGACTTGGTCTACACGTGGCGCGCTGAATGAATCCTCTTCTGGCAGTTCGAGATCGAGCGCGATATCGACGAGCGTTTGAAAGCGCGGATCATTCGCGAGACGGCGCAAGGTTTCCTGGAGCGAGGTATCAGATGCCGACGCCGCGTGCAGTTCGCCAAGATTACGTCGCAGGTCGGCAATGGCATCGTTCAAAACGAGAGCCGCGCGCGCCAAACGCTGAGCGGGCAGGCTATCCGAAGGGCACTGTTGCTGCGCGGACTCGATCAGCAGCCCAGCGGTGTACACCTTCTGAATCGCGTTGTCGTGCAAGTCACGCGCAATGCGCTCGCGCTCCGCCGCCAGAATCTGCTGCTGCTCGATCACCTCGATAAAACGCTCAGTCTCCAGGTCGAAAATATCCAGCGCGCGAATGATCGCCACTGCCAACGCCAGCCCGATCAGAGAGCGAAAGACCGCGGGCGGTACGCCTGTTGTCGCCTCAAAGGTCTGCGCGTTGAGCATGTCGCCGGGGAAAAACGGCACAGGCGGTGGAATCAAGCCGGCGAAGAGCGCGTAGGACGCCAGCGCCAGCCCCGCCACCCGCAGCATCCGAACGACGTGCGGCACAGTGAGCGGCGCGATCCGTTGTAGCGCGTGCCGGCGCAAACTGTATGCCGCCAGCAGCGCGCCAGGCAAACCAATGAGGTAGCGTGCCAGCGCGTTCGCTTCGCGCTGCCACTGTGCCGGAGTGGGAGCAGAAGTAAAGAGGATGAACAGAACACTGACAACCCAGACGATGACCAGCGCGAGGGCGGACGTATGTAGGATCCGCGCCCGTCCGGCGGGATGCAACAGCCGTACGCCGAATTCAAAGAGGCACGCGAACGAGAACGCCAGGAGCAGCAGTTGGATCAGGCGGAGTAGTAGGATCGCCGAGTCGCCCAGGTACGCGGCTTGGATGGGGATAAACAGATCGCCCCACTCGTTGAGTCCATGTGTGAAACCGAACGCGGCGAGCCAGGGCACACTGCGCGCCAAATCGAGACGCGAGTGTTGGCGCGACTGGAGCGCGATCGCCAGTCCCAGCACGAAAAACGACAAGCCATAGACGAAGAAGATGACCTGGCGGTTCAGTTGGAAGAAGGTGTGGAGCAGATCCATTGGACTTGCAACCATTATACCACAAGGCGGAAACCGAGGTGAGGAAACTGTACTTGAGGCAGAGCGCCTGTTTCCGCGTCAGCAGCATCCGCGCCCAAGCAACCGAGTCGGACGTTCCGATGAGACCGCGTGGGCGCTGCGCGCTGCCTTGACCGAGGGGGTTTTGCAAACGGGTCATATCCGCGGCGGGTCACCGCAGATTTGTGCCGTGAGGTCGGCGGCGAGGTAATCGCTGAGGTTGATCAACGTTTTCTCTTGCTATAGAAATCCCACGCTACTGCTAGCATAAACACGACGCCTTTGATCACTTGTTGCAAATATGGATCGGTACCGAGCAGGTTCATTCCGTTACTCAGAGTGCCCATAATAAACGCACCGATGACGGTGCCGGTCATGGTTCCCACACCGCCAAACAAACTGACCCCGCCAATGACCGGTGCAGCAATCGCATCCAGCTCGAATCCGACGGCGACGTTGGGCTGCGCTGAATTCAGTCGTCCCATCAAAATGGTACCGCCGATTGCCGCCATCAAACCGCTGAGGACATAGGTACCCACGATGACCCGATTCGTTCGCACCCCGGCAAGCCGCGTGGTCTCGGCGTTCCCGCCGATCGCGCGTACATGCAAGCCGAATCGCGTTTGCGTCAGAATGAACCAGAGCACGCCAAATAAGATGATCATCGCGATCACAGGCACGGGCAGGGGTCCCATTTGACCCGCGCCGAGGAAAGTCAAGACCGGGTCCGTGGCGGGGATGACATAGCCGCCGGTGTAGACGAGCGTCAATCCGCGCGCGATGGCAAGTGTTGCGAGTGTCGCGACGAAAGGCGGGATACCCCCGCGCACGTAGAGCACTCCGTTCAGCGCGCCAACCAACGCGCCCACTCCGAGCGCGATTGCAATCGCCAGAACCGGCGCGACGCCTTGCCCGCCATACGTGCCTGCAGGAAGATTGGCTGGCTGCGCGGCAAGCCCAGCGGCGACCGCTCCACTCAGCGCAATCACCGAGCCAACCGATAGATCGATCCCCGCGGTCATCATCGTGTACGCCTGTCCCATTCCTACGATGACGAGGACCGACGTTTGCAAGGCGACGTTCACGAGATTGGTTGGCGTGCGAAAGCTTGGACTGGCAACACTCAAACCGCCGAGCAGGAGAATCAGAAAGAGCAAACTCCCGTAACGGAAAATGATATTCCGCAACGACGATATACTTGGGGACGTACTCTGCGGTTTGGTTTCTGGTTTGTCTGTTTCAGCGCTCGTCACATTTCACCCACGTCAGTGCTGTGTACCTGTCGCAGCCAGCATGATTTTCTCTTGGGTTGCTTGTTCGCGTGTGAACTCGGCAGCGATGCGCCCTTCGCGCATAACGAGGATGCGGTCGCTGACGCCGAGAATCTCCGGGAGCTCAGATGAAATCATCAAGATGCCCATGCCCTGCTTGGCCAGCTGGCTCATCAGCGCGTGGATCTCGGCTTTCGCGCCCACGTCGATTCCACGCGTCGGTTCATCCATGATCAGGATGTGCGGATTCAGTGTTAGCCAGCGCGAGATGGCGACCTTTTGTTGGTTCCCGCCAGACAAGTTGCGGATACGCTGGGTGAGGGAAGGCGTGCGGATATCGAGTGTGTCCACGTATTCCCGCGCTACGCGGCGCAGCCGCCTAAAATCGATCAAGCCCGCGGTCGATAACTTGGGCAGCGCGCTCATCGTAATGTTGTCCGCCACCGCCATATTCAGGAACAGCGATTGCTCTTTGCGATCTTCCGGCACCAAGCCGATGCCGCAGCGGATCGCGTCCTGCGGCGAATCAATGCGGACGCGTTTCCCTTCGATCCAAATCTCACCACGCTCGATTGCCTCGGCGCCGAAGAGCGTGCGCGCGAGCGTCGTGCGACCTGACCCAACCAACCCAGCCAAGCCAAGAATTTCGCCCCGATACAAATCGAAACTGATATCGTGCAGGAAACCTGCACTCGATACATTCTTCGCCTGAAGGACGATATTTTGGCGCGCCGCCGCTTCTTTCTTGAACAAATCTTCGACCTCGCGCCCAACCATTTTCTGCACCAAGTCGGCGCTGGTGACCTCGCGCACCGGGTATGTGCCCACCCATTTGCCATCGCGCAGCACCGTGACTGTATCGGCGATGTCAAAGATCTCTTCCAAACGATGCGAAATGTAAATGATGGTGACGCCCTGCGACTTGAGCGAACGGATGAGATCAAAGAGCCGCGCCGTCTCGCGCTCGGTGAGCGACGAGGTGGGCTCATCCATCGCGATCAGGCGCGCCTGCCGCGAAAGCGCCTTGGCAATCTCGACCATCTGCTGCTGCGCGATCGACAAATGACCGACGGTCGCGTGCGAGTCCAGGTCAATCTGCATCAAGTCGAGTTGCGCCTGCGTATGGGCGTACAGCGCATTCCAATCGATTCGCCCCCCGGAACGCAGGGGTTCTCGCCCCAGGAAAATGTTCTGCCCCACGTCGAGGTAGGGAATGAGATTCAGTTCCTGATGGATCATGCTGATTCCAAGCGCCAGCGCACCCGCCGGGTCGGAGATTAACACTTCTGACCCGTTGAGTCGAATGACGCCGGCATCCTTTGCCAGCGCGCCGGTGAGGATCTTCATCAGCGTTGATTTGCCCGCGCCGTTCTCGCCCACGAGCGCGTGCACTTCGCCCGGGCGCGCCTGCAGCATCGCGTCGTCCAGTGCGCGAACGCCGGGAAATGACTTGCTGATGTGTTCCATCGAGAGAAAGAATTCACTCATGGTATTTCGGGTCGGGGCACGGGCGTACCCGTGCCCCGACGACATTTCTACTTGGTGACAAGCGACAATGGAACCGGGATGAACGCATCGACCTTCTCACCGTTCAGCGAGCGCACTGCAGTATCCACACCCAGTTGACCGATCATCGCTGGCTGCTGTGCGATCGTCGCGGCGAGCGCGCCCGCTTTGACTTGAGCCACCGCGTCGTCCGTCGCGTCGAAACCGACGAACACGATGCCGGTCCGTTTTGCCGCTTGGGCGGCTTGCAGCGCCCCCAGCACCATCTCATCGTTCTGTGCGAACACGCCGGCGATCTGCGGCTGCGCGGTCAAAATGTCGGCGAAGACGCTATTGCCCTTGGCGCGGTCGAAATCGGCGGGGCGTTTGACAACGATCGGCGCGTTCGGACAGACCTTTGCCATTTCGGTGTCAAAACCCTGACCGCGATCGCGCGCCGCGCTCGTCCCCGCGATCCCCTGCAATTCGACCACATTGCCCTTGCCATTGATCGCCTTGCACAAAAAGTCAGCCGCCATTACGCCGCCGGCGACATTGTCCGACGCGATGTGCGAGACGACCGTGCCGCCCGCCGCGCTGCGGTCGATCGTGAGCACCGGGATGTTGGCGGCATTCGCTTTTTGGACCGAAGGCACCACCGCGTTCGAGTCCGTCGGGTTCAGCAGGATCGCGTCCACCTTGCGGCTGATGAAATCTTCGATTTGCGACGCCTGCTTTGCCGGATCATTCTGTGCATCCGCGACAACGATCTTGACACCGATCGCGTCGGCTTCTTTCTGTGCTCCGTCGCGGAGTGTGACAAAGAACGGATTGTTCAGTGTCGATAGCGCGAGACCCAAGGTGTACGGCTTGTTCGGCTTGGGTGCTTGGCTCGTCGCCCCACCACCGACTGTATCTTTGGTCACCAGCGACAGCGGCACCGGAATGAACGCATCAACCGTCTGTCCCTTGATAACTTTCGCAGCCGTTTGAACACCCAGTTGGCCGATGATCGCCGGTTGCTGCGCGATCGTCGCGGCGAGCGTGCCCGCTTTCACCTGAGCGATGGCATCGTCCGTCGCGTCGAAACCAACGAATACGATGCCGGTGCGCTTGGCTGCCTGCGCGGCTTGAATCGCGCCCAGCACCATTTCGTCATTTTGCGCGAACACGCCGGCGATGTCCGGCTGAGCCGTCAGGATGTCCGTGAAGACACTGTTGCCCTTGGCGCGGTCGAAATCCGCCGGGCGCTTGGCGACGATGGGCGCGTTCGGGCAGACCTTCGCCATCTCGGTGTCAAAGCCCTTGCCGCGGTCATTGGCGGCACTCGTCCCGGCAATGCCTTGCAGCTCGACCACATTGCCCTTGCCGTTGATCGCCTTGCACAAAAAGTCAGCCGCCATTACGCCGCCGGCGACGTTATCAGAGGCGATGTGGCTTGCCACTTTGCCGCCCGCCGCGCTGCGGTCGACCGTCAGGACCGGGATGTTGGCGGCGTTCGCTTTTTGAACCGAAGGCACCACGGCGTTCGAATCGGTAGGATTCAACAGAATCGCGCTGACTTTTTTGCTGATAAAATCTTCGATCTGCGAAGCTTGCTTCGCGGGATCATTCTGAGCATCCGCGACGATCAGCGTGATGCCCTCCGCGTCTGCTTCTTTCTGCGCACCGTCACGCAGTGTGACGAAGAACGGATTGTTCAACGTTGACAGCGCCAAGCCAATCGTCAACTTGGCGGCTGGAGCGGCTGTCGGTGCACTGGTTGGCGCTGGCGCCGTGGTCGGCGCGGGTGCGCTGGTTGGCGCTGGCGCTGTAGCCGTAGGTGCTGTGGCGGGCGCGCTGGTCGGCGGGGCAGCCGTGGGCGCTGGCGTGGGCGCTGGGGCACAGGCAGCCATTCCGATGAGCCCCGTCAGCAGCAGAATACTAAAGAACACATGCCGTTTCATTTTCTACTCCTCCTTGATAGGTTTGCTGCAACTGGGAAACCAATTTCATTGATGCATCCTCCGATGGACCTCCTTTCCTCAGCGTGCGCTTTTGTAGATCAAGAGAGCGAGCGCAATCACGACGCCCTTGACTACTTGTTCCCACAACGCATTCACGTTCAAAAGATTCAAACCATTATTGATTACACCGATGATCAGAACGCCGATCAACGTCCCGCCCAGTCCGCCCTCGCCGCCGGCGAAACTGGTGCCGCCGACGACGACCGCGGCGATGGCATCGAACTCATAGCCCACGCCGAGGGTGGGCGCGGCAGAATCTAGTCGACCGATCAGCAAAAGCCCGGCGAGCGCCGATAGCATTCCGATAATGACATACACCGCGACCGTCGTGCGATTCGTATGGATGCCTGAGAGACGCGCGGCAGTTGGGTTGTTGCCCAGCGCGCGCACGTATTCGCCGAAGGTCGTCCGCGCGAGCAAGAGGTAACCCCCCGCGAAAACCATCGCAGCGACGAGGATGGGGACTGGCAGTGGGCCCCAAAAGCCGGCGCCTAGGAAACGGAATTCATCCGGAAAACCTGTGATCGGAATCCCCTGGGTAAAGGTCAGCGCCAGCCCGCGCGCGATCGTCATCATTCCCAAAGTAGTAATGAACGGCGGAATGCGCAACAAGATCGTGAGGGCACCGTTCGCCAGCCCCAACAGCATGCCCACCACGAGGCAAAGGAGGATACCGAGAACTGGCGACCCACCTTGACGCACGAACTCCGCGGCGATGACGGCAGCCAGTGCCGCGACCGCACCTACGGACAGGTCAATGCCGGCGGTAAGGATAACAAAAGTCATACCTACCGAAATAATGGCATTGATCGCCGAAATGCGGAGCACATTTGTGATGTTGACGACCGTCAAGAATCGATCCGAGAACAGCGTGAGCGCCGCACAGATCAGAACAAATGAAAACAAGAGCCCGAACTGCCGGACCCATTCACGCGTCTGGAAGCGTCTGGCAAAGGTCGTCATCAGAAAACGACTCCCGCGAAAAGGATGACATTCGCGTATGGGGTGAACTCGCCGGTACGCACGACCGCGCGCGCGTCGCGCGTCTTCGCTTTCAGATTTTCGTGGCTGATTTCTTCGATCGGAATCCCGCCCAGGAGCGCCACGAGTTCTCGATACATCTGTGGGCTTTTCTCGCGCGTTTCACTTGCGATTACCACGTGATCGACATGGACTTCGTCGAGGACCGCGCGCAATACATCGATGAAGCGAGGAACACCGGCGGTCACCGCGAGATCGATTCGCTTCACGCCAGGTGGAATAGGCAAGCCCGCGTCCGCGATCACGAGTGCATCAGTGTGTCCGAGCGCCGCGATCACTTCGGATAATTCATGCTGCAGGATACCCCGTTTTTTCATTCGTGGTCCCTCGCTTTCAGAAATTCGTCCAATTCCGCGCGGGTGGGTAAGGAAGGCTGTGCGCCGAGTCTCGTGGCGGTCAGTGCGCCGGCGGCGCTCGCCTCGTGGAGCGCAGCATCCAAATCGCTGCCGCTGGCGCGTGCCACAGCTAGCGCGGCAACAAAGGCATCCCCGGCGGCGGTCGCATCTGTCGCTTTCACTTGGAATGGAGAGATTCGTCGCGCGGCGCCGTTTTCGAGGACGAGCGCCCCACGTGCGCCGAGGGTGACGACCACCGTCGGCGCGCCGCGCCGGTTCAACTCGCGCGCAGCCGCTTCGGCGCTGGTCCAGTCCCCGACCGAAATTCCGGTCAAGAGCGCCGCTTCACTTTCGTTTGGCACGAGGAGGTCGGCGAGGCTGAGCACTTGGGCGCTCAGAGGTTGAGCGGGTGCCGGGTTCAGGACGGTCAGCACCCGCGCCTCGCGCGCAAGGCGCAGCGCGTAGGTCACGGTATCGAGTGGGATTTCGAGTTGCACAATCAGCGCGTGCGCCGACGCCAGGATCGGGCGCGCCGCGTCGACGTCCGCGCGGGTTACTCGCGCATTTGCACCCGCCGCGACCACAATGGTGTTTTGCCCCATCCCATCGACCTGGATTACGGCGACTCCCGTGGCGGCGCCTTTCTCGATGAAAACGTTCGTCGTGTCAACCCGGTCTGTTGTCAAACTGTCCCGCAGCGCGCGCCCAAAATCGTCTGCCCCAACGCGCCCGACCATGAAAACAGAGGCGCCGAGTCTTGCCGCGGCAACCGCTTGATTTGCCCCTTTGCCGCCCGGTGCTGTTCTAAACTCGTGCCCAATGATCGTTTCGCCCGGCACCGGCAAGCGTGGGGCGCGAACGATCAGATCCATATTGAGGCTGCCCACAACGACGATCTGTGTCATTTTTTGCCTCGCGCTGTTGACTCGCGCACGACTAGCCGGGTGGGAAGCAGGTGACGTTGCACGCCGATTTTTTTCTTCGTCGTTATCCGTTCGAGCAGTATCTGCGCAGCGAGTTGCCCCATCTCGTATTTGGGCTGCTGAATGGTGGTGAGCGGAGGGGAGGTGTAGGATGCCAGTGCAATATCGTCAAAGCCAACGATCGCCATATCGTCCGGTACCCGTAGGCCCGCATTGTAGATTGCGCCCAACGCGCCCAATGCCATCAGGTCGTTGCAAGCAAAGATGGCGCTGGGGCGCGGCTTTTGCCGGAGGAAGAACTGCGCAGCAGCAAATCCACTGCTGGCTTGAAAATCGCCTCGCCGAACAAGTTTCGAATTGAATGAAAGGTGATGAGCTTGGAGCGCGTCGCGGTAGCCGGTCACGCGATCGGCACTCGGCGTGACGGTCGAAGGACCGGCAATACAGGCGATGACCCGGTGTCCCAGTTGAATGAGGTGTTCTGTCGCCAAGAAACCGCCGCGACGATTGTCTGCCACCACGTAGTCGGCGACGACGTTCTTGAATTCGCGATCCACGACGACGAGAGGAAGATGCTCAGTTTGGAACTGTTGGATGTTCCGAGTGCTTTCACCAGCGGCGACAAAGATCAGTCCATCCACCTGTTTTTCGATAAAGACGCGCAGGTAGGCATTTTCTTTCTCAAGATCACTGTCGGATGAACCGAAGAGCACGTTATAGCCCTGGCGGAAGGCGAAATCTTCAACGCCGCGAGCCACTTCGGCGAAAAAGGGATTCGAGCTGTCAGGAAGGATCAGACCGAGGGTGCGCGTATGTTTGCGGCGGAGGGAACGCGCGATGGCGTTCGGCTGGTAGTGCAGTTCCCGCATCGCACGTTGGACGCGACGCGCCGCCGCTTCGCTCACAAAGCGGGTCTGGTTAATGACGTGTGAGACGGTCGTCGTGGAGACGCCGGCTTTTTTCGCCACATCGTGGATGGTGACCACGTTGTCTCAACCTCTTCAAAAGGTGCCATCCGATTCACGCAAACGTTTACGCAAACGTTTGCGTAACCATTATAGCCGACTTGGTGTTTTTGTCAACCGGACGAATCACCTGATTAGGCGCTTACTGCCTGGACATCGACACTCTTTTGTCGATCTTGGCGCTGCAGAATTTTGCGCCTGTTTCAACTGCTCCGCAGGAGCCACTTTTTCGGAGCGTAGTCTCCGAAAAAGCCTAGTACCTCACCAATGCAATCGTTGTACAAAAAGCAAAGATATCGAACCGCAAAGGACGCGCAGAACGAGAAGAAAATTTCCAATCACCTGATCGGTCGACGAAATTCAATTTGACTAGCCCCTAAAAAGATGCTATAATTTCGGTAATCAATAGTCTCCCATTGTGCGACCTCTCGACGCTCGCCTCAGTTGGTCGACTTGGCTCTCCTTCTTCAAAAGATGCGACATCCGAATTCAATATTCATTTTTTGCAAGCAGTCCGCTTGGCGCGCGCAGCGCGGTCAGCCAGCCGCGCCGCCCGCGCTAGCCCATGGAGTCCCCCTTGGTAGAAGCCCTCAATTATTCTGAGCTAGAAGAAAAAACCCTCGGCGAATTGCGTGAAATCGCCAAAGAGCAAGGAATCAGCGGGTACACCCGCCTCAAAAAGACCGACCTGATCTTTCGATTGCTCCGCGCCAAAGCCGAACGGGAAGGATTGATCTTCGGCGGCGGCGTTCTCCAGATCGTCGAAGATGGCATTGGCTTTCTCCGCTCCGATCACTTGCTGCCCGGTCCCGAAGACGTCTACGTCTCGCAATCGCAGATTCGCCGATTCGGGCTGCGCACCGGCGATATGGTCATCGGTCAAGTCCGACCGCCGAAGGAGACCGAAAAATATTTTGGACTCTTGCGCGTGGAAGCGGTCAATGGTCTCGATCCCGAAGACGCCAAGGCGCGCCCCGATTTCGACAAACTCACGCCGATCTTCCCCAACCAACAATATGTCCTGGAAACCAAGCCGAATATCCTCGCCACACGCCTCCTTGACATGCTCGCGCCGATTGGCAAAGGTCAGCGCGGCTTGATCGTTTCGCCGCCCAAAGCCGGCAAGACGACGATCCTGAAACAAATCGCGAACGGCATCAGCGAAAACTATCCCGATGTGCACTTGATGGTCGTCCTCATCGGCGAGCGACCGGAAGAAGTGACCGATATGGACCGCTCCGTCGACGCCGAAGTTTTCTCGTCCACTTTCGACGACGTGGTCGAGAACCAGACGCGCGTCGCCGAGATGGCACTCCAGCGCGCCAAGCGATTGGTCGAAGGGGGCAAAGACGTGGTCGTGATGCTCGATTCGATCACGCGCCTCGCCCGCGCGTATAACCTTGTCGTTCCGCCCAGCGGGCGCACGCTCACCGGCGGTTTCGACCCCGCCGCGCTTTACCCGCCCAAACATTTCTTTGGCGCCGCGCGCAACCTCGAAGAAGGCGGCAGCCTGACAATCATCGCCACCTGCTTGATCGATACCGGCAGCCGCATGGACGATTTGATTTACGAAGAGTTCAAGGGCACCGGCAACAGCGAAGTGCATCTCAATCGCAAACTGACGGAACGCCGCATCTTCCCCGCCATCGATGCGGAACGCTCGAGCACGCGCCGCGAGGAGTTGCTGATCGAAGAGGAAACGCTTCAGCGCATCTGGACGCTGCGCCGGATGATGGATATGATGGGCGGCGGACCGGAAGCGATCGAGCCGGTCATTCAGCGCCTGATGAAGACGCGCAACAACAAGGAATTTCTCGCGACCCTGAACAAGGACACACTCTAAACAATGCGCGACCCCAAGCCCTATCCGCTTTCCACAGTTGCGCGCTTTCGCATCTGGTCGGCGCCGTTGCTCCTGCAGTTGCGCGATTTTGCGCGTGAGGTCGCTGAGGACATGCCGCTGCTCACGCGCGCGGCATCGCATGTCGGCTTGCTCTTTCTGATGCTCCTGACAATTGCGGCGAGCGGCGTCCAGATTACTACGCTCAACAGCAAAGAAGAGACGACCGCCTCGACCGATATGTCGATCGATACCAGCGTCCTTCCTCCAGAACCCGCCCCCCTCAACAATGCCGGGCTTTTTCAAGTGCCTATCCCGGTGACCAATACTCCCAAACGCGTTCGGCGCGAGATCGTCAAGTATACCGTTCAATCGGGCGATACGGTCAGCGGCATTGCAAATGAGTTCGATGTGAGCGCGGATTCCATCCTCTGGGCGAATCCCAAACTGGAAGACAATCCCGATATGCTCTCGCTTGGGCAAGTGCTCAATATTCCGCCGGTCAGCGGCGTGCTCTATACCGTCCAAAACGGCGATACGGTGCAGAAAATCGCCGACAAGTTCAAAAGCACCCAAGTGCCCTCCACCAAGCTCGTCCAGAATATCATCAACTTTGAATTCAACCAGGAACAACACGAACTGAAACCGCCGGATTACGCGTTGACCGTCGGCCAGTTCCTGATGGTGCCCGATGGCGTCAAGCCGTACATTCCGCGCACTGTCTCCGCATACAGCGGACCGATCCCCGCGACCGCCGCACGCGGCACCGGCAATTTCGGCTGGCCAGTCTCCGGCAGAATTACACAGGGATTCTGGTCGCACCACCCTGGGATCGACATCGCCGCGCCCAAAGGCACGCCGATCTACGCCGCCGACTCGGGCTATGTCATCTTTGCCGGCTGGGACCAGGAGCGCGTGAGTTACGGATTCATGCTACTGATTAATCATGGCAATGGCTACGTGACGCGCTATGCCCACCTGAGCGCCTTCAACGTCGAAGTCGGGGATTCGGTGAAAAAGGGACAGTTGATCGGGCGCGTCGGCAGCACCGGCAACTCGACGGGGCCCCATCTGCATTTCGAGATCATCAAGGACGGCGTCCGGCGGAATCCATTCAATTACTTGCCGGGCGGATAAGAGAATATCTCTCCAGGACGCAAAGGCGCGAGGCAGGTTGCCCCGCGTCTTTTCATAAGCGCCATGTGAAAAATCGTAGGACGCGGACGAACGCGGATGGAAAACAGACAAGCCGCACCCGTCCGCGTGAATCCGCGTCCTATCTTCGAAGGAGACATCATGCGCGGCTCGTGGCGAACCGGTCGCATCATGGGCATCGATATTACCGTCGATGTCAGTTGGTTTCTCATCGCGTTTCTGTTGATCTATACCCTGGGCTTTCTCCAGTTTCCGCGCGAACTACATCCGCGCGTCTTTGCGCCGCGAGCCGATGTGACGTCCGTCGGGCTGGGCATTGCCGCGTGTTTGCTGATCTTCGCATCGGTGCTCGCCCATGAGCTGTCACATTCATGGATGGCCATTCAGCGCGGCATTCCGGTCACACGCATCACGCTCTTCATCTTCGGCGGTGTCGCGCAAATTGCCAATGAACCCGATCGTCCGATCACCGAGTTTCTCATTGCTATCATGGGACCGTTAATGAGCCTTACGCTCGCCGCGCTTTTCGGCGCGGTATGGATTTGGACCCAAATCATCGACTCGACGCGTCTCTTCGGCTCTTTGCTAGCGCCGATCATCATCTTGTCGAGTCTCCTCGCGCAGATCAACGCGCAGCTCGCGCTCTTCAACCTCGCGCCGGGCTTTCCGCTGGACGGCGGGCGCGTCTTGCGCGCGATCCTGTGGGGCATCACCCACAACATCCGCCGCGCGACCTGGTGGGCGGCGCGCGCGGGGCAGTTGATCGCGCTCTTGCTCATCGGCGTCGGCGCCTGGCTCTTCTTCGCGCAATTCAACGGCGGCGGCATCTGGTTCGCGCTGATCGGATTTTTCCTGTGGAACGCGGCGGGCGAAGGGTATCGGCAAATGCTGCTCACAGAAACGCTGCGCAACGTTACCATCCGGCAGTTGATGACGCACGAAGTCGAAACGGTTCCGCCGGATGCCACAATCGCGGAATTTGTCGATCAACACCTCATGCCCAAACGCGACCAGACGTTCGCGGTCTCACTTGGTTCGGCATTCCAGGGCATCATCTCGCTCGATCAGGTCAAACCCATCGCGCGCGCGGACTGGAATATCCGTCGCGTGCGAGATGCCATGATTCCGCGCGCAACCCTCGCGGCGCTCTCACCCGATCAACCCGCCGCGGCGGCGATGGCGCAATTGTCCAGCAGCGACGCACTCGAATTGCCGGTCCTGGAAGCTGACCAGGTAGTGGGTTTTATCGGACGCGCCGAACTGTCGCGTTTCCTCCAACTGAAATCGCAGATGGAATCCCGCTGAATTTTGCATTTTTGAAATTTCTGTGTATAATGGCTCAGGTCGTTACAGATCGAGCGAGCGACTCGATCCTCCAGACGCGTGTGGGAAGGAGGCACGAGTGCGCCAAACTATCGGTCCCATCGCGTTGATCATCGAACTCGGCGCGACCGTTGTCGTCGCGACGATGCTCCCGCTAGTAATCGGCATTTGGTTGGATCGGGAGATGCACACAGCGCCCTGGATTACCCTGGTCGGTCTCGGCGCGGGCATCCTAGCCGCCGTCACGGCGGTTTATCGAATCATTTCAGCAAGTTATCGAAAACTGAGTTGAGTCCCGCGATGGTGCGCGGGACGCCGCAGGGCTGCGGAGATCAATGCAGAGCCGCGTCTCAATGCGCATCCCCCCTGCTAGTCACCAACACGGAACGCGATGACATTCACGATGGCTCGGCGACACGCTCCATTGAGTTCGACCGAGCACTCAGCCGCCGACACGCGCGGTCAGGATCCATTGTGAATGTCATCGACAATTTCTCGGAGGGAACCCAGTGTCGAAGATTTGGCTGTACACATTCATCGCCATCATCGCGCTCGTCTTGATTGTCGTCATTCGGATTTACTTACCCTTCGACATCTCCGCCATCAAAGTCGCGGCAGAGCCGCTCCCCGGTCTCGTTATCCCGATCCCCGGCTTTCCCATTCCTGTGACCAACTCCCTCTTGGCAACCTGGCTCACGATGATCTTGCTCGTTCTCTTCGCGCTGTGGGTGCGCTCCGGCTTGCAGACGATTCCCACCGGCAAACAGAATGTCGCGGAGATGCTGATCGAGGCGCTGTACGGCTTGACTGAGAGCGTAGGCGGACCCAAATGGGCGCCGACGTTCTTCCCGATCATCGCGACCATTTTTCTGTTCGTCCTGCTTTCCAATTTGCTCGACCCACTGGCACCGTTGCTCGCCGCCGTCGGTATCAAAGAAGTTGTTGCCGGAAAAGAAGAGATCATCCCCATTCTGCGCTCGCCCAGCACGGACTTGAATTTCACCGTCGCGTTGGCGCTCATTTCGGTCGCGCTGACGCAATACTATGGCGTCAAAGCGAATGGCTTCTTGGGCTATCTCGGCAAGTTCATCAACATCAGCGGCTTTGTCAAGTTCTTCGAAGCGCTGACCGGCAAGCGCAAGGGGAATCCCGGCGGCATCTTGTTCCTCGGCTTGATCGATTTCATCATGGGCATCATCGAGCTGATCAGTGAATTCGCCAAGATTCTTTCGTTCTCGTTCCGACTTTTTGGCAACATCTTCGCGGGCGAGGTCCTGCTGCTCGTCATTCCATTCCTACTCTCTTTCATCGTCCCGCTGCCCTTCCTGGGGCTAGAACTTTTCGTCGGATTTATCCAGGCATTTGTTTTCGCGGTCCTCACCCTGGCATTTTTGTCGACCGCCACGCTCAGTCACGGCGGCGAGCACGAAGCGCATTGACGGACGCGGCAGAGCCGCGTCGAGCACGATACTCTATCTTTGGAGGAATCCTAATGACTCCCGACGCTGTTCGACTTCTCGCTGCAGGTCTTGCCATCGGCTTGGGCGCGATCGGCCCCGGCATCGGCATGGGCTTGTTGGTCAACGGTGCCCTGCAATCCATCGGGCGCAACCCGGAAGCGCAGGGCCCCATTCAGATCAACATGTTCATCGGCATCGCATTCACCGAAGCGTTGACGATTTACGCCTTGGTCGTCGCCTTGATTCTCTTGTTCGTCGTCGGCGGAGGCGGATAAACCATCGCGCCCCCGAGTCTCGACGACGCGCGAACATTCGCGCGATCCCACGCGGGAGGATAGCTTATGGAAGCGCTTGGGATTAGCCCCAACCTTCTCATTACCCAGATACTCAATTTCATCATCTTGTTCGTCCTGTTGCGCGTGCTGCTGTACAAACCGATCCTCGGCATGCTCGACTCGCGCAAGCAGAAGATTCAGGAAAGCTTGGATTACGCCGAGCGCGTCAAGCGCGAAGCCGCCGAACAGCAAAAAGAATTCGATCGCAAGCTGGAAGAGGCGCGCCGCGAAGCGCAATCTGCCGCCGCAGCGGCAGCGCAGGTGGGCGAGAAGGAGCGCGAAGCGATCCTGGCGCAGGCGCGCGAAGATGCCCGCAAGATGATCGAGCAAGCCAAGGGGCAAATCGAATACGAGCGAAAGCAAATGCTGTCCGACTTGCGCGAAGAGGTGGTACGCCTCTCGCTCCTCGCCGCGCAAAAGGTTGTCAGCCAGTCGCTCGACGAACAAGCCCACCGCAAACTCGTCAGCGACTTTTTGGCGCAGACGGACGAACTGGGCAAAAGGAACTAGTGCAGCAACACCCTGGCACTCCCTGGCACTCCCTGGCACTTGCGTTCCCGCCAGGGCAAGTGTGCGTTCCCGCCAGGGCAAGTGTGCGTTCCCGCCAG
>Ga0272448_1002961_pt1 | contig 20662 bp, 16 predicted proteins | sample YNPCB0191_FD_202220 | JGI IMG/M metagenome (GOLD analysis project Ga0272448, IMG submission 202220) | Hot spring sediment microbial communities from Yellowstone National Park, WY, United States - YNP-CB-019-1 | ecosystem: Environmental > Aquatic > Thermal springs > Hot (42-90C) > Sediment... | reverse complement strand
GTCTGCCCAGTGCCGCCAGTCCAACTTGTACTCGCACTGGAACGCACCGGCCCGTACCCAGGCCGCCGACGCTGCCCAAGACACGACCAACCAGGCCGCCAATCCGAGCCAACCGCTGCTCTGCTCATGTAGCCTCATCGTGCCCTCCTCCTTTTGAACAGGTATTCTCCATTCCTCCCGCTGACATGCAACAGGCGCCCGTCCGCCGGAAGGCTTAGCGAGCACTCTTCGATGTCGGCCACGCGGCGACGCCGGCTGCATCGGCTCGCTCTGCAAGACTGTTCGTGCACCCGAGGACAGGCGGCTTCTTGACCGCTTTTGCGGCATCCGGGTAGAATGCAGGGATATAAGAACTCTGCCCGGGTCTCCGACATGTGCCGGGGCCGGCTGAGAAGTGACCAACATACGAAGGGAGGCATCATGCCTCGGATCAAACAGTCGTACTGTCTTCCGATGTACCTCAGAGAAGGGATGAAACTCGAGAACCTGATCAAGGCCACGGCCGAGATCGGCTACGCCGCCGTCGAAATCTGGGGACGCCAGGGCGCACCGTTCGACGAGGTCTGCGAACTCGCGCACAAGTACAAGATGCGTGTCGCCAGTATGTGCGGCCACAACTCACTTGCCGACGGCCTCAACCGCCGCGAGAACCATGATCGCATCGAAGACGAGATCCTCGAAAGCATTGACATCGCCTGCCAGAGGAACATCCCGGGCCTCATTTGCTTCAGTGGTAACCGCTACTACGGGCGGACGGATGAGGAGTGCATTGACATCGTGGCCGAGGGGCTCTCGCGGGTCAAGAAGTCTGCCGAAGAGCACAAGATCAACCTCAACCTGGAGCTCCTGAACAGCAAGGTCAATCACCCCGGCTACCAGTGCGATCACACGGCCTGGGGCGTCGAGGTCGTCCGACGTGTCAACTCGCCTAATGTCAAGCTCCTCTACGACATCTACCACATGCAAATCATGGAGGGCGATGTCATCCGGACGATCCGGCAGAATATCAAACACATCGGCCATTTCCACACAGCAGGCAATCCAGATCGCCGCGACATGGACGACACTCAGGAGCTCAACTACGTCGGCATCTGCAAGGCCATCGCTCAGAGCGGTTACGATCTCTACGTCGCCCACGAGTTCTCTCCCAAGGGCGACCCGATCGAGGCTCTCCGTGCCGCCTTCAAGCTCTGCGATCAGGAGTAGCCAGGAGCCGCCCTCCCGCAGGCTCCCCGAGCCAGAGTGCGAGACGCTCGTGCTCGACGCGGCAGAGCGGCCGGCGAAGCAGCTATCTCTCTGAAGATCCGCAGGCAAGAGAGGGGAACGGGACACGAGGAAAGGCATGGGCCGGATCCTTGTCCCCTCCGACAGTTTCGTGGCACTCTTGCGCTCCGGGGGACAATACCCGTTCACGCGACCACTGGGCGGGTGGCGAGGGAGAGGCTGAAATCGCGCCTCTCGACAGTGCGGCAGGTTTGGCCGGAGCCGTGAGCGGCAGTATGATTGGGGCAATGGGCAAGAAGGAAGAATTGTCCGGGCTCTTCGAGCGTCTGGCCGACGTCCTCGAGTTCAAGGGTGAGAATCCGTTCAAGTCAATAGCCTACCGGAAAGCTGCACGGACTCTCCTCGACCTCGACGAAGAGATCGAGACGATCGTCGCCGAAGGCCGTCTCCGCTCGATTCCCGGGATCGGCGAGGGAATCGCCAAGAAGATTCTCGAATACCTCGAGACGGGCCAGGTGAAGCACTACGAGGAGGCCAGGGCCGGTATCCCTGACTCCGTCCTCGAGATCATGAATATTCCCGGTATGGGGCCGAAGACGACCGCGCTCGTATACAAGGAGCTGGGCATCAAGTCCGTGGACGAACTCGAGGCGGCTGCTTCGGCAGGCAAGTTGCGCGAACTGCCCGGCATGGGAGCGAAGAAGGAGGAGAACATCCTCCGCGGCATCCGGCTAGTCCGCGACGGGTCGAAACGAATACTGCTTGGCGTTGCTCTGCCCATCGTCGAGGCCATCATCGCCGAGCTTTCGACCGTCACAGGCGTCGAGATGATCCTGCCTGCCGGCAGCCTTCGGCGGATGAAAGAAACCGTCGGCGACATTGACATCCTCGCTGCCTCCGAGGACGGGAGGCGAATTGTCGAGGCGTTCACCTCGCTCGGTTGCGTTCGAGAGGTGCTCGCCGCGGGCGATACCAAGGGGAGCATCATCACGCAGGACGGTCTGCAGGTTGACCTCCGCGTCGTAAAGGCGGAGAGCTTCGGGGCAGCTCTGCAGTACTTCACGGGCTCGAAGGATCACAATGTCGCCCTCCGCCGCCTCGCGCAAGCCCGCGGCCTGAAGATCAACGAGTACGGCGTCTTCCGCGGCGAGGAGCGGATTGCCGGTACGACCGAAGAAGAGGTTTACCGGGCACTCGACCTTCCTCTCATCCCGCCCGAACTCCGCGAAGATCGCGGGGAGATCGAGGCCGCTCAGAAAGGGGAGCTTCCCCGGCTCGTCGAGTTCGCGGACGTCAAGGGAGACTTCCACGTCCATACGACTGCCTCCGACGGCCACAACACCATCGAGGAGATGGTCGAGGCCGCAGTCCGGAGGGGCTACAAGTACATTGCCATTTGCGACCACTCGAAGTCCACCACTGTGGCTAACGGCTTGGACGAGACACGACTGCTCGCCCAGGTGGCCGAAATCCGCAAGCTCCAGAGCCGGTACAAGGGGATCAGGATTCTCGCCGGGAGCGAGGTGGACATCCGCAATGACGGGACGCTCGACTTCCCGGACGAAGTGCTCGGGCAATTGGATATTGTGATTGCGGCAGTTCACAGCGCCCTCAAGCGGCCGCGCGACGAGATGACACGCCGCATACTCAAGGCGATGGACAACCCCCACGTCCGCCTGATTGCCCACCCGACCGGACGGCTCCTCGGAAAACGCGAGCCATCCGAGCTCGATATGGAAGCAGTACTCAAGCGGGCAGCAGAGACCGGCGTCGGCCTGGAGATCAACGCCCAGCCCGACCGGCTCGACCTCGACGACCGCGACTGCAGGAGAGCACAGGAGCTCGGCGTCAAGGTCGCCATCGGCACCGACGCCCATGACGCCGATTCGCTCTGGTACATGAGGCTCGGAGTCGGCGTCGCAAGACGCGGGTGGGTCGGGAAGGATTCACTCCTCAATACCTTCACGGCTTCACGCCTCGAGAAGGTACTCCGCCGAAGTTGAATAAACATGACGGTTTCATCGTCTAAACAGTCGGACGGGATGGAGAATGACGAGTTGGAGCTCGTCCGGAGGGCCGCCGGGGGCGACGAGCGTGCCTGTACGGAACTTTTTGAGCGGTATAGAGATATGATCTTCCGAATCGCCTATGCCAGGACGAGCGACGAGGAGGAGGCACTGGACATCTGCCAGGAGACCTTCATCCGTGCCTTCAGGTCGCTCAGGGACTTCCGCGGTGCCTCGTCCGTCAAGACCTGGCTGGTGAAGATCGCTATGAACATCTCGATTGACCATCTCAGGAGGCGGATGAAGAGCAAGACGACGGAGTTGAGCGAGGAGATAGATCCCCCGGCGCCGGGAAGCGTCTCCGACAGCATCGAGGCAGCTGAACTCCAGACTGCCCTATGGAAGGCCATGGAGAAGCTTCCCGACAACGAGCGAGCCGTCGTCGTGCTCCACGCGATCGAGCACAAGAAGTACCGCGAGATCGCAGAAATCCTCTCCTGCCCCATCGGTACCGTCATGTCGAGACTCCATGCCGCAAGACAGAAGCTACTGAGATACCTCGAGCCGTTTCTGGGAGGTGCAAGATGAAGTGCGATATCGAGAAGATCGAGCGCTACGTAGATGGCGAGCTGGCCGAGCACGAGGCTCAGGAGGTGAAAGCCCACCTCGACGAATGCAGGGCGTGCCGCGAGTCTGCGGCGGGCCTCGCCGGCCTCGATGCGAAGCTCGGCAGCATCCAGTTTCCGAAGGTGTCCGACGAGCGCTGGCGCGCCGTGCGGGCCGGTATCACCCGAGCTCGCGTAGTCCGAAGACGGATCTGGTGGGCCTCGATGATCGCGGCCGCCGCTGCCCTGCTTATCACCATCGCCGCCTACTTCTTCTTCAGCGCCGAAGACGGAGGCGGCTGGACCATCGAGCGGCTGGACGTCAACCCCGGCTACTCAGCCACCTTGATTGAAAACGGCAAAGGAACCGGGTATACTGCTATCGTAATAACACCAGTGGAGAACGAGTTTTGAGGAACGCCCCCGCGACTCTCCTCGCTTTGTTCTGGATAGCGTCGCTCGCAGCGGGGGGCGAACGCCTCTCCGTCGAGATCGTCCAAATCGAGGCCAGCGGAGAAGGGAACGTGCCCAACTTCGACAAGCCGCTCAGCCGCTTCAAGGACCCGCTGACCAAGCAGGGCTGGAAGTACTCCCAATACACCTTCCTCCGCTCCGAGAAGAAGGAGGGGGTGGTCAATGAGAAGCTTTCCTTCTCGTGCGGCAACTATGGCGTCGTGATCACGCCAAAGCAGGTCAAGCCCAGGAAGGCGACCGCCGAACTCGTCCTCACCAAGAAGGGCGTCAGCGCCCCTATCCAGCACTTGGACACGAATCTTCCCTACCAAGTCCCGCTGTTTCTGAACATGCCCGAGGCCACCAAAGCCCAGATCATCGCCATCGTCGCCGGGCCGGCGGAGTAGCGGCCCTTCTTCCCAACTCTCGAATCCCGAAAGCGTCTGCACCCGCAAGGCCGTCACCCCGTGTCGGACGCAAAGCCACGTCTCCGGGGCCAAGTTCGCCTAACCTCTGCGCGGATCGGACCCTATCATCCCGGTTTCACGGCTTTGTCGTAGTCATCGGGGCGCGGCCGTAGCCTGCGCTGTCCGGAGGAAGCCGACACGTCGCCAGCGCGGCAGGCGATGGACCAACCTCGTTTCCCAGCGAGGAATTGCTTCGTCGCTACGCGCCTCCCGCGAAGACGGTCTTTGCTATGCCTGGGACAATCACGCCGGAGGAGCGTGCGTGTTCTCCGGCGGGACGACAGTGTACGACGGGATAACGGAGCAGGGATGGTAGGAACGCTTTGCCCGGGCGAGGTTAGGGAGGCCGGAGTCCGTGCCTGCGTTGATGAACTGATGTGCCCGATGCTCCCGGCAGAACTCGCGGTACACGAACGCCGGCAGGCCGGGATAGGTCAAGTCCGCGACCTCGATGAAATCCGCGAAGGTCTGTCCGTCGTTCAGCGGGAAGCCGAAAGTGTAGGCCGCCAGTTGATCGCCAATCAGCACGACATGGCCGGCCATTCCCAGCATGAGTGCCTCCCGAAGCGTACGGACATGCAGGAAGCCCGTGTCCGCGAGCTGGGCACGGTAGAACGCATCCGCGTTGTGCGCGTGCCGTTCCGCCTGCCATTTGCGAAGCAAGGCAACGGCGGCATGGAAATCCCCCGGCTCGTAGGCTCGCCATATCGCACGATGGGATCGCTCGAAGCGCCGGCAGTCATGCCGCTTCGCACTGTATCGCCGCCCGCGAAGTTCGGCAAGATCATCCGTCCGGTAGAGGTATTCGACTGCCTTGTAAGCCACCCGCCAGCCGGCTGCCGTGAACAGCGGCAAGCTTTCCTCGTCAACTTCCTGTACCCGTGCGCCGGGGTGCGGACCGTTGAGCACCTCCATTACTTGCCGAGCCCGTTTCAGTGCTTGTCCCATGTCTCCGTTCCCCAACGGCGGAGCAATGAGGAAGGACACGCCGTCCGACTCGGCAAACAGGAGCAGGCGATCCGCCTCGACCGCCCAATACAGGTTGAACGCATCGCGGCAGAGGTATATGGCCGGGAAGGTGTGGCCCGTGAGGTGTGAAGGCCGAGCGCGGAAGAAGTCGCCAAGTTCGGCCTGGCACGTGGAGACCAAGCGCGCCAGCCCGAGGTCGGCGCGGCAGACCCTTCGGGTCAACTCCGGCATAGGGCGAATGGCTCGCGCCTGCTCCTGGTACGAACTCACAATGAGAGGGGCCTTTACGATCGCGTCCGAGAGCGGCCCCTCCAAGAGACCCGCGATCTCGCCGACCGCCTCTTCCCATTCGGGCTTTCCCATCTTCGCCTGAACGAAGGGGCAGACCGCGTCAGCGGCGAGGCAGACATTCTGTCCCATCCTGTCGTACATCAGGAGGAGCGGATACAGGCGGCAATCGAGCGGGCGGCGATCGTAAATCGAGCAGTCGTTCGTCGAATGGCGGAAGAAAGGACAGCAGCAGCCCTCCGCCGCCGCAGCAAGGAGCACGTGCTCCCCGGGCGTATGGTCTGGGCAAAGGAAATGAGAGGACCGCTCGGCACCAGTCAGGCCGCCTATCTCGTCCGAGCGGAAGAACGGGTTCGAGCACGTGTCCGCAGAAGGGAAGCGGCAGCAGACGTCGCACTGTAGGCAGAATCCGGAAGAAAGCCCCGCTCTGTGCCAGAGTTCGTCAATCGAGGATTCCCGTTGCACGAGTCGTCCCCTGTCGTGGCGAGCAGCCCCGATGGGATCAGGACGGCAGCGTGGGTTTCATTCGGCACGCCGCCTCTCGGTAGATGGGCATGTACTTCTTGTCCAGCACCCGTTCCCACGTGAAGTTCGAGTAGATGTTCTCGACTGCCGCCATCTGAATCCGTCTGAGTCTGCCCTGCCCGGGCTCTCGGTACACAGCCAGGGCACGGCGAAGAGCGGCGAGCAGTTCCGGCGCTCCGCCCAGATACGAGAAGCCGAGATGCCCATCAACGACTTTGACCAACCCGCCGACGCCGTGGACGATCGGAACGTTGCCCATGAGCTGAGCGAAGAAGTCTGTCAGGCCGCAAGGCTCGAAGCGCGACGGCACGACGAAGAAGTCGCCTGCGGCGTAGATCATGTTCGCAAGACGTGGGCTGTAGCCGATGGCGATCGCAATCCGGCCCGGGAACTTCTCGGTCAGACACTTGAAGCGAGCCTCGATTCGCGGGTCCCCGGAGCCGAGCCCGATCAGTTGGACATCATGGTCCTCGGCGAATAGCAGATCGACAGCATCGGCGAGGACGTCGTAGCCCTTCTGCTCGTCCAGTCGGCCAATGAAGCTCAGAAGTGGCACGTCCGAGTGTTTCGACAGGGTGCCGCAGAAGGCAAAACCCGCCCGTGCCTCGGCTGGCACGTCGTCGGGCACCGTCTGCCGATTCATGAACGCGGCAGCCGCTTCCTTGCAGGCCCGTTTCCCCTCGATGTCGCCCGTCCTGGGCGAGAAAGCTGCCGCCAGGCCGAGCTCCGCGGGGCGCCCGGGGTCGAACGACTCGGCATCGATCCCGTTCGTCACGCCGAGGAGCCGAATCCCGCGAGCTGCGAGCGCGTGACCGAACCAGCCCGTACGCCAGTCGTCGCCCGTTGCCTGGAGCTCGCGAGCATAGTTCTCGCTCACCGTGTTGATGACACTCCCGAAAAGCGCCCCGGCAAGGAGCGGATCGAAACTACCGTCCAGCAGACAACCGTCCACCACTGCCGCGGGGATACCGCAGATGGCCGAAGCGAACTCCAGGTCGCCAACTTCCTGATGGTAGCCGATGCCTGCGTTGTGCACGGTAATGACCGTAGGCACATGGCGCAGGTACGGAGCAATGCGCTCCGTCGAGGCATGAGCGATCGCCGGCAGGAGCGCCGCATGGCCGTCGTGACAGTGTATGACGTCCGGCCTTAGTCCCAGCTCGGCCAGAGCGTGCAGCGTCGCCTTCACGAGCAGGACGTTCATCGCGAAAAAGTCGAAGTACCCTTTCCCCTTCCGATCCGGGAGGCCCAGCGCATCTGCTTCGTCCTTCGTGTAGGTGTAGATCCCTGTACGGGGGATCGTGCCGCCCTTCTCGAACAGAAACCGGTATCGTCTGCTGTGGATCAGGCAGATCGTCAGGTTCGGCTGAAGCTCGCAGGAGTGGATGGCTACGGACTCCGTACGATTCTCGCCGACGTAATTCATCGGGACTGCGAACGAGCATCGCTCCACAGGTTTGAGACGCGGATTCCTGACGATAGTCCCCTCCACGACATGGTAGTACGGAAGGAACACGTAGGTTTCGATCCCCGCAGCGGCCGTGGCCCGTGCAAGTCCCTCGACGACGTCCTTGATCCCTCCCGCACCGGCCAGTCCGCCATATTCGCGGGCAACGTGCACGACGGTTCGAATGTCGCAGCCGGACGAACGGGCAGGATTCGCAATCATTCCGATACGGCTACTTCGGCATTCGCGGCATCTTGGTGGGCTTGGTAGGGAGGGGCGTAGTAGCCTCGGACGGCACCTCCAGCTTTGCCCACTTGACAAGGCGGAGTCCCTCGACGGTGAACTGAAAGAGGATGTCGCCGCGGACGACGTAGACGTAGAGGCCTTGCACGGCGATAGCCGGCTGCTCCGCAGGACCTCCACCGCCCATGGGGCCGCCCTGCTGGTGCATCATGGGTGCGCCGCCCGGTGCACCGCCTCCGGGCCCCATAGCTGGGGGGCCGCCCGGAGCTCCCGGTGCCGGCCCGCCCGGAGCCGGAGGCGGCAGCCCGGTTCCACCCTCGCCAGGCGCTTGCGCGTAGAGAGACAGCGTCATGCCGAACAAGCACGCCATCAGCCCGACCACTCTCCATGGTGCGGCGAACCGCACTCCACGACCGGCTCCATCTCTCATCCGCAGACCTCCTTGCCTATCAGGCATCGGCGATTAGCGATCGCAGTCCTCACGTCGTTCATCACGCATTATACCGAGTTCCCACGAAACATGCTTTCTGCCGCCCGCGAGAAACGATACAATACCGGGGTGATATCGTAGGCTCGAAGCTGACGGTCGCAGCTTACGGCTGCAATCGAGGAGAAACGATGAGCTCATTGATGTGGTATCAACAGCCGGCGACGGAGTGGAAGCAAGGTCTGCCGATAGGCAACGGCGTGCTCGCAGCAATGGTCATAGGCGGGGTCGAATGCGACCGGGTCGCACTGAATCACGAGTGGCTCTGGCGAGCCAAGGGCCGGAAGCGAGACGTCGAGGAGAAATGGCAGTGGCTGGACGAGATACGACGGCTCTTCTTCGAGGGCAAGACGCTCGAGGCAGGCAACCTCGCCAACGAGAAGCTTGGCGGTCTCGGCGGCGTGAGCCGCATCCGAAACCGCGTAGACCCCTACCAGCCGGCGGGCGACCTCACGCTTGCCTTCCCGCACAAGAGCGTCTCCAACTACCGCCGCCAACTCGATCTCGAGCAAGCGCTGGTCTCCGTCGCCTACGAAGCCGACGGTAAGTCCTTTCTGCGCGAGTATCTCGCCCCGCTCTTCAGCAAGGCGATCGCGATCCGCCTCTCCGCGGGGGGTGAGGCCTTCGACACGACGATCGGTCTCTCGCGCATCGCCGACCCCGAGTGCGACATCAGCTCATGGGCGAAGACCGACTCGCTCGGCTTCATGGGCCGCTTCGTCGAGGGATCCGTCTTTGCAGTGGAGGTTAGGCTCGTCCTCGACGGCGGACAAGCTCGCGTGCCCACGTGGGACAAAGCGGAGGTCGCCGTCGAAGGAACGAGGGAAGTCCTGATCCTGGTCACGATCGCCGTGGACCATGACGGCGGCGATCCGCGGGGCGTCTGCCGTAAGCAATTCGAGGGCGTGCCGGGCTCGTGGAACAAGCTCCTTGCCGCACACATCAGGAAGCATCGCAGCTACTACAATCGCGTCAAGCTCTCGCTCGGCAAGTGCCGGGACGACATGCCAACGGACAAGCGTCTTGCCGAGGTCAGAGCGGGCGGTGAGGACGAGTCCCTTTACGCTCTCTTCTTCAACTTCGGCCGCTACCTCCTCATCGCCAGTTCTATCGGAGCAGAGCTGCCGGCGAACCTCCAGGGGAAATGGAACGAGGAGCTCGCGCCGCCGTGGGAGTGCGACATTCACCAGGATATAAACGTGCAGATGAACTACTGGCCTGCGGAGTCGTGTGCATTGCCGGAAAGCGTGCAGCCGCTTTTCCGACACTTCGAGCGCTTTGTGCCGCACGCGCGCGAGGCGGCGAAGAAGCTTTACAACTGCGAGGGTGTCTGGTTTCCGATCCAGACCGATCCGTGGGGCCGTGCGACGCCGGAGGCGCGCGGCTGGGACGTCTGGACCGGGGCGGCCGCCTGGCTCGCACAGCACTTTTGGTGGCACTACGAGTACACGCTCGACAAGGAGTTCCTCGCAAAGCGCGCCTACCCGGTCTTCAAGGAGGTCGCGGCCTTCTACGAGACCTACCTTGTCCGCGATCCCGAGGGTCGCCTCGTCACCGTCCCCTCCCAATCACCCGAGAACTGCTTCGTCGGCGGGAGCAGTCCTGTGTCTCTCTGCATCGGGGCGACGATGGACTTCGAGTTGGTCTACGACCTGCTGACGCACGCGATCCAGGCGAGCGAGATCCTCGGTGTAGATGCGGACAAGCGGGAAAAGTGGCGGCAGATCCTCGCGGACATCCCCCCGCTCCAGATAGGGAAACATGGTCAGTTGCAGGAGTGGCTCGAGGACTACGACGAGACCGAGCCGGGGCACCGACACATCTCGCACCTCTTCGGCTTCTACCCCGGCGACCAGATCACACCGGAGGAGACGCCGGAACTGACAGCGGCGGTCAGAGTGTCGCTCGAACGTCGACTCGCGCACGGCGGCGGGCACACGGGCTGGAGCGCCTCCTGGCTCTGCTGCTGTTATGCCCGCCTCCGGGAGGGCGACCGGGCCGTCGAGTACCTCAAGCACGTGCTCAAGCACTTTGCAACAGATTCGTTGCTCGATCTCCATCCCCCGCGAATCTTCCAGATTGACGGAAACTTCGGCTGCACGGCGGGGATCGCCGAGATGCTCCTCCAGTCGCACAAGGGGATCATAAGGATTCTACCCGCACTGCCCTCCGCCTGGCGGGACGGAGCGGTCGCAGGGCTCCGTGCACGTGGCGGCTTCGAGATCGGCATCGTGTGGAAGGATGCCAGGCCGCGCAAGATCACCGTCCGCTCCACCGTCGGCGGCCCGTGTCGTCTCCGGCTTCCGCAGCCCGCAAGACCGACGCTGACCGCCGTCGGCCAGTACGTCCTGAGAAAGCTCCAGCCCGCGGACGAAGTCCGGTGGGATACCGAGGCCGGGGCGCGGTACACGGTGAGTTTGAGGTAGGAAACATGTGCTTCGCGCCCTGTACGGCTGTGGAAGCTCTTGACCGCGTCGGCGCGGAGCTGCTCGGAGCACGTACCATGGCTGAGTTGCAGCGCCGAACCCGGCACCCGACAGATGGCTGATAGCTCCACTTCCCGCTTCTTCACTGACGAGTACGCACGGCTCGCCGGTCGCGCGGCGATCGGCGAGGACGAGTCCAGCTATCGCTCCAGGGAGTTCCTCCGCGAGAAGGTTGTCAAGTGCATATGGTTCGACCAGCGCTTCGATACTGCGGGATTGAGGGCCGACGATGGCCGGAAGCTGACCGTGTTCTCGACAGGCTGGTGGAACCTCGAGGGCGGGCCCGACTTCAGGGACGCCATCGTCCGCCTGGGTAAAGAGGGTAAGGTCCGGGGCGATGTCGAGATTCACCTCAGGACCTCGGACTGGAAGCTCCACAAGCACCACGAAAGCCCGGACTACGACTCCGTCGTCCTTCACTGCGTCCTGTGGAACGACACCGGTGAGGCGACTGTAACGACCGTCTCGGGTCGGGCGGTGGCCCAGTTGACGCTCGAATCATACCTCGACGAGGGGATCGAGGGGCTGTGCGAGGCGTTCGATCCGAGCGAGTATCCGCCCGAAGGCGGAGCACGGACGGGCGCTTGCCACCCGTTCCTCCAGTCCGAGGAGGGGCTGAGTCGGTTTAGCGAGTTCCTCGACTGGGCGGGCGACGAACGGATTCTGTCCAAAGCCCGCCGGCTCATGACCATTGGCCAGGATCGCTCCTCCGCCGAGCTCTTGTACGTCGCCGTGATGGAGGCGCTCGGATTCAAGCGGAATCGGCAGAACTTCGTTCGGCTGGCCGGCAAGCTCCCGTTGGCAGTGGGCGAGGAGCTTCGCGAGCCGGATGCCGTACAGGCTGCGCTCTTCGGCCTCTCAGGGCTGCTCCCGGCGGGGGACCTGCCCGACGAGGCTGACGAGGAGGCGCGCTCCTATGCCGACCGGCTCGGGCGGCTCTGGGCGGCGATCCGAATAGACGCGGAACCGCTCGATGCCGCAGAATGGTTCTTCAAGGGGACGAGACCGCAGAACTTTCCGACCCGGCGGATCGCAGCAGCCGCACGGCTCTTCCCGTTCTCGACATTCCTCGAACGGGCGGTCGAACTTGTCCGCTCCAAGAAGGGCGGTCAGATCATGAAGCTCCTCTGCCAGGTCAGCGACCCGTTTTGGGACTGGCGCTGCACTTTCGCCGGTAAGAAACTCGCTCGTCGCCTCGGACTGATCGGCGTAGGCAGGGCCAGGGCGATCATCGTGGACGCCATCGTACCGAGCCTGCTTGCCCACGCCCGAAGGACTCGGGACCCGGAGCTCGAGGCACAGCTTCACGACTTCTACAACTCCTTTCCGAAACTCCCCGAATCGAGCGTCACGCGGCTCGTGGAGGCGCGAGTCCTCGGAAGCGCACGCGGCCGGGTCGTCAACTCCGCCCGCAGGCAGCAGGGACTATACCAGTTGTTCAAGGATTTCTGTCAACAGGACCGCTCCGGCTGTGCAACGTGCGCGTTCATGAGGCTCATGTCGGAGACGAAACGACAATGACCGGGGAAGGAGCGGAGACGGTGGTATCGTGCGAGCGAGCCGGTAGCGTCCGAGTTCGTCCCCGAATCCCCGGCCCCACATTCCTGGAGGAGAGCAAGGCATGTTCACGATGGGCGTCGCCGGACTGAGACGCGGCATGTGCTTTGTCGAGCTGACGCGGCATCTGCCGGATCTCGAGCTCGTAGCCGTATGCGAGCAGAAAAAAGCCGTCGCAGAGGACATCGCAAAGCGATACGCGGCGAAGTACGCCTTCTCGGACTACGACGAGTTCGTCAAGGCGGACTTCGACATCGCCGTCGTTGCGACACCTCTGCCATTCCACGTCGAGCACTGTGTGAAGGCTCTGGACGCGGGGAAACACGTAGTCAGCGAGGTGCCGGCCGCGAACTCGCTCGAGCAGTGCCGGCTCCTGCTCGAGGCCGTCCGGCGCAGCAAGGGGCGCTACTTCTTCGCGGAGAACATGAACTACTTCCCCTTCGTCCTCCAGTGGAAGAAAATGGTTGACGACGGGATGATCGGCAAGGTCTTCTATGCCGAGGTGGAGTATGTGCACGACTGTCGCGGTCTGATGCGCGACGCGGACGGGAAGCCGACCTGGCGGGCCTCGATGCCCCCGATCCAATATTGTACGCACAGTCTCGGCCCGCTGCTCTGGATCCTCCGGGATCGGTGCGTCAGTGTCTCGGCTCTTCACACGGGCGTCAATGTCGCGCCCGAGCTCGGCGCGATCGACATGGAAGTCGCTATCCTGAAGACTGCGAACGGTGCGGTCGTGAAGCTGCTCTGCGGCTTCTCCGTGGAGCGCGAGCCGCCCATCCATTGGCACTGCCTCTACGGCACGAAGGGCGTCCTCGAAACGAAGCGCTGCGGCTGGGACAAGCACAAAGGCTACTTCAGCGGAATTCCGCACCTGCATGACTTCGTCGAGTTTCCGGAGCCAGTGCTTCGCGGGATCGGCGGATTCGGCCACGGCGGCGCGGAGATACTGATGATGAAAGACTTCCTCCGCTCGCTCGTCGAAAACACTCGCCCGCCGTTCGACATCTACGACGCACTCGACTGCACCATGCCCGGCCTCTACGCCCACGAGTCCGCCAAGACCGGCGGCCAACCGGTCGCGATTCCCGATCCCAGGACCTGGTGAGAGGCGCTCACTCGACCTTTTCCCGATCCGACGCACGCGGCGCCTGCAGGCGTCGCGTCGAGACGGCACCCACGGGCGCGAGCTTGCCCGCACACCTCCCTGCGGGCTCCGGCTACGTCGGGGGATAGCTCCTACGGGGTCCGGACGAGCATCGTCACCGGCCCCCGATTCGTGAGCTTGACGGCCATCTTCGCACCGAAGACCCCCGTGGCGACTTCGATGCCCTGCCCTCGCAGGAGTTCGACGAACTTCTCGTACAGTGCGGTCGCCTCCTCCGGGGGCGCCGCGGCGTCGAAGCTGGGCCTGCGGCCTTTGCGGCAGTCAGCGCAGAGCGTGAACTGCGAGACCACCAGCGCGGCTCCCCCTACGTCCTTCAAGCTCAGGTTCATCTTGCCTGTGTCGTCCTCGAAGATACGCAGGTTGGCCAGCTTCTCTGCAAGCCACTCCGCCCGGCTCGGATCGTCGCCCCGTTCCACCCCGAGGAGCACGAGCACACCCGAACCGATCTGGCCGACGACGCGCCCGTCAACCTCGACGGAGGATTCGGACACTCGTTGGACAACGGCAATCATGGCTCCGGAACGATGGAGAACCGGCGGGGTAGGATCGGGACAGCCTGTGCGAAAGCCAGTCGCCCCTGATCCTCACTTTCCAGCGATCGCTCGCCGATCTTTCGCCTCTCCTCCCGTGTTCTCGCGCTACTTCTTCTTCGCCCGGTCCTTTTCGACCTTGCGGAGTTCACCGATGTTCTTGCGAAGCTTGGCGAGTGCTTCGAGGACGAGGTCCATATCGCTCTGCGGGCCGAGGAACATTGGATGCGAGAAGGCGCAAGCTTCGGTCGCGTAGATTCGCTCCGCTTCGGGGCAGAAGGTCTTCCGGTAGTCGACCCGCCAGTTCCCGCAGCAAGCGCACTTGATCGGGAAGCCCGTGCGGCCGAAGTTCATCCGCTGGAAGAGCGGGTTGCGGTAGATAGGCTCCCCGTGCGCGCCGACCATGCAGGGTACCCCCTCCGCGCGCAGAGCGTCGAGGAACGTGTTGCGGCTGACACCCGGCCAACGATCCGCGATGAACTTGAAGTTCCAGTAGTAGAAGCACCACCGGGTCACAATCCGTTTGTCGCGCGGCAAAGCCTCGACACCATCGATCGCTTTCATGCCCTTGACGAGGTGGGCCGTGTTGCGTTCGCGTGTCTCGACCTGTTCGTCGAGCCGCTTTAGTTGTGCCAGCAGGATTGCTGCCTGCCATTCGGTCATCCGGAGGTTCGAGGCGACGCGGTGGAACTCGTAGAACGGTCGGCCCGACATCCGCCCGATGTGCATGAAGGAGAAGGCTTTCTCGGCGAGTTCGTTGTCGTTCGTGAGGACGATGCCGCCCTCGCCGCAGGTAAGCGTCTTGCCTTGTTGGAAGCTGAAGCCGGAGAGGTGGCCGATGGAGCCGAGGCGCCGGCCCTTGTACTCGCTCCCGTGAGCGTGGGCACAGTCCTCGATGACCATCAGGTTGTGCTTCTTCGCGATCGCCATGATGGCGTCCATATCGCAAGGGTAGCCACCGTTGTGGACGGGGACGATGGCACGGGTACGCTCGGTGATGGCGGCCTCGATCGCTTTCGGGCTTATATTGTAGGTCGCGGGATCGACGTCGACCATGATGGGGACGCCGCCGACGAGGGCGGCCGCAGTCGCCGTGGCAACGAACGTGAGCGCCGGGACGATGACCTCGTCGCCCGGCTCGACGCCCGCCGCCTTGAGAGCGCACTCGAGGGCGTGAGTCCCATTCGTCACAGCAATGCCCCACTTCGCATGCTGGTAGGCGGCGAAGGCGTCCTCGAACTGGCCGACCTTGCTCGCCTTCCATTCACCGTAGCTCCCGCGCCACCACTTGCCACTTCGCACGACCTCGATGGCTGCCTCTTCCTCTTCCCTGCCGAAGATTGGCCAGGGCTTGCCCAACGGAGCCGTCACTACAGGCTTGCCGCCCGCGATCGCCAGTCTTGCCATGATCAGTCTCTCCTTTGGCCGGATCTAACCAGAAAAGACACAGGAAACACAGAGCACTGCTAACGCGGTAAACAACCTCCTCCGGATCGGGCAGGTCCCGCCGAGTCCCACAGCCGCCTGCAGCCGCGCCTCTCTCGACTTCATGGGCCTAATACCGTCCCTCCTGCGCGACCAACTCGACAACGGCCCGCATATTCTCGAGCTTTGCGTCGGCGGGCACCTCGTCGGAGGTGGTCATGATGTAGCCGCCGCCGGCCATGGCGGCCTCGAGGCAGCGCCGAGCCTCGCGCCGGGCGTCCTCGACCGTACCGTGGGCGAGCACGACATTGTTGTAGTTCCCCATGAGGCAGAACTTCTTCCCGAACGTCTTCTTCACCTCGGCAAGATCGCAGTCGCCGAGGACGTCGAGGTGCTGGATGCCGTGTGGCCCGAGAGCAGCAAGATCGGGGAGAACGTCGCGGATGCGTCCCGACGTGAAAAAGACGATCCGCTTCCCCTTGGCAATCTGCTCGACCGCCCACTTCGCCTCCGGGACCACATACTTCCGCACGAGCTCGGGACTCAGGAGGCTCGTCGAGGCCCAGCAGATATCCCAGACGAGTACATCTGCAACCGACTCGTTGAAAGCCTCCAGAGCTACCTCCTTCTCCTTGTGCAGGAGTGCGAGCAGCTCCTCGATGGTGTCTGGAATATCGACGAGGTCAACGATGAACTCCGCGGTGTCGCGGAATGTCGAGAGCGAGTAGAGCGAGTCGCAACACCAGTGGCCGACGAGGCCGTCGTCGCGGATGTACTCGCGGGCCTCGGCGCTCACGGCGGTGCCGGGGCGGGCGGTCCGGTTCAGTTCGCGGAGGTAATCCCGGACGATGCGGTAATCGTCGCGCGACTGGACAAGATCGCGGACACGCTTCGCGACGAGCGGGTCGCCAGGAATGCCGCCGTGCTTGGTCCGCTGACGAAGTGTACCCGATGGAGTGACAAGGCGCGTCTCCACGATCTGCCAGCCGTCCTCGACGCCGAGCTTGTCGGACTCCCAACCGAAACCAGCCCCCAGGTTGTGATACACCTCCGGGCCAACGCCCTGGAGGTTGAAGATCGAGGAGCCTATAAGACGATGCGCGTCGCACTGCCCTTTCCACCCGCCGTTCCCGGTGAGGGCATGCGCGCAGCGGCCGACCAATTCCCACGTCACCGGCACCTGATCCGGTCGCCCAAGGTCGAGAGCGATCTCGAGTCTCTCACGGTGAGTCATACAACCTCCAGTCTCTCCGGCTGGCAGGGGAACCGACCTCCGATCGTACCCCCGCAGGGGCCTTCTCTAACAGGACGTTTATACACGAGCGAGGTTGTGGATTCAAACGGACGCAGCGCGGTCGGCTCGGCATCGAGACAGCCCAAAAGCGCGTCCGAAGCTGCCCCTTCTGCCGGGTAGCAACTCCGGGCTGCCCGCATACCTTTGCCAAGGGGTTTCCAACGTGCAGAGCACTCGGACGAGCGGCACTGGCGCTGTCGGTCCTTTCCGTTTGGACGCGGTTTACCACCGCGGTAGAATTGGTAGGCGGCAGAGGAGTGATCGCTCCGCTGTCCGCGTCTCTGGGTCAGCAGGACGGTCGTCAATGAAGAGGCAAGGCGTGAGGCTTCGGAAGAGTGCAAGTTCGCTCCTGGTCACGTGGGACAACGGCACTCGTGTGGTTTTTGGGCTGGATCGTGGCAAGCTCCTGGGCATCCGGGAGGTCAGTCGGAACGGTATCGCTCTGAGGAGTCCTGCCGCCGTCTGGAGGCCGTTCATCGACACGCCCGACGGCATCCACTATGTGGACTTCCGACTGAGAGCGGCACGGGCTGGTCGCGGCGGCATCGTTCGAGTCGAAGCCGACGCCATCGGGTTCCACACCGGCGTGCGCGAGGAGCAGGACGAGTACATGGGGGACGTGATCGAGATGAGCCGGGCCGGGGAGATGGTCGTTGACCGTCTCGTCTGGGAGCTGCGGCCAAGTACGCTTACGCTGGACGGGTGCACCTTCGACGGTTTCTCCTATGTCTACCGCTTCTTGAGCCGCGGTCGGAGCCGGAAGATTTACCGCCTGTTCGACATGGCCACATGGGAGATCGGCGGGCAGGTTGACGGCAACACGATCTACAGCCAGACACAGACAGGCCCACCGGTGGTGAAACTCTCCCGTAAGGGATACTACACCACTGCCTGCAACTACTATGGCGCGGAGTTGCGGGGGATCATGGGGCCGCCGCAGAGAATCTCGTTCCAACGATTGCCGCGGATGGGAACTCTTCAGGCGTTCGACTTCCTCGTCCACGACCGCGGCGTCTTGTTCGCGTATTTCGACCCCTTGATCGAAGTGATGAGCGTAATACAAAAGGAGGCCGATGAGCGTGTTCTGCATTTCGTGGACGAGATACGGCGCCCTCTTGCTTCGCGGTTCGAGACTGCTCCGAAGCATATTCTCTTCCTGCCCACGGATCGGCCTCTTTCGAAGGAAGAAGCGGGCAATCTCTGGTGCCGTGCATATGACTTTGTGCATGGGCGGGAACGCGCCCGGCACGGGATCGAGGCCTCGCCCGTCTTGCCACGGGTCTGGGTTCCGCAGATCTACGGAGCCGAGTTCCACATCGGCAAAGACCACGGCCCCCGCGACAGACTTCTCTATTACCTTGCGGACAATGTCCTGCCGCAATGGGCTGACATGGGTGTCAAAGAGATCTGCGTCCCGTCGTTTTGGGTCAGTGACTATACGGTGGACCGCCTCACGTGCAAGGATCAGACGGGCCTTCACGGCGGGCTGTTCGTGGGGAGCATCTGTTGCGTGCGGGTCCACGAGATTGACCCGCTCTGGGGAGGCACGGCGGGGCTGGCGTATTTCGTGGATCGAGCGCACCGGCTTCAGTTGCAGGTCCAGCTCTGGTGGGCAACACACCTGAGCCGCCGTGCTCCGATCTTCGCCGAACGGCCGGACTTCATGCTCATCGCGCGCGACGGCCTGCCAAACGGCGGTGGCTACGGCCATCATTGCATCATCACCATGAACCTCGCCAACCCGGACTGCCTCGAATGGGAGTACGACAAGCTCAGGGCCGTCTACGAGGCCACGGGCTTCGACGGATTCTTCCACGATTCGTACGGCAACATGACCTTCCTGCCGGTCAACTACGCGGACCCCGAGCGCCGCGGCCAACAGGAGGCCTACGCGACCCTGGTCGCACGTCTGCAGAAGCTCGGCGTCAGGACTTTCACAGTGGAGGGGCTCGGTCCCTGGGGGGTGGGCCACTTCGGAATGGGGTTGCTGCCGACCGCCCCTGCCAAGGGGCTTCGCTACCAGAACGCGCTCGACTGGTGGCTCGGCCACGAGGACATGATCTACCGCCTCAACATGGGCATCGCTACGCCTCTCTGGCCAGGCCGCGATCAGGAAGCCCGGGAGTTTTCCTTCCGCTGCCTCGCGTACGGCGGACGCTTCGGGTTCACCGGAACCGAGGGTGGGATCGAGAAGTGGACGGGTTGGTTACGGGACCAGAATCGTATGTACGGTCGGATCGCGCCCCTTCGCGGAAAGCGCATTCTACTTCCGGACGATCGCGGCGTGCTTTGGGAGCTGCGGCGATGCGAGCGGCTACTCTTTGCCTTCCGCTCCTTCGAGTTCGCACTCGCCCCCGGCGAGACCGTAGGTCGTATCACGGGTGAGGGAGAGGAACCCTGCACGGTATCGGACATCTTGGCCACTGCGCCCTGGAGCCTGTACCGCTTGACTCAGAGCCGCTACTCAGCAACCGGCTCTTACTGACATATGAGCCGAGATGAATGGGATAACTTCGCGATACCGGCGAGGAATTTCTGGATCACCGAATCCGACAAGACGCTCGAGAACTGGTTTCTCTACGAACTTTCGAACGCCATCCATTCTGCTCTCGTGACGGACGAGACAGTCCGCACACAACACACGGGCGTCGAGTTGCTCGAGTTCTCGCTGAGGTTGGCTCGGTGCGGCAAAGCAGCAGTTCAGAAAAGGATCGAGAAGGGCGAGGAGCGTGTGGCGAGCCGTGACCTCCGGGAGGAATTGGCTCGCCAATTCCGGGCGATCTATACGGCAAGGGTGATCGAGATCGCGAGCAAGGTTATCAATGACCACTTGGAGATCTGTTTCGTCTGTCCGACCCAGTGCATATACAACTGGGACACCTACTGCAGCATGTTCGAGCTCGGTCCGTAGTCGCGGCCACCTCCGACGGTCCTGATGGCGGGTGTCGGTGGAGTCCAGGTTCACTTCGTAACGGCGGTTTCATCGCCCGGTGTTACGCCTTTCCGCACGTGCGAATCGCCGTCCGCACCGAGCTTGCCCGGCAGCAGTTCCGCTTCTGAGCAGATTCCCATTCGCGGATAGCCTTCCCGGCATGCTTTAGAATGCCCGCCGCCTAAGACCCGCCAACACCGAGCAGATTCGCATTCCCACTTGCTACTTGATTTCCATACATGATCTGCCATAATAATAAGTAGCAGAAAGGAGACACTATGCCACCTCGTTCCGCTATGTCGCCCCGTGAGCGGCAAATCCGCTCCTCCCTGACCCAACTTCTACATACCCAGCCCATCCTCTGTGGTAGTCTCGTTCGCATGGCCCGTTCCTGCGGCAAACCACGCTGCAAGTGTACCCGCGGCCAGAAGCACCTCTGCCTCTGCGTCTCCGTTCGCGTGGCCAACCGCCAGAAACTCCTCTACATACCCCGCCGGCTCGAAGACTTCGTCTCCACCGCCGTCGGCAATTACCGCACCTGCCGCCGCCTGATGCA
>Ga0272448_1002960_pt1 | contig 20662 bp, 13 predicted proteins | sample YNPCB0191_FD_202220 | JGI IMG/M metagenome (GOLD analysis project Ga0272448, IMG submission 202220) | Hot spring sediment microbial communities from Yellowstone National Park, WY, United States - YNP-CB-019-1 | ecosystem: Environmental > Aquatic > Thermal springs > Hot (42-90C) > Sediment... | reverse complement strand
CGGTTGAGATATTAAAAGAGGCGGAGAGTAAAATACCTTCCGGGGTGTTAAATCTGCCGCCAATATTATTAGACAATTATATCGACGAACTTTTAAATTGTGGTTACCATGTGCCGTCATCAGTCACACGCCCCGACTTTTTCTCTTGACGGCAACTGTTTCAAACAGGCAAATAAGAATAGGGTTCAAGATTCCTCAACCATCTTATGTTGTCCTTGAAATTTATGACGCAGCAGGGAGACAAAAAGCTACCTTGGTGGATAAGTTCCTCTCTGAGGGCTGGCACGCAGCTATTTGGAACGCAACTGCTTCTGCCGGCATATATTTCTGCCGCTTAAAAGCAGGCGAATCAGAAGAAAAACAAAAACTCGTCCTGATAGGACGGTAGTAAAGGAGGTTCAAATGTCGAGAATATCAAGAGTGGCGCTGTTGAGCATATTAGGCCTGGTAGCAGTTTCCACCGCAAAGGTATGGAAAGTGCCAGAGTGGCGGCGGGAAATCCAGGAGGCGATTGAATCTGACAGTGTTGTGGATGGCGACACCATTTCGGTCTGGGGTCCACCACCAGGCCAGACAAACCCACCCTATGTGTATAATGAAACCCTCAACCTGCGGGGCAAGAACCTGGTGATTGCCAGCCGCTGCTTTCTGCCTGGCTGGCAGGGCTGCGAGCCAACCTATGACTCGGTAATAGTTGATGGGGGAGGGCAAGGCCTTCCGGTTTTTAATGTGGGTAGCCGGCGCACTGGCCAGTCTTATGTAACCATCAAGGGTCTGACAATTCGCAATGGTGGAAATGGTGGCGGAGTTAGGGGCGAAAGTAATGGTCGTGGGGTTTTACGAATTGAGAAATGTTATATACATCATTGTTATGATTGTAATGGACAAGGAGGCGGAGTCCATTACTGGGCCGACACCGCTGATGGACTGCCTGATACCCTCCTGATTACTGGGTGTAGATTTGAGTATGATAGTGCGGATTATGGCGGTGGCATTTATGCCTTCTGTATACCTGCCCTGAATAGCGGCGCTGTAGACCGGGTATTGCTGAAGGATGACACCTTTCGTTATAACGGTAGTAAGTGGGGAGGCGGGCTCTATCTGCTTGGACCCTCGGGAAGGAGTTACGGCCAGGAAACCGATGACCAGCTTTTAAAAGACACGGTTATTATTAATAACTTGTTTGAGGCAAACCGCGCAGACTCAGGTGGCGGTGGCGGAGGAATTTGGGTCAGGAATTACCCTGGCCGGATAAGGAACACCACTTTCAAGGACAATTCACCGGACGGCATTTTCCTTGACCTGCCGGGTCAGGGTGTTTCTCCTGTTGATTTAGGTTGCACAGCGTCTGGTGATACATCCTGGGGAATGAATGTTTTTCAGGGCAATGACCCATACAATGCCCAGTTGATGGGAGGAATATCTGTATATGCCAAGGGCAATTTTTGGCAAACACTCCATACCTCTGGCATCCGGGGGAAAATTAATAATCTGGGACTCAATCCCAATCCTTCTAACTTTCTTTTTGACCCCCCTGCTGCCTCCAGTAAATACTTTTCTATTAACAGTTCCACAGTTTGCTCAACCAGTGCTTTGATAACTGGTGACCTTTTGGTTAAAAATCGGCTTGAGTTTGTTGCCCCCCTTGAAACTCCGCGCTCTGTGCTCTTCTTTGCAGAGTCCGATTTTGAATTGGACGGCACTAACCCACAGGTGGGGCTGATTGTGCACGGTGATTCAGCCTGTCTGATTGCGAAGGAGGTCATCGGGATGGACACCTCAATTATCTTCCGGGCGTTTCGCCCCGATGATAACGGCATAGGAAAATACTACGGTGTGCGATTAATCAAAGCAGGTCGTCCCTGCTCACTTCGGTACTGTTCATTTCGGGATGCCTATATCGGCGTGGAACAGGATTCCTCAGAACTACACCTTTTACAATGTAATTTTGCTAAGAACCTCTTTGGTTTATTTCTAATTAACTCTCGTGCTGATGTGACTGGGTGCAAATTTATCAGCAACCGGATATGGGGCATTGAGGCAACAAACCTTTATCCTAACTCTCAGATATATGGCAACACCTTTTCCTATAATCAGTTTGGTGGGCTTCAGTTGTCACTGGCTTCTGGTTCTGGTTCATCAATCGTTTCCTCCAATCAGTTCACTAACGGCCCCCAATCTTCAGGTTATTATGGCATTATCATCCACGGCAATGGACATGAGTTGCATTGTGACTCAAATAAAGTGCGGGGTTTCACGCAAGCCGGGATTGTTACCGACGATGCTGCAGCCTGTTCATTGCGTTACAATTTTATTGTCGGTGATTCTCAGGGACTGGTGTGTGAGGATAGGTCAGTTCCTTTGGTGAGATATTGTGTATTTGACACTTGGGCTACTGATTCTGTGTATGCGGCTGTTCTGGCTGTAAACCAATCTCATCCTGATTTGGGAGATTCAACAAAAAATCATACTGGTCCAGGCAATAATAGTTTCCTACACGTTGCCGGAATTGCTGTAGCAAAAGACAGTTCGGATACGGTGATGATAATGGCTGAATTAAACTGGTGGAATGGACCTCCTGAGCCTAGGAGGTTTAGGGGTCTGGTTGATTATATCCCCTGGTTGACCGAACCGCCAGAAGGGGCACAGACAGGCGCCAGGGTTGAGATGGTGAAAGAGACAAAACTCTATGCCTGCCAACCCAATCCGTTCCCTGTCCGAACCGCTATCAGATTTCAGGTTGCAAGAGAAGGCAGGATTCGGGTTTTGGTCGCTGATATTACCGGTAGATAAATTCGGACACTGTTTGATAACATCATCCAGCAACCAGGCAGTTATACAGTTTTCTGGGACGGTAGAGATGATAATAACCAGCAGGTGGCACCAGGTGTCTACTTCTACCGGCTTGTTGCCCCGGATTTGAACACAACAAAGAAGGTGGTCTTCTGTCAGTAAAAGAGAGGCTCACGCTTAATAAAATAGTAGATAGCGGTCAAAAAATTTGATTTATCTCTAATCATAAAAAAGAAGTTTCGCTGAGTCATCCCAGGTCCATCTCCGCTCTTTTTTCGGCACCGGCCGATAAAAATAAAAATAGTTAACCGGTCTTGGACTGGTTGGACAACGCCTGGGTCAACGCTAAAATATTTGTTCATAATGAATAATAATAATCGCATCAGCCCTGGCCCTACCATCTCCATCCGACTGCCCGCAACCTTTGCCGCTTTCCGGCACAGAAACTTCCGGCTCTACTGGCTGGGCAATATTGTCTCTTTCACCGGCACCTGGATGCAGAATGTTGCCAAGAGCTGGCTGGTCCTTACCGTTACCAACTCCGCATTTTTTGTTGGCTTGGACTCGGCATTGAGCTGGCTGCCGGTCTGGCTGGTCTCCCTGCCCGCGGGTGTGCTTGCCGACCGGTTCAACAAGCGCAACCTGATGATTCTCACCCAGTCGGCACTCGCCTTTTTTGCCATAATCCTTGCCCTCCTCACCTGGGCCAGGGTAATCACCATTTACCATATTCTTCTCATCTCCTTGCTTAGTGGCCTCTTTGTTGCCCTGAATGCACCGGTTGCCCAGACCCTGATACCTGAACTGGTTGGCAGGCAGGATGTTTTGAATGCGATTGCGCTCAACTCCTCAATGTTCAACACCGCCCGGATGATTGGACCGGCAATCGCGGGTTCGCTCTTAACCTTCTCCGGACCAGCACCCATCTTTGCCATCAACTCAGTTAGTTTCTTAGCCATCATTGCCGCACTGGCTTTTATCCGGCTGAAAAAAACAAACAGCCCCAATAACCGGGAACCGCTCTGGACTCAACTCCTCTCCGGCTTGCGCTTTGTCGGTTCCCATCCGGATATCAGAATCCTGCTCATTATGGTTGGGGTATTCTCATCCTTTGGTATTGCCTATATCCCATTGATGCCGGTTATTGCCCGTGATGTCCTGCATCAGGGTGCGCATGGCTATGGCTTGATGATGACTGCGCTTGGTGCTGGTGCGGTAACCGGCGGCCTGACCCTTGCCAGTTTAAGTAAGACTCGCCATCGGGGGAAAATCCTCTTAGCCGGGACACTCGGGCTTGGTCTGCTCGTAATTCTTTTTTCCCTGTGCCGGAGTTACCAAATGGCACTGCTCCTATTGGTTCTCATCGGCTTCTGCCAGACCAGTATTGCCGCTTTGTCCAATACCCTGATTCAGACCCTCTCACCCGATTATATCCGGGGCCGGGCGATGAGTATTTTTTCCCTTTTCTCCAACGGGATGTTTCCGGTTGGCAGTCTGATTGCCGGTTCAATCGCTCAGGCTAAGGGTGCCTGCTTTGCCCTCTTGGTCAGCGGAACTGTCATCCTCTTCAGTTTTGTCGCGGTCAACCTCCTCCGGCCCCAGTTGCGCCGAATTTAATTTTATCTCAACTCCTGTAACGCCCTTTTTGCCTTTGCAAAATCCGGGTCAAGGCGCAGGACCTCCTGCCAGTAAAGATGGGCTGAATCAGCCCGGCCCTCGTAATAATGAATTAGACCCAGATGAAACAGCGCCAGGGTAAAGGCGGGGTTAATCTCAAGCGCCTGTTCATAATAACCCTTTGCCCGTTTCAGGTCTCCCCTTGCCAGCGCGATATTGCCTAAATTGTTATAACCCTCAACCCCATAAGGGTCAAGTGCAATTGCCCGCTGAAAAAGGCTCTCCGCAGCCGTAAGTTCACCGGTATTTGCCCGGACATTGCCCGCAACCCCGTAGGCATCAGCCTCATCAGGATGGAGCCGGACCACCGCCTCGGCAATCCGGCGCGCCTCATTAAAACTGCCCTGTTCCAAGAGCAACGTTGCCTTGAGGGAAAGGATGTTGGTTGCCGAGTCCAGCATCAGGGCCCGGTCAACCTCCCTCTCCGCCTCCTTTAACCGGCCCTGCTGATAATAGCCGGTCCCGGCAACAAAATGATTCTGAGCCGGGTCGGCAACTCTGCCGGTGCCGGCAAGGTTCAGATTGAAAATAACCAGCGCAAGGAAAAAGATTACACCCGCAATCACCCGCTCCCTGAAACTGAACTTTGCCCAGCCTCTTAAACCGGCAACCGCAAACAGAAGATAAAACGGCACCACCGGCAACCGGTAACGGGCGGTGACAAAAAAGGGAATAAAGGAAAGCGCATACGCACCCAGAAAAAGATAAACCGGCAGCAACCGGCGCCACCCTTGCCGGGTGCGATAAATACCGGCAAGGGCAAATGGCAGAACCAGTCCGAAAGGAAACTTCAGCAACGGGTTCGCAAACAAAAGCCAATTGAGCCCGGTGTAGCGCTTGAAAAAATACAAATCCCGGTTATTGGAAACCTCATAACCGGAAAACCAGAGATAAAACTTGCGCAGGGTCAGAGCCACCGCCTTACCCGGCTGGCTTGCCCAGAACTCAAGCCCCTTTTTCAGCCAGAACCGGTCAATCTCGGTTCCTTTCAGACTTCGGCCTGATTCAATCTCGGCAATTCGCTTGACATCATTATAACCGCCCCACCAGGTTCCCCTTGTGCCCGGCACAATTGCGGTTGTCCCGTCTGAATATTCATTATTACCGATATAAAAGTTTGTCCCTGCCTGCCAGGCGATGGGCACAAAACTTTTGCTCTTAAGATAATTCCTGATTGTTACCGGCACAATCGGCAACACCACCGTTAGATAGAAAGGGACTGCCTTTTGCCACCACTTCCGCCTATGCTTGAAGACAAACCAGACCAAAAGCACCGCCACAAACAAAAGCACATTCGGCCGGGCAACTGCTGCCAGCCCGAAGCAAAATCCGGACAGAACTAAGAACCATTCTTTACTTTCTGACAAATAAAGAAAAAGAAATCCGACCAGCACAAGAAAAACCAGAAGCACCGGAATTAAAAGTTCGCCGTCAAAATAGATAAACAGCGGATAAACCGCCATCAGCATCCCGGCATAAAAACTGCTCTTTTGGTCAAAGACCTTTTTCCCAAGAGTATATAAAACTGCACAACTGCAACTGCCCAGAACCGCCTGTGCCAACCGGACAATAAAGAGATTTACCCCGAAAACCTTATAAAGCAGGGCAAGGAAAAAGGGATAAAGCGGTGCCCGGAAATAGGCATCGGCAATAAACTCCCTTTTGCTCAGAATTGCCAGAGCCCATTGATGATGATAGAGCCCGTCCATCTGCGGTGAAAAAAATAGCGGGTCATTCTGCCTTGCTTGGATCAGATAGATAACCCGGACAAAAATTGCCAGTCCGAAAATTGCCAGCGCCTGCCACCAACCCCATCTCTCTTTAAATTCTTTGGGCTTTGCCTTCTGCCTTTTACTTTGAACAGTTTGCTTCACACCAGTAATATCCCCAAAAAGAATCTTATGTCAATATAATCTAAGATAGTTGTTAGGTTGTTACTGGGCTTGCCGGAAACAGAAACTGCCTGAAATTACTCTGACCTTACACACAGAAAATCACCTTGATGATATTATCTGACAATCACCACCTTCCGGAGTCGCCTATCGGTCCCTGCCTGCAAAATATAAACCCCGCTGGGCAGGTTCCGGAGGTCATTATCACCCGGCTTTAGTTCCAGTACCCTTCTGCCCGAGCAATCAAACAAATCCGCCCGGTCATCCCCCTCTACCCTCAAAACCCAGGCGCTTAACCCCGGGTTCGGATACCGATTAACATCAATTCCTGAAGACCGAAACTCAGCCACTCCGGTGCTTTTTACCGGCAATCTTCCGGTATGAGCCAGGTCGTGATGAAACATCAGCTAGGCATGCTGAGACTGCCGAAAGCGCATACCAAGGTCCCACACATAGAAACTGTCTCCTTTTGCTCCAACCGCAATCTCGGTAAACCCATCCAGGTCAATATCACCGATTGCCGGCGAAGAGGTAACTGGTGCGCCAACCGCAATGGGAAAACCGTTTACAACCGTGCCGTCAAAGTGCCAGCCATAGAGCATGCCGTCCTGACTGCCAACAATGACTTCCATAGCGCCATCGTCATCAATGTCGGCCAGTGCCGGTGAGGATACCACTGAACCGCTGGCGATTGTCACCGGAAATCCCGGCAGGGTTTCACCGCTGGACCTGAACGCAAACACTGCACCGTAGTTAGATTGAATAATACCGCGACCGGTAACTATCTCCAGCATGCTATCGCCATCGATATCCGCCACCGCCGGAGATGATACAATGCCCTCATAGATACCATCGCCACACCTTCTGGGCCAGCCGGGCAGGTCCGCACCGCTGCCATCAGTTCCGTAAAGAAAGTTATCCAGTGAACCAAAGAACACCTCAAGATTTTGGTCTTGGTCAATATCGGCGAGCGCCGGACTCGGGTCAACATGGTGCCCACAGTATTTGGGCCAACCGGTAACCGGTGTACCATCATTATGCCAGGCGTACACACCGGGCTGTCCGGAAACGCCGTCATTGCCCACGAGCAGTTCTATGTCGCCATTATGGTCAATATCTCCGGTGGCGGCGGTAGAATGCACTCGTCCAACTGTGGCCCGCTGCCAATGCAAGGTTCCGTCACAGCGGAATACCATTAGTCGGTTCTGAAAGTTCCCGGTGCCAATGATGATTTCCATTGAATCATCCCCGTCCAGGTCCTGAAGGGTAACCGAGGCACGGATGACATTATCACCGAGGTTCACTGGAAACCCGGGCACAGGCGAGCCATCGCTACGCCAAGCCCAAAGCCTGCCACCAGCCGAGGCATAAACCACCTCGGGTGAGCCATCATGGTCAATGTCACCAACCGCAGGTGAAGAGGTCTCATCCAAGCCTGAAGAATCGGCGATTGATTTGGGCCAGCCAGGAAAAGGGACACCCCAGCAATTCCAGACATAGACCTGGTGTGCCTGACTGACCACCACAACCTCAAGCGTCTCATCGCCATTTAGATCTGCCAACGCTGGCGAAGAAAAATCTACTCCGCCTGCAACCGGCTGGGGCCAGCCCGGCTGATGCGCAAGTATGCTGCTCAATCCTGTGATCAAAACGAAAACCGAGAGAGCCACAATGCCCTTAGCCTCAGTGCTGAACAATTACCTTTGTTACTGACCCATCCCCACTTTCTTTTACAAAGTAAACTCCTGGTGCCAGCCGCTGGAGGTCATTATCACCCGGCTTTAGTTCCAGCACCCTCCTGCCCGAGCAATCCAGCAACTCCGCCCGATAGTTTGTCCCATTCCATTTTAGCCTCGAAGCAATAACGGTTGGCATCAGCCTGTTTATTCCCTTTGTCTTCTTTTCCCTCTCCGCGATACCCATGCCATAAAACTCAACGATTCGTAATCCATAATTGCCATCCGCAAGATAGGCAAGGTCGCCAATTGCAGCAACGCCGTTGGTGACGCCCGGCGTATCGTAATAACCAACCTCAACCGGGCTATCGGGCTCAGCCACAGATATTATCCGTAAGCCCGAGCGGTAGTCAGCCACATAGGCATAATTGTCAATAGCATTAATTTTGCACGCTTCGTCCGGTGTATCACACCAGCCCAGTTGCCGGCAGTTCAATGAATCCTGTGCCAAAACCAGACCGGTAAAAACCAGTCCCATCACGGCAAACATCATCCTTTGCATATTTCCTCCTTTGTAATTAACTGCCTGATTCTCCAAACTAATTATATTATGCCAGCGCATAATCTGTCAACCACAACTTCACCACATCTAAGGCAAACCAATTCCTGGTCAATACGCCTTCGTATTTTCCGTTCAACTCCTGCAGCACCCCATTCTGGAGCAGCACTCCATCCTCCGGTCAAGCGAGGCGCCCGAAAGTTGCCTTTTCCGGCATTAACCTCAGGCCCGCAGTCAGGTAAAGGGGATAGGCGATTGTAAGACTCATCGCCACTCAGAAACTGGCGCTGAAAATTAAGCCTGAATGCAAATGCAGGGTAATCGATTAAAAATCACAGGTTTAGTCTTTAAGTTTTCAGTTCTTGATTTCAACCTCTGTCGTTTTATAATCCAATGATGAGCATCGCTGAAAACCTGAAAGGTATCCAGCAACGGATTGCCGCCGCCTGCACCAAGTCAGACCGCAACCCCAATGAAATCAAACTGGTGGCGGTATCAAAGAACAAGCCGGTGGAGATGATTCTTGCGGCGATTGAAGCCGGAATCACCTGTTTTGGCGAAAACCGGGTCCAGGAGGCGCAGGCAAAAATACCCCAGATTAAGGCTTCGGTGGAGTGGCATCTCGTCGGCAACCTGCAGACCAACAAGGTGAAAAGGGCAATTGAACTTTTTACAATGATTCAGAGTGTGGACTCATTGCACCTTGCCGAAGAGGTTGAGCGCCGTTGCGAGCAGAAAAATATCTCCATTCCGGTGCTGGTTGAGGTGAATACTTCAGGTGAACCGACCAAGCACGGTGTCCAGCCTGAGAAACTTGCCAATTTGCTCAGGGAGATGCTCAATCTGCCCCATCTGCAACTTCAGGGTCTGATGACCATCGGTCCGGGTCTGGCAGTCGAGAATCCAGAGGCGTCAAGGGTATGCTTTCAACTACTTTCCCGGCTGCGGGAGGTGATGCGCCAGCAATTTGGCATCGCTCTGCCCCATCTTTCAATGGGGATGAGCGCGGATTTTGAGGTTGGAATTGAGGAGGGCGCAACGATGGTTCGCATCGGCACCGCCCTTTTCGGACCGAGATAAGAGGTTGGAGAGCCAGGAGTTTTCCCAGATAGTTGAGGATGAGGTCAAAAGTCTGCCTGAGTTCTTCTCCCTGAGGATAAAAAACCTGCAGGTGATGGTCCTGCCCCTGGCACCACCAGAACTGGCAGAGAATTTCGGCAAAGACCCCTGGTCAATACTTGGCGTTTATCAGGGCATCCCTTATAACCGCCGCGGGCCATTTTATGGCAATGTCCTGCCCGATACCATCATCATCTTTCAGAAGCCGATCGAAGCCCAGGCACGAACCGAGGCAGAAATCAGGCAACTTGTGCGCCGGGTGACCATTCACGAAATCGGACACTATTTCGGTCTTTCGGATCAGGAGTTATACCGGCTGGAACAGGAAAAATAAAGGGGGTCGTTGAACGACCCCCTGATTTGGATTTTCCTGTTTAGCGGTTGACAACCAGTTTGTGGGTTGCTGAACCTGCTGGACTCTCCAGCCGGACCAGATAGATTCCCGCGGACAGCGATTTCAGGTCAATCTGGGTTCTGCCCGAAAGTGCCGCATCAGCCGAGAACAGTTCCCGCACCAGTCTGCCAGTCGCATCATAGATAGCCAGACTGACGCGTGCAAGCGCCGGCACCTGCCAGTGAATGACAAGTTGGTCTTTTGCCGGGTTGGAGAATCTGAGGTTGGCGTTGCGTAGATTCGGATTGTAGCCCTCTTCTACACCGACCCCGCCTTGAGCCGAAGCCGAGATAAAGAATTCGCCATTGGTCCAGGGCATCCAGGAACCAGGGCTGCCATAATAACTGCGGCCGTCTGAGGAATCATCAGCACAGGTTGATGGATGTCCGGATGAATGCACCGGCACAACTGCCACATAGAACTCACCAGAGGTGAAGAGCAGCATTGAATCAAGGTCATAATAGACAATCGCACCGGGTGCACCAGGTCTTGCCTCAATGTCCGGCGATTCGTACAAAAGTGTTGTGCCATCATCACCGTAGATTTTGAACCGGAAGGTGGAATCAGGCCAAGGGTATTGTGGATGGAGATAGAACTGGGTTTTGACCCGGGTAACGCCAACCGGATACTGGAGATTGAAATTCACGGGATTGAACTTGGTTGCACGTTGCGGACCAGCCCAGGTGAGCCAGCGCAGGTTGTTATAGTTGCCATACTCAATCCAGCGGGCAATGCTTAAGTCATATATGATGGTATCATCATAAGGATACTGCTCGCCTGCCGCCTCGGTCCAGACATAGATGCGATAGGCACCAGTAACATTGGGCACACGCCATGCCGGTGAGAAGTTCATCTGTGCGGTCTGTCCCCGGTTCAAATTGGCACTGGTGGTCATTGTGTCGTCATAGGTGTAACTTTGCGGTCCGGTGATATGGAGTCTGACCGGCGTGCCCAAGGGTAACGGGTCGGTGCCGAGGTTTTTGATGGTTGTGCGGAGGTTCAGATTGATGTTGGGCTCGGTATCAAGTGGCATGCCCGCGGCAAAATAGAGCGTTGCCGCATCGGTTGCCGGCGGGTCCCATTCCACCACCGAACGAATCAGCCACTCACCCCTTCTGGTGTCCTCGTTAAAACTGCCGCCTGAATAGGTCCACATCCGGTGTGAAGGTGCATTGTTTGCCGCATCAATGGAAAGCCCCGGACATACCGGATAAGAGTCAACCTGAATATAGAAGATGTAGTAGTTAGAACCGACCACCGGCTCGCCAATCGGAACATAGTTCCACTGTCCCCGGGTAATAGTCAGTGTATCCGAATGCCAGATTTCAGTTCCTGGTGAGCCGCCCGGACCGTCATCAGCAAAAACCTTTACCATTGCGCGGGTGCCACCGGGCTGGGGCCAAGAGGAATAAAAGTGAATCAGGGCACCGGTCAGGGTAAGACTGCTTGCCGGACTGATGAACTTCACTCCCCACCCGCTTCCTGCCTGGTTCCACGCCCAGGCACTCGCTGGCATATTGTCATCATACTTGAAGGTATCCACCACCGAGAAGGCCGGCTCATTTGCTGGCGGAAAGATTCCCGGTTCAGGATTGGGAATCCGATATTGAACTGTTGCGCTCGGGCTCAGCCAGCGTTCTGTGCCCGCCAGCGCCAGTCCGACTCCAAGAGCCAGACAAACCAACGCTACTTTACGCATCACTGCTCCTTTCTTTGATTGCCTCCAATCTTCACCTTGCCGGCAGAGATACTTACCGGCACATAATAATAACTCAAATCCACCTGCAGGTCAAGATGTTAAAAAATCAATTTGGAATTTGACCCGGCTTTAACCGGAACTGAATCTACTGAACGGTTGAAGAATATTAGTTCAGTAACAGCCAAAATCCTCTTTTGGCACAATTGACACTCAAACAGCCGGCAATATAATTAAAATAAACGGAGGAATATCTTGAATCGTGAAATTGCCTGGCAACTGATTAACAGTTCAGTGAAGAATCAGAATCTGATTAAGCATATGCTGGCAACCGAGGCCTGCCTGCGTGCCCTTGCCCGGCGTTTGAATCAGGATGAGGAAAAATGGGGTCTTGCCGGTCTGATTCATGACCTTGACTACGAACAGACCAAGGATGACCCGACCAGCCATGCGCTGGTGGCGGCACAGATCTTAGCCGGCCATAATGTCGACGAGGAGGTCATTCAGGCGGTAAAGGCACATTCGGGCAATGTGCCCGCGGTTTCGCTTCTGGATAAGGCGATTGTTGCCACTGACCCGGTTACCGGCCTGATTGTTGCTGCTGCCCTGATGCATCCGACCAGGAAACTTGCCAATGTTGACACCGAGTTTGTCCTGCGCCGATTCAGGGACCGGCGGTTTGCCGCTGGCGCCAACCGCGAGCAGATTCAGCGGTGTTCCGAACTGGGCTTGACGCTGGATGAGTTTCTGACCATCTGTCTGCAGGCGATGCGGTGCATTGCCGGGCAGCTCGGACTCTGACCGGCTATGTCCTGCGCGCCGCTCTCGTTCCAGGACCTGATTCTGAAGTTGCAGACCTACTGGGCAGAACAGGGCTGCGCCATTCTCTCGCCATATAATTCTGAGGTTGGTGCCGGCACCTTCAATCCGGCAACCTTTTTGCGCGTCCTTGACACCAAGCCCTGGAATGTGGTCTATTGTGAGCCCTCAAAAAGGCCGCGCGACGGCAGATATGCCCAGAACCCCTTGCGGGTCCAGCAGTTCTGGCAACTGCAGGTGATTTTAAAGCCGGCACCGGCTGATGTTCAGCAGCGCTACCTGAAGAGCCTGGCGGCGATTGGTATTGACCTGAAGAAAAATGACATCCGGTTTGCTGAGGATGACTGGGAATCACCCACCCTTGGCGCCTGGGGTCTGGGCTGGCAGGTGGAGTTGAACGGAATTGAAATCACCCAGTTCACCTATTTCCAGCAGTGCGGCTCGGTTGACCTGAAGGTGATACCGGTGGAGTTGACCTATGGTCTGGAGCGTATTGCGATGTTCATTCAGGGTGTGGACTCGGTATTTGCGGTCCGCTGGAATCAGAGCCTCACCTGGGGTGATGTCTATCGCCAGAATGAGGAGGAGTTTTCCCAGTTCAACTTTGAGCAGGCAGATGTGGAACTGCACCGGCTGCTTTTTGACCGGTTTGAGGCTGAGGCACAGCGGCTGTTAAAGTCGGGTCTGGTCTATCCGGGTTATGACTGTGTGATTAAATGTTCCCACTATTTTAATGTCCTTGAGGCTCGGGGTGCGATCAGCGTGTCTGAGCGTCAGAACTACATCGCCCGGGTCCGGCGCCTTGCCCGGCTTGCCGCAATTACCTATCTGAAAAAGGCCGAGCCCGAAAACAACCCCTAAACTTTCTAAAAGAGCACCCAGACCGGCGCCCAATTTTCCGGCTTAATTTCCGGCCAGTAAAAATGGAGTCGGGAGCAGGGAAACAAGGGGGTTTTTGGTGGGTTGGGAAGGAGGGATACCTGCTCCCGACAAATCTTATGATTCCAAATTGTCCGCCTTATTCGGCAAAAAGAGCAATCGCTCCATTTACAACCTTTATTCGCACCTTTTCCGGTCGCCGTTCCAGAATCAACCTTGCCAGTTGATTCTCAATCCGGTTCTGGATTACCCGTTTCAGTGGCCTTGCCCCAAATTCCGGGTCGTAGCCTTCCTGGGCGAGCAAATCCTCTACGCCCTGCTCAATTATAACCTCAACACCCTGTTCTGTCAACTGATTTTTAAGCCGTGCCAGTTGCAGATCCACAATTCTTCTTATTTCATCCTTGCCCAGCGGCTCAAAGACCACAATCTCATCCAGACGGTTAAGAAACTCGGGTCGGAAGTGTCTTCTTAAAAGGCTCAGCAGTTCATCCCGGTCAAACCGGCCTTCCCGCGCCAGCTCGGTACCAAGGTTTGAGGTCATAATCACCACCGTGTTGCGAAAATCAACCACCCGGCCATGACCATCGGTCAATCTGCCATCATCAAGTATCTGCAAAAGAATATTGAAGACATCCGGATGTGCCTTTTCAATTTCATCTAAAAGAATCACCCGGTAAGGTCGGCGCCGGACCGCCTCGGTCAGCTGCCCGCCCTCCTCAAACCCGACATAACCTGGTGGTGCGCCAATCAACCTTGATACCGTGTGCTTCTCCATATATTCGGACATATCCAGGCGCACCATCGCCTCTTCGCTATCAAAAAGAACCTGGGCCAGGGTTTTGGCAAGTTCAGTTTTACCGACGCCGGTCGGGCCTAAGAAGATAAACGAGCCAATCGGCTTTTTCCGCTCGCCGATACCCGCCCTTGCCCTTCTGATCGCATTGGCAACCGCCGCTACCGCCTGATTCTGGTCGACGAGCCGCTTGTGAATCTCATCCTCAAGCCGGAGCAACTTCTCCCGTTCCGACTCTAAAAGGTTCTTCACCGGAATGCCGGTCCATTTGGCAACCACCTCGGCAATATCCTCTTCCGTCACCTCTTCGCGCAGCAGGTGGTGATTTTTCCCGCTTTTCTCCAGTTCGGTAACTTCCTTTTTCAGTTGCACCAGTTTACCATACTCCAGTTCGGCTGCCCGGTTCAGGTCATATTTGCGTTTTGCCAGTTCAATCTCGTGCTGAACCCGCTCAATTTCCTCCTTAAGTTGCCGCCGCCTTTCCACCTCCTTGCGTTCCGCCTGCCATTGGGCGGTCAGTTGCGCCCCCTCCTCCTTGAGGTCGGCAATTTCCTTTTCAATCTCCGCCCGGCGCTGCCTGGATGCCTCATCCTCCTCCCGCTTCAGCGAAAGTTTTTCCATCTCCAGTTGCAGGATTTTGCGCTCAAGGTCATCCAGTTCGACCGGCTTGGAGGTAATCTCCATCTTCAATTTTGCCGCCGCCTCATCCACCAGGTCAATCGCCTTGTCAGGCAGAAACCGGTCCGAGATATAGCGGTGGGAAAGAACCGCCGCTGCGACCAGGGCACTGTCGGAAATCCGCACCCCGTGATGAACCTCGTACCGCTCCTTGAGTCCGCGCAGAATGGAAATGGTCTCCTCGACGCTCGGCTGGTCAACAAACACCGGCTGGAACCGGCGCTCCAGCGCCTTGTCCTTCTCAATGTACTGCCGGTATTCATCAAGGGTGGTGGCACCGATGCAACGCAACTCGCCCCGGGCCAGCATCGGCTTTAACAGGTTGCCGGCATCAATTGCCCCTTCGGCTTTGCCGGCACCGACAATCAGATGCAACTCATCAATAAAGAGGATGACCCGGCCTTGTGATGCCGCCACCTCCTTTAAAACCGCCTTGAGCCGGCTCTCAAACTCCCCCCGGTATTTGGTTCCGGCAATCAAGGCGCCCAGATCCAGCGCAATCAGCCGTCGTTCCTTCAGACTCTCGGGCACATCACCCTTAACAATCCGCTGTGCCAGACCTTCAACAATGGCAGTTTTGCCCACACCGGCTTCACCGATCAAAACCGGATTGTTTTTGGTTCGGCGGGAAAGCACCTGCATCACCCGGCGAATCTCCTCATCCCGGCCAATCACCGGGTCAAGTTTTCCCTCCTTTGCCAGCCGGGTCAGGTCCCGGCCGAACTTTTCCAGAGGCTGATACCGGTCCTCGGCGGAACGGTCGGTTACCCTTTGACTGCCGCGCAACTCCTTGAGTGAACCAAGAACCCGGTTTTTGTCAACCCCGAAGTTCTGAAAGACCCTGGCGACCGCCCCATCCTTCAGATTCAACAGTCCGAGCAGCAGATGTTCGGTAGAGATGAACTCATCCTTAAAACGGCCGGCCTCCTCCTCGGCACCGCTCAAAACCTGCTGTGCCCTGGCCGAGAGATAAATCTGACCTGAGCCCGCCACCCTGGGTCGGTCTCTCAGTGCCACCTCAATATGCTGACGGATATGCTCGGGCTTTGCCCCGACCCGGGCAAGAATCTCCGGAACCAAACCTTCCTCCTGTTGCAAAAGGGCCAGCAGGATGTGCTCGGCATCCAGTTCCGGATGGGAAAAACGCTGCGCCAGTGACTGCGCCTCAAAAAGAGCGGCCTGTGCCCTTTCCGTAAACCTTTCAATATTCATATCTATCTATTAGACTCGCCCAAGCCATTTCCGGTTGCCTCTTGCTTGAACAAACCGCGATCAGAGCATAAAGGGTTATCTCACCATCTAGCAAACGGGTCTCACTCAGAAATTCTAAACCGGGTGTTGACGCATCTCCCCAGCAAGGAATTCAAAACTCTGAGAGATTGCATAACTGTTCTATTACCAGCAAAGGTCAATTAAGGCGCCCTGAAACCGGCCGGCAGGAAAATATCAGGTTGAACGAGCCACCCACACAACCGGACTTTTTTATATCCAGCCCTTTTCCCTTGCCGGTGCGAGCAACTGGCGCAGATTTACCCGGGCACGCACGAGCAGTGAATCCACGGCCCGGACCGACCGATTCATAACCCGGGCAATCTCCTTATAACTCATCTCTTCATATACCAAGAGCACCAGGGCGGTCCTCTGATCTGTCGGCAACTCTGCCAGTGCCCGGCTCACAATCTCCTCCCGCTGTTTCTGTTGGAAAACCTGTTCTGGTTGATAGGCCAGACCTGCGGGCAGCGAATCGGGCAACTCCTCAGCCGGCTTTTTCCGCTTAAAATTCAGGGCAAGGTTCATTCCAATTCGAAAGAGCCAGGTCTTGAACCCGCTTTTCCCTTTAAAACCCTTCAGGTTCTGCCACGCCTTTACCCATGCCTCCTGGGCAAGTTCCTCGGCAACGGTGTAGTTGTTGACCAGGCGGTAGATAAAGGCAAATAAGCCCTGCTGATGGCGCCGAAGCAGTTCCTCAAACGCCTTTAAATCCCCTGCCTTTGCCTGACGGACCAGTTCCTCATCCCTCAGCCCGTCCTTTTCCATCCCCATCCGTGTTAAATTTTCTATCAATCGGTATTAACCAGCACCGCCTTTTTGATCACTGACCCTCCCTCGGTCGCCAGTGAAAAAAAATAGGTGCCGCAAGAAACTGTTTTGCCCCTATTATCCCTCAGGTCCCATCTGACCACCCGGCTCCCCAAATCCTCATTTTGCTCAAAAAGATTTCTTACCAACTGTCCGGCAGAGTTGAAAACCCTCAGATTTACCCTGGCCGGTCTGGGCAGATCGAACTGAATCAGGACATATCTGCGCGCTGGCACCGGCCGGATTGCCAGCCGGGGAGGCAGAGCAGAAACTGGGCTTGGGCTTTTAATCCCGGTCTGGGCCTGATAACCCATCTCCTCATATACGATATCTGCCTGATTGACCGGACTGCGGGTCCGAACCTGAATATAGGCATACTCGTTCGGGTTGATTATCTCAAAGGGGCGGTTAAAGGTGTGCCAGTTATCCCATTTAATTACGCCCGCATCGTCAAACCAGACCCGGGCCAGGCCGGAATCGGCACCCTTGCTCTTGAGCCAGAGGTCAAAGAATAATCCATTAGCCGGCGGTAAAAAACTTTTCTGAACCAGGTGCCAGTCAAATGTCCCGCTAAGCGGAGCCGAAAGGCTGCAAGCCCCCACCGCCATCCCGCCGGTTCTTGAGTTATAACAGTTAAGAATCAGATTCACACTCCGACCATTTTCTGCCTTTACCCAGCCGCACAGACCCAACTCACCTGAGTCCAGGGGCACGGGCAGCCGTTCCTCAAAGTTGGTAATCAAGACATTCTGGCCCGGGCCGCGGCGCTGACACAACGAACGCTGGCCCCGGCAGAAAATCGTATCATAAAACTCATCCGCCTGATTCAAGAGCCACATCGTTGCCCCTTCATCCTCCATATTACCAAACCAGACCAGTTCCCGGCCCAGCCGGAACTGCCAGTCACCTGCGGGCAGGATGTTATTTACTCTCACGATATCCCCCCAGTCCGCCAAGCGCAAGGGCACAGATACCAGCCAGCCTGAATCCGGCACAAGTTCAGCCTGAATCTGTAACTGCCGGTTCTGCCGGACCAGGTTGAATGTATCCAGCACCACCTCGGCGCTGCCGCTTTCCCGATTAACCACCAGGTAGGTATTCATCTCCCTTGACAACCGGGCAAGATGGCGCAGGATAAAAACTGCCAGTTCGCCCCCTGCCCTTTTCGGGATATAATCGTCAATGTAGACCGGGATTAAAAAGAAGCGGTAAAAACCCCGGCGGTCGAAAAGCCCGTTCAGAATAACTGAAGGGTAGGTCTCAGGATAATCCTGGTCAAAGGCGAAATTGCCCAGGGAATGGGCAATGAGCGAACCGTTGTAGACCTCTAACCCCTGCAGGATATGGGGATGATGGCAGATGACCAGATCGGCACCATTGTCAATAATCCGGCGTCTTATTTCCCGCTGGCTCGCACTGGGTTTATCTGACCAAGGAAAGAACCACTCCTCATCAGCCTGCTCATTCGGCATTTCACAATACTCCTCACCCGAATGCAACTGAACGACAATACAATCGCTGACCTCTCCGGCCTGCCTGATTGCCTGAAAGATGCGCCAAGTGTCCTGTTCAGCAAAACCGGGCTTATTGTAGCCGGCATTCAGATAGGGCTGATAATTGTCATACTGACCGGTTCGGTCGCTATAGGCTAAAAATGCGAAATTCACCCCGGATTTGACCAGAAATAGGGGCAGAAACGCCTCATAGGAGTTGGCCCCCGCACCCGAGTATTTAATCCCTACTGAATCAAGCAGCGCCTGAGTCTGTTGCAGCCCCTCCAGGCCGTAGTCAATGATATGATTATTGGCTAAAGAGACAACATCAATTCCGGCATAGGCAACACCCCGGACATTGGTCGGTCGGCCCCGGAACACAATCGGCTTGGTCGGATGAGGTGTTCCCCGGTTGGTTAAAGGGCACTCAAGATTGGCAACACTAATATCTGCCCCATCACTGAGATAGGGCTTGACCTGGGCAAAAACCCCTTCGGGCCCGAGCGAATCAATTATCCCGCCGGGCAGTTCATACCTCCTTGCCAGCATCACATCACCGACAAAATTCAGCCTCAAAGGAAAACTTGTTGGCCCGGCCTCAACCTGCACCTTGGTTGAATCCCGGCCCCAGCGGCCGGTTGAGTCGCATACCTCCAAGAGCACAGTAAAGGTATGGTCATCCCGCACCACATAGGTATGAACCGGACAGGAGTCGGTGCTGGTTGAATCATCACCAAAACTCCACCGATAACTGTGGCACCTTGAGTCCGGGTCAAAGACCCGGCTGTAAAAATGAATGGTGATGTGGTAACTGCCATTCCGATGCTGCCGCTTCGCCAACTGCTCATACCAGATATCAACCACCGGTGCCACGGGCAAATCGGCAGTGATATTCAAAATGTCATCAAAATAGACCGCCCCGACCTCGGTGCTGTCCTGATCATTAACAAAGACGACCGCCCTGACCGTGCCCAGGTGGCCAAACCGGCTCAGCCAGTCCTCGCCTACCGGCAGGCAGTAAACATTCCAGGTGCCTAAACCAAAAGCCCCCTGATAAACCGTAACCCAGCGCATTGGGTCAACCTGCTCGGTTCCGGCAAATGAGTAAAGCAGGGTCTCGCCATCACCGACCAGCCCGAAACCCTGAATCTCAGCCACGCTCTCCACATAAACCGCCACCGTCCACACATCGCCGGTGTCCAGTGCCACCGGCGCAATCTGCTCAACCTTCCAGGTGTTACCGAAAAGTTTCAGGGCATACCGGGAGTGGTTATTGGTCTGGACTGAATCCAAGTGCCAGGAATCGGGCTCAACATCCTCACCGGGAAAGGAAAAAAGTTCCACCGCCCCGGACTCAAAATTTTCCAATGTATCCGGGGCAAACCCGGTGAGGGTATAACCCCAGAAACAGAGCGCCCAAAGCCAGTTCATTCCAGCCGCCTGCAATTCAGCATTAAATACCTGCTTCAGTATATCACATCCCGGATAACTGTCAAACTGCCTTGTGTCCTGCAGCAGGACAGGTTAGTAGATGTGTATAACATACCTTCATTTATGCAAATAAAAATTATGGGCATCCTATTTAGCCTTGTATCGGGTTAAAAACAACCAAAGAAAATAATAATCACGGGCAGTTTCTCTTCATATTTTTTTATACGCAAAAACGCCAAAAAGTGCCGAAATCTGCCCCCCTCCCTTAGCCCGGGGTTACCCCCCAGGCTGTCTCCTATGCCCTTTCTGAGGCTCTTTTTGCCACCCTATAACCCACCCTAATTTGAGCCATTTGCACCATTATGATAACCGCCCTTTGTCCTGTCCTTAGTTGAGCCATTTTATCAACCCTTTATCAGTCCATTTGTTAGAGCCTTTTTCCGAGTACCTTTCCGGGCATCTTATCAAGCCCCTTGAATTCCACTTGAACCCTGCTCTATTCTGTCCTTTCAGAGGTCATTTTCTATTGAGTTTCTATCACCCTTTCACCCACCCTTTCCCTTATCCTGTTTGCCAGGCTAACCTTCAGGTTTGCTTCCCGGATGCAAGGCTAAAGCCTTGCCCTACAGAAGAATAGATCCCCTGCCCTTTCACCCACCCTTTCCCTTATCCTGTTTGCCA
>Ga0272448_1002958_pt1 | contig 20677 bp, 14 predicted proteins | sample YNPCB0191_FD_202220 | JGI IMG/M metagenome (GOLD analysis project Ga0272448, IMG submission 202220) | Hot spring sediment microbial communities from Yellowstone National Park, WY, United States - YNP-CB-019-1 | ecosystem: Environmental > Aquatic > Thermal springs > Hot (42-90C) > Sediment... | reverse complement strand
GCCATTTTTTATAATCGGAGTGACGCCGTGTATGTGGCACGGAAGCCGGTAGAAGTAGGCGTGTTTGGGATTCGGCTTTGGCCGGCAGAGGTTGAGGTTCACAATTCCACGCGGTTGCGTGGGCTAGAGACGGATTTTGATCCGATTCCCCTTTTAGGTTCGATTGTTCAGGAGGTAGCCCGCTCGCAGCATGAAGCCCGACGTTGGGAAGCCAATCGGGAGGTGGAAGCGAAATTGAAGGCCCGTGCGAAAACCCAGATAGATGCGGAAGCGGACGCCCGGCTTACGAGTGTTTCTCGGCGATTTCAAGATCGGATTCTAAGCCCTATGGCCGCTTTGGGGTTAGGGCCGGAGATGGTCGAGGCGAAGACGGATTCCCAACGGATCATGATGCGATTACGGATCGGAGGGGCCGAACAGCTTGGGGCGAATACGCCGCGACCTTGGGCCCCCAGCGACAGTTTAGCCAGCTTCCAGGCGCATGAATCGGCCATCAATAATCTCCTGGATCGTTTGGACTTGGCAGGGCGGACCTTCACATTGCCGGAACTTCGCCAATGGGTGGCCGATCGGCTTCATCGGCCTGAATTCGCCCAACGAGAAACAGAACACGACGATATCTGCCTCACCTTTGCCCAGCAGAATCCAGTGGTCATACGGTTCCAAAACGGCCGGTTTTCGGTGTCTTTGTCCATTGGTTATCTCCGCAAGGGGCAGAATGAATGGAGCAATTTCCAAGTCTGTGCTATTTACCGGCCTGAGATCGACGGCGATAAGGCCCGACTGGTTCGGGATGGAGTGGTCCAACTTCGAGGCGATTTAGATATGCGTTCGCAGATCGGTTTGCGAGGTCTTTTCGGCAAAGCATTCGACAAAGAAAAGCCCCTGCTGATCTCGCCAGAAAATATCAGCCCTGATCCCCGAATGCGAGAGCTGATGATTACGCAGTTCGTCATTGAAGATGGATGGGTAGGCATTGCCGTGGGGCCGAAACAACGCCCCGTCCCGCCGGAAATCGCCCGTTTGCCAAAAGCCGCCTCTCTGGGACCTATCTACTAACCAAAAGATTTCCCAGAAAAAATCCTTTCATGGCCGTTGGCTTTTGACGTCTGCAGTGGAGCTTGGAAATCCGGCGGCAAAAGGCCTACGAGAGATTCCTTTTTCCTCTCCCAAAATATGATACTCTTAAATGGGGCTGTTTCAGCCGGTTGGAGCAGCGGAACCGGAGGGGGTATCTCTGTGCAAACAAGAATCCCGTTTTTAAATTTTCGGGATTCCGGTCTGAATTTCCGCTTGCACGGCCATGACCCTCAAAGCCTTCTGCTTCCGACAACGGAACTGTTACCTAAGGGATAGTCAGAGGAGTTCTAGAAATCCATATCTCGGTGGAAGGGAAATCTTCATGTTCCTGGGGGAACCAGAACGTACTCAGGCCGATCTCTGTTTTCACTTGTTCGGTATTCCCGTTCGGGTACATCCGTTTTTCTGGCTGGTGGCGATCATTTTAGGGGCCAATTTCATCGAGGGACCGAAAGACCTAATTGTATGGGTTTTGGCTGTGTTTGTGGCCATCTTGGTCCATGAACTAGGCCATGCCCTGCTGATGCGATGGTTTGGATTTCGGCCGGCGATCACGCTTTATGGGCTGGGCGGATATGCTTCCTACGATCGGTTTTGGCTGGGAGGTGGCTGGGGGCATAGTGCGTTAGGACAAATCCTAATCAGTGCGGCTGGACCAGGCACTTCTTTGGCCTTGGCTTTTCTGATTATTGCCGTGGTCTGGGCGACTGGCCATCCTGTTCAGCTTGTGATAGGGATGCCTTACGGAATAGCAGCGGCATTTTCCGTTGGATTTTCCGAAATCCTCAATCAGTTTCTTCTTTGGTTGACTGGCGTCTTGATGGCCTGGAGCTTCTTGAATCTTCTGCCGATCTATCCGCTGGATGGAGGCCAAATCGTCCGGGAATTGTTCCTGCTGGTCAATCCCCGACAAGGAATACAGCAGTCTTTAATTCTTTCGACGGCAATGGCGGGGGGATTCTGTGCTGCAGCCTTGTTGGTGTGGAAAAGTTGGTTTTTGGCGATCCTTTTTGGCTATTTAGCCTTTGCCAACTTCATGACGCTCCAGGTCTCTGGCGGCCGGCCCTCGGGTTGGTAAACGTCTTCTGGAATCAAGAATGTTCCCTATGCCCTGGAGGCCAAGCCAGCATTGCCGCCCAATGGGATCGCCTCCTCTGGGAGAACTACTGCTCGAATCGAACGGTTTTGCGACTCAACCTTAACATTCTCACCCAGGGCGATACGAACAGTCTAACGTCTTGGGTTTCCAGGTGTGTTCATTACAAACGGTTTTGTGGTCCTTTTTCGAAGGAAATCTTTATTGCTATAAATTTGTATAATAAACGAGATGGACATTTTCCTCCATCGAAGGGCCAGACGCACCTTCCGTAACGTTCCAAGGAGAGACCATTCAGAAAATTTTTAAAAATTTTTCCAAAAACCTGGAAAGACCTGTTGCATTTTTTAAAAAGGATGCTACAACATAAGGCAAATCCGTTTCTTTCGTGCTGATTTGGTAGCTGAGAGAAGCGACTCAGGGAAGAGCACGTGGGAAACGGGAACGTGGTAGGAGGTCAGTTCCGGGGCGAAGTTTCCCGCACGACCTCGGAGGTCGTGGCCGCTAGCAAGAAGGGACTCGCCCAGAAAAGTTTTTTCAAAGGAGGACGTGCGATGGCTACCAAAAAGGCCGCCAAAAAGACCACCAAAACCGCCAAAAAGACCGCCAAGAAAAGTGCTTGCAAAAAGAAATAAGTCCTCGTAGAACCTTCGGAGCTTTCAGCTCCGCACAGGAAGCTGAGCTGTCTCTGAGATGTTGGCGGTCGCACCCAGCGCAAAAAATTCTAAAAGCCGCTTGGGATTTTTCCCAAGCGGCTGGTTTTTTAGACACCCCTCGGAATACGTTAAAGCCTAAGGCTTGCTCCCCAAGCCAACACTTTCCAGGTCCGAGTCTTCAACGGCCTCCATACTAGGCGTCCCTCCACAAAGATTTTCGGTAACATTTTAGCCGAATGGAGGGGCACGCTGGTCGTGCCCGCAAGAGCGGCGATCCAAGGCAGATACCTTCAAGGGATCGGACCTGACAAGCAGGTTCCTCCAAGGGTATCTTCATTCGGCTAAAATGTTGCGATTTTCGTTTCCCAGGTCTGAAGTATTCCGGAAATAGGAAGCGAAGTTACAGGACCGTTAAGTTTGCCTGCGGGGGCTTTTGCCGACGGAATTGAATCGCATTGCGAACCAATTGTTTGCAGATGGTCTCCAGAAAACCGGCCAAAGCGGTGTCTTGCCAGACGGCGGCGAGCCGACCCTCATCGCCCTGGACCCGAAGCCCCACATTCAAAGGAATCTCGCCGAGAAAAGGGACGTCGAGTTCAGCGGCCCGCCGTCGGGCACCGCCGGAACTAAAAATCTCATGCCGCATCCCGCAGCCCGGACAGATAAAGTAACTCATATTTTCCACCATGCCCAGCAGTTCGATCTGAAGTTTGCGGAACATGGCAATGGCCTTGGTGGCGTCCAAAAGGGCCACATCCTGCGGCGTACAGACAACCACCGCCTCGGTCAAGGGCAAAAGCTGCGCCAAACTTAAGGCCACATCTCCTGTGCCCGGCGGCAGATCAATGATCAGATAATCCAGATCGCCCCAGTCGGTATCTCGCAAAAATTGGCTGATGGCATTATGGAGCATCGGCCCTCGCCATAAGACGGCCTCTCCCGGAGGCACAAAAAAGCCGATCGACATCACGGTCACACCTTCTGCCCAGACTGGCTGGAGCCGATCATTTTCCACGCTGGGCTGCTGGTGGAGGCCCAAAAGATGGGGAATACTTGGACCATACACATCGGCGTCCAACAGCCCCACCTTGGCGCCGGATCGGGCCAGCCCATAAGCCAATAGGGCGGCCACTGTGCTTTTGCCCACTCCGCCTTTGCCAGAGCCGACCGCCACCACGCTTTTGGCCGGCAGGCCGACTAGGCCCTGTTTCTCCGCTGGCCGGTGATGTACTTGCAAATCCACCTCAATCTGGGCCAATTGCGGAAAAGCCGTCCGAAGTTTTTCTACCAGGGCCGCCCGCATCTCCTCCCAAACCGGAGCGGCAAACGTGGGTAGCCCGACCGTCAGCGAAAGATGGCTGCCATCCAGCCGCACCTGCCCCACCTGCCCCAACTTCACAATGCTCCGCCCTAATTCCGGATCTAAAAAATCCTGAAGCGAAGCCAATACATCCGTTTCTGTAATCGGTTGAGAATTCATTGAAGATGCCTTCTTCCTACAAAATGAAAACCTCTTCTGCCGTAAAAATTTAGGTCCCCTTTCTCTCATGAGGAGAATACGGGTTCGCTCCGAACAGGTGGGCCACTACTGCCCAAGAACGACCTTTTCTTTTGCCATTCCTCGGCAACGGAGGGGCCAATATCTCGATCTCGCAAAAAAAGCACACGGATCGTGCAAGCTACTTCCCTGCTCCCTTCCCCAGGAAAACTTCTCAAAAAGCTAACCGAAATCCCAAGGGCAGGCAAGGTTCCCCACCTCAACTGCCCAGAAGGTTTCGGGTTAGCCTCTTTTTTGGGCGGCTTTGGGCCAAGGCAGTCGGCGCCAGATGCGTTCGGCCAGGCTGGCCGGCGCCTCAGCCGGTCGTTTTAAATGCCAAGCTGATCGTTTCAGATGCCGAATGGTCATCTGAACCAACAACGCCACCGCCCTGGGCGAACTGATAAAATGGACGGCCCCCGCTTGCCGAAACATCCATTCCCACTCCGCCAAACGGCGATCCGCCAGAATGGCTAACCGACCCTCCGGTGCAAAACAATCCATCCACCGTAATCCGTCCAAAATCTCCGAAAAATTCTCCGGCCACAGCTCGACCGCCAGAAAACTGGTGGGCCGAGACCTAAATGCCTCCCATGCCGGCCGCCAACGGAAAAACCGAAGCCAATATTTTCTTACTTCCGGATAAGCCCGGTGCATGGCGGTCGCCCAGAGACCGCTCTGCTCACAAAGGATCAGTCGGCCTGAGCCGAAACGATACTGCCTCTCCACGGTTTCCTGCGGGAACTGAGGAGCCCCCCCTTCCGAGTGAGAAGCCCTTTTTATCGGCTGATCAGGCTGGATCATGGGATGAAATTTATCGAATACCCTCAAGGGATGATGAGATTCATTGGCTTACGCCTTTGGGCCCGACCATGGATTTTTCGTCTGAAGTTGCATCCAAACGTCGGCAGGCCTCATGGTAGCGGTAACCTCCAAGCAGACAACCGGTACCCCCTGTTTTTGATAATAGTCGATCAGCGGTCGGGTTCGGGCCTCATAAACGGCCAATTTGGCCTGGACCGATGCCAGATCATCGTCGGTTCGGCCTTGCCGATCGCCGCCTACATTAGTACAAATCCGCTCCAGCACCACCTCCGCCGGACACTCCAAATGGATTACCGCTTGCACATCAACCCAACGTCTCAACGCTTCGGCCTGGCCTACATGGCGGGGCAGCCCATTGAGCACAAGCAGAGGCGCCGGAGAAAAAACCTCCGCTTTGGGCAATGGATGGGCAGCGAAGGGAGCTAAATCTGTTCTCCGCAGGCCCTCGGACAGCAAAAAGTATTGTAAAATTTTCAACGCCAAGGGGAAATGTTCGTCTTCTAATAAAGCCCCCCTTCGAAGTACCTGCCGAACGAACTCCCGCTCCTGATCCGTAAAATACTGGGAAAGGCACGGGCATTTTTCCCCAGGCCGATAGTTCTTCCCAGTGGTTCGGGGGAATAACCTGAACAGATCGGTGGATGATTCCGGCTGGGGTGGCCCTGCCTCCGTGGGAAAGTCCACAGCAATCCGCCGTAACTGGGCCCCAAAATCAAAATGGACGCACCATCGGCTCCACAACCCCTGTTGCCCCATCAAGCAGCCCAACGGAGTTTTCCCCGATCCGGTAGGCCCTAACAGGACTAGACCTTGATAAACCGGCAGGAACGGAGCAGCGAATCGGGCATCGGACCGGTTCATGGTCGGCAAGCGTTCTTCCTAAAGGACTCTCTAGAACTTTTCACCGGGGGTTGATCCTTGGATATATTTGTGGCATATTAATAATTTTCTGTCGAGTGAGGCCCTTTTTTCTAGAGTTTTAGGAAAGAGCGGTTTTGTTTTATTTTTGTAACATTTTAGCCGAATGGAGGGGCACGCTCGTCGTGCCCGCCTAACGACGATCCCAGGCCACTACCTCCAAGGTATCGGACCTCCGAAGCAGGTCCCTCCAAGGGCATCTTCATTCGGCTAAAATGTTACTTATTTTTGAGTTCTCGATAAGATCGGGAAAGCCCAATGGCAAGGAGTCATGTTCACTCCAAGAGGGCAAACATCCAACAGACAGGGGAATAAGGGTTTGGAAGTTTGGCCGGCAATTGACATTCGGCAAGGGCGATGCGTTCGGCTTCGGCAAGGAGATTTTTCCCAAGAGACAGTCTATAGCGAAGACCCCGCTTCGATGGCCCGGCATTGGGTGGGCCAGGGGGCCCGGCGGCTTCATTTGGTCGATCTGGACGGGGCAGCTCAGGGGGAACCGGCCAACCTGGCAGCTCTCCAAAAAATACTTCAATCGGTGGATGTGCCATGCCAATTTGGAGGGGGTGTTCGGAGCCAGGCTTGGATTCAACGCCTCCTAGACCTTGGAGTCCATCGGCTGGTCATAGGCACCTCCGCCGTGGAAAATCCCCCATGGTTTGCTCACATGTGCGAAAACTTTCCCGGCCGACTGGTCTTAGGGATCGACGCCCGAGAGGGATGGGTAGCCGTGGCAGGTTGGCAACGGACAAGTCGAGTCTCGGCCTTGGAATTGGCCCGGCAATTTGCCCATTTACCACTAGCAGCGATTGTTTATACGGATATAACCACCGATGGGATGCTTTCGGGGCCCAATGTGGAGGCGATGGCAGCCATGCAGGCCGCTGTACCTTTGCCGGTCATTGCTTCTGGGGGGGTCAAAACCTCCCAAGATGTGGCAAAATTGGCCGCTGCTGGACTGGCCGGTTGTATCATCGGCCGGGCACTTTACGAAAAATGCCTCACGTTACCGGAGGCCATGATCGTAGCGGGGGACAAATTGCCCCCCTAATAGACTATTCAAACTTGTCTCTAAAGGACAAAACGGTTCGCCCCTTGCTTCCTGCCAAACACTTCCAAACACCCTCCCCAGAAAATTTTTACTTTACTAAAATCATGGGAAGTCGACTCGTAACCTACAACTGTCTCAACGTCACAGAATACTAAGTTTTCGTTGCTTCCTTTAAAGGTTAGTGCCTTTAAAAAAGAGGTTTTGAAGGACAAGGAACTACTAAGGACATTCTCATGGCCAAGTACGACGTGGACCAAATTCGAAATGTGGTGTTTTGTGGGCACGGGTCTTCGGGAAAGACGACGCTGATTGACAAACTGCTCAACATGACCGGAGCGGTCAGCCGACCGGCCAGCGTCGAGGATCGGACCAGCATTTGCGACTTTGAGGAAGAAGAGAAGGCCCATCAATATACGATCGAAGCCAAACTGGTGCATTTTGACTACGGCGGCAAGCATTTTCATACGGCCGACACTCCCGGGTACCCCGATTTTATCGGCCAGACGATCGGCGCCATGCGTGCGATGGAAACCGCCGTGATCGTCATCAACGCTCAGTCGGGCATTGAAGTCAATACCCGGCGGGTCTTTGCCGAGGCTGGCAAGGCGGGCCTGGGGCGGATGATCATCCTCTCGAAAATGGACGGCGAGAACATCTTTTTCGACAAGCTGGTTCAAAGTATCCGGGAGACTTTTGGTCATGCCTGTGTGCTGTTGAATGTGCCGGTGGGATTGGGTCCCGATTTTCGGGGGGTGGTAAGCACATTGAAACCGCCGTCGGACGCCCAAGGGGCGGTGATCGACCCGGCCTCGATCCACACTCCGCTTTTGGAGTCGATTATCGAAACGGACGAAGAGGTCTTGGAGCGGTATTTTGAAGGCCAGGAACCTACCGAGGAAGAAATTGCCCGGTTGATTGTCCAGGCGACGGCCTCCGGGACGTTGATTCCGATGGTTTGTGTGTCGGCCAAAACGGGCGTGGGAATGCCGGAATTGCTGGATGCCTTGGCCCTGTGTGCGGCGCCTCCGACGGCCATTCGGCGCACCGGCAAAAAAGCCGACGGCTCGGAGGTAGAGATTACCCCTGATCCGGCCGGCCCGCTGGTAGCGCAGGTGTTTAAGACCCGGGTCGATCCGTTTGTACAAAAAATTAGTTTCATCCGGGTTTATTCCGGTACGTTGAAAAAGGAAAGTGCGGTTCCAGTGGTGGGCGAACGGAAGCCGGTCAAACTGGCCCAACTGCTTCACATGCAGGCTTCGGAGAGCGAGCCGATCGACGAGATTGGGCCAGGCGGCATCGCTGCGGTCATCAAAGTCGAAGAGCTCCAAACCGGCAGTTGTCTAGGGGAAGTGGCGCTGCCGCCGATTACGTTTCCTGCGCCGATGGTTGGCATGGCCGCCTCGCCCAAGGCCGGCGGCGACGAAACGAAAATCACCGGCGCCTTGGGCAAAATCTGCATGGAAGACCCGACTTTCCGCCGGGAATGGGACCCGCAAACGAAGGAACTGGTCATCTACGGCATGAGCGAATTGCACTTGCAGATCGTTCGCGAACGCCTCAAACGCCGCGACAAATTGGAAATCGAACTGAAAGAGCCGAAAATCCCCTACCGGGAAACCATCCAGGGCAACGCCGAGGGGATGTATCGGCACAAAAAACAGACGGGCGGCCGCGGCCAATTCGGTGAAGTCCATATCCGTATGTTCCCTCTACCGCCCGGCACTAATATCGAACAATTCGCCACCAAAGATCGGTTCCCGGAAATGAAAGAAATCCATTATGATCCCGATTGGAACTTCTTGTGGATCGATTCGATTGTCGGCGCTTCGATTCCAGGCAACTTCATGCCGGCGGTCGAAAAGGGATTCCGGGAACGGATGAGTAAAGGCGTTTTGGCCGGCTATCAGGTGCAGGACGTGTGTGTCGAAGTCTTCTTCGGCAAACACCATCCGGTCGATAGCTCCGAGCAGGCATTCAAGACAGCAGCTTCGATGGCTTTCAAGAAGGTGTTTTTGGAAGCCAAGCCGTCCCTGTTGGAGCCGATCGTTCGGATGGAAATCACCGTACCCCAAAAAAACGTCGGCGACATCAATAGCGACATTGCCAGCCGACGGGGCCGGGTCCTGGGCATGGACTCCGCCGGAGGCGACTATCAGACGATCATCGCCGAAGCCCCCTTAGCCGAGGTGAGCACCTACGCCCGAAGCCTATCGAGCATTACCGGCGGCCAAGGCAGCTACACGATGGAGTTTTGCCGATACGATGTGGTCCCCTCCAACCTGGCCAAGGAAATTATCGAAAAAGCCCAACGCAAAGAAGAAGAGGAAGAGGAGTAATCTCGACCGGTCCCGCATCGGCCCCTTCCGCCGCCTTCTAGGAGGGAAGGCGTGCATAGGGAATAAAAATGTATTAGCCGGGGGCTCTGGAATCGTTTTCCCGCTTCCCCCAAAGTCCGATCCCCATGGGCCAACTGCCTCCTTCGCGCTATTTCCCACCGGCGGAATTGGCCGACGAAACCGGCCTGGTTGCCATCGGGGGACGCCTTTCGCCGGATTGGCTTCTGGACGCATACCACCATGGTATCTTCCCTTGGCCTTGTGGGCCGGAGGGCTGGCCCATCCCCTGGTTTTCCCCAGACCCTCGGGCCATCCTAGAGTTCGACCGACTGCACATCTCCCGAAGCCTCCACCGCACCTTGCGAAAACGGCGATTCGAGATCACCGCGGATCGGAATTTTGATGCGGTGATCCGGGCCTGTGCCGAGGCCCCCGGTCGTCGCGGGGCCACATGGATCACCCCCGCCATGATCCGCGCCTACACCCGCTTGCACCATCTGGGCCATGCCCATTCGGTGGAAGTCTGGCTCCAGGGGCGATTGGTGGGCGGAATTTACGGCGTGGCCGTGGGCGGCGCCTTCTCGGCGGAATCCATGTTCCATCTGGTCCCCGACGCCTCGAAAGTGGCCTTAGTCTATTTGGTCCGCCATCTTCAAGCCCGAGGCTACCAACTCCTGGATGTGCAGGAGCTCTCCCCGCACCTAGAGCGGATGGGGGCGACGGCGATTCCCCGCAAAGAGTTCTTACGCCGTCTGGCCGAGGCGTTGTCCCACCTCGTTACTTTCGGCGCCGCCTTGGAATGCTCCTAAAAAAGGACAAAACTGCGCGGCGCTGCCGTTCGCCAACCACGTGCGGATCAGAAGCTCCCACGCCTGCCGAGATTCATGCCCGCCACGGACGCGAGCGTTTGGGGTTTTCGGCCAAGATTTGATTGAACAAATGTACATCTTCCGCAATTTCGAAATCGAACATCCCGGCCAGGATGAAGTCCGCCCCGCCCCGGAGGGCATATCGGAACGCATTGGCCGGCGGAATGGCCCCGGCCGCCATCACCTTAAAAGCAATCCAGGGCTTTTCCACCTTCTCCATGAACTCGATGGTTTCTTTCGGGTGGCTGCACCAATAGCCGGGAATCTCGGCCGTCGGCCCGGTAATCTGTTCCGGTTTCGGGCCGGTGGGATATTGGTGATGGTGGAGGGTTTTGATGTAGAAGTCGGCGGGCACTTTCAGTCGCTCGCACTCCTGGACCACCCGTAGATCATGGGCGCCGACGCCGCAGAGGAGCCCTCTAGCTTTGACCAGTTCCACGGCCTGGCCGATCAGTTCCGCTTCGCCCTGGGCCACCAGTGCGTCGGCCCGAACGCCCCAGATATAGATGGCGTCGGTGCCGAAGTCAATCATTTTTGCCACCTGCTCTTTAAACTCTTGGAGGCCCGGTTTCATCTCGGCCGTTGGACAAATGATCCAGTGCATCTTGCCGCCCCGCTGCTGGCGGTGTTCCTTCAGCATCTCCAGCACTCCGGGAGCGGTGTGGATGACCAGGGCGTTGATGCCATGCGCCTCGGCCAAGGCCATCGTCTCGAAAATCTTCTCCTTGGTGTTGTAGTGCTGGGTCAGCGTATAGACGTAGCGGAGGTCCCGGCTATGGGTGAAGTGGGTCAGCAGATTGCCGCCCAGAAGCAGCCGACCGATCTGAAGATGGCCCAATTTTCCTTTGGGCACTTGTTCTTTGGCCTGCGGAGGCGGGGCAGGCGGTTGGGCTGGGTTGGCCGAGGCGGGCTGTTCGGCGGCCCCCGCTCCGCCCATCGGCACTTCGTTCCCCAATGCCAGGCCCGCCGACCCGATCAACGCCCCTTTCACAAAACTCCGCCGAGTCCACTGTTCGCTCATCGCCATGCTCCTTGAGAATACAAGAAAAAGGAAAGTTGCCCCCGGAAATCCGGCGCGTTCCTCTCATTTTAAGCCATTTTGGCAGACTGTTTGAGTGGCAATCTCCTTGACAAGCCTTATTTTTCTCAGGATACTTTAGGAGGGAAGGATTGAATGGGCGTTTTGAACAGGTCGATTGCGACGCAAGAAAGGCCCTTTTCTTTTTTTGATTCGAGGAATATGCAGATGAACCATACGGTAAAAAGTACCCTTTTTGAAAAAGGACTTTTTCTGGCGGGCATCGCGGCGATAGGGTTTCTGGGCCTTCTGGCGGGCTGCGGCGGCAGCAGGGGCAATTTGCCGCCCCTGGCCCCTGTGTCGGGCAAAGTTACCCTGGACGGCAATCCCCTGCCCCGGGGTACGGTAACCTTTATCCCCGACGAATCGAAAGGGACCAAAGGTCCCACGGCGGTCGGCCAAATCGGCCCCGATGGGCAATTTACCCTCCGAACCGCCCAAAATGCAGGCGCCGTCCTTGGCCATCACAAGGTCCGCATCCGCGCCCGCCAAGAGGCCAAGTCCCCCCAAGAGGAGGGCAAAGAACCTTCCTTAATCCCCCTCAAATACGAAAATGAAAACACTTCCGGCTTAAGCTTTGAAGTCAAATCCGGGAAGAATGAGTTCCCTATCGAACTCCACTCCCGGTAATTCCTGGACTCGGTGGGCATATTCCGTCGGGATCATTGGGGCGGGGGAAAGGGACAAAAGCTTCGTTGATCAAGCGAGACTTACCTAACGGGTTGTATGGGCCGAAAGCCCTCTCCATTTTCCCAAAACGACAGCACCCAACCAGGGCGGAAAAACTAGGAGTTTCGTATCTCGTGCATGGGCGAAGATCAATAGGTCTCGGCCCGGTCCAAGTTGCAAGATTCCGGCCAAAACTTTCCATGAAAATCGGGGTTTCATTTCCTTCGGCGGACATGCTCTTTTGTCTGTCGGAAATTTCCTTAGGCGGGAAGGGCAATTCCTTTATCCATAACAGGAGGATTCCTAGATGAAGAAAAACCATCCACGGCGGGCAGAACAAAAAAATGCTCCTGGCTGGCAGAACCGTTCGGAAGACTGCCGGAGAGGTCTTTGTCCAGAGAGCACCCGGGGCCAACCGATTCGGGCTGTTGCTGACGCCCATGGGTTCACCCTGGTGGAACTGTTGGTGGTGATTGCCATTATTGGGATTTTGATTGCGCTTTTGTTGCCGGCGGTGCAGGCCGCCCGGGAAGCCGCCCGACGCATCCAGTGCACCAACAACCTCAAACAGATCGGCCTGGGACTGTTGAACTACGAAAGCGCCCGCAAAGTGTTTCCCCCGGCGGAAATCCACGCCAAGGCGGTCCACGGCACATGCCCCCATTGCTGCTGGAATTGCTTCATCGGATGCTGGGAAAACCTGATCTTCCCCTTTGTCGAAATGCAGCCACAGTACGATCGGCTGGAGTTTGGCTTCACCCCCCAGTATGACTCGGACAGAAATCGGGAAATCATGCAGGGGGAGTATTCCTTATTCCTCTGTCCCAGCGATCCGTATCGGGGACTGACCACACCCTGGACCAATGACAAAGACCGTGCACGTATCCTCCATTATTTTGCGGTGCACGGCTCCAACGAAGGTTCCCTCTTGCCGCACCCGGATGGGACCAGTTGCGGCACCTACGGCCATTGCAACGGGCATGACGGGATGTTTTTCAACGATTCGGCCACTCGCATCAGCGACATTACCGACGGCACCAGCAACACGGCGATGGTCTGCGAAGTCTGGGGCCGAAAATACAAGAATCACCAGGGACCATCGGCCGGCGAAGAAGATCGGGGCAGCGAATCGAGCCGAGGTATGCATGTCCACTCCGCCGTCTATTTCGATTACACGCCGAACAGCTACCGCTGGAATCCCTGGCACGCTAACAGTTTCCATCCGGGCGGTGTGAATTGCGTGTTTGCGGACGGCTCCGTCCGATTCATCTCCGACTCGATCGACCTGGCCACTTTCAAGGCCATTTCTACCATTAGCGGCGGCGAAGTGGTCGATGGCTCCAAATTGCCGTAGGACCTCTGGCCGCCGCAACCGGTTAGCCGGTGTTTTACTTCACTTTATCTCCTTTTTTAGCAGCGAGAGGGAACCCTCTGGCGTCCTCCTGCGCGGCAAAGGCGCACAGCGGAAATTGGAAAAGGCGGCGGAAAGCAGAATAAAAAAGCGGAGGACAAGGCTATTTGCTGAAGTCTTTTTTCCACCGGGCCAATAGGTCTTCCGGGCCTCCGCGGAGGAAGTAGAGTCGGCTGAGGACCGTGCGGCTTTGGCCGGGCGGAATCTCCGGCCAGACGGGATGGGCGTGCAGGCAGGAATAATGGGCGTTGCTGCCCACACCGCTGCCTTCGCCGGTCGTGTGGGCCACGATCCATTGGCCGTCTCGGCTCCGGATAAAGAGCAGCGGATAGCGAACCAGCGGCCCGCCCGCCGGCGCCTTTTGACCCGGCGCCGCCACGCCCCAACCGCCGTGCAACGGTTCGCCGCTCCGGGGAGCAATTGGCATCCGCAACATCGAGGTCGGCCCATCATCGGTCCAGACAAACGACCGTACCCGCTCCGGATCCACAAAATAGGGCGAAGGGTGATTATTTAAACAGGTATTCGTAAAAACACGTTTCCACGGCTTATCGGTAAGATTCTTAAGCTCTATCGTTAAGACGACCACATCGGTTCCCGGTTCCAGCCGAACACGCATTTCCCCTTTGCCCGGAAATCGACAGGTATATTCCGCCGTGCCGTTTTCGTGTTTGATCCATCGGATGCCTTCGTTGGGCGCCGACCAGCCGAGGGCCAAATCGTCCGCCTGCACCTGCTCCGGTACATTCATGCCGAAATGCCCCTCGGGAAAAGCGGGCACAAAAATCTGGGCGAAATGACTCCCTTGGATGCCTTCGACCCGGATGGGCTTGCCGGCCAATTCCGTCCGGGGGCCTTCGACCGCAGGAACCGGGGCGGCCTTGGCCTGCACCGGCGGCAACGCAGCGGCCGGTTTGCCCAAATGGGCCGGCCCGGCGCAGCGGAAGCCAAGCCAAGGATGCATTCGGCTCGTATGGGCCGAAAAATTCCGGGCCGCACACCGATAGTTGTACGGCTCCCGAAGGGGCGGGCCTGCCCCTTTGATCACATACCAGGCCCATTGACGCTCCGGGTCCGGCTCCTGGGAAGGAGTGCTGGTCCACTCGGCTACGTTGCCGCAGAGGTCCAACACGCCATACGCGCTGGCCCCTGCCGGATAGGCGCCGACCGGATGGGTTAAAAGTTGCGCCCTGGGCTGGAGTGGTTCTTCGAGCCGGACCGCATCCGGCCGCCATTGGTTGCCCCAGGGATACTGTCGGCCGTCCGTACCCCGGGCGGCCTTTTCCCATTCCGCTTCGGTCGGCAGGCGCAAACCCACCCAGCGGGCATACGCATCCGCATCGTGCCAATTGACCCAGACGACCGGATGATCGGCCATGCCTTCCGGAAAGTTTCGTCCCTGCCAATAGGGCGGCGGACGATGCCCAGTGGCATCCACAAACCGCTTATATTGGGCGTTGGTTACCGGAAACCGGTCGATGGCAAAAGCCTCGACATCCACCTTTCGCTGCGGCGATTCGGTCAAAAAGTGCGTCGGATGGACACCATACTGTTTGGCCAGGGATTCTGCCTCCTCTGGGCTGGTACCCATCAAAAACTCGCCTGCCGGAATCAGCACCATCTGATGCATGCTGCGGGCTTCTATCGCCGCCGAGGACAGCTTCTCTTCAGCGCCCGCTGCCGCCAACCCAAGAACAAAAAGGGCTACGTACATCTTTCGGTCTCCTGTCAAAAAAGGTGTCTCCTCCTCCTTGTGTAACTGTAACAGTTTAGCCGAATGAAGCAACTCGCCTCTCCCCTGGCGGGCTAAAGCCAGTGTGTCATTTCCGCGAAAGCGGGAATCCAGAAAGTAGGAGAAGTCCATATTGCCGGGGTTCCCGCTTACGCAAAAATAAACCTGGATTCCCGCTTTCGCAGGAATGACACATAGTCTCCTCCATTCGGCTAAAATGTTACGTGTAACTTAAGTCGAGAACATCGTCTAGGCTAAAGAGACAGATATGCATGTCTCTGGCTGGGCGGTGTTGTCCCACTGGATGCCGATCTTGCGAACTGCATAGCCGATTTCTCGGAGATAGTCGCCATAGACCATCAACCAGTGGGAATCACGGGCTTCTGGGATCAGGCGGTGCCACTGGCCTTGGATTTCTACGTCTTGTTGGCTTCGGCAGATGGAGAAGTTGGGATTATCGCGGACGACGCCCCGGATGCCCACCCACCGAGGCTTGGTATATTCGGGACTGATGGCGCAGACAAGTTGTCCGATCGGCATTTCGACCTTTGGAGCGGCCCCAAAATCCGACTCATAATGGGTCATCACCCGGACCGGTTCATAGCGGCGGCCGTCCATCCGCCGGGGGGCGGTGCAATGGGCGCAGGTAACCATGGCCTTATGGGGGAAGGTCGAATTGTGCAAAAAGACCGGTTTGCCGGAAATGTAATGCAGCAAAATCCCCGGCGGAATGGCCACAAAATCCGATTCGCAGAAGGCCAGGTACCCCTCGTCGTTCAGCCAACTGAGCGGCATACAAGCCGTCGTGTTCGACACCCCCAGAATCGTCCCCATACAGGCGTTGATGGTGATGGCGGGGGCCTGGTGCTCGGCCAACCATTGACGAAACACCTCGTACAAGGCAAAAGCCCGTTCGATAAACTCCCGCTGGGTTTCCAGCCGGGTTTGAGGGATTGCCAAATACCGCTCGGTCCACGCCTTGTAACGGGCCTGGGCCTTTGGGTCGGCTAAAAGCTGTTTGAGCCGATCGGCCAATTGCTGATAGGAAACCTCGATGATTTGGAGTTGGTATCGCTGGCGGGCGACCTGAGGCGCAGCCGGATCGTATTTGCCGCCCGCTCCGCCTAAGGCCACAATCCGCTGGCCGATGAAATTCACCAGTCCATATAGCGCTCGAAGCCGCCATAGCACCTCCTCATAATCATCCACCACCACATCGTCCAGGGTTACGCCGCCGTGATTGTCTGCGGTATTCCGCTGGCACAGTTCCGGTGAACTGGGCGGGAAAAACCGAATACCTAAACATTCGTACCCATAATACGTCGGCCCCGATTTGTGGCGAACAAAAACGATGGTGTCTCGCTTTGGATTTGCCGCACAACAGGCCCGAAATAGTCCAGCCCCTGTGGCCGCATACAACAAGATCACCTCGAACTGCCCCTTTTGCACTTGAGCCGCCTCCTCTACCGTCTTCACCTTGACAGGCGGTAAAATCTCCAGCGGAAAATCCGCCTTGGCCTGCAACTGCTTTAGCTCTTCGCCGATCCGCCGGAGTTCCTCGGCCGCTGCGGAATCGCTGATAAGGTCGCTCCAACTGCGCCAGGAGGTCTTTTCTCTTCGCTCAAACACGGTATAAGCTAAAACTGGTTGAACCCGCAAAGAACGGCCCGTGCAAACTGGCGGGCGATCCGGGTCCCAGACTACCTCCGACACCTTGCCCGAAGAACTGGAGGCGCCTTCGGATGCACTGTTTTTGCCCGCCTCCTGCCCGGCCCAAGCCGCACCTACCCCCAATGCCCCTCCCGCCAATCCCACCCCAGCCATCGCGTGAAACTCCCGCCGATTCATGCAATGTGTACACATAACTATCTCCTTCCCAGCATGTTAGAAATGGTAAGATGTTAGTCATTCGACCCGCTGGCCAGAAATATTTCTCCATCCGTCCCAGTGCAGTCGAGTGGAACACCCTTGATTTTACCCTATCTTGTGCCTGAGTACGGAGCGTGGGACGCCTGCCCAGGAGGAATGCGGACCAGCGGTCCGCACTGCCAGGGAATTCCATCCCACGGCGGAAGTGTTCTTTATTTTCGAGGAGGTAAACCCATGCTTTGGATCGGTGCGGTGGGGCTGACGGTTTCCGCGGTAGGACAACTCCTGTTTGCCGGGGCGGTGCTAGCGGTCCTGGTGGTGTGGGGCAAACCGCCGCCCGTGCTGGCCGTAGTGCTTTCGAGCGAACAGATCCAGCGATTGGACCCGGCCTTCGTGGCCGTCAGCCGAACGCTGGCCATCTATTTCCAAAGCAGCATGGCCAGCCTGGCCCTGTTGAAACTGGCGCTGATTTGGGGGGCGCTGGTCCGGCAGGAAGCCTGGGCGCTGTGGGCGTTGGCCGGGGCGATCCTCATCAGCCAAACCGGAGCGTTTCTGGCCGATGCGGCCATCGGCCACCGAAGCCTGCTGCTGAACCTCCTGCTGGCCACCCTGCAAGCAGTGATGTGGGCCTTGGCCGCCTCCGGCATTTACCTGGCCGGTAAACCCTCCCTATAAAGAGCTTCCGATTGCAGAATGCCTTAGCGTGACTGTATCTACCAGGAACTATGACCACCGTCTGTGGTGTTCGATCCGATTTTTAGCCCCTACATCTGGTAGGGGCCCGACCGAGTAGATACAGCCAAATTAGCCGAATGGTGGGGTGATGTGTCAGTTAGCCGAATGAAGCAATTCGGGTCTTCGGAGGCGGTCTAAAGCCAGTGTGTCCTTCCTGCGCAAGCAGCAGTCCAGGTTCATTCCCGCGCAAGCGGGAACCCAGGGAATAGAGACTTCTCCTTCTTTCTAGATTCCCGCTTGCGCGGGAATGACACTAAGACGGCCCCCTTGTATGTTATTCCCGCGAAAGCGGGAATCCAGTTTTCCTGGATTCCTGCTTACGCAGGAATGACACCTGTTGGGTTCCTGCTTGCGCAGGAATGACACGTTGCCCCCTCAGCCGGCGGTGCCTTCGGCACCGCCGGCCTCTCGACGGCCGTGGGAGAGGCGGGTTACTTCATTCGCCTAAACTGTTACCCGATTTCCTCCGGTGTGTTTTCTCCTCGGACCCGGCTGGACTACGGCTTGGGCAGTTCCGGGAGATTCGGGACCACTTCGGCTGGGGCGGCTTCTGGAGGGAACATTTTTCCACGTAATGGATTAGGTGTCTTTTCCGGGCCGGGTATCAAAGGTGCTTTTTCGGAGGAGGCTTTTCCCGAGGAAGTTTTTTCCGGGGAGCCTTTTTCGGAAGGAGGTTTTTCCGAGGGAATTTTTTCGGAGGGGATTTTTTCCACCGGGGCTTTTTCCGTCGGGGGTTTTTCTGCCTTCGGTTTTTCCGGCTCTGGAGGCGATTCCGACGCTGGCGGGGTTTCCGAAGCCGGCATTTCCGTAAGGACCATTCCGGCGCCTCCTTGCCAGCCGCCGCCCAACGCTTTGTAAATGGTTACCAGATTGGTGGCCACTTTGCCTCGGGATTCGGCCAAGGCGTCCTGCTGCTGGACCAGGCCCCGCTGGGAATCCAAGACCCGTTGGAAGTCGATCACCCCTTGCTGATACTGCAAGAGGGCGAGTTGCACTGCCTTTTCGACGGCTTCGGTGGCCCGGGCCAATGCCCGTACTCGCACCTGCTCTTGCAGGAAAGCGGTGATCGCGCCTTCGGCCTCTTCACAGGCCCGGATCACCGCCTCCTGATAGCCTAACAGGGCTTGCCGGAATCGGGTATCTTCCACCCGAACGGCATTGAGCAGTCGGCCATAATGTAAAATATTCCATCGGATCCCGGGACTGATCAGGCCGGCAAAACTTCGGCCGTCGAAAAGATCAGGAAAGTTCTCCGCCTGGAAGGCCAGTTGGCCGGTAATGGCAATATGCGGATATAGTTCCGCCTCGGCAATGCCGATCCGGGCAGACTGTGCGGCGAGCAATCGCTCCGCCCGTCGTACGTCCGGCCGACGCCGCACCAAATCCGCCGGAATCCCGACGACCACCTCCGGCGGTACCGGCGGAATCTTGCCCGGCGGGCCGACCAACTGGGAAATGTCCTGCGGCGGCATCCCCAACAGGGTGCAAAGCCGGTTCTCCGACACCCGCCGCAGCGTCTTCAGCATCGGGATCATGGATTCCGTATTGGCCAGCGCGGCCTGCGCCTGCTGCACATCCAACTCGCTGACAATGCCCTGTTCAAACCGGGCACGGGCAATCCGCAGCGTATCCCGCTGCAATTGCACATTTTTCTCCGCCAGGGCAAGCCGTTCGTCCACCATCCGCAGTTGCAGGTAGGTGGTAGCCGTCTCGGCTTGCAGGAGGATCAGGGCAGCGCGGCAGGCCTCCTGTTCGGCCTCCAAGTTCGCCTCGGCCGACTCGATCATCCGCCGGAATCGGCCCCAAAAGTCCAATTCCCACGCCAATTGGCCCCCGATGTCCCATTCGTCAAAAGAAAGCGGAATAAGCCCGGTATGAGCAAATCGAGAAAAAGGCAATGCCGTTTTGCTCATGGTGCTCCGTTTATAAAGGCCGAAAAGCATTTGCTCCTGGGGACCCAGGTAGCCCCGCACTACGCCCAACTGGTACCTAGCTTCCAGGACCCGCAGGCCGGCAATCCGTAGCGGCAGATTCTGCCGTTGGGCCGTTTCGACCAGTTGCACCAATACCGGATCGTTGAACAGGGTCCACCATTGGCCCAGTTCTGGTTCGTCGGTGCGGATGCCGGGTTCCTGGTGGTCCCGCCATTGGTCGGCGACTTCGACGGCTGGTCGAGTGTATTCCGGTCCCACTTTAAATCCCTGGGCCACCCATTGGCGGAGGCTGGTTTGACAGCCGGTGGAAACCCCAAGCAGCAAAAGAAGGACGCCTATTCCTCTTCGGAGGTAACCAAAATGGGGGGCATGGAATAGTATTTTCCGGTTAGTAAAGAAAAAGGATTTTGTTAGCTTCCGTTCCATAAGATGCCTCCTGAAGACCTCCGCGAATGGAGATCCACCAATAGTGGGAATTCCACAACTCTTTATTTTTCAAGAGATTACGACGAGTGTTTTGATTCAGACCATTCCATGTTTTTGGAACCGTCAAAATAACCGAAACAACCGTTATAAGTGGTACTTGTTGCCTATTCGGCAATCTTTTCCCAGGCACTTGACACTAAGACCAAAAAGTCATAAAATTGACTAGTGAGTCAGAACATTGGCCGATATATTCCAAATACTGAATGTGAATCCAGACTAAAAACCAGACGTTTACCCCATAAGGAGGGGGCAATTTTCCAATCCTGGATGGAAAAGGACGCCCAATGAGCAACTTGGCAGAACGATGTCGAGAATTGGCCGCCTCGGCCATGAAAGACGGCATTGCCAATGCCGCCCTGGAGGTATTGCGGCAGTACGGCTACGCCGGCATGACCATC
>Ga0272448_1002957_pt1 | contig 20681 bp, 20 predicted proteins | sample YNPCB0191_FD_202220 | JGI IMG/M metagenome (GOLD analysis project Ga0272448, IMG submission 202220) | Hot spring sediment microbial communities from Yellowstone National Park, WY, United States - YNP-CB-019-1 | ecosystem: Environmental > Aquatic > Thermal springs > Hot (42-90C) > Sediment... | reverse complement strand
TGCATTAACCACGCAGGCGAGCGGCTCTCCTATCGCATATTCAAACGGCATATTTCTCGGTATCTTTTCCACGTAGCTTTCATTCACTAAGACGAAATCCGAGAAGCCTGGTCCTGCTAAAGCAGTAACATGGTCGCTCCTAGAAAACCTGGTCACGTCAGCCCCGATTTCGACAACTTCTCCTGCAGGTTCGTGACCCAACGGGGAAGGAAGCCTAAACCACACAGGGTAGCCTGAAAAACCATAGATATCGCCGGTGCATATGCCGCAAGCCTTTACTTTGATCAACACATCCTCCCCACCTGGGCTTGGGACTTCTTCCTCAACAATATCTATTTTCCCCTTCTCAACCAAGACTGCAACCCGTCTCCTCATGTGTTTTAAACTCATTTTTAACAATAAAAAGTTTTTGTTGCTTAGTCTTCAGACTCCTGCCGCCACGTGTCAATATGGTCTTAGTGGAACTATCTTTAATGCTACGGCTTTATCAAAACCTTTATTGCTCGTTTCTTCCTGTTTGCCAATCCGTTAAAAACTTCAGCTATCTCATCAAGCCTGTGAACATGCGACACCAGTGGTTTAAGCTTCAGTCTTCCTGATGAAGCGACCTCGACTGCCCTCTGAAAGGTGTATGGGCTTCGGTAGGAAGAGAATATGGATATCTCCTTATCATAGATCTCGAATGGTTTGACCTGCCAAACGTCCTGCTCTGGGGCAACCCCGAATATTAGTAGTCGGCCTCCTCTCCTAGCCAGTTTGAAAGCCTCGTCTATTGCAGAGGAGCTTCCCACGCATTCGATTGAAACATCCACCCCTATGCCACCAGTAATCTCCTGCACAGTCCTCCATGGGTCTTCTCGCTCAGGGTTTACAATGCTAGTGGCTCCGAGCCCCTCTGCAATCTTAAGCCTCTCCTCAACTACGTCGAGAGCAATTATTTTAGATGCACCGTAATGCTTAACCATTTGAATCATCAGTAGGCCAATCGGCCCAGCTCCAACCACCGCCACGCTGCTTCCCACGGGAATCCTAACATTATCCAGTCCCCGAATTATGCATGCCAAGGGCTCGATTAAAGCAGCTTCCTCCAGCGGTATTGAAACAGGCATCTTGTAAACGTTTCTCTCAGGAGCTTTGACGTACTCCGCGAAAGCACCGTCGATTGTGACGCCTATTGCCTGAAGGTTTTCGCAGAAGAAGTTTCTTTCGCTCATCCTGCAGTATCTGCATTTCCCGCAAAGGATATTTGGCTCTACAACAACCTGATCCCCTGTTTTGACACTGGTTACTTGAGAGCCTGTTTGAACAACAGTACCCGAGAACTCGTGTCCTAGGACTATGGGCGTGTTGACTCTCCATTCTCCCTTGAAGAAATGGAGGTCGGTTCCACATATCCCGCAAGCTCCAACCTCTATAAGAACCTCGTCTGCAGATATCTTTGGGATATCTTTCTCGACAACCCTTAGGTCCCCGACTCCGAATAAGGATGCAGCTTTCATGCAAAAGCTCGAGCAATACATAAATATAAGAATTACCTGCAAGCAGATTATCAGCGGTTAGATGTTTTAGCGCGCTACTTGCAACATCTAAAAAAGTTGACTAATTCGAATAAAGGGTCGACAAATCATAAAGTTTATAATCGACATAATTTTTAATATCCGATATGAACGGGTTCCCGAAACGATTCATGTGGGGAATATCAATGGCAGCTTTCCAATATGAAATGGGTGCTTCTAAAGATTCTCTGGATCCCAACAGCGACTGGTATGTCTGGCTTCATGACGAAAAGAACATTCAGGCAAAGACTGTAAGCGGGGACCTGCCTGAGCAGGGGCCTGGCTACTGGGACCTCTATAAAATTGACCATGGATGGGCTGAATGGCTCGGCTTAAATACTTGGCGTACAAACCCGGATTGGAGCAGGGTCTTCCCCAAGTCGACCCGCGGGGTTAATGTGACTGTGGTGTCCGATGAGGAGGGGATTAGGGATGTTGAGGTGAGCGAGTCAAGCCTTAGAAAACTGGACGCTCTGGCTAATAAGCAGGCGGTAAAACACTACCGGGAGATTTTCAAAGACGTAAAGGAGAGCGGGATGAAGCTGATACTGAACCTCTACCATTGGCCGCTTCCAACATGGATCCATAACCCTATAATAGTTAGGGAGACGCGTCTTAAAGAGGGGCCGAGAGGATGGTTTGACGAGGATACTGTTATCGAGTTCGCAAAGTTCGCAGCTTACGTAGCTTGGAAGTTTCCTGATATCGTCGACATGTGGAGCACGATGAACGAGCCAAACGTTACGTGGAGCATAGGATACTCGGGAGGCAATTTTCCACCAGGCTTGAACGATGCGAACGCGGCTGCTAGGGTGGCCTTCAACCTGGTTCAAGCACATGCCAGGGCATACGACCAAATAAAAAGGATTGTCGGAAAGAAGGCCAGGGTTGGCGTAATATACGCCACAAGCCCCGCTGAGCCCCTTACAGACTCGGTTGAGGACAGGAAGGCCGCTGAGGCATGCGACGATGTTTCAACAAGATGGTTTTTCAAAGCCGTGATCGACGGTGATTTAAAGAGAGGGTTTACGGGGGAAGAGGTTAAGAGGGAGGATCTGAAAAGTAGGGTTGACTGGATAGGCGTCAACTATTATTCGAGAAGCATTGTTAAGCATATTGAGCAGCCTCCTTTCTTCGAGACCCTTAGCAACTACGGATTCGCCTGCCAGCCGGACTCGAAGTCGGCGGCGGGAAGGCCCACTACCGAAACCGGCTGGGAGATATATCCTGAGGGCATCAGGAAGGCGTTAAACCTATATAAGAATTACGGGAAGCCTCTCATAGTTGCGGAAAACGGCATAGCCGACTCCAGAGACAGACACCGTACCTGGTACATCGTCTCCCATATTTACAACGTGTTGAAAGCCGTTAAAGAGGATGGTTTAAACGTGGCAGGCTACCTTCATTGGAGCCTTATAGACAATCTTGAGTGGGCTTCTGGCTTCAATAAAAGATTTGGGTTGATATACGTCGACATGAAGAGTAAGAAAAGATACCCGAGGCCTAGCGCCTATGTTTACCGCGACATCGTTAGGAGCAACGCTATACCTGAGTACCTCTCTGAGTATGCCGGCTACCCTAATATTCTCGTCCAATAGACTATTCGGCCAGTCTGCATAGCGAAACCATTATGAGCCAGATGGATGCCGCCAGGGAGGCGATGGCCTCCTGTATAGCAACACCTCGCCAGGGCCATTCAACTATCCAGACAACTATTGAAGAGATGCTTAGTAGAAAAGCAATACCGCCTGTCAACGGCGAACCCAGACTCCTGGAGCAGAAGCCGTAGGCAAGCATAACAAGTATTATCGAGACGAAGAATATTTCCGACACTAATCCGTGTATTCTTCCAGCGTCCTCCGGGAAGAAGCCGATAAGAGCCAAGTCAAAACCAGCCACTGCGAGCAGGATGGACCAGCAGAGATACTTCCATGAGCGATGCTTTACTGAGATTAAGAGGGCGAAAAAGGCCACTAGGAATCCAGAGAAAATCAGCCCGAAATTGTATATGAATGCTACCCAGCTGTTCCGAGCAATGTTTCCAAGATCGCTCAAAGCATTATTATAAGGGTTAAACCAGGGCGAGAGCATTATTGAAACGGCTATGAAAGGATATGCTGCCAAAGCACTTAAGACCCCTAGGACCCTGTGAACCTTCATTTCAGATTGTAGAATACTTTCAACAGTTTAAATAGTTTACCAATGGTTTGCCTTTATCCGCGTGCTTATAGAACTCGATTTGACTTCCGCATGACTAAGATAATCCATAAATATATCTTATGAATACTTAATTGTATGAGCAAGCTGAAGATCGGTCTAATAGGAGCGGGAAGCATAGGAACCATACATGCAGGTAGCATAAGGTCTATCGAAGAGGTCGAGCTATCCGCGATAGTTGACGTTAGGCTTAACAGGGCTAAGGCCCTGGCTGAGGAGCATGGTGTGAAGAAGGTTTATGAGGATTATCTCGAGATGCTGGATAGAGAGCAGCCTGACGCCGTGGTTATAGCTACGCCAAACCATCTGCATGCAAGGATGACGATAGATTCGCTGAACAGGGGGGTGCACGTGTTCTGCGAGAAGCCCATGGCTATTAATGCTCAGGAGGCTGGGAAAATGGTGGAGACCAGGAATAAGTCCGGAAAGATATTGATGCTCGGCATGTGTCAAAGATTCAGGAACGACTCTAAAGCTATTAGAAACCTGGTTCTCGGAGGCGAGCTTGGCAATGTCTATTTCACCAAGATAACCTTACTGAGAAGGGCAGGCATACCCGGCATGGGCAGCTGGTTTACCACGAAGGCTCTTTCAGGCGGAGGACCCCTAATAGACCTTGGACCACACGTCCTAGACCTTTCCTTCTGGCTACAAGGATTCCCGAGGCCTGTTTCCGTGAAAGGTTATACGTTCTCCAAGCTCGGGACGCAAAACAAGTGTCTCGGAGGCTGGGGTATACCTGAGCCTGGAGGACCATTCGACGTTGAGGACCTTGCGGTCGCCCTGATAAGGCTTGAGGAGGGCGGAGTCATGTATCTCGAAACAAGCTGGGCACTCTACACTAAGGAAGACACTTTCAACATCATACTGTCTGGAGATAAGGCGGGTGCCTCACTCACTCCGCCCTTCAAATTCACAGAAGCTGAAGGCAAATGGGTTGAGACCGAAATAAAATGCTCCGAGGTCAACGTGTACCTGGAGGAGATGAAGCATTTCGTGGAATGCGTAAGACAGAATAAGAGTCCTGAACCACTGCCTGAACACGGAGTCCTGGTGATGAAGACTATAGACGCCATCTATAGGTCAGCCGAAAGGGGGAAGGAGGAAAACGTTTAATAATTTGGAATCAAGTTCCTAATTCAAAATGGGTGGAAAAGTCGGCGTATGCCTAGTTGGATGCGGCTTCATAGGTTCGGTACATGCTCAAAGATGGAGGCAGATCGCCGATTCGAAGCTCGTAGCATGCGTCGACCTTGAAAAGGAGAGGGCGAGGAGCTTCGAAGAGACTTATGGTTTTCAGGAAAGCGGAGACGAGCTTGACCGTTTCCTGAGTCTTGAGACAGTAGATATTGTTGACGTATGCACTCCAACGTACACCCATAAAGATGTGGTGCTGAGGTGTTTAGAACATGGTAAAAACGTGATTGTTGAAAAGCCGATTTCGCTAAAGCTGTCCCATGCTGGGGATATGGTTAAAAAGGCTAGGGCTGCAGGGCTGAAGTTCATGGTTGCACACGTATTAAGGTTTTGGGGGGAATACATGATGGCGAATAGGCTGATAATGGATGATGCGATAGGGGAGCCTGCAGTAGCGAGAGCCTACAGGCAGTCGGTCTTTCCAAGCTGGGCTTGGGAAAATTGGCATGACTATTTGAACAAGGGAGGAGGCGTATTCGTCGATATGAGCATACATGATGTGGATTTCCTCAGATGGTCGCTGGGTGAAGTGGATGAGGTTTATGCTCAGGGTGGAACATACCTTAGGAAAAACGCTTCATCTCACGACTATACTCATGCCCTCTTAAAATTTAGGAGTGGAGCCATAGCCTATGTTGAAGGTAGTTGGATAATGCCTGAGGACTACCCGTTTACAACATTCCTCGAGGTAGCCGGCACGAAGGGAATTCTACAGGTTGACAACCAGTCTACCGCCGCGGTCTCGCTGTATAGGAAGGGAGGGGTTGAGAGGTTCACATCTTTTGAGAAGGATGCCTACTACCTTGAGATAAAAGCCTTCGTAGATTCCGTACTAAACGATACTCCTCCCCCGGTTAGTGGGGAGGAAGGATTGAAGAGCCTAGAGGTTGTGCTCGCCGCTTTAAAATCCGTCTTAACTGGAGAACCTGTAAAACTGCCTCTGGAGGCTGATGTGATTGAGTAGAATCAGGTTCGCCATATTGTCTTTCGCACATATCCATGCTTGGAGCTATGCCAAAGTATTAAAGGAGCTTCCAGATGCCGAGCTTGCCGCCATATACGATGATTCTCCTGAAAGACTTAGAAGCGCAGGTGAGACCTATGGTGTTAGGAAGCTTTATAATAATGTTGAGAAACTGTTTCAGGCAGAAGAGATAGAAGCGGTCATAATAACTTCCGAGAATGCGAAGCACCACGCACTCGCGTTGGCTGCAGCAGAGGCTGGGAAACACATTATTGTTGAGAAACCGATAGCAAACAACCTACGGGACGCGGATGAAATGGTGTTAAAAGCGGAGAGGAAGGGTGTTAAGCTTCAGACAGCTTTCGTGATGAGGTACCATGATTCAGCTATTAAGGCTAGGGAAACAATGCTTACAGGAGCGTTGGGGAGAATAATAGCGATAACTGCGACGAACCATGGGAAATACCCAGACTTATGGTTTGGAGACCCGCAGCTCGCAGGAGGAGGAGCCATAATGGATCATACTGTGCACGTGGCTGACTTGACAAGATGGTATACTGGAGACGAGTTTTCAAGAGTCTTCTGCCGCATTGGGAGGAACATCAGGAGGGAGCTTAAGGTTGAGGATAATGCTCTCCTAATGTGCGAAACCAGGATGGGAGTTAAGGTGAGCATAGACTGCAGCTGGTCTAGGCCCGACACCTACCCCGTCTGGGGAGACGTGTACATGGGGGTTTTCTGCGAAAAAGGCTACTTGGTTTTAGACGCCTTCAGGTCTAATGTTTCACTCGTCCAGTCGGGCTCTCCATTAACCCATCAGTACTATGGTCCAGACGCGGACCGAAACATGATTCAGGATTTCATAAGCGTGATCAGGACGGACGGTAAGCCACAGGCCTCAGGGCGCGATGGAAGACAGGCTTTGGAAGTAGCATTAGCAGCATACGAGTCCTCTAAATCTGGGAAACCGGTTTCCCTCCCGATTAGCTGACGAGTAGACTCAATCACACTAACTCAATGAGAGGAAGGCACGTGGGGGAGAATGTTTAAAAGAGCTTGGAAAGAATTTAAGCCGGGTTGATAGATGCCCATACGCATATTGGTAGAGTTAAATCACGGAGCAGAAGGCTAATAGGGACTGTTGAAGCGGATTTAAAGGATTTATTGGAATACATCATGAGCGAGAATTTAGAGAAAGCTGTTTTGCTGCCGGTGGCAAGAAGCTACCCGGATATCAGCGAGGATATTGTTAAAACAGAAGGAGTGCTTAAAGCCTATTCTCTTCACCCTGAGAAAATAATCCCATTCTGCGCCTTCCAGCCGGAGGATGGTAATCTAAAGGAGAAAATAAGGGATGCAGAGGGTTTAGAGAGCATAAGGTTGAGACTAGGATTGACGGGGAGCAGAATATCAACCTGTTCAGAATCTGCGGCGAATTTGGGCTTCCAGTATTGATACATATTGACAACAAGTTTAACCCTGGTCTTGAAGGCTTTAAGAATGTGGTTTCAAGGCTTGAGGAAACCGTTTTCATAGTTCACGGCCCAGGAGGGTGGGCTAAAATAGGTGGTGAAGAGACGGGTGAAGCGTATCCGAAGGGGAGAATCGCTGGACCTGGAGAAGCCGACAGAATACTTAAGGAATACAGGAATTTTTATGCCGATATTTCTGCTTTCTCAGGATTGAACGCTATTTCGAGGGACAGGGATTTCGGAAGACGATTCTTGAGCGATATGAGTGAGAAAATAATTTACGGAACGGATTTCCCCTGCATAAACCCAGAGGGTGTGCAATTCGGTCCTGATAAATCCCATATTTCAGTGTTGAAAAGCTACGGTCTCGATGAAGAGGCATTCAAGAGGATAACGCGTGAGAATATTCTTAAGATATTGAAGCCGACAGAATGCAATATTTAAGGACAAAATGTTTTAAAACATGCCGTACCCTCGACAGACATGCATCGCCACGCTGGTGAAACAGTAAGGAATCCCTTTGAATCCCCAGGGTTTTGGACAAGGGGGAATCTTCACACTCATACGACAAATTCCGATGGAGTGTTGCCCCCTGAGAAAGTGGTTGACTACTATTCCAGCTACGGCTACGATTTCCTAGCTTTAACTGATCACGGAAAACTCACAAGGATTTTCTCCGAAAAAATTCTGCTGATTCCAGGTGTTGAATTGGTTTCTGGAAGAGGGGTTTTAGGGGGAGACTATCATGTTGTAGCAGTCAACGTTGAGGATGAAGAGGCTGTGCAGAAGCATGCAAGAGACTCTGTTCAAACATTGCTGGACTATCTGAAAGACAATGGTTTCGCGTTAATTGCTCACCCTTATTGGTCTAAGCTGACTATGCAGGATTTGCTTAACATAACCAACTACCTAGGTATAGAGATCTATAACACTGGATGCGATGTTGAAGTTGCAAAAGGCTTCTCGACAGTCCACTGGGATAACCTGTTAACGAGGAGAGTAAGTGTTTACGGGTTTGCTGTTGATGACGCGCACTGGTATAGTAATCTAGACGCTCCGGGCGGGTGGATTTCCGTCAAAGTCAGAGAGAAAAATTTAAGCGAGCTGATAAAATCTATAAAAGAGGGCCTTTTCTATGCTTCAACAGGCCCAGCCATAGAGAAATTTTCCCATGTTGGTAACAAGCTTGAAGCCAAGTTCTCCCCGTCGAGAAGGATAGACCTGGTTTCGGAGAATGGAACTGGGTTCAGCATCTCACTGGACGTTTACAATATTGTGAGAAAAGAAAATACGGTTCCGAAAATCAGGATTGTGAAGACGGAGAGGAACGGGGATGAAGAGGAGGTTTCGGCAGAGGTTAACAGTAGAAAAGTGGTTTTCAAGATATCAAAAATCGGTTTAAGTCACATCACGCTAGAGGGATTCGACTTCAAGAACTACGTGAGGCTCGAAATCACTGATGCGAACGGTAGGAAGGCTTGGACCAATCCCATCTTTCTATAGCACGCTAGTTGAAGACCTGAGTGTTAAAGCATGTGGGAACCGTCGCAAGCCTCTGCAGTGTGCAGCTCTGGAAAGCCTTCTCTGCATGATGCGAAGCTCATGGAGAGCTCCTCAGCAACCTCCCTCACCATTAGAACAAGCTCTCTTCTAAGATTCTGAGGCATGTATGTTGACCTGCCTATGTGTTCACCCTGTGAATAAACATCCTTAAGATTCTCCTTCAGCTCGGGGAAGGCCTTTAAAATCCTTGAGAAATTATCGGGCTTAGCCTTGTAGGTTGAGGTTGTGACCTGTCTAACACCTGCTTCGGACGCTGCTTTCAAGACGGCTCTGACGGAATCCCAGTCGTCATTAGCTCCGGGGACCAACGGGTCCAACCTAACCATTGTCGGTATTCCAGCTCTGCTCAAGGCCTCAAGCGCTCTAAGCCTACTGACTGGCGAAGGGGCATAAGGCTCAAGCCTATTTGAAACACGCTCGTTAAGCGTGGTGACCGTTATACTCACGCACACCCTTCCCTTTGAGAGTATATCAATATCTCTTGCAACCAAGGCTGATTTCGTGACTATGAGCAGTTTAAACCCTTCTCTAATAAACACTGGAAGCACCTCCCTCATAAGGAGCCTCCGAGCCTCCCATGGGGTATACGGGTCAGAGCTGTTAGCTATGGATATAGGCTTACTCTTATCGAGCTTTTTCAACTCTTTTCCAATCTGTGGAAGGGTGAAGGTCTTAGCCCTGGGTTGGAAGGCATTTGGAATATATGATGTGATATAGCAGTAGACACATTTATGACCGCACCCAACGTATGGGGAAAACGTATATTTCTCCGGACACGTGCACAACTTGCCGCGCCACGGGTCAAAAGGGGTTATGAGTTTCAAGACTCAGCCTTCTCTGCTATCCGTGTAGCACAGAGGCGATAAAAGTTTTTAACGAATTTAACCGTATTTTAAAAGCGTCTCCTTAAGCTTGGTTTCAGCATATGAGACTATTTCCCCCAGTGCCCGCTTGCTTCTCGCTTCCGCTATAAGCCTAACCTGGGGAAGCGTGTTCGACGCCCTTAGGATAAACCAGCCTTCTTTAAGCTCGACCCTAACCCCGTCTAGAGTTATGGTTCTATGGCCCTCTTTTTCAAACAGCAGAGTCAGATCCTTGACTACTTGGAACTTCACCTCGTCAGAAACCTCGTAGTCCCTCCGGAGAAGCTCGTACCTTGGGAGTTCAGCCACAAGTCTTGAAAGACTCCTGCCGGTTAGGGTGAGAAGCTGTGCGACTTTAAGCGTTGCGAAAAAAGCATCGTCCAAACCATAGATCTCTCCAAAGTAGAGGTGGCTGGATATCTCTCCGCCGAAAAAGGCCTTCTCAGACACCATCTTATCCAGTATGAAGGTGTGACCCACCCTGCTCATCACAGGCATCACCCTGTTCTCCTTAGAGACTTCTTCAACAAGCTTGGAGCAGCTGACTTCGTAAACTATCTTCTCGCCAGGCTTGTCTCTGAGAAAGTGCTTCACGAAAAGCGCTAAGACTACGTCTCCACGGATAACGTTTCCCTCATCGTCTACAAATAGAGCCCTGTCGCCGTCACCATCGTAGCCAACCCCGAAATCATACCCCCCATCCTTAACCATCTTCCTTAGAGCGCTTAGAGACTCTTCAGTAGGCTCAGGCGACCGAGATGGGAAGCCCCCGTCAGGATAATCGTTCATCGATTCGACGGTCAAACCCGATTTCTGAAGGATCTTTTTACCAATTACTGAGCATGACCCGTTTCCAGGGTCTATAAGAATCCTAAGCCTCCCAATTCTCCCTTTGAAACTGTTAAGCAAGTAATTCTCATATTCTTCAAGAATCCTTTCTCCAGCCTCCTCCACCCGTCCTTTAAAAGCGGAATAGTGGAACGCCTTGGAATCGATTATTTTCTTAACCTCCTCCAACCCTGTTCCCCAGCCGCAAAGCAGAGCGTTCTCCCTGCAGAGTTTAAACCCGTTCCATTCCGGTGGGTTATGGCTAGCAGTAACTATGATACCGCCGTCAAGATTCCAGTGAGCGACGGCGAAATAGACTATTGGAGTCGGTACGAGCCCCAGGCTTAGGACATTGGCACCAGTTGAGGCAACACCGTCCATCAGGGCTGACGCTAAGCTGCTGCTGCTCCTTCTCACATCCCGTCCTACAGCGATTCTTTTACCCTCACCGTTGAGATAAGTGGCGAAAGCCAGCCCCACTAGTCTAGCGTCTTCTTCAAAAAGGCTGCTACCATACACTCCTCTTATGTCGTACGCTCTAAACACCTCGTCTCTCAACATTCATCACGAAAGAGCTTAAACCCAGCATGCTATTTTTTCCCTAGCGATATAAAAGCTTTATCACCAGTGTTTAAATCAGAGCGGATAATGATTGACCCTACTCATACACCCTATTCCCATAACTGTTAAAGAAAACTATATCCTCCAGCCTACGCTTGGGAACATGTAGAACGCCATTCTCATCCCTCCAGTATTTAACATCTTCACCCCTCATGTCCTCGACAACAGGCTCCTCAGCCTTATAGCCAAGGGCTACTACAAAGCAAACTCTACAGTAATCAGGTATTGCGAGGACTTCCCGCAGCTTCTCGCGGTCTATTGAAGCCATCCAGCATGCTCCAATATCCTCCTCCCAGGCTGTTAGAACCATGTTCTCTATCGCGGCGGCGCAGTCAACCTCTCCTCCCTCAGCCCTCTTCCTCGTATTTATCAGGACGACGACGTAGGCAACCGGCTTCTCACCCTCCCGGGGAGCACCAGCAGCAAGGTACATGGCCCATTTGAGCGTGTTAAAAACCTTTTCAAGCAGGTCCTTCTCAGTTACTAAAACATACTCGCATGGCTGAACGTTCCCGCCGGAAGGGGCGAGCCTCGCAGCATTCAGAAGCTTTTTTAGAACCTCCATAGGAATCGGTTTCTGAAGAAACCTGCGTATGGTTCTGCGGCTTACAGCAGCCTCATACGCGTTCAACATCCTCATCCTCCGCTCCTCTGCTTAAGAAGTACTTTTAAAGCTAGTGTCCTCTAGGCCGAGAGTCATGGAACCCTCATAATTTTCGCGTTGAGGATCCTCACGATGTCTGCGGTAGATATTTCGAGAGTCGCGTTGACAGCCCCTCCCCCCGCATAGACTTTCTCCTTACTCAGCAGGGTTTCGTCAACCACGGCAGGCAGCTGCTTAACGTGACCAACCGGTGGAACAGCCCCCGCCTCGTAGCCAGTATGGCTTAAAACCTCCTCTCCAGTAGCCAGCCGGAGCTTCTTAAGACCGAGCATTTTTGCAAGCCTATCCTGGTTAACCTTGCGGCCACCCTGGACAATAACAATAAGCGGCTCCTTCTTCTCATTAACAAAGACAACAGTCTTCGCAACATTCTCGAGACTGATTCCAAGTTCCCTACTGGCTTTTTCAGCCGAATACGTCTCACCATGGAAGAGTATCTTATACTCCACATTGCGGTTTTTAAGGAAGGCCTCTAGATCCTCGCTTGACATGGGCATTTCTAAAAACTTCCGGAAAGCCTGCTTTTATCCTTTAAGACCATGGGGAACTTGCGTAAAATATTTAAAAACAAATAGTAAAAACAAGATTCAGCTTGGATATAGAGAAGAGGTTCGAGCTCGTTAAAAGTGTTGGCGAGGAAATCGTAACGCCGGAGGAGCTTAGGACGCTTCTCGAGACTAAGGAGCATCCCGTGGCCTATGATGGTTTTGAACCCTCAGGGTTCTCTCACATCGCATTCGCGATCTTCAGGCCGATCCTCCTGGAGCCTTTGATCAAGGCCGGAATAAGGTTCAAGCTTTACCTCGCGGATTGGTTTGCCTGGATAAACAGGAAGCTCGGAGGCGATTTTGAGAAGATAAGGACCTGCGGGGAATACTTCATAGAGGTTTGGAAGGCTGCAGGGGTCGACTTAGACAAAGTTGAAACAGTCTGGGCGAGTGACCTTGTTGATTCAAGCGAATACTGGAGGAACGTCCTACAGGTTGCGAAGCTCACCACGGTTTCCAGGGCTGAAAGAGCATTGACGATAATGGGGAGGAAGAAAGGCGAGTTGAAAGACGTTGCCCAATACTTCTACCCTATGATGCAGGTGACCGATATCTTCATGCTCGGCGCAGACATCTGTCAGCTAGGATTGGACCAGAGGAGGGCTAACATGCTTGCCAGGGAGATTGGGCCCAAGCTAGGCTACTGGAAGCCTGTTGTGGTCAGCCACCATATGCTTATGGGTCTTCAAGGAGCCAGGGAGCCGGAGGGCTTCGACGAGGATAAGCGCATAGACGTTTTGATAAGCTCCAAGATGAGTAAGAGCAAGCCTGAGTCCAGCATATTCGTGCACGACTCTAGGGAAACAATATTTAGAAAGGTTTTATCCGCGTACTGTCCGGAGAAGGTTGTGGACAATAACCCTGTATTGGACTGGACTAAGCACATAATCTTCAGGAAATTCAAGAGCCTCCGCGTTGAAAGACCCTCTAAGTATGGTGGGCCAGTGGAGTTCTACACGTATGAGGAGCTGGAGTCGGCATACGTTAAGGGTCTTCTACACCCACTTGACCTTAAAAACGCGGTGGCAGACGTGATTGACAGGATGGTTGAGCCGATAAGGAGGCATTTCGAGGAGGACAACAGGGCTAGAAGACTCTACGAAGAGTTGAAAAACGCAGAAATATCCAGGTGAGGAGCCCATTCTAAAACCCTTCTCACTGGGTGATTTTCCAGGTGAGAGAATGCGACACTGAATAAAACCTTTTAAAAAAGAGCTATACTTATAATTTTGATGAAGATACGCTCTGTAACGCTTTTCGTCGCACCCGGGGGCACGGAGAACATTAGGGAACGCGTGTTCAAGCTGGGATCAATGCTTTCGTTCAACATAGAATCCATGTTTCTCTCGGAAAGCGTGTGGAGCACAAGGGTTGCCCTCCCGCCCATAGGTGAGCAGGAATCCCCTATGAAAAGGGTTTCTCAGCTCCTAAACATGGATGTTGTTAACCATGTTTCGATAGGGCAGGTTGACGATAATCACCCAGCTTTAGAGGAGGTTGCGGAGGTTGCTGAAAATGGGTTTTACACATCGATAAACATGAGGAGCATCGGCAGCATCAAGAATATTGAGAACATCCTGAGGAAGACTTGTGAAGGAAACCCTTCCAACGGAAGCCGGGTATCTGTTAACATAGGGGGGAACATGGTTACACCCTACTTCCCGTCAGCCTGTAACCTTCATGGTGAGGAGGGCCTGGCAATATCCCTGCTGTACCCAAGCCTCCTCAGACATAAGCTTCTCAACCAGTTTCAAGACATTCTTGCAGAAGTGTATGCTTCCACTGAGAAAGTCGGGTTGCGGCTTTCAGAGAGGCTAGGGGTCAACTACTACGGGATAGATGTCTCACTATCACCATGGATGGAAGAAAGCGTTGCAGAAATAGTTGAGTTCGCCTCCGGAGTTAAAATACCACTCCCAGGGACCTTCAGCACAATCCGGGAGATAAATGGTTTGATAGAGAACGCTGTTAAGAAGGCGGGTGTTAAGGCTACGGGGTATAACGAGGTTATGCTTCCAGTCGCCGAGGATAATGTTCTAAAGGAGAGGGTTGCGGCGGGCGATGTTAAGCTCAGAGACCTTGTACACCTAGCGTCAGCATGCGTAGCCGGGGTCGACATGGTTGTGGTTTCAGACGATACTTCAAGCAGGGTCATAGAGGGAGTTTTTAAAGACCTTTTTGAAATAAGCATGTTAAAGGGCAAGACTATCGGAGTTAGAATGATTTTCGCGCCTGCGGAGCCTGGAGAAGCCGTAAAACTCAACTTCTTCGGGTGGACACCGGTGGTATCGCCCTAAAGCTTTATATTTTCAAGCGAGGACATTGTATCAGGATGGGGGTAGTTCACAGGCCGGACGATGTTCTAAACAGGAGAAGACATGTGGAGGTTGCTCTAAGAGACCTTAACCCCGGGGTTAGGGAACTTGTTCTCAACATAGTGAACTCTTGGAGGGGCGGTAAATCCATGGAGGATTTGAAGCGTGCCGTAGGTGAAGAAAAGGCTGCGCAGATAGTTAAAGAGCTAGACCTGCCTGAAGACCAGTAGGGTCGGAAAAACGATGTTGGAAGGTTGATGCTTATTTAAGGCCATATTTCCTCCAGAAAGGAACGAGTTAAAACAAAAACAGCTGTTGAAAAAACGAGTATGATGATAATGGTTCCACGGACTTTCACACCTTTACACATGCTATAAATTTAACGGTGCTCCTATCATAACTTAGTCTGTGGAGATTAAAACAATTTTCCTTTTACAATACTTCCTGAACGGCGTTACCCCTAGCCGCCGGGTTTTTCAGCTATGGAGCAGAAGCGGGCGTACGCGTCTTCAACAGAGTCTTCGCATTCAGGCTTGAATTCTTTGAAATCAAACGAGTTTCCGACTATCAGCCTTATGTCCCTATGGGATTCCACGAAACCAGTCGCATACGCCTGCATGAGAATGTTGCCGATTGAGGTTGCCTCAACCGGGCCAGCAACCACTTTGATCCCTGTGAAATCAGCGGTAAGCTGGTTCAAAAGCCAGTTTCTAGACCCTCCTCCGATAATGTTAATCCTGTTTATTCTTCTCCCAATCAGCTCCATTATTCTCTCTATTACAAGCCTGTATTTGAAAGCCAGGCTTTCAAGTATTATCCTAACCAGTTCACCCTCATCCCTCGGTTTCTCCTGGCTTGTCTCATCCAAGTAATTCATTATCTCCTCCACCATGTTCGTTGGAGCCATGAACCTCTGGTCGTCAGGATCGATGAATGCTATGAATCTTCTCGACCTGCTTGCAAGCCTAGTTAGCTCATCGTAAGAATACTCCTTGCCTTGGCTCGCCCAGATCCTCCTGCATTCTTGAACCAGCCACATTCCCTGAACGTTGCGCAGAAACCTGAATTTTCCGAAAACACCCCCTTCATTAGTGAAGTTGTATTCGAGGGATTTTCTGCTTATTATCGGTTTATCCACCTCGACGCCGACTAGAGACCATGTTCCGGAACTTATGTATGCGGAGCCTTCGTTCTCTAGAAGTGCAGCCGCGACCGCAGAAGCAGTGTCATGGCAGGCTGGGGCTACGATTGAAACCCTGCTGCTAATGTCAAGCTCCTCCGCGAGGCTGGTAGAAATCCTTCCAAGCACGGTTCCCGGTTTAACAATCTCGGGCAGAAAGTGGACCGGAATCCCGAGGTTCTCTAGGAGTTCATAGTCCCAGTTGTTCTTAGAGGGGTTGAAGAACTGGGTTGTCGTGGCGTCTGTAAACTCTGAGACCTTGACGCCGGATAGCCAGTAGTTGAACAAGTCTGGCATCATCAGGAAACTGCTTGCGGCTTTGAGGACTGAAGACCTGCTTAAAACCAGCGAGTACAACTGGTAGAGGGTGTTCAGCCTGAGAAACTGTATCCCTGTTCTGAAATAGATTTCTTCTCTCGAAACCTTTTTAAAGACCTCTTCAAAAGCGCTTTCTGTCCTCGGATCCCTATAATGGTGAGGGTTTCCAAGGAGCTCGCCATTGCTGTCGAGAAAAGCGAAATCAACTCCCCACGTGTCGACTCCGATGGACTCCAGGCTTCCACGAAGCTTTGAGTATGCTAGTGAAGCAGCAGTTTTAATTTCACCCCACATCCTTAAAACATCCCAGAAAATACTTTCCCCCACCTTCACCGGGATATTTGGAAACCTGTAAACCTCCTCCACCATTATCTTTCTCTCAGCAAGCATCCCGATTAAGGCTCTGCCGCTCTCCGCCCCAAGGTCGAAGGCCAGAAAGGAGGGATGCCCCATGAGTCTTAAAAACATAGTTAATTTTTAAGCTTTTTCCCGCTTAACTTTAAAGGCTTTCAACGCATCTACAAGGTTTTCCAGAATTAGGAAAGCCAGGTCGTGCTTAGTCCTTCTCAACCCGCAATCAGGATGAATATAAGCCACGTTCTCCACACCGATTTTCGAAGACACCTCATTCACGATCTCCACGGCCCTTTCAGGAGTCGTTAGATCATTCTTCGACAAGACGTTTACCTTCATGCATCCCACTCCAATTTTCTTCTGGCTCCCCTCTATAATGCTTCTGGACAGAAGACCAATGTTTCCAGAAGAGCCTGCAAATTCCAAGCTGAGAACACTCGTGTTTTTCGTCGCGCCCAAGGATTTTATTGTTTTCGCATTCAGCTTCCCGCAGACATGTATACTCGTCAGCTTCGGATCTAGGCCTTCAGTTACAATGCTAAGAGGCTCCAGTATTCTATCCGGGTCTAGAAAACCCGCGCTGATCCCAGGCTCATCTATCTGCGTCAAACCGTCGTATGATTGAATAAACCTAGCCACCTTGTTTACAACATGCGCAACATCATTGTAGAGTTCAATATTCCTAACGTTTCCATAGGGTCCAGCGTTCTTCATCGCCGCTGAAAAAGCAAAGGTTATAGGTCCCGCTACACCCACTTTTAAACTATTTGAATAACCTTTTTCAGCAATATGCCTCCTCGCCTCAAGGAAATCTATAATCTTGAAGGATTCCTCAATATTCGCCACGGGCTTTATTCTTCCAGTTAGGCAAATCTTCTCACCCGCCGTCATCACGCCATGCATAGAGTTAGAAAGATAGGAAAGCATATCTGTCCTCTGCTCCCCGTCAGACACTATGTCTATGCCTATCTTAACTTGAAGGTCCACGGCAAGCCTGATCGATGTCTCAAGGTCCTCGTGGAGTCTCGGAAGGCTTCCGATAACGGTCGTGGTTAAACGCATTAGTAGGGCATTTGCCAAGCTTTCTTTTAAGCGTTTCAGCTCCTGCAGACATAAAGCGACGCCAGTAAGACCATAACAATTTGCTCAGAACCTTCCGTCAACAACCTCGAAGTGAGTCGGCTTATTAAAGGTACGGCCTCCTATTAGAACCCAGTGCGCAACCCATTTCATCATTCGATCCATCGTGACTGTTGGAGGGCCGAATATCCTGAGGCATTTCGAAGCCTTGCTTAACAAAGCGTTCCCCATCTCGCTGTTTTTGAAAACTGGTTTCTTGCCGAAGATAGCCCCGAATTTCTCCGCCAGCCATCTGACGGAAACTGTTTCAGGACCAGTCACGTTTATTACATCAGGGGGGGAGCTACAGAGCTCAAGGGAGCGAACAGCTATGTTGTTGACATCCCCCTGCCATATAACGTTGACGTATCCCATTCTCAAGTCGATTGGCAAGCCTTCGAAAACTTTCTTAGCCAAATCCAGTAGAACACCGTATCTCAGGTCTATCGCGTAGTTAAGTCTTAAGAACAAGGTTTTCAAACCGTATTTTTTAGAGAAGTATTCGAATATTCTCTCACGTCCCAGGCAGGATTGGGCGTACTCGCCCACCGGGGTTGGAGGAGTCGACTCATCAGCACCTCCAGAGGATACCGGAACCAATGGATACACGTTTCCCGTTGAAAACACCACCATCCTAGACTTCTTGAACCTCCTTGAAACGACGGCTGGAATATACGTGTTTATAGCCCAGGTTAAGGAGCTATCTTCCTCCGTGCCGAACTTCCTGCCAACCATGTATATCACGTTAGAGGCTTCCGGAAGCTTCTCCACCTCATCCTCCTCCAACAGGTCGCACGAAACCGTTTCTACGCCAGTCCTTTCCAGTTCTTCTCTTAACCCTGGAGTTGAAAACCTCGATACTCCTATAACCCTCTTATCTAAACCGCCTTCCTCTACAGCTCTCTTTACAAGCCTCGCCAAGGTAGGGCCGATTTTACCCGAGACGCCGAGGATCAGAATGTCGCCGTCAAGCCGGGAAATAGCGTTCACGGTTCCAGGCATCGGCCTCGACAACATTTCTTCCAGCTCAACTTCACTCTCAATATGGTCGGGAGAAGGGAAACCTGTTTTAAAGCTGCTGTAAACCATTAGCTGTAAACAATGTCTAACTGCGTAATATAAACAATGCGTCTTAAAGATTGGCGGCACGTTTTTCAAGCAGAAGGGGAAAAGAAGGTTTTTAAGCTCGCACCTTGGAAAGAGTCTGCTAACCTGCTAGTGGACATGTTGAACAACCCCTACGTGAAGCTTTGCCAAGTATTCCTAGAAGAAGGTAGTTGAAGCACTGCTTAGTGCGTGCTATTCACCTTGCTTCCAAAAGCAATACTGCGTCTTCCCAACCTTCCGGTGTTGTAAAACGCTGAATGCCGTTGTTTGTAAACCTGCTTATTTTTAATCTGGTAGTGGTAGCAGGATCAATCCAAGATGCTTCAATCACGCTGTCAGCAGTAATCTTATCAAGTCTGATTGAAACAGTCGTGTTACTACTTAAGTAGGCAAGGACCCAATCGCCAGCTGCTGAACGAGCCGCCACGTTAAGCCTAAAACCACTACCCTCGCCACTGAAAAAAATCGATTGGTCAGGAACCAGGTTCCACCATTCTCGGCAACTTGTAATTATTTTTCTATAAGCAAGCATGTGAAATGAGCCAGGAGAGTCTATCCATGACCTCCACGAGGAAGGCGAGCTCCAATTGTCATTGTGACCGTAACTATGATACCCTCCCGCAAGGTGCGACCAGTAAGCCTGCTTGCGGATTTCTAAAGGGGTCTGCAATTTTCCGAATTCTACACCTTCATACCCGCCTTCGGCCATTACAACTGGCTTTGCAGGCTTGCGGGCATAGTCTTCAGACACCATCTTGTAAATCAAATCGTAAGCGATACAGGTCTGGATCATGTTGAATGCAAGCCAGCTTTCATCGTGAATGAAGCTCGAAGACGCGGGAGCAGGATCAGGATGAACCGTAATCATGTGTTTGCCCTTGTCCCCCTCTCTTAGACCTGCGGCCAGCTCGCGAAGGATAGGCACAAATTCCCACTTAGCCTGCGGGTACATCGTCCATATAATGTTCGACTCGTTTTTATAACGGCTGGCGACCCATTCAGAGTATTTCCGGGCATTATCCACAGTTATGCGTGAAGTCTGTAGTTGATGGAAAATGCCTAGAACGAATATCAATCCATTCTCTTGACCCATCCTTATGATTGAATCGATATTCTCGAAATAGCGTTCATTCGGGTTAGAAGGATCATTATTTACCCAAGGTGTTTGTCCTGTAAGGTTAGGTTGGGTACCGTCTCCAACCCCGGTAAGCATGACTTGAATAACACTGAACCCCTTGCTTCTCCTGTTCTCTAGAATAGTTCTAGCCTCGTCTATGGTGAAAAGACGAAAAAGCTCCCACTGCGTGTCACCCAGCCAAAAGAACGGATCGCCGTTCTCGTCAACAAAATAATGACCATTCGGGCCTACATTAACGTTTTTCACCATTGTTTTGCCCAGAAACATAAGCATAGTAAGTTTCTTAAAAATTTATCTGTAATCAGTATACTGATAACTACGTAGGAGTGCGTATACTTGTCTCGTCTTAATGCCAGATACATATAATATGTTTTTCTAAAAAAATCTTTGCAAGATACCAATAGCTTAAAAAATAGTGCATACTATGGGAAACGGAAAGTTTTTAAGACTTCGAAGAGTCTTAAGACAAGTCTTGCCGACTCATGTAGTAAATGTATTGAACAGCCCATACGCGAGGCTACATCCGGTATCCATAGAGGAGGTTGAACTGAAAGATGGCTTCTGGGCGAAACGTATAGATAAGCTTAGAAAAGTAACTATTGTCTCCCAATACGAACTTCTCGAAAACACCGGGCGGATTTACAACTTTCGGAGGGC
>Ga0272448_1002956_pt1 | contig 20683 bp, 15 predicted proteins | sample YNPCB0191_FD_202220 | JGI IMG/M metagenome (GOLD analysis project Ga0272448, IMG submission 202220) | Hot spring sediment microbial communities from Yellowstone National Park, WY, United States - YNP-CB-019-1 | ecosystem: Environmental > Aquatic > Thermal springs > Hot (42-90C) > Sediment... | reverse complement strand
CCCAGGCTTCCACCAGCGCGCCACGGTGGGCGCGGCCTACCACTGTTCTCGATACCAGAGTGCCTATATCGGTTACCGTACGATTTTGCATCTCTGCCAGCCGCAGCCAGTGAGGGGAACTGTCCCCAAAACTCCGATTTTAGTTATTGACTTTACAAACGGCCGTAGTTCGGGGACAGTAATCCATTCGGTATGCAACTGGCAGAGAGATATATCGTTGTTATTTGGGAACAGAGACGCTCATAGGGTTTCGGGGACAGACACCGAAACTCCCTTTTCCTTCCACCGGTTAGATACCCCGCACACGACAGCATACCAAATAACCGGAGTTTCGATGTCAGTCCCCGAAACCGATGCATCCTCCGCCAGCCTGATCAGACATCAATCTCAACCGTCTTCTTCTCCCGCAACGTGGTGGTGATCTCTTCGATGATTTTGTCGGTGGCAATGCCTTCCGCCTCGCCTTCGAAGTTGAGCAGCAGGCGGTGGCGGAGAGCGGGGAAGGCCATGGCGGCGACGTCGTCGAAGGCCACGTTGAAACGGCCATCGAGCAGGGCGCGCACCTTGGAGGTGAGCACGATGCTCTGGGCGCCGCGCGGGCTGGAGCCGAAGCGGACGTATTTGTTCACCAGCGGCGTGGCGTATTCGCTGTTGGCGTGGGTGGCCAGCACAATCTTCAATGCGTATTCCTGCACGTGCTTGGCGATGGGGATGTCGCGCACGAACTGCCGCATCTCCAGCAGGCGCTTGCCATCCAGCACCGGTTCCACCTGGATTTGCGCCGAGGTGGTGGTACGGTCGACGATGGCGGCCAGTTCATCCATATTCGGCGGACCGACGAGCAGCTTGAACATGAAGCGGTCGAGTTGGGCTTCCGGCAGCGGATAGGTGCCTTCCTGCTCGATGGGGTTCTGCGTGGCCAGCACGAAAAAGGGGCTGGGCAGCTTGCGCACCACGCCTGCCACTGTCACCGACTGTTCCTGCATCGCTTCCAGCATGGCCGACTGGGTCTTCGGCGTGGCGCGATTGATCTCGTCCGCCAGTACGATGCTGGCGAAGATGGGGCCGGTTTGGAACTTGAATTCCTTGCCCCCACCCTCGTGCTCGACCAGGATATTGGTGCCGGTGATGTCCGAGGGCATCAGGTCCGGGGTGAACTGGATGCGGGCAAATGGCAGGTGCAGCGCGCCGGACAGCGTGCGGATGAGCATCGTTTTGCCCAGGCCGGGCACACCCTCCAGCAGGCCGTGGCCTCCGGCGAACACGCAGATGATAACGCCGTCAATAATCTCCTGTTGCCCGACCATCACCTTTTGCACTTCGCTGCGCAGTCGGGTGACATCTCGTTGAAACGCGGCGGCTTGCTCTTCGACAGACATGGTAACTCCTCTTCCTGCAGGAGGGGCGTGCGCCCCAGGATTGGTTCCCTGTATCACACAATTCGCGATAGATGAAAAATATCCTTTTACGCTCGAAAGGTTACTCGTGACAAACACAGTTCCTGTTCCCCCTCACCCCCGGCTTCCCGACCAGCCGGGGGTGAGGGGGAACGAACTTGGTGCAAATATACCACAAACAGTCACATCTCAGCGCTAACTTGTTTAACCATAGATATTGCGCTGATGTGCTGGTGCGTTTAGTGTAATAGTGTAATTGACATTTCTACCGTCACAAGGGGAGGATGGCATGATTTTGCACCATATCGGGATTGTCGTGGATACCCTGGATGAAGCTGCACCGTTGATGGAGCGCTGGATGGATGCACATCGGGTAGGACCGGTGATTGAAGATGAGGCACAGCATGCACGTATCCAGCTCTATCTGATGGGGGATGACACCTTTTTCGAAGTCATCGAACCGATGCATGCGCCGGGCAGCCCCATCCATGAAGTCGGCGATTACCACCTGTGCTACACCGTGCCCGACCTCGATGCCGAAATGCACCGCCTGCATGAACTGGGCGTGGTGGTCTCGAAAACCGTCGAGAATACCCCCCATTTCGGCAACCACCGCATGGCCTTCCTGGCCACCCACAGCGGGCAGTTGCTGGAGCTGCTGGAAGACGCGAAGATGCCAGTGATGTAACGCTCAAAGCGCGAATCAGCATCACACCTGGTTTTTTCGCCGTTTCGCTTGACACCAACGCCATAGACGGGGTGAAATAAGGTGTTATGCAGCGCACACTTGATATCCGTTCATCCCTGCTCAACCTGTCGGTGTATGTGATCACCGAACCGCTCCCCGACCGCTCGCCGGTGGAAATCGCTGCGGCGGCGTATGCCGGCGGCGCGGGTGTGGTGCAGTTTCGCTACAAGGGAGCTGGCACGCGGGAGCTCTTCCTCTGGGCACAGCAACTCGCCGCGCTGGCGCGCGAGCAGGGGAAGGTGCTGATCATCAACGATCGTATCGACCTGGCGCTCGCCGTGCGCGCTGACGGCGTACACCTGGGGCCGGATGATCTGCCCGTCAGCGTGGCCCGGCGCCTGCTGGGCCCCACCGCGATTATCGGCGCTTCCGCCGGCACCGTGGACGAGGCCATCGAGGCGGAAGCCGAAGGCGCGAGCTACCTCGGCGTCGGCTGCATCTACGGCACCGCCAGTAAGCAGGATGCCGGGGAGCCGGTCGGCCCGGAGCGCATCGCCGAGATTCGCGCCGCGGTGCACCTGCCCATCGTGGCCATCGGCGGCATCACCCGCGCACAGATCCCCGAACTGATCGACGCTGGCGCGGACGGCGTCGCGGTGGTCTCCGCCGTCACTCGGGCGAAGAATATGAAAACCGCCACCCGCGAACTGGTGCAGGCCATGAAGGCGGCACGGGGGGCGAAGCAATGATCGGCCTCGCGCTGCTCTCGCTGCTCACCGCGTTTTCCGGCGCCGTGGTGCCGGGGCCGCTCTTCGTCCTCACCCTGCAACAGGCCCTGGTGGTCGGGTGGATGGCCGGGGTGCTGCTCATGGTGGGGCACATGCTGGCGGAGGTCGTTGTGCTCGGGGTACTGCGCGCCGGACTGGGCGGCGTGCTGCAACGCCCAGCCGTCACCCGCGTGGTCGGCTGTGTCGGCGGCCTGGTGATGCTGTACTTTGCCTGGAGCACCATCGACTTGGGGTGGCACGGGCCTCTTGCCACCAGCTTGCAAGGCCAGCACACCGCACTCCCCGCCGGCGCCCTCATCGTGAAAGGCGTGCTGCTCAGCGTACTGAACCCCTACTGGCTGCTCTGGTGGGCAACTATCGGCGTCGGCCTCATCGGCAGTCAGGTAGCCAAACTCGGCCCGCGCGCCTGGGTGGCCTTCTTCATCGGCCATGAACTGGCGGACTATATCTGGTACGTCGGCATCTCCCTGCTGGTCGCCTTCAGCCGCGCCTTCATCAGCGAGTCGCTTTACCGCGACGTCATTCTCGCCTGCGGGCTGGGCATCGCCGTGATCGGCGTCCTCTTCATCCTGCGCCCTCTCCGCGAATGGCTGCGCCCGGCCCTTTCCGAGGCGGCACTGCCAGAAGATGCACAGGCGAAGTCCTCACTCGTCTGAACCGAAAAGTCGGATGTGTCTGACCAGAAAAATATCCTCTCCGTGACCGTGTAGTTCAGCCGCGAAATTAACCACTGTTTGACAGGAAAGCGAGTGCTCGCCTCGAATATCCACTATAGTATCATTATGCCTATCCGTGTTCAGGATGGATGATTATTCACACCCTCACGGATGCCGAATCGGCTCAGATGCGCCTGATGAAATTCGCATGACTTTACGCACTGGAGGGAATATTAATGATAGGCATAGGTGAAAAAACGATGGCCGAACAACCGATTATTGACGACATGCGATTATTGCTGGACGTGCTCCCGCCGCATATTCGAGAGCCGCTCGAACAGCATATGCACATCGAGAATCTGCTGGAGATCATTCTCGATCTCGGCCGTGAGCCGGAAGCGCGGTTCCCCGGCACATATGACACCATCAACGACACCCCGATCACCGAAGAAGACCTTGAATATGTCGTCGCGCGCGTCGGCGAGTTCGGCGATGACAACCGGGCAGGCATCCCGCGCACACTGCACCGCATCTCCGCGCTGCGCAACCGCCAGGGGAAGATCGTCGGGCTTACCTGCCGCATTGGCCGCACCGTCTTCGGCACCATCGACATCATCCGCGATGTCATCGAGACCGGCAAATCGCTGCTCATTCTGGGCCGCCCCGGCGTGGGGAAAACGACCAAGTTGCGCGAAGTGGCCCGCGTGCTGGCGGATGACCTGAACAAACGCGTGGTGGTCGTCGACACCTCCAACGAGATCGCCGGCGATGGCGATATCCCCCACCCCGGCATCGGGCGTGCCCGGCGCATGCAGGTGCCGCATGTGGCGCAACAGCACGCGGTGATGATCGAAGCAGTGGAAAACCATATGCCGGAAGTGGTCGTCATCGACGAGATCGGCAACGAGGCCGAAGCGCTGGCGGCACGCACTATCGCCGAACGCGGTGTGCAGCTCATCGGCACCGCGCACGGCAACACGCTGGAGAACCTGCTGCAGAACCCTACGTTGAACGATCTCATCGGCGGCATCCACGCGGTGACGCTCTCCGATGAAGAGGCCCGGCGCCGCGGCACGCAGAAGACGGTGCTGGAACGCAAAGCCCCGCCGACCTTCGAGATCGTCGTCGAAATGATCGACCAGGATAAGCTGGCGCTCTACGAGGACGTCGCCGACGTGGTGGACAAAATGCTCCGCGACGTGCCACCCACACCGGAAATCCGCTTCACCACCGGGGAAGGTACCATCGAGCGTGTGACCTCCACCAAGGTGCCGGACCTGGAGGAAGAGCTCGAAGGCGAATGGGGCGAATACGGCGGTTTTGAACAGCCGATTCCCTCCACACGGCTGCCGCGCGAGCGCGAAATTTACATCTACCCGTACGGCGTGGCGCGCAACAAGCTGGACCGGGCCATCCACGAACTCGGCGTCAACGCGGTGATGGCACGGCACATGCAGGATGCCGATATCATCCTCACCATCAAACAGCAGGAGCGGCGCGATGCCGCGCGCCTCGATGAGGCGGTGCATAACGGCGTCCCCGTACACGTCATCCGCAGCAACACCTACCAGCAAATCGTCGGCGCGCTCCACGAACTCTACCGGCTGGACCGCATGGACTCCGAGGTGGAGGCGCTGCACGAAGCGCGCGCCGCCATCAAGGAAGTGCTGTCGACGTCACGCCCGGTGGAGTTGACCCCGCGCAACGCCTACCTGCGCCGCCTGCAGCACAAGCTGGCCAACCAGTATCACCTGACCAGCCAGAGCGTGGGCATCGAGCCGTCGCGGCGGGTGCGGATATCGAAGTAGGGGTTTCAATAGCCACAAGAAGGCACAAAGAGCACAAAAATAATCTCCGATGAATGGGGTGTGCTGTAATCGTTCACTTGTTGGTAAGCAAGGAGCAGACCGACGAGAGATGCACCGGTTTCGGGGACTGACAGCGAAACTCCGGTTCTTGATCTGCTGCCGGTTGCGCAGTCTCTGACTGGCGGAGGGTCAAGGGAGTTCCGGTGTCAGTCCCCGAAACCCTATGAGCGCCTTTGTTCCCGAGCAGCAACGATTGCGCCTCCCTGCCAGCCACCGACTTGTGAGGGGAACCTCCCCTGCCTTTGATCGAAATGTAAACCTGATGGTACGGTGGTCTTCGGCACCACTTCCACCACAAAATCCTGCCGCAATTCCGGCTGCCCGGGTGATTCTCGCCGGATGGCGAGTTGCCAGGAGACCTGCATGAGCTTGCTCTGGCAGGTGATGGGCACAATCGCCGGGATCTGCAACACGCCGGACTCCTCCTGTGGCTTGTCCGGCAGCCAGCCTTGTTTGAAACAGCGCACGCGACAGGGGGCGCCGTACTCCGCCTCGCCGCCGCCTTGGATGGCATAGACAAGCTGGATGGTGAGTTGCTCGCGCCCAGCGCCCTGCACCGGCTGCAGCGCCAGCGTGAACGGCACCGCCTGCCCGGCTGGGAGGACCGGCTGTTGTGCCGCATTCATCTCGCAGTCGAGCACGAGATGCGCGTGCAGCGTACCGAGTTGCGGCAGGTTCAGCCAGACCGGACCGGTCTGGGGCGCGATGGAGCTCACCTTCGTCGCAGGAACAGAAACAGGGAACGTCTTGCGAATATTGGGATACCAGGCGGGAATCTCCACATGGAGGGTCAGCGTCCAGGTGATCGTGTGCGTCCGCCCGGTGAAACTGGGCAAGGCATCGGCGGGCACAGGGACCTCGGCATTGACGACCACTTCATGGGCGCCGGGCCAATGGTTGGGCACGGGCACGCGTGTCTCATGCGTGTAAAGGATATTCCGCTGTACAACCTGTGATTTCCCCGTTCCACTGACGGCTCGTTCCTCTGCGGTCAACGTGAGCGTCATCCCATCCACAGGCAGGTCGCGCACTGTGGCGATGATGACCTGCACCGGCAGCACGGCCCCCAACCGGGGATCCTTGAGCGAAATGAGGTTGACACGGTGGATGGCCCCATAAAAAATCGCCTGCCGCACCAGGTAGATGGTCAGCGCCACCAGCCCACCCAGCACGAGCAACTGCAAAATGCCGAACTCCTCTCCGTTGATGCTCCGCAGCGCTGACAGGGTGATGATCCCACAAACGGCGGCAAGCACGCCGAAGAAAAATGACCGGACCTTGCTCGTCGCCAGTTCTTCCGGGCGCAGCGGAACGATCTGCGTGTTCCCCGCCGGCTGCGTCGGGTCCGGGGGCAGCGGCTGCGGCGTGGGGGTAGGTTGCGGCGCGGGCATCGGTGCCGGGACCGGCGCAGGCTGCGGCTCGGGGATAATCTGCGGTTGCGGTTGACCCGGGTCCGGCTGCGGCGTCAGCGGTGACGGCATCGGCCCGGGCTGCTGCTCGGGCGATGGCGGTGGCGCCGGGATTTGCGGCACCTCCGGGATCGGCGGCGGGGCAATCTCCGGGATGGCCATTTCGACCGGGGTAATGATCGCGACGGGGCTACTCACCGGCCCACCGATGCTCACCGGTCCCATTGCAATCGGCCCGTCGTCGAAGAGCTCCCCAGCCGGCGGGGCCGTGTCGACCACCAGATCCACCATGCACATGCTGCACAAAGTGCGGAAATCAGCATCCTCATATTTCGCCCCACACTTCGGGCACTTCCGCATGACCAGTCCTCCGGCGCAGATTCGTTCATCCGTAACAATCATATTTCGCCCTCTCTCCCTGATTCCCTTGCTGAGTTATACCAGGGTTATGCGGCGGATACGCGGTGTGTGCGGATGGTGAGTGGGACAATGGAAAGGATTCAGGATGCAGGATTCATGATTCAAGGTTTACCGTCGGAAACAAACTGCATATTTATACACTGACTCATCGATGTGATATCCGAAGCAACTCGTTCCGCTGATAGCGACATGAATCCTGAATCCTGCATCCTGAATCCCCTTTCATTGACCCCATCCTTCCATCGTCTGTATAATACCGTTGACAAACGAGCGGGTATTCCCCGTGTTATGCCCTGGAGGACAGATGAGTAGCCGACAACTGAAAATAGCCTTGCCCAAGGGTTCTCTGCAGGAAGCCACCTACCGGCTCTTTGAGCGGGCGGGGTGGCGCATCAGCGCGACGTCGCGGAACTATTTTCCGCGCATCAATGACCCGGAGCTGGAAGGCATTTTGATCCGTGCGCAGGAGATCGCCCGCTACGTGCAGGATGGCGTGATGGACTGTGGGTTGACGGGCCGCGACTGGGTGGTGGAGAACGATGCCGATGTCGTTGAGGTGGCGGCGCTGGTCTTCGCCAAGGCGACCTCGCGCCCGGTGCGCTGGGTAGTCGCCGTGCCGAACGACTCGGACATGCACACCGTGCAGGACCTGCAGGGGAAGCGCATCGCCACCGAGCTGGTCAACGTCACGAAGAAATTCCTCACCGAGCATGATGTCACCGCCCAGGTGGAGTTCTCCTGGGGTGCCACGGAAGCGAAGGTGCCCTCCCTGGTGGATGCCATCGTGGAGATCACCGAGACCGGCAGTTCGCTGAAGGCGAACAACCTGCGCATTATGACCGATGTGATGGAGTCCGTGACCGTAATGGTGGCGAACAAAGCCGCCTGGGAAGACCCCTGGAAACGGCAGAAGATCGAGCAATTGGTGATGCTGCTGCAAGGCGCCCTCCGCGCCGAAGGCAAAGTGGGGCTGAAGATGAACGTGCCCGCCGACCATGTGGGCCGCGTGACCAGCCTGCTGCCGGCCATGAAAGGCCCGACCATCTCCCACCTGGCGGATGGACAATGGGTGGCGGTGGAGACGGTGATCGAAGAGAAGGTCGTGCGTGAGATCATCCCACAACTGAAAGCCGCCGGCGCCCAGGATATTATCGAGTATCCGCTGAATAAAGTGATTCCCTGATCTGTGTGTAAAGCCAGTCACTGTGTGAAACAGGGCGAGAGCCCGGCTAATACAGCCAACCGAGGCTAGCCGGGCTCCCGCCCTGTTTCACATAGTGACTATGATTTACTACCTCATTTCGGGTCCACGATACTCCCCAGAAAAACGATGGTGCCGTCGTCGGCGACGATGGCGAAGATGAAGGGGTGATCGACGGTCATGCGGAAGGCCTTCGAATCTGCTAATTTTGCCATCACCACTTCGGTGGCGGCAGCGGCCTCGGTGCCGGCTTCATTCACCTCGATGGCGGTCTTGTGGCGGACGAGTTTGATCCAGATATCGCCGTGTTGCACCATATTTGTGAAGTCTGCGCCGGGCCTGAAGGCCTCCGCCATGCCCATGGCACTGAGGGCATTTTTCAGCTCGGCCGAATATTCGGCTTTGAAGCGCGGGAGGGCCAGGGAATCATCCTTGTCGTTGCAGGGATGTAGCTCCTGCATCCAGTGCTGCCAGTTGGCAGGAGTGAGCTGTGCGGCGAAGTCTTGCGGCGATTTCTTATCTCGGGGCAGCAGGATGACCAAGCTCAATTTGCCGTTCCCATACGGCAGCTTCGCGACCTGCAGGGTCTCGTCCTGATAACAGGAAAAGCCGCCGGTCTTGTGCATCATTGGCACGGACTGTTTCGTCCCGTCCAGTTTTGTGAAGCTGCCGGTGGTAGTTTGCGCCTTATCGAACGCCTTGCTCCATGTGCCTTTGAAGTACAGGGCGTTGAGCAGCGCAAGGACGGTGTTGCCGTCGAAATCACCGGGATGTATGATGGTCGGGATCTTCTTCGCGGTCTGCGCGCTCACCCAATTGTTCACCCGCGTCATGGTCCGCGGATCGGTGAAATCGACGGTGGCCATCTCCGCCCCGTACGCCCGTTTATTGCGCTGCAGAAAAGCCGGTACAAAGGTGTCTCTCTTCGACAGCCAGAGCGAATTGGCGAGCAGCAACCGGGCGTTTTTCGGATCTGCGGTGCACAGCGTATTCGTAAGCGATTGGTACCCGTCATTCACTTGTGCCAGTGACAGCGCATCCCAGCCCAGGGTCTTGGCCATCGCCTGCTGGGTGCTGCCGTGCGCGCCATTGTAGGTCATCGCCAGCGCAAGGTTCAGGCTCACCGGCGAGATGAAGAGGTTCTTCCCGCCATCGGTTTTGGCGAGTTGGGCATAGAGCCGGAAACCGAAATCATTCGTCGCTGTCACCAGTGCAGCATTGTCCGCCGCCCATCCCGGCGCAAGGCATGCTACCGTGAGCAGCGCCAGCAGCGCCAAATGGTAAAAACATCTTCGCAAGAACATCGTAACCTCCAGTTCTGCTGATATACCTGTTTCGTTTGACGATGTGACAGCGGGAAAAGTTCCAACGAAATAACCAACATGGCTATGTGCAAAACGCTTCCTCTTCCCACTTGACAAGTATCGAACCTCTAGGTATGCTGATACTTAGAGGTTCGATACACCACTCAAAGGAGGATCGGGGTATGCCGTTCAATACCGAACTGGTAGGCAGCACCGTCGAATTGCTGGTGCTAAAGCTGCTGGCGGAGCGGGCGATGTATGGGTACGAGATTATCCAGATCGTCAATGAGCGGACCGACGGGGCGTTCAACTGGAAGGAAGGCACGCTCTACCCGGTGCTGCACCGGCTGGAGGGGAATGGCTTCCTGGTGACGGAGTGGCAGGCCGGCGACAGCGGGAAGAAGCGCCGCTACTATAAACTGACGACGAAAGGGCGAGGCCACGCGGAGGAGAAGGTGGCGGAGTGGCGCACCTTCAGCGGTTCGGTGAACGCGGTGCTGTGCGGGCCGACGACACAATTCGGGAGGTGAGAGCATGCAAGAGCCATCTTTCGACGCATTAGCAGCCGAGGCCGCCGCCGGTCTCAAAGGGGACCGCGAGCTCTATCTGGAGATCAAGGAAGAGCTGCAGACGCACCTGGAGGACAAGGCGGCCAAATATGCCAGTGATGGGCATGATGAAGAAGAGAGCGTTGCGCTGGCGAAAAAATCCTTCGGCTCCCCGCTGGACATGGCCGCGGAGCTGGTGGAGGCCAACCGCGGCCGCATGCGCCTGCGCGGTCTGCTGCGGCTGGGCTTCAATGCGCTGGTCATTCCGCTGGCGATCGTGCTGGCAATATATGTTGGGTATGGGCGGCTCGCGCGGCTTTCCTGGATTCAAGCAACGACTGCTTCCTTTGTCGATAGCGGCGGTCCGACGAAATACAAACTGCCGGCCTTGCCATTTATGGGTATCGAGGAAGACCCGCTGGCTTCCAGTGATCTACATCAGCTTCGTGCCGACGAGCAGAATGCGGCGGATATTCATCGCTACTGGGAGGCGCACCGTTCCGATTCGGACAGCAATATCTATTACGCCTATTACTCTCTGTTTGCCAATGAGAATACGGTAACTCACTGGAAAAGGGCACGGAACGAACAGGAGAAGGAAGAATTGTATGCGGCAGAGATGCACCACGGTGAGCAACTTGAGCCACAGAATGCCTTGTATAACACCTCGCTGGCGATCTATTACCTGCAAAAAGGCATGATAGCAAAGGAAGAACGGGCCAAAGGCCCAGAGGTTCCACAAACGGATGAAGTGTGGAACCGACATGCATTCGAACTGGGCATCGCTGAATTGCAGAACGCCGCTCGTAAGCCGTATCTGCACACCTACCAGATGGAGGTGCTGCGCAAAAAACTCGTCGCCATACCGGCTCCCCGGTTCACGGAAGATTATCTTCAGCTACTCATGGTGGCGTCCTCGGAGACGTTTCCTGAATACGCAAAATGGCGTGCCTTGGCACGCAAGATCCCTGGTTGTGCACGTCTGTTGCTTGCCGAAGGGCGCCGGGCTGACGCGGAAGCGGTGATGGATACCTGGAAGCCGCTATCGCTGCTGCTAATGCGGGATCCTTCAAATTCGACGCTTATCAAGGTGCTGGTGGCACGAGCAGTCGCGACGATCTTATCGGAGAAAGCGGCGGAGATCTATGACCGACTCGGCGCAACGGCCAAAGCAGATGAGGCACGCAGCCTCTCAGCACGGTTGGAAAAGGAATACAAAGACTGGAAGACAGCGGGAAATGCGCGGAACGATGCCTCTGTCGCACTTCATGGTTCGATCATGGCCAATACACTTCTCCCTGTGTTCAGTAATACGCCGTCTACTATGCAAGAATTGACGCCGGGCCGGATGCACGATCATGTGATTGCAGAGGAGGTAGCCGTACAAATTGTAATGCTGCTACTCATGCTGGCGCTACTAGGTACGGTTGGGCTTGGCGCACTGTGGTTATTGCAGATGCGCCGTGCGGCGGCCATTCCCTTCCTGCTGCTACCGCCTGCGAAGGAGATGGCACGTGCCTTGCTGCTGGGCCTCGTGCTCCCCATAGTCGTCTACTGGGTCTATTCCCGGCTGCCCGGCATTGGCGGGCGCGAATTCGGCTGGCGTGGCATGTGGCCGCGCTTTATCATCGAACTCGGTGCAGTGGGCCTGGTAATGATCTGGCTGCCGGCGTTTCTTATTAAACGCTATATTCACCGCCGTTGTGAAGGGCTGGGCATCGCGCTGCCGCCACGAAAAGAGGAATGGAGCAGCGGTTGGAAAGTATATAGCATCGTTTTCGCCGCATTGCTATTGGCCGCAGTGGCGCTATTCTTTGCGACACAAGTCCACGTAACCTTCGAACTGGTCGCAGCGCTGCTGATGGCAGCAGGGCTCATTGGCGCTGCGAGTCGCTATGCACTAAAGAAACGCCGTGAGCATGGTCTGTACTACGGTACGCTGGCGCGCTCGATGGCAGCCGTTTACGCCTTCGCCATCCTCTTTCTCGCCATCATCGTCCAGCCATGGCTGCTATACAACGAGGCACAATGGTTACGGAGAGATACCATCTGCTTCGGATACCTGGCGGAAAAGCAGAACATTGCTGGTTTCACTTCGATAGAGGCGAAAACGGTACAGCGGTTGAATGCGGAGTTGCTGACAGCGATGGGTGAGAAACCATAGTGTCAGAATCGCGTGTGGATTTTGAATTCACCGAATCCGGTTATGCATTTCTGGATTGAAGGAGGTTGTTATGCCGTTCAATACGGAACTGGTGGGCAGCACGGTGGAGCTGCTGGTGCTGAAGCTGCTGGCGGAGCGGGCGATGTATGGGTACGAGATCATCCAGATCGTCAACGAACGGACCGACGGGGCGTTCAACTGGAAGGAAGGCACGCTCTACCCGGTGCTGCACCGGCTGGAGGGGAAAGGCTTCCTGGTGACGGAGTGGCAGGCCGCCGACAGCGGGAAGAAGCGCCGCTACTATAAACTGACGACGAAAGGGCGAGGCCACGCGGAGGAGAAGGTGGCGGAGTGGCGCACCTTCAGCGGTTCGGTGAACGCCGTGCTGTACGGGTCGGCAGTGTAGCCGGGAGGTGACATGATGCAGGAGCCATCGTTTGACACATTGGCATCCGAAGCCGCCGCCGGTTTGCGCGGGGACCGCGAGCTCTACCTGGAGATCAAGGAAGAGCTGCAGACGCACCTGGAGGACAAGGCGGCCCAATACGCCCGTGACGGGCATGATGAAGAAGAGAGCGTCGCGCTGGCGAAACAATCCTTCGGCTCTCCGCTGGACATGGCCGCGGAGCTGGTGGAGGCCAACCGCGGCCGCATGCGCCTGCGCGGGCTGCTGCGACTGGGCTTCAACGCGTTGATCATTCCGCTAGCGATCGTGTTGGCGCTGTATGTCGGGTATGGGCGCTTTGCACGGCTTCAAGTCATGGTATCAAGGTTCAATTTTGACAGTAGCAATCCCCCGACACAGCTCCCCACTCTACCGTTTTTCGGTATCGAAGACTATCCGGCTGATGAACAAGTCTCTACGGACGCGAATTCGACTGTCGGGAAATCACCGACCAGCACGGCATCGGCTAAGAACGCAGACAAATATGCGGTCCTTCGCCAGTTGCGTGGCAACGAGCAAAATGCAAAGGAGATCCGCAACTATTGGGAAACGCACCGTTCCGACCCGGACAGCAATATCTACTTCGCCTACTATACGCTATACTCCAATGCGGAGTTGCCTGCGTTCAGGCGGGGAGCGCGGAGTGCGCAAGAGAAAGAGGCGCGCTATGTAGCGGAAATACGTCAGGGGGAACAGATCGAGCCGCAGAATGCGTTGTACAACATCACGCTGGCGACATATTACCTGCAGACAGGGATGATTTCAAAGGAAGAACGACCAAATAGTCCCGAAGTGCCACAGACGGATGAGGTATTGAACCGGCGTGCGTTCGAACTGGGCATCGCCGAATTACAGCGTGCTGCCCGCAAACCGTATTTACACACCTATCAGATGGAGGTATTGGCGAAGAGACTCAATGTCTTGCCGGCTCCTCGTCTCACGGAAGATTATCTCCAGCAGGTCACGGTGTCTTCGTCGGTGCTCTTTCCCGAATTCGCGAAATGGCGCAGCCTGGCGCGCAGGATCCCCGGCTGCGCGCGCCTGCTGCTGGCCGAAGGTCGTCGGGCGGATGCGGAAGCGGTGATGGATGCCTGGAAACCGTTCACACTGCAGTTAGTACAGGATTCCACAAATCAGTCGCTCATCAAGGTACTGGTGTCGGTGGCGATCGCACGCATGCTGTCGAAAAGCGCTGCGGACATTTACGGTCAACTCGGCGCCACAGACAAAGCCACCGAAGCACGTAGCACCTTCACACATCTGGAAAAAGTCTACGCCGGCTGGCAGAAAGCGAGACAATATACGGCGGGCAATCGGTTCGAGATGATGATGCACGATCATGCGCCGATATTGACGAATTTGCTGCTTCCCGTCTTTGGGAATATGGTGCTTTCCGTATCCGAATTGATGCCGGGCAGGATGCATGAGCATGTCATCATCGAAGAAACCGCCGTGCAAGGCGTGTTGCTCTTACTTATGCTGGCATTGCTTGGGACATTGTGCCAGGGAGTATTATGGCTCTATCAGATGCGCCGTGCAGCGGCAATCCCCTTCCTGCTGCTACCGCCCGCGAAGGAAATTATGCGCGCCTTGCTGCTGGGCATCGTCCTCCCCATGGCTATCTATTGGGTCTATTCCCGATTGCCAGGCATCGGCGGACGCGAATTCGGCTGGAGCAGTGACATGCGCACGCGCTTCATCATCGAAATCGTGATCGTTGGTTTTATCATGCTCTGGTTGCCGGCGTTTCTCCTCAAGCGCTATATCCACCGACGCTGTGAAGACCTGGGTATCTCCCGGCCAACGCGTAAAGAGGAGCGAATCAGCAACTGGAAGGTGCGCGGCGCCATCTTTGCCGCACTGCTGCTGATTGCTGTGGCGGTGGTCTTCGCCGTAAGGACCGATGAGACATACCCATTACTCGGTGCGACGCTACTGGCGATCGGGATCATTTATGCCGCCGTGCGCTATGCGGTACGGAAACGCCATGAGCATGGTCTCTACTATGGCACGCTGGCCCGCTCAATGGCCACTGTTTACGCCTTCGCCATCATCTTCCTCAGCCTCACCGCGCAGCCGTGGCTGCTCTACAACGAAGCCCAGTGGCTGCGGAAAGATACCGTGTGTTTCGGCCACTTCGCCGATAAGCATCAGACGGTTGCCGGCTTCACCCCGGTCGAAATACGCGCGGCACAGAAATTGAATGGGGAGTTGTTGGCGGTGATGGAAGGGAAGAAGTGATTGTGTGGGAGTGTGGGGGGTGTGGGTGTTCTAACCATGCCCCCATACGCATCATCCATCCTATACCCTGATCTTATGTGCGAAAGCTATGATGGTCTAACCCGAATCATTCATGACCTTCATGATCCATGTTAGCGATGCATTATTCCGAGAGACTCGTGAATAATGCGGGCTAAAGACGTTTTAAAAGGTTATCATATTCGGCATGCGATCCGATCCAGAACCAGGTGATCTCGTCATACTCCATGATGCCAATAGTACGGTAATCGAGGTTAATCCGAATTGAAAAGATGGGTCGCGTTGAATGAATCCGTTTGAAGTGCAGGCTTGGGTGGTACGGGTCCTTCACAAATAGTGCATAGGCTTCCCTCGCCTGAATCTTCACATCGCCGGGAAGTGCAGCATAACACTTCTAGAATCGAGAAGTGGTTGTTGATTTCATAGCGAATCGATATCAAGAGGCGCCTTGCCTTGCCGCTTCTCCTTGAGGGCTTCATCAGCAAGGCTCTCCAACAACTCTTCCGATTCTGCGAACATCGCCGCCCATCGTCTTTCTGAGTGAAGCTCATCCAGCACCCATTTCGCCAGGGCATTTTGCTCGGTTTCCGGTAGCGATGCGGCCTATTGGAACGCCTGCTCAAGTAATCTCGTCATACATCACCTCGCATTTTCCTATAGCCATTATACCAGCCCAGTCGAGCTTCTGAAAATTGCAGATGATCTACTCTGATGCACACGACTTATCAACCTACACCACATCCATACTATATCCCCCACCCGCGGCCTCCACGCCATCCGGGCCGACCCACGTATAAGTCACCGTGTCCTCCCCGAAGCGCCACTGGCGAGGGCAGGTGGTGTGTTGCCAGTCCAGCGGTTCGGCGATGAGTTGTGGGTGGGCGGCGCGGGCGAAGGCGGCGCGGAGAGCGGCGGCTTGCTGAGGGCCGAGGGCGGCAGGATTGGGGGAGACGAAGAGCGGTGTGGCGCTGCGCGCGAGGAGATCGAGCCATTGCGCATTGTAGGCCCAGTCAACCTCGGTAGTCAAGCCGACGCAATCGGCATCAGCGAGGTAAAATGCTTCGTGCTGCGGCATGCGGAAGGCCAGCGTGTTGATGCCCATCTTGCGCGTGCGCTCCCAGTAGAGCCCGCTGGTATCGTCGCCGGTGCGCTGGATCTCGAAAATGCCGGCGCTGAGATGGCTGACGGCATTGCAGGCGATGACCACCGTCTCCCCGGCACCGCGCCGGATCGCGCGGTTCACGGCCAGGATATGTTCGGCGGTGGTGTGCGTGCGGTCGGCAAAATGCCAGCCGTCATTGGTGATGGCGACCCCCATGGCCCAGCCCCAGTTGCCCAGCAGGTCATAAGTGGTGAAATCATGCTTGATCAGGGTGAATCCCCATTGCGTGAAGCGGCGCATGTCGTCCTCAATGCGCTGCAGGTTCTCCGGATAGCTGGGATCGAAGCTTGGCGCATCGTCTTTAGCGCCGTGACTGCGCGTAGCGGGCATCAACAGGCGTGGGTCGGTGTCCGGTGGCGCGCCCAGCGGACGGGCCCAGATGCCCGGGCGTGCGCCCAACTCGCGCATCGCCGCTGCCAGCCCCGGCATATCGGGGAAGCGCATATTGCCATGGTCCCACGGGCCGCCGCTGCAGGAGTCCACCACCACGTCATCGCGCACGGCGCGCGGCTGCCAGCCGGCGTCGATCACCATGTAGGGGCGGTTCGGGTCGTCCGGCGCGTGCGCGACCAGCAATTCGGTATCCCGCAAAATCTGCGCATGCGAGCTGTTGCCGTAGGCGTAGTACCAGTTGTTGCTGCCGTAGACGGGATGGTCCGGCAGGCGCGGGGCGTCACAGAGTTGGCGGCAGAAGGCCCGCGCCGCCTGGAACGGTGTATCGCCCTCCTGCCCTTGCCGCGCCGTCACCTCGGCCACCGGCAGCGTGCGTTCACCGAGCAGCACGCCCATCCCCCCGCAGCGCACGTCCAGCCACAGACTGATACCGGTCTCATCCGCGCGCCAGAAGGCGAATGCCGCCGGCCCGGTCTTCACGCCATACCCATGCGTGGCCGCGCCTTCAGTCACCAGCAGATACCAGGGCATCGCCCGCTCCGGCACACAGGTGCGCCAGGCGAGCGTCCCATACCCGCGCTCCCAGTCGTCACCCAGGAACAGTGCCCCGGGCGCAATTTCCCCCTGCCAGCGCAGGTGAATGCGCTGCACCGCCGTTTGCGGGGCATGCAACGATACGTGCAGCGTCTCATCCACGGAAGTTGAGACGACGATATCGCCTGATTTCCAGCCATCCCTCCCCGGCTGCAGGTGGAGAAAACCGTCATCCGTTTGCACGATGACGCGATCAGGGGTACGCAGGATTGGCAGAAAACTCATGGGAAACACCTCGGGATTTAGAATGCATGATTCAGGATGCAAGTCCTTGGAGACCTGCCCAATCAGCGATGGATACAATATATTATCCTGCGGTTCCTGTCTACCAGGGTGTGAGCGACCAGTCAGACGTGGGGTGATTGTGAAAGATGCTGGTGGCAGGAGTGATTTCTTCTCCTGCCACCAGCATTGTAACGAATGTGCTACAGCAGGTTTGCATCCCCTTCGACATCTTCCTTACCATTTTTGAAGGTGTAATCCCCATAGATGTGGCGGGCGGATTTTTCGAACGTTTTGCGCTCCTCGGCGGTCATCTTCTGCGTCGGTTTGGCGGTCCAGTTACCGGTCTCCTGCGCTTTCCCCTGTGTCTGGATGGTGAAGGTACCGGTGCCGATCAGGTGGACGCGCCCGGCGCCCTGGGCGTTCACCTGGATGCCTTTGCCGCGCATGAAGACGTGCACATCATCGCCGGTAATCGTCGCGGTGCCGTTGAATTTCCGGTAGACCACCCAGTCCGACTTGCCAGTCTTTTTATTCGGTTGTTCAACTTTCTGTCCGGCATCGCCGGTGATCTGCACCTGGGCCGCCGCCGATACGCGCAACATCCCCTTTCCGGTGACGGTCGCCGTGCCCTGGAAGATGCGTACATGCGCCAGGCCATCACCGGATGCGGTGAGCGTGCCGGGGTTATTCACGGTGACTTCCACGGCAAAGGACATCGAGAGGGCGCCGAAGAGCAGCGCCAAGCTTGCCAACAAGCTCAAAAGGGTTCGCATTTCATCATCTCCTTTTTCAATGGTGCCCGCGGATTCTCCGCGGTGTCTCAATGAGGTATACGCATCATAAGGCATAGGGTTGCATTGAGGAGACGACAAAATTTGAAGGCGTTGCGGTTAGCGCACTGTATGGTGACTGTCTATTTCATGAAAGACCGATATCCAGCGACATCACCTTGTGCTACAATGACGCAAAAGGGAGAAGCGATGGAACGGCTTATTCGAATGATCCTGATCCTGCTGACATCTGGCATATGCTTTGTACCAGCCCAGGCCGGCGATTTCACCTACCCGGTGCTCCAATCCCATGGGAGCACGCTCAAAAGCTTTCTCCCGGCTGGCTGGCACATGCTCTCAACTGCCACCGGCGATTTGAATGGCGACCACCTGCCGGACATCGCGGCCGTGATGGAATCGAAAACCGACCTGAGTGCCGACAGCAAGGAAGACAATCCCCCGCGTCACCATTGCCCGCGCATCTTTTTCATCCTCTTCGGACAGAAAGCCGGCGGCTACAAACTCTCGGTGCAGAGCAACGACCTTATCCCTTTCGCCGATGATGGGCGCAATGAGGACCCCTTCGTCGAAGGCGGCTCGCTCGCCATCACCCACGGCACCGTCATGCTTGGAGTGAGCAATAGCGGCAGTAATTATCGTGAGTTCGACTTCTCTCAATTCCGTTTCCAGCAAAACGGCTGGTACCTGATCGGCCTCACCGAAGACTATTGGGAACTCAATGAAAAAGGAACCGCCAGTGAATATGACTATAACCTGTCAACCGGAAAGATGAAAATCTCGACAGGGGTGCTGAACGACGGAAGGAAGAAGATGTTTATGGATGTCAAACACGTCCGCTGGACGACTCCGGGGAAGCGGAAGGTGCGGTTGGCGCAGTATCAGTCCTGGTATGAGAGTGAGTGGGGGGAAATACCGAAAAGATAGCCGGGTAGATGTAAAACACCCACCCGGCGCACGATACCCAATGGATTCCTAAAGGTGCTGTTCACGTTGACAGTGCCAACACCCCCACACTCCCAAACTCCCACACACCCATACCTATATCACTTCCAGGTAATCCCGATCCGGCAGCGGCGGGAAGGGTGCCGTTGGTAGGGTTTGATACCAGAAGGCCACCGAGGCGATGTCGTCCTGCTGGGGCAGGTAGCGGCCGTCGCTGCGCCAGCCCAGCGCCTGGATGGTGACGCGGAGGTCTTGCTCGAAGCGGATGGGGTCCATGATGTGCCAGCGGTACATGCCAAAGCGCTGTTGCGACTGGTAGGTGCCATCGGGGCGGATGACCTGGGGCAGGCCGGCATAGGGTGTCGTGAACTCGCGATAGCTGCCGCCGACGTCGAAGTTGTACGAGCCGCAGAAGTAGTCCTCCGTGCCGGTGCCACAAATGGTCGGGAATGCAGTATCGCCGTCCATATAGAACTTGATCTCCCCCTCGCCCCACCAGCCGGAGTTGTTCACGCCCCACGCCATATACGTGCCCACGTACTGCCCGCGCCCGCGCACGCCGTCCAGGATGGTGTACACCTCCTTATACGGCAGCGGGTTGACGCGGCGGAATTGCGCGTGGAAATAAGCGGCATCCTCCGGCACTTCGGTGAGCGTGTAATTGATCTGGTAAAAGAGCGTCATCGGCTGAACGCCGATATTGGTGATGGTGATCTTGCACGACTTGCGGAAGGGCATCTCCCAGTAGCAGTTGAACGCGCTGCCCGGATTCACACAGACCGCCAGCGAGGACACCGGCGCATACTTGCCCCAGCCGCAGGCGAAGAAGTCGCCGACCGGGCACTCCACCGCCGGCGTCTCCTCGCCATCCCAATAAATGCGCAGGATGCTGAACCGCCAGTTGCCGGTGGGGGTCATCCAGATCTGCTGGATGGCGCCGGAGCCGTCGATCTCGGCGATGGTGCGGCATTCGCCGGGCGCGATGGCGATGCACGGGGAGACTTTCCAGCCCTGTCCCAGATCACGCGCCGCATGTGTCCCACTCACATCCGAGGCCTTGCCTCCCCCACCCTTTTCCCCGGTAAAATTCTCCGGGCTGATCGAGCGTGTCTTCGCGTCGGAAAGGCGGGAAATATTGCCGAGATGCAAGCCAAGGCCGTTGAAACCGGACATCGGTATACCTCCATCAGAAAAAAATCAGTGATTGCTTGCCAGGGCATTACGATATCATGGAACGAGTAACGCGGCAAGGGCGATTGGCCATCGTTCAGCGTATTGCACCATGAAGACACCGCCCCCCCCCGCCCTGAAGTTTAGCCATTTGGGTGGTGAGGAAAAAAATCGTTTTAGTTAAGTTGATTTAGGTTTGGTCGGTGGTGTCCTGGGGTATGGCTTGGTTGAACAACAATCCCACCCCCAGGAGACACCG
>Ga0272448_1002955_pt1 | contig 20689 bp, 14 predicted proteins | sample YNPCB0191_FD_202220 | JGI IMG/M metagenome (GOLD analysis project Ga0272448, IMG submission 202220) | Hot spring sediment microbial communities from Yellowstone National Park, WY, United States - YNP-CB-019-1 | ecosystem: Environmental > Aquatic > Thermal springs > Hot (42-90C) > Sediment... | reverse complement strand
ACCAGCGGAGTCTCTACTTGCCTTAAAATAGTTATTCATGAGGGAAAGAAGCGGCAAATTAAAAGAATGTGTTATGCGATAGGGCATAAGGTTTTGAAACTACGGAGAATTCAGATCGGCACAATTAATCTCGGAGACCTGAAACCCGGCAAATATAGGTATCTTACACAAGAAGAAGTTGAAAGTCTAAAAAACATAAGCAGTTAAATTCTTTTAATAAAAGGGAAAAAATGCGAATAGGTAACCGAACATATAACGTTAGACTTGGATTAACGATATTTTTAGCAATTTCTATCGTTAGCGCAATCGTAATATTATTTTTGGACGTTAATAAGAGTACATGGTCAGCTTTAAGACAAATAAAGCCCGAATATAGCCTGATTGTCGGATTACTAATGCTAACTCAGTGGTTGATAAATGCGCTTAGGTTTCAGATATTAGTAAATAGCTTTGAGGAAAAGATCAGTTTCTGGACTTCATTCCAAGCTTTTATGGCAAATATATTTATGTCTGCAATGACACCTTCTCAAACTGGCGGAGGACCTTTACAAGTTTACATAATAAATAGAGCAGGAATTCCACTCGCTAATGCCATTGCAGGATGCCTTATAGGTGCTGTCTTGACGATAGTATGCCTCGTTTTCTCAAGTGCAGGCATACTTCTATTTAGGCATGATATAAGACTAAGCTTTGGGCATCATATGGGAGCTGTGATAACAGTAGTTTTTATTGTTTTCTTTTTCTTGACATTACTGTTTATGTTGTCCATTTTCAAAATTCGTTTAATCAAGTATATATTTGGCAAGATCGCACTAAGGTTTTCACATTATATGAAATCTAAACGAAAGTTTTCATTGACAAAAAAGCTTATCCATGGATTAGATCAATATAATAGATGTATGAAAATCTTCGCAAAAGCCAAAAAATATAGAATTTTGCTATCAGGTCTTCTAACGATGTGTTGTATCTGTGCGAATTGTGCGATTGCCCCTGTTTTGCTTAAAGGGTTATCAATCAAACAAGATGCACTACAAGTGTTTCTTACACAATTTATCATATTTTTCATTGTATATTTTAGCCCTACGCCCGGTGCAAGCGGATTAGCGGAATTCAGCAATTATTGGATTATGGCTTCCGTCAATGTTGAACAAAATCTATTAGGCATTTATACATTGATTTGGAGATTTTTTACCAGTTTTATCGGTGTTGGAGTAGGCGGTTTAATTGTCTTAACTCTCCTGAAAAAAAGAAAGAAATATAAAAGCGGTGTTAAACAAATTTCAAAAACCTGATTACAATGAAAGAAGAAAGCAAATTTTTTATTATATCATTAATAATTCACGCTATCGCACTCATACTATCAATATATATAATCTTGCCTAAATCGGATATATATACAAGAATAATTGATAAAATAGATGTTGATATAAAAATTGTTCCGCAAGCCAAAGAAACTTTGAGAGATAAGAAAGAGGAAAAAGAAACAGAAAAAAAGACCGAATTGACAAAAGAAAGCCAATCAAATGATATAAAAAAAGATGAATCTAACAATCCAGAAAATATCAAACTTGCAGATCAGAAGATTCTATCATTGTTTAACCCATCTCCTATTATCAGTTCAACGAGATCAAGCAGTATAGAAAAGAAAACAGAATTACTATCTGCCCCACAGCTAAAACCTATTGAGCCATCTATTACTACTCGTCATATAAATATTAATCCAGAAAAAAGCATTTCTATATCAATTCCAAATCTAAATCAGAATATAAGCGATATAAACACTACATCACGAGGATATAAAGTTTCAGAAGTAAGCCCAATATCAATTGGCGGTTCTTCTAATAGAGGGCAAAGTTCTCGCTATATTTCCGCTATGCAATCAGTTATCCCCCGAAGTGGTGTTAGCCAATTTGCAGATATTTTTCCGATAATCGCTCAAGGGATAATAAAACGTGCAACACAAAATAAACTTGATATTGTGTTTATAATAGATACTACTGGAAGTATGGAGGACAATGTTCTTGGCGTAAAGCAATACATTTACTATTTCTTAAACCCGATAAAAGAGAAAAAGTTAGATGTTAATCTTGGTCTTGTAGAGTTCAGCGATATTTCAGCGAGGAAAGAAAAAGTCTATGGTTTAACAGATGATCCAGAAAAATTCCAAAAATGGTTAGACAAAATTGTATTTTATGGCGGAGGTGATCTTCCGGAGTCCGGCTATGAAGCTATTTTGACAGCGTTAGAAAAGATAAAATTCAGAAAATCCGCTCAGAAAGTATTTATATTCATCAGTGATGCACCACAGCATGATCTGGATTATGATGGCAAATCAAGATACACTTTGGATAGAATAATATCAAAACTGAGAGATGAAAACATCAGCGTAGATGTCATTGGAATAGATGATTTAACTCTAAAACAGTTGGCTTGGGGAACTGGTGGACAATGGAAACCAATTCCTGGCGGAGATATAAGAATTGACATCCCTCAACCCGGCGTTCAAAAGATATTTTCAAAGCTGACCGTTAGTTCTATACCTGATCTTCTTGAGGATAATGTTATTGTGCTTTTTGATGATGTTGTTCCAGATTGGATTGATCTAACGTATAAAGTATTAGACCCTCATGGAATAAAAGTCCTTGGGGCATTAACTTATAGAAAAGAGATCACCAATAAATCGGAGAAAAAAGTTGAGATCCCAGTGACATTAAACATCAGTGGATTTAAGAATATCCCTGGTGTTTATACACTTATATATAGAACTAAGGACAGCTATGGAAATCAAAATATCCTGCGACAGACTTTTGAGCTAATACAAAGTTAAATTTCTTTTTAAGAATTATACTATTCAAGTGAGTTATTTCAATGCCTCTGCTAATTTTTTTCCTGCTTCTCTGCACTCATTAAGATCACTATCGGATATTTTTCCTCCAGCGGATACGCTGTCTGCAACTTTCTTCAATTTAAAGGCATTAAAGCACATACGTTCAAGGACTCCGACTACCTTATCTCCACCGCCTCCACCTGTGCCAAACGTTATGCAAGGTTTACCATCAACTTTGCCTCTTGATGGATAGAAAGTCCGATCGAAGAAATCCTTTACAGCACCAGCTATGTAACTGAAATAATCCGCTGACCCAAAAGCGACACCATCGCAGTTTATGAAGTCTTCAAGCGTTGCATCAAAAGCTTTTTTCACGATGACCTCAGTTCCGGCAACGCTACTTGCTCCCTCTGCAACAGCCTTAGCCATCTTCTCAGTATTTCCTGATAATGTGTGATAAATTACAAGCACTTTTGCCATTTTATACTTCCCCCTTTAATTCTTTATTTTTGCCTCGCCCCATGTGATAGACAATTTGCCGTTGTATTCAACAGCAAGTTGAGATTTTGCATTATAATTTTGCAACACCTCATCTTTGGTTAAGGCTCTGTTATAAATTTTAACTTCGTCCACAACACCATTGAAGACGTTTACCCAGCCATCTTGACCGATGAAAAATGGATCGGGCGTGCTGTTAATATTTGGCATATTCATTTTGTTCTTTTCAACCCCGTTTAGATAACATTTTGCCTCATTGCCGTCATAAGTGCCTACGATATGATACCATTCGCCGGGGATCAGCTTTTGACCAACAGAGATCCATTTAGAACCGCCAGCATTAAATTGGAACCCCATGTAATTGTTATCTGGCGAGTTATACCTCAATTGCCAGCCCCATGCTCCGCTTTGTGCTTTGCATACTGGACCTGCATTTTTGCCACCTTCGCCTGCTTCTTTTGGCATAACCCAAGTTTCAATCGTGATTGCCTTTGTAAGGTTCAGGCTCTCATCTGTTCCACAATCAAGAAAGTCATCTACGCCATCAAACTCCATACCTTCTTTAACTTTTCCTGCGACAACCTTTGGGCTTCCGCTAATTTTACCATTATTTTTTCCTACAATGTCCTTGACCAAATTAGCAGTGACAGTATCTTTATCAAGAGTCCAATAGCTTACTAATCCATTAGTGACGATCTTTTGAGCTTCTACATTCATTGATAAAAAAATAAAAAATGTTGTAAATAATATAACATATCTTAACACAAATACCTTTTTGAACATCTTCCTACCCTCCATTAATGTTTCAATTCATAAATAGTATAACGATAATATTATAAACTAATAATATAGAAAGTCAATAACATTTTACTGTTCAATATGTATATTATTTTTTTATTTTTAATAAAAATTTCCGAACTTTTCGTGAGTTTAGTCGTTTAAAAGGTTAGCTATTACAAACAACTTATGCTAATTAACGTTTATTGAATGATAATAACTATTTGAGGAGAAGGGACAAAATGAAAAAAAGACCTTTACTATTATCAATATGCTTAATCTTTGTTATTGCTTTTACATTTTCAGTCCAACATTGGACATTGGCACAAGCTCCCTCACAGGGTCGTGGCGGAGGACAAGCTGGACAAGCAGGTCCACCATCAGGAATGATGATGATGCAGATATTGCCGTTAGAAATGGAATGGAGCTATATTTCCTTTAACATGAATGTTAGTGATGATGTTTTGGTCAAGACAAGAAAGGTTTTTTTGGACACATGGACAAAGCGAAAGGCGATCTTGGATAAATCCGATCCAAGTGGAGACGATGAAAACACAAGAAGAGTTATGAGAGATAGCCTTACCAAACTTAAAACTGAATTAGATACAAAGCTAAAAGCTATCCTTACTCCTAAGCAAATGGAAGAGCTTGCTAAATGGGAAAAGGAAAATCAACAAAGGTTCAGAAATCGCCCAACTGGCACTACGGGTGGACAGCCTAATAGGACAAGATAGTAAAATTAGATCGTTTAATTTATTAAAAAGATAAAGGAGATCAAAATGCCAGCAAAAATATACCACGTCAGATTAACTGTTGATGAAAGAAACTATCTTAAACAATTGATTAGTGCGGGATCAAATAAAGCAAGAAAACTTACAAGAGCGAGGATACTTTTATTAGCAGACGAAAGCCCGCAAAGACCTGCTGAAATAGACGAAAGAATATCAAAAACTTTAAATGTCTCTACTACAACAATAGCTAATATAAGAGAGCGTTTTGTGAAAGAGGGATTAGAATCTGCTATTAATGAAAAGCCTCGCTCTGGCAGACCGCGTAAATGGGCAAGAAAAGAAGAATCTGAATCAATGCTAATGGTTGAGGCGTAAATCCCTAATCAATTATACTAAAAACTGAGGAGAATAAATTCATGTGGAAGGTATGTCTCTCCTTCATCCTCCTTATTGCTCTGCCAATAAGCGGGGCAATAGGAGAAAATGTAAGTATCTCAAATCCGCTGACACTTGAACAATGTATCAAGATCGCACTTAGACAATCTCCAAACATTAAATCAGCTGAGCTTGATCTGAAAACATCAAATTTTAGCGTTAAAGATGCTAAGGCGAGTTTTTTGCCAGAGATTAACGCTAATGGTCAATATCAGTTTTCCGATAGAACAGATATTGGATTGGAAAAAAGCAATTACAATGCCCAGATTTCCGCGAGCATTAGGCTGTGGGATCATGGCAAAAGACGGACAGCATTAAATCAGGCAAAGGCTAATGAGAGGTCTACACGATCAGAGTATGACAGAGTAGAGCAAGAGTTAATGTTTAATGTTACTAACGCATATTACAATTTATTACAGTCAGAAAAACTGATAAGTGTTTACGAAAAACTCTTGGAAATATCCAAAAATAATGTTGAAAAGACAAAACTCTTTTTAGAAAAAGGCATAGCTACTCCCGCAGATGTCGCAAGCGCCAAAGTTCAACAGGCAAACGATGAATTAGCGTTGATAAACGCACAAAATGACTTTAAGTTGGCAAAGGCTCGCTTGGCTAATGTAATGGGATTAGATAAAGACGCTCCAATAGAAGTTCAGGACGACCCTGATTATAAAATTTATATGGAATCATCTTTAATAAAACATGAGATTTCGCTGGAGGATTCAATATCCAAAGCTATCCAAAATCGCCCTGAATTAAAGAGTATGAGAGATAGATTAGATTCGTTAGAATGGTCATTAAAACAGGCGAAATTGGATAGATTGCCAGTGCTTTCTGCGGATTATAATTATAACTTTCTTTTCGGCGGTGGAACGCCTCCAAATAGCAATGTTGACAATAGCTGGAATGCAGTTGCGAGGCTTACATTTCCAATTTTTGACGGCGGAGTATCAAAACGAAGACAACAGAGAGCGGAAATCAGTATAGAACAAAGCAAAGAAAGCATAAAAGAGAGGGAACAATCAATAGCGTTGGAGGTTCAGCAACAATATTTTAATTTTGAACGAGCAATGAAAAGCCTTGATATTGCCAAAGATCAGGTAGAAAACGCCACTTTGAGCTTAAATGTGACACAAGGCAGGTATGATCAAGGGATGACGATATTTATTGACGTTTTGTCTGCACAGGCACGCTATGCACAAGCTATAACTAACCAAGTCAGGGCTTTTTATGACTATAAAATTGCCGAGAAATCTTTGCAAAAGGCTATAGGAGATTTGAGAATAGAGTAATAAAAGGAGAAAGATATGAAGAAGTGGATTGTAATAGGCATTATTGCCATAGTAATTTTATTGTCGGTTGGTGGAGTGCTTTTTGCTAAGGGAAAGTTGCCGTTCATAAAGAGAAATGACAAAAAAGCCCTAACAAGTATGAGGACTACAAAAGTTCAGCGAGGAGATATTGTAGTAACCATATCTGCTACCGGGACAATTGAGCCATTAGTCACTGTGGAAGTAAGATCAAAGGCAAGCGGTGCGATTACAAAAATGGCAGTGGATACTGGCGACAAACTGAAAGCTGGCGATTTGATCGCTGAAATAGAAAAGACCTATACTCAGGCAGATGTAGAGCAAGCAGAAGCAGATTTAAGATCAGCACAAGCCCGAAAAGCCCAAGCAGAGATGAATATTGAGTTACAAAAACAACAAAGTGAAGTTCAAATCAAGCAAGCCCAAGCTAATGTGGCTTCAATGGAAACCAAATTGGCACAGCTTCAAGAGCAAATTAGATTAGAAAAAGAGTCCAATGCAAGAGCGGTTAAAGATGCGGAAAACGATCTGGAAATGGCTAAACTCAGATTAGAACAGGCAAAAAATCCAAGGGAGGAAAATATAAAGCGCGCCCAAGCATCTGTTGATCAAGCGAAATCAAGCATGGACCTTGCGTTAGAGGAATATAATAGGCTTAAAGCGTTACATGAAAAACTGTTCGTATCAAAATCGGAGGTTGATTCTGCAAAAGCTAAATATGAGTCGGCAAAATCCCAATATGAATCCGCATTAGAGCAGTTGAAACTCACACAAAATCCATCAAGTCCAGAGGACTTAAAATTAGCAGAAAAGAATGTAATAAAAGCAGAATTTGCCCTTGCCAGTGCTAAGCAAAAAGTAGAGCAAGAAAAAGCAAGGGAGAAAGACCTTGACCTTTATAAATCACAGCTTGAAGACGCAAAACTTTCCCTTCAACAGGCGATTGCCAATAAAAAACAGATTGACATAAGAATAAAAGAGCTTGAATCTGCTGATGCGGCGGTCAAACGTGCAGAGGTTGCCTTGAAAAATGCAAAAGATAAATTAGAAGACACTGTCGTTAGGGCGCCGATTTCTGGGACTATCCTAACTAAAAATGTTGAGGAAGGACAGGTCATCACATCAAGTATGGGTGCAGTAGCTTCTGCTGGAACTTTGCTTGTCACTATGGCGAACTTAGATAAAGTATATATAAAGACCGATGTAGATGAGACTGATATAGGCAAAGTCCAGCCCGGACAAAATGTGAGCATAGTTGTTGAGGCATTTCCAGATAAAAGATTTCAGGGAACCGTGCTTAAAATAGAGCCTCAGGGCAAGACAGTGCAAAATGTCACAACTTTCAGAGTTACAACCGAATTAGACAATCCTAAAAATATATTGAAACCCGGAATGAACGCATCTGTGGAAATAACCGTGACAGACCTTCATGATGTTTTAACAGTGGATAACTCAGCTATTATGGAATCACCAAGGGGCAAAATGGTCATACCAGTGATTGATGGCAAACCCGGTGACCCTATCTCTGTGGATATTGGGGCTCGTGGATGGGATTCTTCAGAGGTCATATTTGGGCTTAATGAGGGCGATGAAGTTATGATAATTTCAACTGGCACAGCTACCGCTAATATGCCAGAGTTTATGAAAAATATGATGAAGAATCCAATGTCAACATTTGGACGTATGCAGGGCGTTGGACCCGGCGGTGGAAGAGGAAGTTCAGGTGGACCTCCGCCAGGACCTCCCCCAGGACCATAGAATTAGCTGACAATATGAAAAGATTATGGATTATTTAATATCAGTTGGTAGAGGAAGCAAAAATGATTGTAATGGAAAATGTCACAAAGATATACCGAATGGGTGAAGTTGACGTAACCGCCCTAAGAGGTATATCTATTAACATAGATAAAGGGGAATTTGTGTCTATTATGGGTCCGTCTGGATCAGGCAAATCTACGCTTATGAACATCATCGGTTGCCTTGACGTTCCTACATCTGGAACTTATATATTAGATGAAATTCCCGTAAACGGACTAAACGACAATAAGTTGGCAGAAATTCGCAATAGAAAAATCGGATTCGTCTTTCAAACATTCAATTTACTGGCTCGTGAAGAAGCACTTTATAATGTGGAACTGCCGATGGTATATAATGACATATCAGAAAAGAGACGAAAAGAGATTGCTCAACAGATGCTTGAGATTGTCGGTCTTGCACATAGGGCAAAACACAAGCCCAATGAGATGTCTGGTGGTGAAAGACAAAGAGTTGCAATAGCGAGGGCGCTTGTAAATAACCCATCAATCATTTTGGCAGATGAACCAACCGGTAATTTGGATTCTCAAACTGGTAAAGAAATTATGTCCATATTTCAAAAACTCAATAATGATGGTATTACCATAGTGTTGGTGACACACGAAGCAGATATAGCTGCATACAGCCAAAGGATCATACATTTGAGAGATGGCTTAATTGAAGGAGAGGAAAAGCTATGAGGATAAAAGAAAGCGTTCATATAGCCCGTAGAAGCCTCATGGGAAATAAAATGCGTTCATCGCTGACAATGCTTGGCGTGATCATCGGTGTAGCAGCAATTATTGCCATGATCTCTATTGGTAACGGTGCTAAGGCTGATATTTCAGAAAGGATAAAATCGCTTGGATCAAATGTGCTTCAAATCCGTCCCGGAACTCAGGCTTTCGGTCCAGTTAGATTTGGTGCTGGCAGTGTCCAAACACTCAAATACGAAGATGCACAGATGATAAGGGAAAAATCTAAATTCATATCCTATGTTGAACCGCAAATATCCCGTCAGGCACAGGTCAAGTTTGGAAATAAAAATGATAACATTGAGATTATCGGCACAACACCCGATTTCCAGAGAACACAAAATACAAAGGCAGTCAAGGGAAACTTTTTCACTGATGCTGATGTGCTTTTTAGAGAAAAGGTCTGTTTGATCGGACAAACTGTCGTAACTAATCTATTTGGCAATACCGATCCAATTGGTCAAAAAATCAAGATCAACAACATTGAATTTAGAATATTAGGTGTATTAGAGAAGAAGGGCAGTATGGGTCCTTTTGATCAAGATAACCGAGTGATAATTCCGATCACTACTGCAATGAAAAGGGTTTTTGGGATTGATTATCTACGTTCAATTAGTGTAGAAGTCAATGACGCAAAAAATATGGAATTAGCAAAAGAGGAACTAACAACTTTACTCAGAAGACAACATAGATTACCCCCTAATAAACAATCTGATTTCAATATTCAAGATCAATCCGCTTTCCTTGAAACATTAGAAAAGACAAGTCAGAGCTTTACATATTTGCTTGGCGGAATTGCTGCTGTATCCTTGATCGTCGGAGGAATTGGCATAATGAATATAATGTTAGTGTCCGTGACAGAGAGGACAAGGGAGATCGGAACAAGAAAAGCGATAGGAGCAAAAAGACGTGATATACTCTTGCAATTTTTAGTTGAATCGCTTATACTAAGTCTCATTGGTGGGATAATTGGAATTTTATTAGGAGTTGGTGGGGCGAACTTGATATCAAAGATCGCTGGATGGAAAACGGTTATTTCCGTCGGTGCAATATTACTTGCTTTCCTTTTCTCTGCTTCAATTGGCATTTTCTTTGGAATATATCCTGCCAGAAAAGCTGCAAGGCTTAATCCAATAGAGGCACTTAGATACGAATGATATTATACTATTTCTTCAATTAAAAATGTAGCCCAATTTTAGTCAGACAAGGAATCAAACTATCTGCTTGGGTTATAAAATATTATTATGCAGAATGAACAGATTATTTGCACAAAATTTTTACTTTCATTAAGATAATTTTTGGAGGTCTGATATGAAAATTTGGATTATAATTCTTTGTATTATTATATATTCTATTTTTTCATCAGTAATTCTTGCAGGGACATTTAGAGATAATTTTGATGATGGCAACCTAAATGGCTGGAGAATGACTAAATTTGATTGGTCAGCGTTTGCAGAAGTAGAAGGTGTGTCAAATTGGCAAATCAAGAATGGTATGGCAGTTAGCGGTGATAACGATGTAGCTATGATCCACGGATTGTTCATTGACGAGAAAATATATGGCTCTTGGAAAGATTATACCGCAGAAGTAAGCGTTAAACTCGCAAAACCTTTAAGAGATTGTTCAGAATGGTCAGGTGTCTATTTAAGTGTCAGAGTCCAACCTCGTATGCCTATGTCATATAATTTAGCTATTAGAAAGTGGGGTCAAGAAGGTGAAGTTGCGTGTGGATATATATGTTTGGACAAAGGAGACAAGGGGATTGATCCGAAATTGCCCTTAAAGACTGAATCTAATAGATGGTATAGGCTAAAAGTATCAGTTGAAGGTGATTCTATCAGATGTTTTGTTGATGAAAAAGAGGTTATTGCATATAAAGGAAATAATCTATATAATATTGGAAGCACTGGTTTTGCTGTAAATGGGCTTGAGGCATATTTTGATGATTTTACTGCAACTGGTCCCGATGTTCCTGACGGTGGTCCAGGTTTTTCTATAAATCCCCGTGATAAGCAGGCTACATTATGGGGGAGACTTAAAAGAATCATACATTGACATAAGGGGGGCATACATTCAGATGCGACTTTAACGCTACAAACTGAATGATAGCATTATGGAAATGCCTTTATTTATTGAAAAAACAAGCAAAGATCAAACAAGCATAAAGAAAAAGGGATCATGGACAAACGAGGACAAAATTAATTTAATAAAGCTAAGACTTGAAGGTCTCTCTTTTAAGCAGATAGGAGATCAGCTTGGTCGGACAGAACACTCTGCAAGATCGGAATATGGAAGGATAAGACGAGGGGATACTGATGTTAAAGTTTCACTTAAAGAATTGCCCGAACTACGTAAAGCACTGCCGTTGAAAAGAAATAAAGTATAGTTTTCCTTAAAAATAAGTAATATTTGCTTGACCAAATTAAATTTTATAATCAGTTCATTTCCTCTGCATTGCCTTCTCCTAAATTAATAATGAGAATAATTCCCTCTCACATAGGAGAAAGCTAATGCAAAGGTATTGATAATAAATATTCTATTCGCTCAACTGATCTTCAATTGCAGGAGTTTCGTTTGGCTCTTGCAAAGCAGGCATTTGGGTAGATGGATAGGCATCAAGTTGCCTGTATTTCATCGCTCCACTACCAGCAGGTATAAGACGTCCCATTATGACGTTTTCTTTCAATCCTCTGAGTTCGTCTCTCCGTCCACTGATAGCAGCACTTGTAAGGACGTTAGTTGTTTGCTGGAACGATGCTGCTGAGAAAAAGCTTTCTGTGCTAAGAGCTGCTTTAGTGATCCCCTGTAAGATAGCTTCTGCGTCTGCTGGTTTGCGTCCCTCTGCTTCTACTCTGGCATTTTCTTTCTTGAATGCGAATTTATCAACCTCATCTCCAACTAAGAATTCAGTATCCCCTGGGTCAACTATTCTGACTTTTCTCATCATTTGTCTGACGATGATCTCAATATGTTTGTCATTGATATGCTCTCCCGCAGCTCGATAGACTTTTTGGACTTCGTCAACAAGATATTGTTGGACTGCGTTTTCGCCTTTCACTCTTAATATATCGTGTGGATTAATAGGTCCATCTGTAAGGCTATCACCAGCAAAGACTTCATCGTTGTCTTTAACAAACAGATGCTTTCCTCTTGGGATGCGGTATTCCTTTTCTGTTCCATTTTTATTGACAACTTTTAATATTCTGGTGCCTCTGCTTATACCTAAAAACTTTACAAAACCGTCAATATCGCTTATGGTAGCACAATCTTTTGGTCTCCTAGCCTCAAATAGTTCTGTAACTCTTGGGAGACCATGAACAATATCTTTGGCTTTGGAAAGTTCCTGAGGCATTTTTGCAAGGGTATCTCCGGGAGCGACTATTGATTCGTCTTCAATAGCAATGCTCGCCCCTGTTGGGATATCATATCTCGCTATTACCTCATCGTTTTTATCTCTTATAGCAATTCTCGGATGTAGATTTTCTTCTTTATGTTCCATTATAACTCTATTTGAGTTACCTGTTATCTCGTCAATTTCAATCCTCATAGTCACATTTTCAATGACGTCCTCAAATTTGGCTTTTCCACCAACTTCCGTTAGAATCGGAGTGTTGTTTGGGTCCCATTCCATAAATACTTTACCCTTCTCAGCTTCTCCACCATCTGGAACTGTTATTGTTGCACCATATATAGCAGAATGCAATTCCCTCAAACCAGTGCGAATAATCATGGAATTGTCTTCAAATTTGATATTATAAACTTTTTGGTTATCTACCATCCACCATTCATCATCTTTGGTTTCTCTTTTGCGCAGAATCGTATCGCTAGACAATGTAAGGTTTCTATTTTCAAACTCTTTTCTTATAACATCAGGAATTCTATTGTCTTTTAATTCTGAAGAGATTGATTTAATTTCATTTTTCTTTAACTCTACACTAAATAGGACATCATCTTTCGGACTGAGGATAGCAATTTCACCGTTTCTATTTGTGACAATAAGCGTTCCGTCAGGTCTATAAACAGGTTTTACATTAATAAACAAGACAGTTCCAGTATTTTTGGCTTCAGCAGTGGATTTCATAGCAGCACCACTAACCGCACCACCAGTATGGAATGTTCTCATGGTCAACTGAGTTCCTGGCTCGCCTATTGATTGTGCAGCTATAGTTCCAACAGCTTCACCTATATTAACTAACTTCCACGAAGACAGATCAGCACCGTAACATCTTCTACAAACGCCCCTTTCCGACTCACAAGTAAGCGGAGAACGGACTTTAACGCTTACGATTCCTGTTGATTCTATTCTACGGGCAATATCTTTTGTGATCTCTTCGTTATTTCTGACGATAATTTCGCCTGTGCTTGGGTCTATTACATCTTCCGCGGAGAAACGACCTGCAATTTTTTCAACTATAACGCCGGGTTCATCCTCAAACCCAAGGGAAGTTTTAATTATACCATTAAGCGTTCCACAATCCTCTTCGGACACTATAACATCTTGGGCAACATCAACAAGTTTTCTAGTAAGATAACCAGAACTTGCTGTCTTAATGGCGGTATCAGCCAAACCCTTTCTTGCACCGTGTGTTGATAGGAAGTATTCCAAAACTTTAAGACCTTCACGAAGGTTAGCAAATATGGGGGTTTCAATGATTTCGCCAGAAGGCTTACTCATTAGACCACGCATCCCTGATATTTGAGTGATCGCCTCTTTTTTGCTTCTTGCTCCAGAGTCAGTCATTATATAAAGAGAATTAAAACCATATTTGTCGCTTTCTGGAGAATGCTCGTAAATAGATTTGAATAATGATTTTTCTAATTCCTTTTTCAGTTTATCCCATATAGAGACAGTTTTATTATATCTTTCTCCTTCTGATATGTGTCCATTTTTATAATCCTCCATTATCAAATCAACTTCCGCTTTTGCCTTTGCGATCAATTCTTCCTTATCTTGCGGGATAACCATGTCATCTATGCAGATTGATATGCCAGCCTTTGTAGCATATTTGAATCCGAGGTCTTTAAGGTCATCAAGGAATTGAGTTGTGCGATAATTTCCATATTTATCGTAGCACTTTGCGACCAGATTTTCTAGGTCCCTTGATTTCATCTCCTTGTTGATAAAGGGAATTTCTTTTCCCAAATTATCGTCATAAAACATCAACTCCTCAGGGACGATCTGGTTAAAGATTACTCTTCCTGGGGTAGTCCTTATCAAATCCCCATTAACCCTGAATCTAATTTCAGAATGCAGACCAATATTTCCGCTATCATAGGCATAAATTACGTCATCTGCATTTGCAAAGATTTTGGAGATAGAAAACCCTGACTCTTTCTGAGTAGAATCTGGTGACTCATTTGTTTTCTCATCTGTTTTCTCATCATTTTCAAAGAAACTCTTGGTCAAATAGTTACAACCAAGGACAATATCAAGATCGGGAACAGCTATTGGATGTCCGTGTGCAGGTTTAAGGATATTTTGTGAAGCCATCATTAAGAGTTTAGCCTCAAGCTGAGCTTCCGCAGATAACGGAACATGAACAGCCATTTGATCTCCATCAAAGTCTGCATTAAAGGCATTACATACCAATGGATGTATCATAATTGCCTTGCCATCAACAAGTTTGGGTTGAAAAGCCTGAATTCCCAATCTATGAAGCGTAGGAGCTCTGTTCAGTATTACAGGATGTTCTGCCACTACTTCTTCAAGTGCTTCCCATACTTCTGGTGTAGCTTTTTCAGCCATTTTCTTAGCACTCTTTATAGTTGTTGAATATCCTTTTTCTTGGAGTTTATGTATAATGAAAGGTTTGAACAACTCAAGAGCCATCTTTCTTGGCAATCCGCATTCGTTCATTCGCAATTCAGGTCCTACGACTATAACAGAGCGACCAGAGTAATCAACGCGTTTTCCAAGTAGATTCTGACGGAATCTGCCGGGTTTCCCTTTGAGCATATCGCTAAGCGACTTCAAAGGTCTATTACCTGGTCCTCGGACAATTCTTCCGTGGCGACCGTTGTCTAATAGTGCATCTACTGCCTCTTGAAGCATACGTTTTTCATTTCTGATTATCACATCGGGGGCGCGAATTTCTATTAGACGCTTCAATCTGTTATTTCTATTAATGACCCTTCTATAAAGGTCGTTTAGGTCTGATGTCGCAAATCTTCCGCCATCTAATGGGACTAATGGACGTAACTCAGGCGGAATAACGGGAATAACATCTAAAATCATCCATTCAGGACGATTACCTGATTTCTGCAAAGCGGTTAGCAATTTCAACCTTTTTGTGATTTTCTTTTCTTTTTGTTTTGATTGTGTATCGTTTAGCTCTGTTTTTAATTTTATTATTTCTGAGTCTATGTCAATATTAGTAAGCAATTCACGGACAGCAGAAGCTCCCATTTCCGCTCGGAAGTCATATCCATTTCTCTTGTATTTATTGTATTCATCTTCGCTAAGTAGTTGTCCTTTTTCCAAAGGTGTCTCTTTTGGATCAAGAACTACATAAGACTCAAAGTATAGGATTTTTTCAAGGTCTCTATGAGACATATCCAAGATAAGACCGATCCTGCTTGGCATTCCCTTGAAGAACCATATATGCGAGACAGGAGCAGCTAATTGGATATAGCCCATACGTTCCCTTCTAACTTCTTTTCTGGTAACTTCAACACCGCAACGGTCACAAACTATGCCTTTATGTTTTATACGTTTATATTTTCCACAAGAGCATTCCCAATCTTTTTGAGGACCAAATATGGCTTCACAGAAAAGACCTTCTGGCTCTGGTTTGAAAGTTCTATAATTGATTGTCTCTGGCTTTTTGACTTCACCACAAGTGCATTTATCCCTTCTACCGGGTGGACAATGGCAGGCAGTTTTTTTTGCCCACTCCTTTATCTTTTCTGGAGAAGCAATTCTAATAGTGATGGCATCAAAATCATTTGGAGATACTTGGTGTATAGCTCGCAAAGTTTTTACCTCCTTAGATTAGATAGATCCATAGAATTTAAAGAATAATGATCAGCCGAATTTTTTATTTTGATAAAGGCTAACACTTTTTATAAATTAAAAATAGTTTAGTCATACGTTACTGTTTATCTTTTACTGTTTATCTTTATCCAATTTTTTGGTAGCTTTCTCTGTTGAAGCAATGTTTTTTCCTTCCTTAGAACCAGTTTGCTCTAATATAACATCTAAGCATAGGCTTTGAAGTTCTCTTACAAGAACGTTGAAAGATTCTGGTACACCGGGTTCAGGTGCGTTTTCGCCTTTAACTATTGACTCATAGACTCTTGTTCTTCCAGCAACATCATCGGATTTTACCGTTAACATTTCTTGAAGTAAATGTGCCGCTCCATAAGCCTCTAACGCCCAGACTTCCATTTCTCCGAAACGTTGACCTCCGAATTGTGCTTTACCTCCTAATGGTTGTTGTGTCACAAGCGAATAAGGACCGATTGATCTAGCGTGAATTTTATCTTCAACAAGATGTATCAATTTCATTATATAAGAAATGCCGACTGTAACGTGTCTATCAAAAGGTTCACCAGTTCTTCCATCATAAAGGATTGTCTGTCCTGTAACAGGAAGATTAGCTTCTTTAAGGGCTTCTTTGATTTCGTCTTCCTTTGCACCATCAAAAACAGGACTTGCAACGTGGATGCCAAGTTCCTTCGCTGCCCAACCTAAGTGCGTCTCTAATATTTGACCGACGTTCATACGTGATGGGACACCAAGTGGATTGAGGATAATATCAACAGGAGTGCCATCAGGAAGATAAGGCATATCCTCTTCTGGCAATATCTTTGCGATAACGCCTTTATTTCCATGACGACCAGATAATTTATCACCTACGTCAATTTTACGTTTACTGGCTATATAAACCTTAGCTAACTTTATAACACCGGGACGTAACTCATCGCCTTTTTGAATCTTATCTATTTTGTTGTCGCGTTCGCGTATTAACTCATCAATTCTGCCTTCTGCTAAATTACGTATCTTTTGTATTTCTAATCTTGCGGATTCTTCTTTTACCTCAAATTTTTCAAGCGGTATCTCTAAGTTCAGCAATTCTTCGGTTATTTTTGTCCCTCTTTTAGCTACAATTTCGTCGCCATAACTTACATTGCTTGCCAAAGTTTTATCTAACAATATCTTTCTTATCTCTTCATTTTTCCTTGCATTTATAGTGTTTATTTGAGCTTCGTATTTCTTCTCAATCGCTTTGATCTGATTGCTTTCACGGATCAGTGTTGATTTATCCTTTTCTTTTTCTCTACGCGAGAACAATTTAACTCCAACGACAACGCCTTCAATTCCAGTTTTAGCAGTCAAAGATTCGTCACGGACTTCACCTGCTTTTTCGCCAAATATCGCCTTTAATAATTTCTCTTCTGGTCTAAGTTCACCTTCGCCTTTTGGAGTAACTTTTCCTATCAATACATCTGAAGGTTTAACCAAAGAACCTTCTAAAATAATTCCATCTTCATCAAGATTTCTTAATGATTCTTCAGAAGCATTCGGTATATCTCTTGTGAATTCTTCTCGTCCAAGTTTGGTATCACGAGCTTCAGTTTCCAATTCTTCAATATGTATTGATGTGAACACATCGTCTTTGACAAGTCTTTCGCTTATGACAATTGCATCTTCAAAGTTATAGCCTTCCCAAGGCATAAAAGCAGTTAAGACATTACTACCAAGTGCAAGTTCGCCATTTTCTGTTGATGTTCCATCAGCAATAACTTGCCCCGCTTCAACTCTTTCTTTTAGGCGAACCAGAGGTTTTTGATTAATACAAGTTCCGCTATTTGATCTTTTGAATTTGGTCAATTTATATACATCATATCCGGTCTTGAAATCTATATTTGAATCGTCATCAATATCTGCTCTGATAATTATTTCATCAGCAGAAACGCTTTCCACAACTCCCGATCGTTTTGCAACAATAACTGCCCCAGAGTCCCTTGCGGTTTTGTATTCCATACCAGTTCCCACAAAAGGTGCCTCTGGTCTAATCAATGGGACAGCCTGACGTTGCATGTTTGACCCCATTAACGCCCTGTTAGCATCATCATGTTCTAAGAATGGGATCAACGCAGCAGAAACACTGACTATCTGATTTGGTGAAACATCCATATAATTGACTTGCTCAGGTTTTACCCTTGGGAAATCATCTTCAAACCTAGATAAAACTTCTTCTTCTATGAGCCTTCCATATTCGTCTGTGGGAGCATTTGCTTGGGCAACAACTAATGGGTCTTCTTCATCGGCGGACAGATAATCAACTTCATCTGTGACAACACCATTAACAACTTTTCTGTACGGTGTTTCAAGAAAACCATATTCATTTACCTTCGCATAAGTGCTTAGCGATACGATTAGTCCGACACTAGGACCTTCAGGGGTTTCAATCGGGCATAATCTGCCATAATGCGTATGATGAACATCACGGACTTCAAATGTGGCTCGGTCTCTGTGTAGTCCCCCAGGACCGAGAGCGCTAAGCCTTCGCTTATGTGTAAGTTCGTCTAATGGATTTGTCTGCTGCATAAATTGTGATAATTGACTACTACCGAAGAAGTCTTTGATAACTGCACTAAGGGGTTTGGAATTAATAAGATCATGGGGCATAAGTTCCTCAGAATCCTGTAATGTCATTCTCTCTTTTACAGCTTTTTCAACTCTGGAAAGCCCATGCCTAAACTGCATCTGGAGAAGTTCGCCGACAGACCTAACCCTTCTATTACCTAAATGATCAATATCATCTATTCCACCCATACCATGTTCAACCTTCATAAGATACTTTAATGCTTCAATTATATCCTCTCTTCTGAGCACTCGCTGTTGATTAGGAACGTCAATCCCCAATTTTTTACATATTTTATAACGCCCTACTGGTGAAAGATCATAACGTTTGTTATCAAAGAACCTTCTTTCAAGTATCGTCCTTGCACTTTCAGCGGTTGGCGGATCACTAGGTTGAAGTCTTTTAAAGATTTCCTTTAATGCTTCGTCTTGATCTTTAACTGTATCTCTCATCAAGGTATTTCTAAGTGATTTAATATATTTCGCGTCTTGACTATCTAATAATTCTAACTCCTCAATGCCAGCGTTGCGGAGGCTTTCAAGCATCTGCATAGTAAGCTCTTGGTTAATCTCTACAACGACTTCGCCAGTAGATTTGTTTACAACATTTGATGCTGTGATCCTACCAATTAAGTTATTAGGAAAATCTGATGATGTAACACGTATGCTTGCGACGTTTGTTGATAATATTTTGTTGATTAAGTTTTCGTCCAATTTTTCGTTAGCGTGAGCAACCGTTTCTCCATATTTATCATCTATGACATCAGCAAGAAGCATTCTGCCAATACCTTCTTGAAAATGCTCTCTCTCTAATGTTTCCTCTTTCCGTTTCCACTGTTTCAATTCTGCTTTCTCAATCTTAGAAAACAGCCTAAGTATTTCATCATCATTGACCCATCCTAACGCCCGTAAAAGCAACGTGGCATACATTTTCTTTCTGCGATCAAGTCGGACATATATAACATCATTTGTATCATACTCAAATTCTATCCATGCACCATGGTAAGGTATGATCCTCGCAGAAAAAAGCCTTCTCCCGCTTATATGTATCTCGTCTTCAAAGATAATTCCCGGTGACCGATGGAGTTGACTGACGATAACTCGTTCCGCCCCATTTATAATGAAAGTCCCTGTCTCTGTCATAAGGGGAAGTTCGCCCATATAAACTTCCTGTTCTCTTATTTCTTTTTCTTTAACAGTGTTATTCTCTTTATCTATTTCCCTGATGATTAATCTAATTTTTACCTTTAGAGGGGCAGCATAAGTCATACCTCTCTCTTGGCATTCAATAATATCATATTTCGGTTCTCCCAATGAATAACTAACAAATTCAAGTGTTAATGTGCCACTATAATTGCTAATTGGGAAAACCTCAAAAAATGCTTCTTGCAATCCTTTATTTTCTCGTTTTTCTGGCGGTATATCTTTTTGGAGGAATTCCTCATAGGATTTCTTTTGAATTTCTATTAAATCTGGAATTTCCTTTTTTGTTTGGATTTTTGCATAAGATCGCCTCTCACGTCTTCCAAATTTTTCAACATGATACATAGTCTCTCCTCCATCGTAAAAAGATGGCACACTAAAAACGTATTGTTAGTGACAAATAAATACAAAAATTATCTGCAATTAAACAAAAACCTAACATAATTTGGTTTGATATATATATCGCTATAATTAAAACTACATAATAATAGCGTAAGAAAAAATGGGTAAATCACGGAAGGAAAATGAAGTTTCCAAAGTTGCAACCTTGCTATTCCTCAGATCAAAATTGTGGGATCATAGTCTCATAAGTAAACTTTATATTATACCAAATTTATTTTTATATGTCAATAGGAAATTGCAAAACTGATTCACCCTCAGTTTTTTTACACATCGTAAAAATATACCCGACAATTCCAAGAGCTATATGAAACCAATAAATACTCATTGGATAAAGCAAAACGTCATTCCTGCGGAAGCAGGAATCCATT
>Ga0272448_1002954_pt1 | contig 20698 bp, 16 predicted proteins | sample YNPCB0191_FD_202220 | JGI IMG/M metagenome (GOLD analysis project Ga0272448, IMG submission 202220) | Hot spring sediment microbial communities from Yellowstone National Park, WY, United States - YNP-CB-019-1 | ecosystem: Environmental > Aquatic > Thermal springs > Hot (42-90C) > Sediment... | reverse complement strand
CATGTTCCCAGCTTGCGGTTGTCAATATTGAGTGATGTTTCATGCGCGCCGGTCGGCGCGGTCATTGATTCGTTCAGCATGTTTCTCCCATAGTTGCTAACGCGGCTCGTACACCAGCCCAACAATCCCGGCGAATAGAATGGCGACGCCCAGCAGGATCAACACCGGATATAGATAGACAAGGCCGTACACGGCAACCCCCAATCCAAAGGCGACGACAAGCGGGAAAACCGACGTCTCTTCAGGTATGTCGGTCACGTCGGTGGCAAAGTGCGCCTCAGCCACACTGTCCGGATTCTCCTCGAGTAAAGGCCAGCGGCTGTGCACGATCGGCGCCACGGCGAAATTGTAACCGGGCGGCGGCGATGACACCGCCCACTCCAGCGTATGACCATGCCATGGGTCGCCATCGGCAGGCCGGCCGCGGCGCATGCTGACGGCGACATTCCACAGGAAAATGCCCACGGCAATGGCGATGATGAACGAGCCGATCGTTTCAAGAAAGTTCAAATCGCCCCAACTTGTGTTGGCGGCATAGGTGTAGATGCGCCGGGGCATGCCCATCAACCCCTGGATGTGCATGGGCAAGAAGGTCAGGTTGAAACCAAGCACCATGAACCAAAACTGGAGAGCGCCGATCTTCTCACTGAGGAAGCGACCGGTCATCTTGGGGAACCAGTAATATAGCCCGGCAAAAATGGCGAAGACCGTTCCACCAAAGAGCACGTAGTGTAGATGGGCCACCACATAGTAGGTGTCTGTCACCTGCCAGTCAACGGGCACCGTGGCCAGGGTGATGCCGCTGAATCCGCCGATCATGAACATAGAGATGAAGCCGATGGCAAAGAGCATCGGCGTCTTCAGGTTGAGTCGTCCGCCCCACATGGTGGCGACCCAGTTGAAGATCTTGATACTGGTGGGCACGGCGATGATCATGCTATCCAGAGAGAAAATGGCATCGGCAATGGGGCTGAGGCCAACGACGAACATGTGGTGAGCCCAGACGGTGAAGCCGAGGAAGCCGATGGCGATGCCGGAATAGATGATGGCCGCATAGCCAAAAATGCGCCGGCGCGAGAAGACGGGGACGACCTCGGAGATAATACCAAAGGCGGGCAGGATCAGGATGTAAACCTCCGGGTGGCCGAAGAACCAGAAGAGATGCTGCCACAGGATGGGCTGGCCACCCTGTTGCGCCAGAAAGAAGGGAGCGCGGAAGGCTCGCTCAAAGTAAAGCAGGATGGCGTCAACCGTCAATGCCGGCATGGCGAAAAGAATGAGGATGGCCGTGACCAGAATCTGCCAACTGAAGAGGGGCATTTTGAGCATTGACATGCCGCGCGTGCGCATGTTGAGAATAGTCACCACAAAGTTGATCGCTCCCAGCGTCGAGCCAACGCCGGTCATCAGAATGCCCAGTGCCCAGAAATCCATACCGTGGGTCGGCGAGTAATCTGTCCCCGTCAACGGGGCATAAGCAAACCAGCCCGCATCAGGCGCGCCGCCCAGGACAAATGAGCTGTAGAGCACAAGCCCGCCGAAAAGGAATAGCCAGAAGCTCATGGCGTTCAGCCGCGGAAAAGCCATATCGCGCGCCCCAAGCTGCAGCGGCACGATGTAGTTGGCAAAGCCAACCAGAATGGGCATGGCAAACAAAAAGATCATCGTTGTGCCGTGCATGGTGAAGATCTGATTATAGACCTCTGGCGATACGACTCTGCTATTCGGCTCGGCCAATTGCAGGCGAATAACCAGAGCTTCTACCCCGCCGACGATGAAGAAAAGAAAGGATGCCGATATATAGAGGAGCCCGATATCCTTGTGGTTTGTCGTCACCAGCCAGCGCAGGACACTCGTTTGATAGCGCTGCAGCGGCAGCGCCTGTGCGTCAACCAGCATGTTTCGTTGCATCGGTCACCTGAGACTTTCCAGATAGTCGGCCAGAGCCTGTATCTGGTCGGGAGTAAGATGAAGGTTGGGCATGAGGTTGCCCGACTTAAGCGCCTGGGGGTCCTCCAGCCATTTTACAATATTGTCACGCGTGTTCTGTTGGGTTGAACCGGCGAATGTACCACGACTGGCAAAGTGGGTCAGGTTCGGCCCCAGCGTCCCTCTGGCAATGGTACCGTTGATGGTGTGGCAGCCAATACACGCCCCGTTCATGAACATCTGCTCGCCTGATGCGGCATGACCGGTCATTGTGGCCGCCGGCGCTTGTTGCTGCCGCACCCAGCTATCGAACTGGGCCCGCGGCTCTACGATGACGCGGAAGAGCATGAAGGCATGGTCAACCCCGCAGAACTCTGAGCATTGCCCACCATAGTCGCCAACTTTGGTAACTGTGTAGATCGTGCGGTTGATCTGTCCGGGGATGGCATCAATCTTTCCACCCAGAACGGGTGACCAAAAGCTGTGAATAACATCTGCCGATTCGACAGAGACAAGCAACGTCGCGCCGACCGGCGCGTGCATTTCATTTGCCGTCACGATGCCCAGGTCTGGATAATCGAACTCCCACCACCATTGATGAGCGACCACCCGCACGTTCAGTGTCTGTGCTGACGCTGCTGCCCCCATACCCGGGGCGGCAGGCTGTGTTACCAAGAAACGAAGGATCACCATCGAGACGATGAAGACAATGGCCAACACCACGGCCGGTGCGGCGGTCCAGGCTATTTCTATCCTTCGCTCATTCTTTGTCTCCACCTCTGCCGTCTCACCGGCAGGCCGCCCGCGGCTGAAGCGAAGGACAAAGTAAAGCAGTGTGCCTTCGACGACCACGAAGACAAGCCCGGCAACGACGAAAAGGATGGTGGCCAGGTTGGCAATTGACTGTGCCTGCGGCGAAATCGGTGTGAAAACCGATTCACACCCCGCCAGCGCAAGGGCAGAAATGAGTATAAGAAGCAGAGCCGGTCGCGTGGCTCTGACGAAAGAGAGCATTGTCCATCCTCCTGCTGTTTTAGAGATGTGGAAGCAACACAGCGTGGTCAATGACCATGACAAGGAACATGAGCGCCAGATAGATTGTCGAATAGCGGTAAAGCCGCCGTGCTGTTGCCTTCGTTTGGTCGTGCCAAAGCTTCACGGCCAGATAGGCGAAGCGCAGGTTGAGCAGAAGTGCCAGGAGGAGATAGACAATACTCAGATCATGAAGCAGATAGGGAAGCAGGGCCACACCGAACAGCAGAAGAGAATAGAACACGATCTGCCGACGAGTTTCCGCCAGCCCATAAGCAACCGGCAGCATGGGCACGCCCACGCGTTCGTAATCTTTGCTCACCATCAACACCAGCGCCCATGTGTGAGGCGGTGTCCACAGAAAGATGACCAGCGCCAGCACGAGAGCAAGCGCATCCAGCCGACCGGTGACGGCAGTCCAACCGACCAACGGCGGCAATGCACCGGCCACACCGCCGATGACCACGCTTTGCGGCGTACTGCGCTTCAGGATCAATGTGTAGACGACCACATAGTATAGGCTGCCGATCAAAGCGAGAGCAGCGCTGAGCAGGTTCACGAAGAGCGCCAGGGTGGCAATGCCGAGAATGGTCAATATCGTGCCAAAGATCAGGGCCTGGCGAGATGTGAGTTGCCCAGAGGGCAACGGGCGGCGTGCCGTGCGCGCCATCTGTTTATCAATGTCTCGGTCAATGTAGGAGTTGAGGCTGCCGGAGCCCGATGCCGCCAGCCAGCCTCCAATGAGCGTCAGGAACACGATGCGCAGCTCTGGAATGCCGGCCTGGGAAAGCAGCATTGCCCCTAGCGTTGTCGCCAGGAGCAGGGCCACGATCCATGGCTTGGTCAGCAGAAGATAGGCCTTTGCCGCCTCTCTCAGGCTATGCGAGCCTGTTCTGGCCGGCGCTGTGAGCTGGAGCGGCAAGATGGTTGGGGCCAGCGCCACGGCTACACCAGACTGTGCACGCGGCAGGGCATCGTGTGCGCTTAGTGGCGCATCTCGCCGTGCCTCCGTATAGGCGGATAGCGAGGTCTGGCTGCGTACAGGGGCAGCCGTGCCCGCCTGATGACCAGCGGCTAGCGGTATCGGCGTCGGGCGGGTTTCTTTGATCAGGATCGTGAACGCGACCACGGCGGCCCACAGCGCTGCAGCCGTTGCCAGATGCAGGACGTTTGTCGCCACCGGAAAGTCCAGCACGACGTTCACAGCTCCGATCGCGACCTGCGCCACAAGCAGTAAACCCGTTGCCCAGGTTGCAACCGCCACCGCTCGAATAGTGCGGCGCGTGCGCCAGGCTTGCACCAGGGTATAGAGGATGTGTAGGCCAACCGCGCCGGCGATGTAGCGATGAATCATGTTGAGCAAAGCCAGATCGTTACCGATGGGCAGCAGCCGGCCGTTGCATAATGGCCAGGTGAGGCAGGCATCTTCTGCTTCCGCACCGGCTACCACCGTCCCACTGACGATCAAGATGAATGTTCCAACCACGGCCGCCACGGCAAGACGCGGCAGACGATCGGTAGCAGCAGAAGTGATGTTTTCGGCAGGCCAGGGCTTGACAACATACAGTGCAGCCGCGATAAGGCAGGCAAAGAGCAGGAGGGCATTAGCAAGATGAATACCAACAACCGTTGGCGGCAATTCGAGGAGGACGGCAACACCGCCGAGAATGATTTGTACAGCCAGCAGACCCAGTGCCAACACGGACGGACGGAAAATCTGTGTTTCACGCCGGTAGTATCGCCACGATACGATAGCAGTAGCAACAACCAACAGCGATACGAGAGTGGTGATCAGGCGATGAGAGAACTCAATAAGTGTTGCCCCGCGTAGCTGGGCCAGGGGGATAGCCTGACCGTGACATAGTGGCCAGTCGGGACACCCCAACCCCGATTCGCTTGCTCGCACAAGGCCTCCCACGACGATGAGGAGATAGGTGGCCACGACGGATGCGGTGACCAACACACGGAACGTTGCCTCGATGTGATGTGAAACAGCAAGGCGCTGCATGAACGATTGACCTCCTTTGGCTGACACGACAGCCTGGGATGTCGCTGAGATCCGCCTCCAGACTAGTTGGCACGATGCCAATTGACGTAACGTTTTCCCAGTCAACCCACATCTTTAATTATAAGATTTACTATTGGTTTTGTCAAGTATCTTTTCCGTGTGTGTTGTTCAACTCCTACGAGGGCGCGAAGCCGCCTACGGCGGCTGGGGGGCGTGCGTTTCGGCGCGGTTCAAACCGCCTCTACAACGGCGCAAAGGCCCTCCCGCAGGTTCCCCAAACCTGCGGGAGGGCCAAATTGCCCCGCCCACGGGGGTGGAGCAGGGTGGGGGCATTTCAGCAAAAGTCGTGTTACCCTAACGGTGAACAATTACCCAGTTGTTTACATTGACGGTTCACGCCTCCTGTGCTACAATGCCGCCACAGCGTAACTCGCGTCTGCTAAGGAAACATGCCTATGACGCTTCCTCCTCTTGACCCTTCCACCATCGCCATTGGCCTGGCGATGATTGTCGCATTGGGTATCTTTGTCTGGTTCTTTGTCGGCATGCAGATGAACCTGACGCGCGGGAACGCTGCTCTGCGCTGGCTCAAAGATGGCCTTTCGCTTCTGACAGAAAAAACGAGCCTGCGCTGGCTGGGATCTTCAGTTATCCAACTGACCATGACGTCTCCACGAGCACCGTTCAAGCATATTGACATCCTCGTCATGATGGAGCCTCGTGATGTCGTCCCTCTCTGGGTTTTAACCTATCGGCAGGGGCGCCGCGACACGCTGATCCTGCGCGGGCATCTGCGTCGGGCGGCCCGCCACGAGTTCGATATCGTGGACAGGCATAGCTGGAGCGGCAAGGATGCCCTGGCCCATCATACACCCGACGCCTGGCCCCGCAGCGAAAGCGGCAGCTACACCTTTGCCGCCGAAAATCAGTCCGCTGCTGGAGTCGCCAGGGAGCTCATGCCTCTTGCCCAGCGCATGGGTGGGCGGCTGGTGCGCTTTTCGGCGCGGCGAACGGTGCCCAATGTGGAGATTCACATCGTTGCACCGTGGCGGGGAAATGTTTCGTCGAAGGATGCTGCCCAGGTGTTCAAAGACATCGGCGAAGCTTTGCTGCCCAGGTCATAGGACGGCAGCGAGCTCTCATGGTGACGGAGGTGGCCATGCCGCAGGTTGTCTCCATTGGTAACATGCTGGTTGAGATCATGCGCGTGAATCTGGACGAACCCCTCGACCGACCAGGCAGCTTTGTTGGCCCCTTTCCCAGCGGCGACACGCCGATCTACATTGACACGGTGGCGCGCCTGGGATATGACGCCGGGTTCATCGGCGTCGTCGGCAACGATGACTTCGGTCGCCTGCTGCTACGTCGGCTGGGTGATGACGGCGTGGATTGCTCACATGTGCGCATCATGCCTGACAACACGACCGGCGTGGCCTTTGTTGCCTACTTTAAGGATGGTAGCCGTACATTCATTTTCCATTGGGCCCATGCCGCCGCCGGACAACTTGCGCCCGACGATGTTCAAGCCGATTACCTCACCGGCACGCGCTGGCTACACGTTACCGGCTGCAACCTGGCCATCACCGACTCGGCGCGCCAGGCGTGTATGAAGGCCGTGCGTTGCCTGCCGCCGGCGGCGATGCTCAGTTTCGATCCCAACATTCGGCCCGGCACCTTGACCATAGCAGAGATTCGCCACCTGTGCCAACCAGTCATCGAGCGAGCCGATGTCATTCTGCCCAGTCTCGGTGAAGCAGCAATGCTGACCGATGCGGCGAGCGATGAGACCGGCAGCCGTTTGTGGGCCGAACAAGGGAAAATCGTGGTACTCAAGATGGGGGCAAGGGGGTGTCGCGTCTTCGCACACGGCGATGATATGATGATCCCCGGTTTTGCGGTCGAGGAGGTTGACCCAACCGGGGCAGGTGACTCATTTTGTGCCGGATTCACCGTGGCTTTGCTTGATGGACTCGACCTGAAGGCTGCAGGGCGTTTTGCCAACGCCGTGGGTGCGCTGGCCGTTACCCGGAAGGGCCCGATGGAAGGGGCGCCATGGCGCGCCGAGGTTGCCGCATTCATGGCGGAGAAGGAGAGGTAGCCTCGCCACAAGTGAAGCCACCCGCACAGTCAGGGGTTGAACAGGGCGATCTGCCTGCGCAGTGAGCGCAGGACATGGGCGCTGTTGAGGTCGAATTCCAGGCGATAGTGGAGGTATTCGGCCAGGACAGACTCGATCTCCAGCCGGGTATCGGGCGACATGTGGAGTGAAGCGGCGGCTGCCAGCCCACCGTCTTGCAGGCGACGGAGCATAGCCAGGCTTGCCGGAGTAATATCGCGCGCATCGGTCTCGCGGGCGCGGCAGAGAGGGCAGAGAACGCCGCCGGCTGCAGCACTGAAGCCATTGATCACAGAATCGAGTGGACGATTACAGACGACGCATTTGTCCAGACGAGGCTTATAGCCCAGGATATCCAGGGCGGCAAGCTCAAAGGCGCGCAACGCCGTGTCGGGGTGCTGTGTTATCTCCAGATGAACAAGCATGGCGTAGAGCAGATTGAAGAGTTGCCGATTTTCACTGTCCCATTCGGTCGAACGATCAACCAGCTCTACGGCGTAGGAGGCATAGAGGACAAGACGCAGGTTCTCGCGTATAGCAATGAATGAGTGCAGGCTTTGAGCCTGGGTAATGAGGTCAAGACTACGGCCACGGGCAATCAAGACGTTGGTGTGCGTAAACTGTTCGAGATGGCCGGCGAGCTTGCTCGTCGGTCGGCGCGCCCCCTTGGCAACTGCCCGCAGCTTGCCCCGGTATGGGGTGAAGAGCGTAATCAGGCGGTCGGCCTCACCCATGTCGCCGTGACGCAGCACGATTCCTTCTGTTTTGTAGACGCGCTCGGCGCGTTCCCTGTCGAGATGCCCCGTGCCACTCTCCACTGCGTTATCCCTTCAGCGTAGACGCCTCACGATAGGGTCATCGGATGCAACTGTTCAGCGTGGTAACTGTTCACGTTTACCCTGGAGGCAGGTGCATCGGCATGCCTATACCCTCCCGCAGGTTACCCAAACCTGCGGGAGGGTGCGTAGACCGCTTTCCAACTTCCCTTACCCTAACCGCGAACGGTTACCCGGCGCGGTAACTGTTCACGGTTACCCTGGAAGCAGGTGCATCGGCATGCCTATACCCTCCCGCAGGTTACCCAAACCTGCCACTTGTCCCTCCCGCAGGTTACCCGAACCTGCGGGAGGGTGCGTAGACCGCTTTCCAACTTCCCTTACCCTAACCGCGAACGGTTACCCGGCGCGTTTGTCTTGACAAATAGAACATTTGTTCGTATAATCAGACTGTCACATTGTCACACGCAGAGGTGCACCATGGCCAGACAGAGCGGGCCGGAGACGTGCGAAATCTACATTTCACCGGACGATCGCCAGCTTTTGGCGCGCATTGCCCGGCATCGTGGTGTTGGACGCGACTATCTCACCTTGCGAGAGGTGACCAAGAAATCACCTCCGACCGGCGGGCGTCCCATCCCTCGCTGGCTTGGCCGAGAGAAGGTAATCACGCCCCCGTCACGGCCGGGGCCACATGCCGGTGCCCAGACTCAGCACTGCCGGACATGTGTCAATCTCTCCCCCTTGTCCACCACAAGCGACCCAGTCCGCTTCATCTGTGCCCACGCCGTATGGACATATCCCCTGCTGGAACAGAGCGTGCAGACCTCGCGGCATCTGCGCCTGCTCAGCCTCACATGTGGGCATTATGCCCGCCGTGCTCCGCGCCAGCGCAGCACGCCTCACCACTGCCGTGCGTGTCAGCACCTGGTGGCAGCCGACACGGTGGACGAGCGATATGTATGTGGCAAGTCGGTTTGGACAAACCCGATGAAGCCGCAGAGTGTGGCCAATGCCCGTCGTCTGGTGCGGCTAGGTGCCGCCTGCTCGCTTTTTGCACCCCGGGCTGGTCGCTGGTTACCGCGCAGCGTCAGGCGCATGGTTGGAGAGCGGGCTGGGTAGGCCGACGACCTGCACTGCGCATGGGGTGCCGTCTACGGCGTCTCGATCGCCAGGCAGGTGAGTGTGCTGTTGATGCCGGGCAGGCCGCGAATGTCGTTGAGGATGAGCTTGCCCACCGCGTTGGCATCTCCACCTTGAACCACGGCCACGACATCATACGGGCCGGTTACCAAGTCTGCGGCAACCACGCCCGGCAGCTTGCGCAGGGCCTGCACAACACTGCCCGTCTTCTCCGCGGCCGTGCTGATCAGAACATATGCCTTTGCTGCCATCTTCACCCTCCAGTTCATCAGGATGAATGAGTATGTGTCCTGGTCTCCATATCCAGGCTAGAGGAGCTTCACTCTATTGATGATCAGCTCGAAGTTGCAGCCCAAGAAGTTGGCTGCCCGCCGGCTGATGAGCATGCGGCTCAAAAAGATCTCGAAGTACTCCATGACTTGGGAGATGGTCGTGTCAATGTCCAGCTCCAGAGAAATCGTTTTGTGGTCATTATCCACGCGCACAAACGAGCGCTGGGCGGCGTAGTTCACCCGATCGTGAATGTCGAAAGCCAGTGTGTTGGGATTGCGCACCCGCGAGCGGTGGACATCTGACTTATCGGCGATGATCACCGCAGCCGACACCTCGCTCACCGGGTCGCCATGATCTTCCTCATGATTCCCGATGGCACCCATGACAATGGCCAGCTCCATTGGATCCATTTGCAGACGTCGCAGCTCCTCCATGGCCAGGAGGGCGCCGCTCATTGGGTGTCCTTCTCGGTGCAGAAGGTTGCCTGTATCGTGCAGATACCCGGCAATGGCGGCAAGCTCAGCTGTGCGTTCAGGATAGTTCAAATGGGACAGGATATTGTAGGCGATGCGGGCGACCAGGCTAGCATGGCGTTCGCCATGCTCGGTATAACCGAGGACTCCCATCTGATCGTCGGCGCGCCGAATATAGGCAATGATGTAGGGATTGGCCCGCACCATATCGAGTGTAACAATCTGCCTGTCGAGCGCCAGTGTTGTCGCAGGCTGACTATTGCCTGTTAACGTCTGCATACGTGAAGCTCCTCACCATTGAGACATATGTCCCCAAAATAGCGTGTCCTCCCGTCTCGTAGAGTTTCATGTCCCATCGGAGTGACGGTTGCAGGATCACCTTCGTCGCCGAGGATGTATGGCGAGCCTGCCCCACTCCATACGGCCCCGCTGCGCCGCCCCTTGCGACTCTGTGTTCTCTCCGCTTGCCTGGTCGTGCAAAGATCCGGCGTGGGAAGACATCTCGCTATCTATTATACCATATCTGATCAAACGGCGGGACAGACATAATAACTGTTCACCGTTCGGGTAAGGGAAGTTGGAAGGCGGAGCGAGCTGGCCACACATACCCTCCCACAGGTTACCCAAACCTGCAGGAGGGTAGAGGGTAAACGTGAGCAGTTACATAAACCATTCACCATGAGGGGAACGAGATCTTCATCGGGCTGTCCTAAACCTTTGCCCACCACATGGGAAAGGGCCGGTTGCTCCTGGGGCACGCAGGGTACCAGGAAAACATGGTGCAGTCGCATTACTAGAGGCAAACAGTTACCTACAAGGCTCTGAGCGCCTGATCAAGGTCGGCGATAATGTCGGCCACATCTTCTATTCCTGCCGACAGACGCACCAGCCCATCGCCGATGCCCACGGCCTGGCGCTGTTCCGGCGTCAGGTAGCTATGTGAGCTGGTTGCCGGATGGAGCAACAGGGTGTAGACATCACCCAGGGTGGTAGCCGGTATACACAGGCGCAGGTTATTGAAGAAATGCAGAACGCGCTGGCGGCTACCATCGGCCAGTTCGAATGACACCATGGCTCCACCCAACCCATCGCGGAAGAGCCGCTCGGCCAGGTTATGCTGAGGATGGCCGGGCAAACCGGGATAGATCACACGGGCGACAAGGGGATGGCTCATCAGCGCCTGTGCAATTGTGGCCGCGTTCTGACATTGGCGTTGCATGCGCAGAGGCAAGGTCTTAATGCCGCGCTGAATCAGCCAGGCATCGTGTGGGCTCAACACGCCACCCACCAGCCGTGCCATACTATTCAAGCCGGCCTCCCATTGGGCAGAGGCGACGACAACACCACCGGTCACATCGCCATGGCCGCCCAAGTACTTGGTGGCGCTGTGAATGACCATGTCTGCCCCATGCCGCAGAGGTTGGACGAGATAGGGTGATGTGAACGTGCTGTCAACCAGGAAAAGGGCTCCGTGGTCGTGCGCCAGGCGAGCCAGGGCAGGCAGGTCGGCGATCTTGAGCAGTGGATTGGACATCGTTTCGACATAGAGGACTTTGGGGCGCCGGGTGGCAAGGGCGTGGGCTACGGCCGCATGATCGGTCACGTCGAGTAGATGCACGTGCACACCCATCCGGCTTAAAACCTGCAGAAAGAGGGACTGGGTCGCTCCATACAGATCCTGGGCCGATAGCAGCGTGTCACCGGCCGACAGGCCGCTTGCCAACAGGGCAGCGTGCACGGCGGCCATGCCCGAGGCAAAGCCCACGGCAATATCGCCGCCCTCTAGCAGGGCCACGGCCCGCTGAAGGGCGTCACCTGTCGGCGTACCGAAGCGGCCATAGACGTAGCCCTGAATCTTGCCCTCGAAAATAGCCGCCATCGTCTCGGCGTTATCATACATGAAGCTGCTCGTCTGGTAGATGGGGGTTGACGTGGGCACCCAGGACCGGCCCGCACCGGGCAACGGCCTGTCCTGTCCACCGTGCACCGCTTGCGTTGCTATACTCTTGTCCTGCAGATTCAAGGTACACCTCCGGTTTTGATAGAGTGGTTCTCTTGGCGCTGCATTCATGGTGTGCTCAATGAGCGCCGGAGTCGTTCACGCAGGGGGAGAGGCTGCGGGGGATGACGAAGCTCGATAATCTGAGCAACAAGGCCATGGCCGGTCGCCTCCAGCAAACCGACGCTGCTGGGGCCGCCGCGCCATGAAGGGACCACGCCTCCAGGATTGAACAGCAGTATTCCCTCCTCCATTTCGTGGCACACCTGATGGCTATGCCCGAAAACGATACAGTGAACAGCCTCGTCGGCAAACGCCTGGCGCACGAAGCACCGTTGCTCGCGGAAACTGCGATCGCCCAGCAGATACCGCAGGCGGTCGCTTGCCTCTTGCGAACGGAGGCGTGTGCCGTGAATCAATCCGATGCGCCAATTTTCGGCCAGAACGATAGCCTTCTCCGGCAGGTCTGTCAGACGGTCATCGCGATTGCCACGCACGGCCACCACCGGGGCCATAGCCCGTAGCCAGTCGAGAACCCGCGCCTGGCACAGATCGCCGGCATGGAGAATCAGGTCCACTCCCCGAAAGATCTCGCCTATCTCTTCGGGGAGCTGATCGGCCCGGTCAGGCACGTGGGTGTCACTAATGACGCCGATGCGCATGTCTCATACGCCTGTCAGAGCCGGCGCCAGGGCAAGGGCTGCTGCTATCATGCCCAGGGCAATGTAAACGGCGGCGCGGCGCAGGTAGTCCGGGCCGGACCCACCATGAAGAAAGTCGGCATGCATTGCCCATTGACCGACCAGGCACATGCCGACCAACCAGACGGCAGGCGTCTCATGGCGGATAAGCAAATAGAGCAGAACGGCCACCTGCGTTGCATCGAGGATGGCTAGTGCAGGGCGACCGGCCCCGCGCGCCAGCATCAAGCACGCAACATAGGCGATGGTGCAGGTCAGCATCAGAAGCAAAGCCGGCCGGTAGGCGGTCAGGTCACGTCCGGCGACGTGGCCCAGGGCTGCCATGCCCATCAGCCAGGGCAGGAGCATGGCGTAGCCTGCCTCGGCCATCAGAGCCGGCAGGCCTGTTGGCCAGTGCAGGCGAGCGGCCAGCAGAATAACCGCAGCCAGTAGCAGCGTGGCAGATCCCAGAACACTGGCTACAGCCAGAGCAAACAATAGGTTGAGCAGAAAGGCCGTGCGCTCCCAGCGTTGCGCCTGCCACTCCGTGACGATGACCGCCAGCGACCGTAGCAAACGGTCGCCCGGAGAGCCGGCCCGCGCAAACGGCAAAGCCAGGAGCGTATCGGTCTGGCCGGGTGGATCATCAACCGCCGGCTCAGCAATAGCCGACATCTCGTGTATTTCCGCGACGGAGACGGGTGATGCAGTGGGGCGGTAGGCGGTGATGGCCTGCTCCCACAACCCACCCATCAACGGCTCGACCAGCAGGAGCAGAAGCACCACGATGACCAAGGTGTGTAGGTTCCATGCCAGGCCGCCGGAAACAAGCAGGCCGCACAACCCGGCCCAGGCCGGGCTGAGAATGGTCAGCGGTCGGCCCGACTCGAGCCGCAGCAAGATGGCACGCCCCAGGCGGTGTTCGATATTCTCTGTCACGATTCACTCACCACAAGGTCATTCAGGGCATCGGGGGGCCGAGATGTAGACAGGCATTGGATGGCCTGTGTGGCAACGCAAGCGAGGACAATGATCTGTGCCGTGGTCAGAGCAGAAGCTTGTCTTTTGTTCATCGTGGCGATAGTATAGCGGAGAGGGTAGGGCGCGTCAAGAGACATTGCTGTTGTGACTGTTCACGTTGATGAATAGTTACTTGCTCCTGTAACTGTTCACGTTTACCCTGGAGGCAGATGCATCGGCATGCCTCTATCCTCCCGCAGGTTTGGGTAACCTGCGGGAGGATATGTAGACCGCTTTCCAACTTCCCTTGCCCTGACGGTGAACAGTTACTTGCTCCTGTGGCCTATCCCTACACTGCCGGAGTATGGTATAATCTACACAAAAGCAACGCCCGCGTTCTTGCATAGGAGGAGACGATGTCTGCGAAGAAGGTAGCGCCGTACGGCTCGTGGAAATCTCCGATAACCGCTGATCTGATTACCAGTGCAACCGTCGGTCTCGGAGCAGCGACATTTGATGGAGACGACATCTATTGGCTGGAGGCCCGGCCAACGGAGGGTGGGCGGCAGGTGCTGGTGCGCCGCATGCCTGACGGTACGATAACCGATGTGACACCTGCGCCGTTCAATGTGCGGACGCGCGTGCATGAGTATGGCGGTGGGGCGTTCGTTCTCGATCATGGCGTTATCTACTTCTGCAATTTCGATGATCAGCGACTGTACCGTCAGGAGTCGGGTGGTCAACCGTCCCCCCTCACCCCGGCGCTCGATCTCCGCTACGCCGACGGCGTGATTGATCGCCGTCATCGGCGCATGATCTGGGTGCGCGAGGATCACACTGTTGCCGGCGAGGCGGAGAATACACTCGTCAGTTTGCCGTTGCCAGACAACGCGACGACGGCGGGCGTTGCCCTGCACGGTGGCGATGTTCTGGTGTCGGGCAACAACTTCTATTCATCGCCACGTCTGAGCGCCGATGGCTCGCACCTGGCCTGGCTGACCTGGAATCATCCCAATATGCCGTGGGATGGCTGTGAGCTATGGGTGGGCGAGGTCGCGGCTGACGGCGCAATCGGAGCGCGCCGGTTGATTGCCGGTGGCCCCGAGGAGTCTATCTTTCAGCCGGAGTGGTCACCCGATGGCAGCCTGTATTTCATCTCGGATCGCACCGGCTGGTGGAATCTCTATCGCTGGCGCGATGGTAAGATAGATGCATTGTGTCCCAAAGCAGCCGAGTTTGGCCAGCCGCAATGGACGTTCGGCATGTCTACATACGCCGTCGAATCGGCACGCCGCCTCGTCTGTTCTTATCTCGAGAGAGGCCGGTGGCATCTGGCTCTCCTCGATACGGCTACATTGCATCTTCAGCCGATCGAGTTGCCATATACAGACATAACCCGCGTCAACGCTGCTCCAGGCAAGGTGCTTTTGTCTGCTGCGTCGGCAACGGAGCCGCTGTCTATCATTCTACTCGATCTTGATAGCGGCGATCGCTTCGTCTTGCGCCGCTCGTATGAGAACACGATTGACACGAGCTATTTCTCGATCCCACAGGAGATCGAGTTTCCTACGGTGGACGGCCTCACCGCCTATGGCTTCTTCTACAGGCCGCAGAATCCCGACTTTGTTGCACCCGAAGGGGAACTTCCGCCGCTCTTGGTCTTGAGCCACGGAGGTCCCACGTCGGCGGCTTCGACGAGTTTCAGCCTCGGCATTCAATACTGGACAAGTCGGGGCTTTGCCGTACTCGATGTTAACTACGGTGGCAGCACCGGCTACGGGCGCGCCTACCGGCAAAGGCTCAACGGTCTGTGGGGTGTGGTTGACGTTGACGACTGCTGTAATGGGGCACGCTACTTGGTGCAGCGCGGACTGGTGGATGGCAGGCGGCTGGCGATTCGCGGCGGCAGCGCCGGAGGCTACACCACGCTGTGTGCACTGACCTTCCGCAATGTTTTCACCGTCGGGGCCAGCCACTTCGGCATCAGCGACCTCAATGTGTTCGTGAAAGATACACACAAGTTCGAGTCACGTTACCTGGATCGCCTGGTCGGGCCCTATCCCGAGCGCAAGGATCTCTACTATCAGCGCTCGGCCATCAACTTCATTGACCGGCTGTCCACGCCAATGATCCTGTTCCAGGGCCTCGAAGACAAGATTGTGCCGCCGAACCAGGCGCAGATGATGTTCGAGGCGGTGAAAGCCAAGGGAATCCCCGTCGCCTATCTGGCTTTTGAAGGGGAGCAGCACGGTTTCCGCCGCGCCGAAAACATCAAGCGTGCCCTGGAGGCCGAATTGTACTTCTATTCCAAAGTCCTTGGTTTCCCGCTGGCCGATGACATTGAGCCGGTAGCGATTGAGAATCTGCCATAGCGTCGCCTCTCCCTCTCCTGCGAGCCGGGGGAGAGGATGGGGGCATCAAGACCCTCTCTGCAGGTTCAGGCAACCTACGGGAGGGTCAAGCATTCCGGCGAAAGTGCTGTTACCCTAACGGTGAACGGGTGCCCGGTGACAATGGCTTGCCCGCGGGCATGTGGTGTGATAGAATGGTGACAGGATGACATCGTTTCGCGCCCTGGCCGAGCTGGGCGAGGAGCTGAGTATCACCCGTAGCCGCATCCGTCTGGCCGAGCTGATTGCCGGCTTCCTTACCTCTCTGACCAATGAGGAGGTGGCGCCGGCCACGCGCTTGATCATCGGGCGCATCTTTCCCGAAGGTGATGCTCGTATCCTCAATCTGAGCGGCAGTGCCGTCGCCCGTGTGTTGGCCAACATCATTGGCCGTGCTGAGAATAACTGGGCCGCTGCCGGCGACAGTGTGGACTTTGGCGAAGCAGTGGAAGCTGTTCTCAATCATGCCGGGCATCAACCGAGCGGCCATCCGCTGCAGATGATGGAGGTTTATCGTACATTCGAGTTGATAGCAGAGGTCACCGGTCCGCGATCACGCGAGCGAAAGGACACGCTGCTCGAGGATCTGCTTCGCCGCTCCTCACCGCTAGAGGCCAAGTACATCGTCAAGGCCGTTGTCGGCGAGATGCGCCACGGTGTCAATGAGGGGATGGTGATCGAAGGTATCGCCCGCGCCGCCCACCTGCCGGCAGCGCTGGTACGGCGGGCCAACCAGAGTGCAGGAGACATCGGGCTGGTTGCCAGTCTGGCTTTGAGTCGAGGTGCAGAAGCGCTGGAGCATCTACCCCCGCGTCCGGGCCGTCCGCTCAAGCCCATGCTGGCACAAACCGCGACCGATGTCGCCGAGGCATTCCACATCCTGGGCAGCGATCTGGCTCTGGAATACAAGCTCGACGGGGCGCGCGTGCAGGTGCACAAGAATGGGCCCGAAGTCCGTCTCTTCTCCCGTCATCTGGCCGACATTAGCGAGAGCCTGCCGGAGGTCATTGCCCTGGTGCAAGAGCAGATCACGGCGCATGCGGCCATCCTGGAGGGAGAGGTCATCGCCATCTCATCTGAGGGCCGTCCGCTGCCTTTCCAGCGGTTGATGCAGCGCCTGGGCCGTGTGCACGACATCCACGATGTTGCCGCCGAGGTACCGACGAGGCTGTTCCTCTTCGATCTGCTGTATCTCGATGGCCGCTCTCTCTTGGATACGGCCTATGCTGAGCGCTGGCAGGTACTGGAACATGTGCGTGGCCGCATTCCGTTGGCTGCCCGCATTGTGCCTACCACGGTTGCCGAAGGAGAGGCTTTCTTGGCGCAGGCCCGGCGCGATGGTCACGAAGGCGTCATGGCCAAGTCGCTCAGTAGTCCCTACCTGCCCGGGGTGCGCGGCCAGGGTTGGCTGAAGATCAAGCCCGTCGTGACGCTAGACCTGGTGGTGGTGGCCGCCGATTGGGGGTACGGCCGGCGTCATGGCTGGCTGTCCAATTACCATCTGGCGGCGCGCGATGACGAGAGCGGCGAGCTGCTCGTCGTCGGCAAGACCTTCAAGGGGCCGACCGATGCCGAGTTCAAGGCAATCACCGAACGCCTGCTTGCCATCAAGACGGGCGAGCAGCGGGGGACGGTGTACGTGCAGCCCCAAATCGTGGCCGAGGTTGCCTTCAACAACATCCAAAGGAGTCCGCAATACACATCGCGCATGGCATTGCGTTTTGCCCGCATCGTTCGCTTCCGCGAGGACAAGACACCCGCCGAGGCGGATACAATTCAAACCATGCGCCAACTCTTTAGCAAAATGGAGGGTGAAGAACTGTGAGTACAACAGTGGGAAAGGTAACGTTTAGCCCCAAGCCGTGGGAAGCCTACATGCATCTGGGCATTGTGCATTTCATGCTCTTCCCAGAGACGATGGGGGGTGATGGCCCGGTAGCGGAGACGGTCGCCAAGGTTGCCGCCGATGACTTCTTCCAGGTCATCGAAGTGCGCCCCATCAACGATGCCGACGCCCGCGCCAGGGTGAAGGCCATCTGCGATGCCGCCCATTTGAATATCGGGGTCGGTGCGCAGCCACTGCTCTTGCGCGGCAAGCTGAATCTCGCCAATCTTGACGAGGCCGGGCGCAAAGCAGCTGTCGAGGCGGTGAAGGGTGCCATTGACCAGGCATATTTCTTTGGGGCACGTCTCATGGCTACGCTCGATGGCCCCGGCTCTTATCCCGGCGAGGAGAAGAAGGCGGCAGCGACAGAGCGCCTGGCCGAATCGCTGAAAGAGCTGTGCGCCTATGCCAGGTCAAAGGCTACCGATTACACGCTGTTCATCTCGCTGGAGACGTTCGATCAGGATATTGACAAGCGGTCGCTGATTGGGCCGAGCAAGGATGCTGCCAGGCTGGCCGAGATGGTGCGAAAGTCCTACGATAACTTTGGCTTGACCGTTGATCTAAGCCACATGCCGTTACTGCACGAGTCACCCATCGAGTGTCTGAAGCCGGTGAAGGATTTTCTCATCCATGCGCATGCCGGCAACGCTTACATGAAAGACACGGCGAATCCGGCCTATGGTGACCAGCACCCGCGCTTTGGCATAGCCGGTGGCGAGAATGATGTGGACGAGCTGATTGACTATGTACGGGCGCTGTTCGAGATCGGCTACTTCGATAAGAAGCTGCCCACCAGGATGCCCGTCTTCACCTTCGAGGTGAAGCCGCTGCCCGGCGAGACGCCGGAGATCCTCGTCGCCAACACCAAGCGTGTGTGGCGCGAGGCGTGGGCGCGCATTTAGGCCAGGGAGTGCACGGCAGAGAGTGAGGGGTAGGTCTCAGACCTGCCCGGGCGGTAGAGACAAAGAGCCTTCCTCACCTTGAGGAAGGCTCGACGTGTCTACCATCGTAGTGACGCTCCTCCGCCGGATCAGCTTGAGGGCCAGCGACTGGCTTAGCAGAATGTTCAGCGTTAGGGTAACAGCACTTTCGCCGGAATGCCCTCACTCCGGCCCTGCCACTTGCCCCCCGCAGGTTGCCCGAACCTGCGGGAGGGTAGAGGCATGCCGATGCACCTGCTTCCAGGGTAAGGGTGAATAGCTACGTTGGGCCGCTGTGCCTGCCCGACCGGCAACCGATGTTGCTGCTTGCATCATCGCGGTGAGTGATGCATTCTCACGTCCGGGTGCCGGCCTGCGGTCATCTACCTACTGGGGTGCCAACAGCCTCCGCCGCGGGGCTTGCGTGCCCACGAAAAAGCGCCCGAAATTTCTGATGTGGGTAGGTAGCCGACGGTATGTATCGAGCATCGTTACCCGCTTCCAGACGCGGGATGGGCGGATATAGAAGCGGCGATAGGCTTCGTGCCACTTGCGCTCCACCAGCTCGGCGGTCAGATCGCCCATCTCATAGTGTGCCTTGGACTCCTGGATGGCAAAATCGTGCCAGTCGTGGCTGAAGATATTACCCTCACGCTGCACGATGTCCCACAGTCTGGTGCCGGGATAGGGTGCGGCGATCATGAAGTTGGCCAGGTCGGGGTCAAGCTCAATGGCGAACTTGATGGTATTCTCCATCGTTTCTTCGGTCTCGGTGGGCATGCCCAGGATGAAGAAGCCCATTGTCTGAATCCCCGCCTGCTTACACCACTTGAACGCCTGGCGCACCATATCTTTGGTCTGGCTCTTCTTGATGACGTATTTCAGAATGCGGTCATCGCCGCTCTCTACACCGAAACCGACCCGCTTGCACCCGGCTTGCTTCATGAGCTGGAAAAGCTCCTGATCGCAGTGGTTCACTTTCATACCGTGAATGGTGATCCAGGGTACCTTATTGAGCCCCTCACGAATGAGGGCGCGGCAGAGATCCTTGGCCCGTTTGATGTCCAGGTTCCAGATGTCGTCGGTGACGCCGATTTCATTGGCATGCAGGCCCTCGACCAGCCACTTCCACTCCTTGATGACGTTTTCTACCGAACGTGGCCGCCAGGTGTTGCCGGTGATCGGTTTCGAGCAGAACGAGCAGGCATACGGGCAGCCACGCGACGTGATAATTGTATACGAGCGGGGGTGCTTCATCAGCCCGTCGGTGATCGGCTGCAGATTGGTGTACTGCTCGATCTTGAAGAGATCGAAGGCGGGGAAGGGGATATTATCAATATCCTGGCGCAGGGGACGGGCGGGATTGCCGATGACTTCGCCACCGGCGTTGCGCCACCATAGCCCCAGGATGTCTTTCCAGCCTGGGTGGGTGAAGAGGCGCGGCCCCCCCTCCTCTTGGGCCTTACCCGGATCGCGGTTGAGCAGGTCGAGCACTTCAAGGATGGTATCCTCGGCTTCGCCGACCGCTACCAGGTCCACCTGGGGCTTGGCCATAGACTCTGTCGGCATCAGGGTCAAGTGCGGCCCACCCAGAATGGTGACGGCGCCCAGGCGCTTGGCCTCGCTGGCCACGTCCCAGGCTTCGTAGATGAGCGGCGTGGGCGCACTGACACCGACGACGTCGAATTTGCCGCTGGCCATCACATCGCGCAACGGCACCTTCTCCACGCCGGCATCGTAGATTTCTACCTCGTGGCCCCCGGCGCGGATGCTGCCGGCCAGATAGCCCAGGCCCATATGGATGTGGGCCCGCGAATTCCAAACTTCAGATTCGGGACTACAGAGTAAGACTTTCATGTGTTATCCTGATCTAGCCGAGCGGGTAGCTGTTTGTCGGTCAACTCCATGCGAGTCCTGATGCTACCACCGTACGCGTCGGCGGCCATTATGGGTGAGTGCAGAATCTCAACGCTGACCACTGCCTTCCTGGGCAGTCTCCACATCAGGCAATGTGACGATAACACATCGTCGGGCAGATGTCAACTGCCGTTCGCCGGGTAATTGTTCACTGTTAGGGTAAGGAAGTTGGAAAGCGGAGCGAACTGGCCACG
>Ga0272448_1002953_pt1 | contig 20704 bp, 21 predicted proteins | sample YNPCB0191_FD_202220 | JGI IMG/M metagenome (GOLD analysis project Ga0272448, IMG submission 202220) | Hot spring sediment microbial communities from Yellowstone National Park, WY, United States - YNP-CB-019-1 | ecosystem: Environmental > Aquatic > Thermal springs > Hot (42-90C) > Sediment... | reverse complement strand
GGATGCCTGACCATCCGCAGCGCTGGGCGGAAAGACTTCTTTGGTTCCTTTCTTGGTCACAAGAAAGGAACATAGAAAAAGTTATAATACTATTTATACTTACCCACTATAAACTCGGAAGAACCTTTTTTCACTTAGAGAACCAACAACCCCATAAAACCAAAACCAAAAACAAAAAGAGGACCGCCCATGCACAGATCAACACTAAAAGCTGCCGTCCTGTTGGCCGCAGTATCATTGGTCATGCTATCGGCCGGATGTCAGGATCCCTACCTCACCGGCGCCAACATCGTGCTCAACAAAGCCCCCGAGGACTTGACCCAGGATGACTACCAGCAGGTCATCCGCAACCTCAAGACAGCGGTGGAACAGGGTTATCCCCAGAATTTCAGCAAATACTATTCGATGTTGGCCCATTGCTATTATTATACCGGCCAGTATCAGCTCACCCGCAGCTCTCTGGACAGCGCCATCAAGTACAACCCGGAGAAGGCCGATTCTCTGAACAAGGTGCTGGACAGCTATTGGGGCCTGCAGTTCAATATAGCCCTGGAGCAGCTCAAGCGGGCGGCCTCGGTATCCAAGGATTCAGCCAAGGCCTTCGTGGACAAGGCCCAGAACAACATCAACAATGCCGTTATCCTCAATCCCCAAAAGATAGAAAACACCATCATCCAGGCCAATCTCTACAGCCTGGTGGGCAAGAGCGACGAAGCCAGGGGGCTCTACGAGAAGGCGGCCAAGATCTCGCCCAACAATGCCGATGTCCACTATCAATTGGGCCGGATAGCATACGAGGCCAAGGACTGGGATGCCGCCATCGTCAATCTGGAGAAGGCCGTCAACCTGAAACAGGATAACGCCCTCTGGTATTACATGCTGGGAGAGGCCTATCTCTACAAGAAGGATTTCCCCAAGGCCCAGACGGCTTTCCAGAAGTCGGCCAATCTCAACCCCCAGGATAAGGATGCCTGGTACAATTTAGGCTTGGCTTATTTCAACGAGGGGCGGGATATTCCGGCGGCGGTCAACGCCTTCGAGAAAGTGGTGGCCCTGCAGTCCGACGATCTCAGCGCCCTGGAGGGCTTGGGGCTTTGCTACCTGGTCAATCTCAAAGATTTCGACAATGCCATCAAGGTTTACAAGACCATGGTGGAGCTCAGGCCGGACAAGGTGGAGTACTGGACCAATCTGCGCTACGCCTATATCCAGAAGGGGATGAAGGCCGAGGCGGCAGCGGTGGAGAAGAGGATAAAGCAACTCAAGTAGTTTTCAGAAGCTAGCCACCCCGAAAAGAGGCGGATGCCGGAGGGCGGCCAGCGCTGCCCTCCGGCTGCTTTGTCAGCGTATACGAGGAGAGGTCATTCACTTGAAGGTCGATTTCATAAGAAAGCACCTGATGTCCGTTAGGATGGGAGCCTTACTGTTTTTGGCCGTCGGGATTTTCCTGATCTCCGGGCAGCTGGCCGGCGACCTCCGGGACCTGGATCTCGGCCATTGGGCCAATCCGGTGATAGAAAGGTTCAGCGCCTTAGGCTATATAAAGCTTCCGGCCATCAAGCCCTATCCCCGGGACCTGATCAGAGCTCAGCTGCTGGCATTCCAAGAACGGCTGGGCAGGGAAGGGATTTCTCTGAGCCCAGGCGATTCCACAGGCCTGGAGATGTTGTGCCAGGAGTTGGGCCTGGCCTTCAGGCCGCGGAGGATAGTGGAGGGCGAGATGCTGGTCTGGGGCGATGAACAGTTGTATGCTTCCGGGGACTTCAGATTTTTGCCCCAGGCCAGTTATCGTCGGGGGGCTGAGCCAGAATATCGTTTGAAAAGCGATGTAGATATAGCCGGAGGCACTGGAGGCGTCTTCATCTTCGATCAGAGGCTGAGCTTCGAAGTGGAGAGGCAGCGCCGGAAGGTGGAGCGGATCTCCGGTTCGCAGATGACCTGGCGGGGGGGCAGGTATTCCGTGCCCTGGGCCTATCTCCGGCTGAGGCTGCTGGATCCTTTCCCCGACATGGGAGGGCGGCCCCTGATAGAGCTGAGCGCCGGCAGGATGCAGCATTGGTGGGGCCGGGGCCGGCAGGGCACTCTGTTGCTCTCGGACAACGCTCCGACCTTCGATGCCCTGGAGTTCAGGATAAACTACAAACGGATCGGATTCCAATCGTTCGTCGGCATCCTCAGTACCGATCAACAGAGATTTCTCTCCGGACATCGGGCCACCCTGAGCCTGCTCCCAGGACTGAACGTGGGAGCCTCCGAGGTGGTGCTCTATCAGGCGGCCAATATAGACCCGGTCTATGTCAATCCGCTGCTGCCCTTCTATGGCAATCAGTGGAACCAGCGGGACGACGACAATATCCTGTGGGCGGCGGATCTGGCCTGGCAGACGGGAAAGGGCCTGGACCTTTATGGCGAGCTCCTGATGGATGATGTTCAATATGAACAAAATCCGCCGGCTCCCCAGAAGCTCGGCTTCCTGGTAGGGGGGCACTGGGCCGATCCCTTGGGCCTGAGGGACACCGACCTCAAATGGGAATGGGCCGGCAACCAGAAATGGGTGTACACCCAGAGGAGATATGCCAACCGCTATGTGGGCAGCGACACCTTAAGCCCCTTGGGACACTGGATGGGCACGGATGCCGATGCCTTCGGGGCGTTTATAGAGCATCGGCTCCATCCTAAATTGAATTTGGGACTGGGCTACAGCTGGGCCCGGAAGGGCCAGGGCCGCATCGATCGGGGCTTCCATTATGCTGGCGAACCTTACGCCGGCGATCGGGTGGCTCCAGGCGACACCGCTAAAGGCTGTTATCTAGGCGACGATCCCCACACCGCTTTCCTCAGCGGCACGGTGGAGAGGAGGGATCTGGGCCATCTCTATCTCAGCTGGCAGTGGCAACACTGGCTGTGGCTCTATGCCCGGGCCTGGGCCGGGCGCATTGAAAATTCAGGCCATCAGCCCGGGGCCAGCCTCGGGGATTCGGGCGGCGAGTTGAAGTTGGTGGTGGATTATTGATGTCGGCAGGCGAAAGGATAAGGGCCGGCTTAGAACTGGTCAGGATCGGCAACCTGTCAATGGTCGGCCTCTCAGTATTGGTGGGATCAGGAGGGATGTGGCCCGGCGGGGGCTTCTGGCGGGTGGCCCTGGCCATGGCCTCGGCCATGTTGATAGCCGGCGGCGGCAATGCTCTCAACGATGTCCACGATATCGAAGCCGACCGGCGTAACCGCCCTCAGAGGCCGCTGCCGTCGCAGCGACTCAGCCTGAATACTGCCCGGGCTTTGGGCCTGATCCTGATGTCCCTCGGCCTGGCCTCGGGTTTCATCGTCTCTCTAGTTGGCGGCCTGGTGGCCACGGCCGTGGCCGGGCTGCTCTGGCTCTATGCGGCCAGGGGCAAGAAAATGGGGTTTTTCGGAAACATCTTGGTGGCCGCGGCCTGCGGCACCGCCTTTGTTTACGGCGGCTTGGCCTCAGGGGCGATAGGCATTTCCCTCTATCCTGCCGCCTTCGCCTTTTTGATGCACCTGGCCCGGGAGATGGTCAAGGATGTCCAGGATTTAGAGGGCGATACGATGGTGGGGGCCAGGACCACGGCCATGGTCTGGGGCCGGACCAGGACTTTGAGGACGGCCGCAGCCCTTCTGGTGTTTTTAATCCTATTGACCCCCTGGCCATATATATCCAGAGTTTACGGTCTTAAATATCTGATAGCCGTAATCGGCGGCGTGGACATCATTTTGGGAGGTCTGAGCCATATGCTGTGGAGAAATCCGGAAACAGCGGATCTGCCGCGGATCAGCCTGTTTTTGAAGATCGAGATGCTGGTGGGCATGATGGCCGTCTGTTTGGGGGTGGCCCCATGAACCTCTGGCAGGCAGTGGTATTGGGGATCGTCCAGGGATTGACCGAGTTCCTGCCGATATCCAGCTCCGGACATCTGGCCATCGCCGAAGGGCTGTTGGGCCTGCCTCCAGGCGACCTCACCTATGAAGTCATCCTGCACTTAGCCACTTTGATCGCCGTCTGTCTGGTTTTCAGGCGGAGGCTGTGGAAAATGGTCCGGGCAGTGTTCCGGGCCCGCATTCGCATCCATAAGGGTCGGTTGAGGATAGATGACGAAAATCTGAGGCTCTTCCTCCTGATCCTGTTAGCCACCATCCCCGCGGCCGTGATAGGATATCTTTTAGAGGATATAGTGGAGCAGGTCTTCGCCAGTATCCAGGCGGCCGCCTTGGGCCTTCTGGTCACCGGGGCCGTGCTTTTCGGCACCAAATTCCCCAAGCCCCAGGACCGGCCTCTGAACTGGCGGCGGGCGACGGCCATAGGACTGGCCCAGGCAGTAGCCATCCTGCCCGGGATCTCCAGGTCGGGCGCTACCATCGGTGTCGGGATCTATAGCGGGCTGAGGAAGGACCGGGCGGCCGAATTCTCCTTTCTCCTTTCCATACCGGTGATCCTGGGCGCCGGACTTTTGAAATTGAAGAACCTGCCGCCTTCTGGCCGGAGCGATATCCTGCTACCGCTGGCCGCTGGCGGCCTGGCGGCCCTGATCTGCGGTTTACTGGCTATCAAATGGCTTTTGGCATTGATAAAGAAAAGAAGGCTTGATTATTTTGCCTATTACTGCTGGCTGTTGGGCATCGGAGTTCTGATCTGGTCGTGGATGAGATGAGAAACCCCAAGAAGATTAATCCCCTCAAGATACTGATCTCCCTGATGGCGCTGGGAGCCATAGCCGTATGCGGTTCGGGCATACTGAGGCCGGTTTCGGAGTCAGGACCGGGCTGGCCAGCCTATGTCTGGACAGCGTTGTTTGTGGCCACCGCTCTCTGGTCTCTCTACAGAACCTGGAAAAGATGTCCCCGGAAGAGGTGGGCTCCTCATCAGATCCTCTTCTTTACGGCGCTGGCCGTCTTATCCGGACAGAGCTGGGGAGGCTATGACACGGTCGCTGCCGGCATCTATGTTTTTCTGGCCCTCTGGACAGCCTATCGGGGGAGCTGGCCCTGGAGCTTGGCCGCGCCTTTGGCGGTGATTCTGGTGGAGCCGCTCTCGGCGTATTTCACCGGGTATTCTGCCATCGGGAACGGCCGGCTGTTTTTGACGACCTTTCTGGTCTTGCTGAGCTTTGCCGCGGCTAAACTTTGGGAACGCTTTCAGCCGAGGGCCTCTCCGTCCCGTCTGGAATACGACGAGCCCGAGGAGGATAGGAGCAACTTAGAGGCAGACCTGCAGTCGCTATGCGAATTGGCCCATGCTTCGTTGGGCGCCAGGACCGTAGCCGTCTTCTTGGCCGACGATCGGGAGGGAATTCTGAAATTGAAGTGTTATAAAAGCCACAGCCCCGCGGTCGATCGGGAAGCCTGCCTGGAAGTGGGCAAGAGCTTTTTAGGTTGGGCCGTCAGGGAACATCAGGGGCTGCTGTATTCCGATTACCAGAGGGAGGTCCGGGACCTGGGCTATTACCGGAACCACGAGAAGGTGGCCTCGGTTTTAGCCATGCCCTTCGGCGATGAAAATAAAATTTTAGGACTGTTAGTGGCCGACAGCGACCTCAGGGGCGGGCTGGGCGAGGAATCCAAGTTGTTGGCGGCCGGCTTTGCCCAGCAGGCCGCCCGGCTGGTGTCCCTGAACCTCAAACATACGGCCCTGGGCTTGGAACACGAACGGCTGAGGGAATGGAACCGCCGTTTGGAGATGATGGCTTCGAGGCTCCGGGTCTCCGAGGTCATGGACATCATGAAGGATTTGATACCCCGGCTCACCGGATGCGACCATCTGGTCCTCTTGGAGGTGATGCCCGAGGTCGGCCAGGCCAAGGTCCGGCTCTCCTATCCGGCCATCCCGGCCGGTCCGGCACCGGGGGCAACCATAGATATCTCGGGCACCATCGCCGAACAGGCCGTCAAGCTTCGGGAATGGCGGCTGGTGGACGATTTCTATCGCCGCAGTTTGGCCCTGGCTCGATATACCGCCGAGGAGAGCCGGGACCATGGCTTCCGCTCGGTCTTGATCGCCCCTTTGATTATAGACGAGGAATGTCGTTTCCTTCTGGGCATGGAGAGCCGCCGACCCAACGCCTTTGAATCCTCGCTGGATACCATCCACATCGTGGCCAATCAATTCTCTTTAGCCTTGAGAAGCGCCGCCATGTATGAGGAGAAGGAAGCCCTAGCCTGGCATGACGGCCTGACCGGGCTCTGGAACCATAGGCATTTTCAAGAGACATTGGCCCAGCTCCTCGGCTCCGGAAGGCGGGATGCTTTGAGCCTGCTGCTTTTGGATATAGACCATTTCAAAAAACTGAACGATACCTACGGCCATCAGACCGGGGATGTGGTCCTCAAAGAAGTGGCCGACAGGATCAAAAAGACCGTATCTCCTTACGACCTGGCCGCCCGCTATGGCGGCGAGGAATTTGTAATCGTCTGGCCGGGCAGCGATCTTTCGCAGTCGGAGCGCCTGGCCCAGGGGCTCAGGAAGGAGATTGCGGCGAGGCCCTTCGCCACCGATGCCGGACAGCTCCCGGTCACCGTCAGCTTGGGCCTGGCGGCCTATCCGGTCGACGCCCAGGACAAGGACAGTTTGATAAGGGCGGCCGACCAGGCGCTCTATGAGGCCAAGCGGGCCGGCCGGGATCGTTTGGTCTGCTATCGCCAGCTGCCCAATCATCAGGCTAAAGGAGGGGCCTGAGGCTTTGGCCGGGATTTTATGATAGATATTCAACGAGAAGGCCAAGAACATAGAGTGGGCTTTGAGCAATATATGGCCATGGATCTCATCGAAAGATTTTCCCGACGGCTCCAGGCCCGCAACATGTCCCCCCGGACCATCGACTCCTATTGCCGGGATGTCGTCCAACTTCTGCAGGCGGCGGCGGTCGAGGATCCGGCGCGGATAGGCAGGGAGGACATCCGCCGTTACTTGGGACGGATGCAGAGAGAGGGCATGGATAAACGTTCCGTCGCTCGGAAGCTCTCGGCCTTGAAGGCCTTCTTCAGGTTTTGCCGGCAGGAGGGGGTATTGACCGTCAATCCGGCCCAGGGGATAAGAGCGCCCCGGGCCGAGCATAAGCTGCCCTCGTTTCTCTCTCAGGCCCAGGCAATAGCATCCGTCTCCTCGGCGGATTCGAATGAGGCTAATGTCATCCGAAACAATCTGATGATGGAGATCCTCTACGGCAGCGGACTGCGGGCCTCGGAGCTGTTGTCCCTGAGGGTCGGCGATGTCGATCTGGCCTCGGGTGTGGTCACGGTCACCGGCAAGGGCGGTAAACAGAGAATAGTGCCTTTGAGCCGGGCCTCGTTGAGGCAGCTGCAGCCTTTTATAAAGGGACTGAGACCCGGAGACTTTCTTTTCCCCGGGGCCGAGGGCCGGCCACTCAGCCGCCGTCAACTGCAGAGGATAGTGGGCCGCAGGATCCGCTTAAGCGGCCATCAGGGCCAGGCCAGCCCCCATGTGCTCAGACATTCCTTCGCCACCCATCTCTTGGATCGCGGGGCCGACCTCAAGGCGGTAAAGGAGATGTTGGGCCATGCCAGCCTCTCCACTACTCAGATCTATACCCATGTCAGCACCGAACGGCTGAAGAAGATCTACCGACAGGCCCACCCCCGGGCTGGGGAGGAGGATGAATAAAAAATTCATATTCCGATCAAACTTTGAATATCTGGTGATCAAGGCAAAATGTTGGGGACATCGCTTGGAATAGAAAATGGCGTCGGAAATTTTATAAAATAAAACTCATAGTTCCTTGAGAAGACAGGATAACAGAAATACGTTGAAGTATTATAATGATGTTGAGTATCTGACATGACAGGCATTTATAATTGCACACTTCTATAAAATTAAAGTAGTCATAGAGAACAGACAGAGGGATTGGATGGGATAACTATATGGAGATCAGACTCTACAACACCCTCACCCGGCGCAAGGAGCAGTTCCTCCCCCTGACTCCGGGCAAGGTCGGGATGTATACCTGCGGCCCCACGGTTTACGACTATGCCCATATCGGCAACCTGCGCACCTATATCTTCGAGGACCTGCTGCGGCGGATGTTAGAATACAACGGCCTAGCGGTGAAGCATGTGATGAACATCACCGACGTCGGACATCTGGAATCGGATGCCGACAGTGGCGAGGACAAGATGGAGAAGGGATCGCGCCGCACCGGCAAGACCGCCTGGCAGATAGCCGAGGAGTACACCCAGGCCTTTAAGGCCGACCTGCGGGATCTCAACATCCAGGAGCCCCATATCTGGTGCCGGGCCACCGATCATATCCCGGATCAGATCGCCATGATAGAATGCCTCCAGGAGAAGGGTTATACCTACCGCACCTCGGACGGCATCTATTTCGATTCCTCCAAGCTGCCGAACTACGGCCTTCTCACCGGCCAATCGGCATCAGAACTTTTAGCCGGCGCCAGGGTGGACATGGGAGAAAAGCTCCATCCCACCGATTTCGCCCTCTGGAAATTCTCCCCGCCCGATTCCAAGCGACAGATGGAATGGGACAGCCCCTGGGGCAAGGGCTTTCCGGGCTGGCATATCGAATGCTCGGCCATGGCCGCTAAGTATCTGGGCCGACTGTTCGACATCCATTGCGGGGGAGAGGACGCCATCGCCGTACACCACACCAACGAGATCGCCCAGACCCAGGCCTGCTATGGCACCACTCTGGCCAACTACTGGCTGCATGGCACTTTCCTGCAGTTAGGGGACGAGAAGATGGCCAAATCCACCGGTCTCTACCTTCGCTTAGAGACCCTCAAGGAGAAGGGTTTCTGGCCGCTGGCCTTCCGCTACCTATGCCTCACCGGTCACTACCGTTCGCCTCTGAAGTTCACTTGGGAGTCGCTGACATCAGCACAGCGGGCTCTGGACAACCTGTACCGCCATATCAAGGATATATCCCACCAGTGCGGGGGTCGGGCCGAAGCCAGGCTGGATCCCGAGCGGCGCCAGGCTTTTCTTTCCGCCATCAACGATGACCTGAACCTGCCCCAGGCCCTGGCCGTGGTCTGGGATATCGTCGATGACAAGCTCGCTCCCGGCCAGAAATTGGCACTGCTGGAGGACTGGGATCGGGTGCTGGGATTGAGGATCGCCAATGTAGGACAGGATCTGCATATCCCGCCCGAGGTGGAGAGGCTGCTGGAGCTGAGGCGTTTGGCCCGTGAGGCCAAGGACTGGAAGGAATCCGACCGGCTCCGCTATGAGATCTACCAACAGGGTTTTGTGGTCGAGGACACGCCTAAGGGACAGAAGCTGAGGGCCAGGAGGTTCGGGGAATGAAGTTAGGGGGCGGGCCGAAACCTGCCCCCCTACTTATTCCTACCGGAGGATGGAATGGATATTTGGCAAGAACCACTGACATACAGCGGCCTGCCCCAGAGCGGTTTTACGTTTCTGGCCGAAAAACTCAGGGAAATAGGCTACGGACCGATCGGCCTGGTCGGCCTCCTTGGCCTATCTGCAGAGGACGATCTTTATCCATTGGATTATCGTCATCTGCCCCGATGGGAGAGGATGTTGTCCGAGGTCAAAAATCCCCTGGCCCCGGCTGTCCGGCTGCTGCTTTTGGGCCTGGCTGAAGATGTCCAGCGTCTCAAGAAAACCTTTGGCGTCCGAGCGCTTGATTTTATATTGGAGGCCGGTTTGGCCTTCAGGCAGGGGGCGGTCGTCCATCCCCGGCTCTCCCTGATTCCCTTCCAGGATCTGATAGTAGCCACTGACCGTCTTTTTATGAATGCTGATCCGGAGTCAGCTGAGACGGGGCTTTCCTCCGACAACTGCGTCTGGCGTCTGGACCGGACCACGCGCCTCATGTCTAAGGCCATGGACCGCGCTCAGGCGGGCGATGTCTTGGAGCTGGGCTGCGGCTCCGGAGTACTGTCATTGTTGGCGGCTAAGGGAGCGGACAGGGTCATCGGGGTAGATATTAATCCCCGGGCAGTACATGTCGCCAAATTCAATGCCCGGCTCAACCAGGCAGAGAATGCGGAGTTCATCGTTGGCGACCTCTATCAGGGGGTTGAGGGGCGGCGTTTCGATCTCATCTTCTCCAATCCACCGTCGGTCCCCGGCCTGGTGTCGAGCTGGAACCGCGAGGGCGGGCCGTCGGGAAGGGAGCTGATCCAGAGGATGATAGCCGGCTTGCCCCAATACCTGCCTTCCCGGGGCCGGTTCCAAACCACGGCCCACTTCGGATACCGTAAGGAAAGCGATATCGGGCTCTGGCTCGATGGATTGCTGCCCGGCCAAGGTTTTCAGTTCTTTTATGAGTTCATCGGGCCCGAAGAAAAAGCCGAGGAATATGCATTACGGGAAGCCTATCAAAAGGCGGGGCCGCGCCATTATCACCTTTTTGCGGCTACCTATGGTTGGTATTTGGATAATCTGCAAAGCCGGAATATCGATAAGATAAGATTTGGAGTGCTGAACATAATCAAAGGATAAAGGCCTGGGGCGGGGCTTCTTCCTTGACAAAGATGTCTGGTATAAAGTAAAATCAAGGTGTTCTTACCGACAAATAAATAGAGGAGATATACTATGTCCGGACATTCCAAGTGGGCCACCATCAAGCGCAAGAAGGCGGCCACGGATGCGGCCCGGGGACGGGTCTTCACCCGATTGATAAAGGAAATCACCATCGCCGCCCGTAATGGGGGCGGCGATCCAGCCGGCAACCCCAGGCTGCGGACGGCCATCGCCGCGGCCAAGGCGGCCAACATGCCGGCTGACAATATCGACCGGGCCATCAAGAAGGGCACCGGCGAATTGGAGGGGGTGCATTACGAGGAGATCACCTACGAGGGCTATGGCCCGGGCGGGGTGGCCATCTTGGTGGACACGGTGACCGACAACAAGAACCGGACCGCGGCCGAGCTGAGGCATATCTTCAGCAAGAACGGCGGCAACTTGGGCTCTCAGGGATGCGTGGCCTGGATGTTCGAGCCCAAAGGGCTGATCACCGTGGACGCTTCCAAGGTGGACGAGGATACCTTGATGTCGGTAGCCCTGGACGCCGGGGCCGAGGATATCAAAGCAGAGGACGGAGAATTCGAGGTGGTCACACCGCCCTCGGCCTTCGAGGCGGTGAAGAAGGCGCTGGAGGATAGGAAGATCCCCATGGTAGCCTCGGAGCTGACCAAGGTGCCCCAGAATACGGTCCAGCTGGACGCCGGCCATGCGGCCACCATGCTTAAACTGATGGACGCCATCGAGGAGTTCGAGGATACCCAGAGGGTGTACGCCAACTTCGATATCCCGGCCGAGGTCATGGCCCAATTAGCAAAATAGAGCCGAATTCTTAGGAGCCATGATATTAGGGCTGTTGCCATGACGGCCGCTTTCGTGTCCCGATGTCCTGGCGATGAGCGATGATAATCATCGGCATCGATCCTGGCAGCCAGACCACCGGCTACGGGCTGATCCGGGTGGAAGGTAAAAGCTCAAGGGTGGTGGCCCTCGGGTGCCTGACGGCACGGACGGGGGCTTCGCTATCTCAAAGGCTGAGGCTCATCTACCAGGGGCTGTGCGGAGTGCTGGAGCAGTACCATCCCCAGGAGGCGGCGGTGGAGGCCACCTTCTACGGCCGCAATGTGAAAAGTGCTCTGGTTATGGGACAGGCTCGCGGCGTCTGCTTGTTGGCCCTGGAGCAGTATGGTTGCCGGCTTTTCGAATATTCCCCTCTGGAGATCAAGAAAGCGGTGGTGGGGCGGGGCTCCGCCGATAAGCGGCAGGTGGCCTTTATGGTTCGGGCCATCCTGGGGCTCAGGGCCCAGCCTCCTCCGGATGCCGCCGATGCTTTGGCCGCGGCCGTCTGCCATCTGCAGAAGAGTGTTTCTCTTTCAAAAATGGCTGACCGAGGTGATTAGGTGTTAAGATACTTAGCGGCTGTCCTAATGCTGGTGCTATCGCTGCCGGCCTCGGCCCAGAGCCGGCAGGAACTGGCCCGGGAATATTTCAAAAAAGCGGCCCTGCTGATGCGGCAGAACAATTTCCTGGCGGCCGTAGAGGTTTTGGACTCCGTCGTCATCTTGGACCCCAAGCTGGTTCAGGCCTACAGCTCTCGGGCCACCGCCAATAAAATGATGGGCAGGTATGATCGGGCCCTGGTGGATTATACCCGAGCCATAGAGCTGGAGCCGGAATACGCCGATGGATACTTCAACCGGGGCCAGGTCTATGATCTGCTCAGGGATTACCAGCAGGCCATAAACGACTTCAGCCGGGGCATTGCTTTGGACGCCAACAATCCCGACGCCTACAATCAGCGAGGGGTTTTCTATCTCAAGTTCGGCAACGAGGAGGCGGCCATGGCTGATTTCACCAAGGCCCTGGAGCTGGATCCTGAACTGGCTTCGGCCTATCTCAATCGGGGCAACGCCCGCTTCGCCATGGACGATTACCGGGCCGCGGCTGAAGATTATACCTCGGCTATAAATCTGGATAGATCACTGGCTCAAGCTTACTATCAAAGGGGGCTGGCCTACGATATGTTGGGCGAGATGTCTAAGGCCCGGGATGACATGATGACCGCCTCGGCCATGGGGCTGGCCGAGGCCCGGCAATGGCTGGGCCGGCACGAGCCAAAACCTCCTCAGAGTCCGGAGAAAAAGAAGACGTCGGCTAAGAAGGCCAGGAGATAAAAATCATCCTCTGCGCTTAGATATGTTTCATCACATCAAAGGGACGCTGATATCCAAAAGCCCGGCCGAGGCGGTCATCGAGGCCGGGGGGGTAGGCTATCGGCTCTTCATATCGCTGAACACCTACCAATCCCTGCCCGAGGCCGGCAACCAGGCCAAACTTTTGACCCACCTCCATGTCAAGGAGGATGCCCACCAGCTCTATGGATTCTCCGAGGAGCGGGAGCGTCAGGTCTTCAGGATCATGATCGGGATCTCTGGCATCGGCCCCAAATTGGCCATGGCCGTGCTCTCCAGGCTTTCTCCTCAGGATCTGGAGCAGGCGGTGGCCCACCAGGACATGACCATGCTGACCTCGATCTCGGGCGTGGGCAGGAAGACGGCCGAGAGGCTTTTGATAGAGCTCAAGGGCAAGTTGGCCGAGGCGGTGGTCGAGGGCCTGCCCGGGATCAGGGGCCAGGCCCCATCAGGAGACCCGGCGGTGGAGGCCCTGATGACCCTTGGTCTCAGCCTGGCCGAAGCCCGGGCGGCGGTGGACAGCGCCCGGGCGGAGTTAGGAGCGCAGGCCTCTTTGGACCAGATAATCAGGCAAGCATTGAAAGCAAGATAACTCGTTGATGGAAGATAGAATAAAACTTACCGTCCCCGAGCCCTTAGAGGGCGACCTGGAATTCGATTCCTCGGTTCGACCCGTCAACTTCGACGAGTTCGTGGGACAGGACAAGATCAAGGAGAACCTCAGGGTATTTATCCAGGCGGCCCGGGGGCGGGGCGAGGCCATAGACCATATGCTGTTCTGCGGCCCGCCGGGGCTGGGCAAGACCACCTTGGCCCATATCGTGGCCCGGGAGATGGGGGTCCAGATCAAGGCCACCACCGGCCCGGTGCTGGAACGGCCGGCCGATTTGGCCGGGCTGCTCACCAACCTGGGCGAACGCGACGTGCTCTTCATAGACGAGATCCATCGCATCAACCGGACGGTGGAGGAATATATCTACCCGGCCATGGAGGATTTCTGCTTGGACATCATGATCGACCGCGGCCCCAGCGCCAGATCGGTCCGATTAAACCTGCCGCGCTTCACCCTGATCGGAGCCACCACCCGGGCTGGCCTCTTGACCGCACCCATGCGGGCACGCTTCGGCATGATCAACCGGCTGGACTATTACAGCCCGGGCGAGCTGGAGAAGATCGTGATGCGCTCGGCTAAGATTCTCAATGTCTCCATAGACAAGGGAGGGGCCGAGGAGATTGCCAAGCGCTCCCGGGGCACGCCCCGGGTGGCCAACCGTCTGCTGCGCCGGCTGCGCGACTTCGCCCAGGTGGAGGGCAACGGCACGGTCACCCGGGAGATAGCCCAGAGGTCCCTGCTGCGTCTGCAGGTGGACGAATTGGGGCTGGACGAGATGGACAAGAGGATCCTGGAGGCCATCGTCAAAAAGTTCAACGGCGGGCCGGTGGGCCTGAACACGCTCTCCGTGGCGGTGGGCGAGGAGCCGGACACGGTGGAGGAGGTCTACGAGCCGTTTTTGATACAGGAGGGGTTCATCATGCGCACTCCCCGGGGCCGGGAGGCCACCGAGAAGGCCTATAAACACTTAGGCCTTGCCTGGAAGGGAGATGGTCAGGGCAGGCTGTTGTAGAATTTACCTAAGAAAAGATTATAAAGGCATTAAAATGCTGTCACAGTATATTGTAAAAGCACTGTTATTGCTTTTGGCATCGCTGACCGTCTCCGGTTGTGCTTCTCAAGTGGTTGTATCCTCCAACATCCGCCGCAGCCTGCCCATCATCCTTGACGAAAGCTATGCTGGAGAGAAGAGGTTCGAGGCTGGGGTTGCCTACCGAACCGGCCGGGATGAGGGGGAAACAATCCATTACTTCTATCAGGAGGCGGTCAATCAAACATTTAATGCCTACGATCGTTCAAATTCGACAGTCTATGCCCGTTACACTTACCGGCAACGCTATACCCTAAGAGTTTCGGTCGACGACCTGGGTTACTCCGGCGACTTGGCGATAAGAACCAAGCCATCGTCCCTTACCGGCTTTGCCTCAATAGGGATGATAGTGTCGGATCGGGCGCAGGTTTCGGGCTATACAAACCATAGGCCTTTTTATCCTAAGGTGACAGTGGGCGGCTCGCTGGCTCCCCTGGCGCTGGATAAAGAACTGCCCAAAGGGGCCGAGGGGCGCTTTCGGATTTATGGAAACTTATCATGGGCTAGGTATCCTTTGTGGCTGGATTTCACCCAGACCTTTGACGACACCACTACATCTTTGCCAATTATGTGGACGATAAAAAGTCTGGAAACTGGAGAGGCAAAAATAGCGTCGGCCGGCATCTCCTATGAAGGCAGAAGGATTGTCGTCGCCTCCGGGCTGCAGAAGGCCTTTAGCGTTTCAGAACAAGCGGTAAGAGTAGACTTAGGCTCAGCGCCGCCCTATTTAGTGGCCGCCAACCCATCATCGCCCATTACCTGGTTGGTACGTTTTGGTGTGAGGTTTTGACAAGATAAATCGTTTAACAAGTTAATTGAAAAGTTTTAACAGCCTAATGGTATTCGAACATGCCTAGAAAGATCGGCCTGGCCCTGTCCGGGGGCGTCGGCTATTGCATGGCCCACATTGGCGTCTTTCAGGCCTTGGAGAAGGCCGGGATAAGACCCGACATGATCTCCGGCACCTCGGGCGGGGCATTGATCGGTGCTCTCTATGCCTCGGGCATCAAGCCGGACCGGCTGGAGGAGATAGCCAAGTCCATCAAGTGGCACAAATTGATGGGCCTGTCCCTAATATTCAAGGGGCTAGCCTCGTCGAAGCCTATTGAGGATCTGGTCAAAGAGCTGTTGGGCAAGGATCGGCGCTTTGCCGACCTCTCCATTCCCATGCTGGTGACCGCGGTAGACCTGATCTCCGAGGAGAAGGTCGTCTTCCCGGAGAAGGAGTCGGACACCGTGGCCATTCCGGTGCGGGCCTCGTGCAGTCTGCCCATGGTATTCTCGCCGGTCAAATACGGGGAAAAACTACTGGTGGACGGAGGGATGCTGGTCCAGCTGCCGTCGTTAGAACTTCGGGAGAGGGGCATAGATTTTGTGATCGGGGTAAACTTTTTGAGAAACCGAACCGTGCCGACCAATATCTTCGAGGTGACTTTGAGGACCCTATCTATAGCCAATCAGGAACGACTTCAAAAGCAGAGGCAGGCCTGCGATGTCCTGATAGAGTGCAATGTGGGGCAGACCAGCCGCTGGGACCTCCAGGCCGCGACCGACTTCATCAAGATAGGCAGAATGGCGACCGAAGATGCTCTGGAAAGGAATCAGGAGAAGATAAGGGCGGCCCTATGATGGGGGATGCCATGAACCAGGAAAGGAAAATAGGCTTAGCCCTGTCAGGCGGGGTGGGCTATTGTTTAGCCCATATCGGGGTATTGAAAGTAATAGAAGAAGAAAAATTAGCAATCAATTGTATAGCAGGAACTTCCGGCGGGGCATTGATCGGCTGTCTCTATGCCTCAGGGATCGGGGTTGACAGGCTGGAGCAGATCGCCTCCGAAGTCTCCTGGGCGAAATTGATGGCTCCCACTTTGGTCATCAGGAATAGAGGCTTGGTATCCTCAGAGCCCATAGAGAGATTGATAGATGATCTTATCGGGAAAGGGCGCAGGTTTTCGGAATTGAAAATTCCTCTGTCGGTGGTGGCGGTGGATCTGATCTCGGGCCAGGAGATAATCTTTCCCCAGAACAAAAACGATCTCATCGCGCCCTCGGTCCGGGCCTCCTGTTCGGTGCCGGTGGTCTATGCCCCGGTGAAGATGGGGCAATGGCTTCTCTCCGACGGCGGCATCAAGGCCCCCCTGCCGGTGGAGGCCCTGGTCAGGCAGGGCGCCGAAATCAAAATCGGCGTGGCTTTCGAGCCGGGCAGATATGAGCCCGACAATCTCTTTGAGATAGGAATCCGTTCTACCATCTTAGCCAACGAAGCCATGCTGGATCTTTACGATAATGAATTGGATGTTCTGATAAAGGTCAAAACCGGCCAGGTATCGTCTTGGGATCTGAAAGCGGCCCAGGGCTTGATAGAGGTCGGCTATCGGGCCGCCAAGGGCAAATTGGCGCTTATTCGGGAGAGAGGCTGGCCGACGGGCCTTCGGAAATAAATTCCTCAAGATAAATGTTCTTGAACCGAGTGTAAACTCCACGGATCACCTCTGAGTTCTCTAATTTTTGAAGATTGGAGCTGGGGATGATCGGAATCTTTCGTTTCATATAATGATTTGACCAAAGCCTAGAAATCTGATTTACATTAATAGATATGATCCTTTCAATCATCGTTGTTATTTTTCTGGTCGTCCTGTCCGTATCTCTTTTATGGATGCTGGCTAAGTTTGGCCGGGAGATCCGAGAGCTGCGCCATGATCAGAGGAACGATCAGGCCCTGGCCATGATGGCCCAGTGGATGCAGGACACCAAGGCTTCGCTGGATGCCAGGCTCAGCGAAAACCGTCAGATCCTGGATGCGCGGCTTCAGGAGATCGACCGCAAAGTGCTCTCCTCCATGGATTCGGTCAACCAGAGGCTGGACGGAGCCGCCCGGGTCATCGGCGACGTCAACAAGCAGTTAGGCACCCTGTCGAAGACGGCCGAGAACATGCAGGAGGTGGGCAGGAACATCTCCTCCCTGCAGGACATCCTGCGGTCGCCCAAGATCCGGGGCGGATTGGGCGAGTATCTCCTGGCCGACCTGCTGGCCCAGATCCTGCCGCCCCAGCATTACCAGTTGCAGTACGTCTTCGGCAGCGGCGAGAAGGTGGATGCCGTGGTCAGGCTCTCCAACCGATTAGTGCCGGTGGACGCCAAATTCCCCCTGGAGAACTTCCGACGGTTGGTCGAGGCCCGGAGCGACGAGGAGAGAAAACGGCAGCGACGCGAGTTCGTCCGCGACGTCAAGAAGCACGTGGATGCCATTGCCAAGAAATACATCCTGCCCCATGAGGGCACCTTCGACTTCGCCCTGATGTATATCCCGGCCGAGAACGTCTATTACGAAACCATCATCAAGGACGAGGATTTCGGCGAGGAGAAGTCCATCGCCGGATACGCCATCGAGCGGAGAGTGATCCCGGTGTCCCCCAATTCCTTCTACGCCTACCTCCAGGCCATCGTCTTGGGGCTGCGCGGGCTGCGGGTGGAGGAGCGGGCCCAGGAGATCATATCCTCATTATCCCAGCTCCAGGGCGACCTGGCCAGGTTCCGCACCGAGTTCGATACCCTGGGCAGCCATATCACCAACGCCGCCAAGAAGTACGACGAGGCCGATAAACGGCTGACCAAGTTCGAGGACCGCCTGGAAGGGGTGGAGGGCAAGCCTTTGGCCACCGACCGGCCCGTTGGGGAGATAGAACAATGAGCCAAGAGACTATCTGGCGTTTGCTGCGTCAGGTCGGCGATTATCTGCCGCTGATCATCTTCCTGCTGGTGGTCCCCATCGCCACCTATCTCAGCCACCGCCGCCGCCAGGGACAGATAAAAAAATTGAAGGAATTGGCGGCCAAGTTAGGGCTGCAGTTTAAGGGGGAGGATCCTAAGGAACTGGAACAGACCTATAGACAGAAGATGGCCGCCTACCAGGGCGGCGACCGGGCCAGGGCCGAGCAGGCTTTTCGCCGTCTGGAGCAGAGCGGGTTTCTCAAGTCCCTGCTTTCTTTTGCCCAGCCCTTGGCCATCTCGGGTCGCTACAACGGCTGTCAGGCCGAGATCAAATTGATGCACCAGAACAAGAAGGACTATACCGAGATCAGGGTTTTCTTCCCGGAAGCTTTGGGCTTGGGCTTGAAGATCGTCCGTTCCGGATTCTGGCATAGAAGCCTGTCTCTTGGCCAAACGGCTAAGTTGGAGACCGGCAACGCCGAGCTGGACAGGATGATCGCCATCCAGTCCAAGGATGATCTCAAGGCTAGGTACCTGGCCAGGAGCGTCCAGAGCCAACAGGCCCTACTGACCCTGTTCCAGCATAGGGGGGCTGAGGTCAACGACCGGGAAATCCTCGTCAGGCAGGACGGTCACCAGGTCGAATACCATAAGTGTAAAAAATTGCTGGACGATATGACCCGGACGGCCAAGGCCATAGCCGACTCGCTGGGCGTCAAGGATAGAAACCTTGATAACTCAAACGAAAATTGATTTGAGGAAGCAGTCATGAGAAAGGCTCTGATACCTTTGTTATTGGCGGCCGCGGCCGTGCTCTGGGCCCAGGCCTCCCGACAGGGTTTGAAGCAGTCACAACTGCTGTTCTTCATCGAGCGCACCATGAACGCCAATAAACTCTATTACGAAGCCAACCTCACCGCCGAGGGAAAGCTCGACCCCGAAGAGCCGGTGAGGGCCTACTGGATCATGTGGGCCAAGGACCCTAACGGCCAGACGCGGGAGGAGATGAACTGGATCGAGCGCACCAAGGTCTACGGATTCAATATCAAGCCCGACCCTTCGGGCCGGCATTACAACATGACCCTCAAGCCCTTCAAGGAGAGGCTGATCAAAGTCTACCTTAAGGAAGGCAAGGCCCGGGCCGAGATGATCATAGACGGCCGGCCCTCATACTTCACCCGGATGCATATCTTCTCCAAGGGCAACGCCAGGCCGGACTCCATCAAGCTCTACGGCACCGACATCGAAACGGGGGCCGATACCTACGAGCTTTTCATCCCCAAGAAGGACTGACCCTTGCCTTCAACGTTGAAAGTTCAGGGTTAAACCTAGGGATGAAAGTAGGTTACTGTGGCATCGCCGGCCGGCCCAATGTCGGCAAATCGACTTTGCTCAATGCCATCATGGGTCTGAAACTGGCCGCGGTCAGCCGGCGTCCCCAGACCACCCGGCACCGGATCCTGGGCGTGGATAGCGGTCCGGATCACCAGATCGTCTTTCTAGACACCCCGGGGCTTTTGGAACCCAAGTATCTCCTGCAGCGCAAGCTGCTCAAGATCGCCCGGGCCACCATCAAGGAGGCCGACGTCCGGCTCTATCTGGTGGATGCCCGCCGGGGGATGGATCCGAACGATCGTACCTTCTTCGATAACCTGATCAGGGAGAACTCCATCATCGTCATCAACAAGATCGACCTGATCACCAAGGAGCGACTGCTGCCCCTGATAGCCGAGGTGAACCGGCTGACCGGGGTGGACGAGATCTACCCCATCTCTGCCAAGAAACGGTTCGGCCTCGACGAACTCAAGCAGGGCGTAATTCGGCTGCTGCCCCAGGGCCATCCCTTCTATGATGAGGAGACCCTGACCGATCAGCCGGAGAAGTTCTTCGTGGCCGAGATAATCCGGGAGAAGCTCTTTCAACTCTTGGGCGCCGAGGTGCCCTATGCCACGGCCGTGATCATCGATAATTTTCAGGAACGGCCCGGCCGCAAGGATCTGATCCAGGCCACCGTCTGGGTGGAGCGGCCTTCGCAGAAGACGATTGTGGTGGGGAAGCAGGGGCAGAGGATCAAGGCTGTGGGCATGGCCGCCCGTCGCCATATAGAGGAATTCTTGGGACGGCCGGTCTATCTGGAACTGTTCGTCAAGGTCAAGGAGGGCTGGCGGGAGAGCGAGAGTGATCTCAAGGAGTTAGGATTCTAGTTATGGTCACTGTCGTCCGAGAGCAAAATATTTAGGGATTCCGGTAACTCCCGTCAAAACGGGGGAGATAAACCTTAAAAGGAAGAGAGAGCCATGCCGGATTATGCCGAAGGGATGCTTGACGATGAGGAGGAGAACATCATCCTCCAGGATGCCGACGGCAACGAGGTGGGCCAGGTCAACATCAGGACGCTTTTAGAGAAGGCTGGTTGGAGGAAGGTTGGCTAATCATGGTCATCTTAGGAAGAGCCCGGACTCTTTGCAGTCCGGGCTTTTTGTATAGAAAAGAAGGGTTCTTCTGGCTTTAGTGTGGGTACTATAGAATTTTTTGGGAGCGTAACACGATGGCTTTTAGATTATTACCAGATTCCAGCAGCCATAAATACTTGTCTTTTTCCGCTTTCTCTTTAAAAGA
>Ga0272448_1002952_pt1 | contig 20711 bp, 15 predicted proteins | sample YNPCB0191_FD_202220 | JGI IMG/M metagenome (GOLD analysis project Ga0272448, IMG submission 202220) | Hot spring sediment microbial communities from Yellowstone National Park, WY, United States - YNP-CB-019-1 | ecosystem: Environmental > Aquatic > Thermal springs > Hot (42-90C) > Sediment... | reverse complement strand
AGCGCCGGCTACAACCGCGCCTATGCGGCCAAGAAGGACGTATGGGTGGCGACGCTCCCCGTCGGTCACGCCGACGGCTACCCGCGCAGCGCCGCCGGGCGGGCGCGCGTGCGCATCGGCCCCGCGCTCTACCCGGTCATCGCTTCGGTCTCCGCCAGCCACACGATCGTGGAGATCGGCGACGAGCCGCGCGTGCAGGTCGGGGACACGGCCGTGTTCTTCGACGCCGCGGAGGGATCGCGCCCGGAGGACGTCGGCGCCGCTGCGGGCGTTTCCGTTTACGACCTCACCATGCATCTGGGCGCCCTGCTGCCGCGCCGCGTGCTCTGACGAGCTTCGCCCGGTCGCCGGCGCGCGCCGCCCGGCAGCTCAGTCGCCGCCGGAGTGCGAGCTTCCGGGCCGAACCCCGGCAAGCGGCGCGGCGACCGGCGCCGCGCCGGGTGCGCGCCGCAGCCTGTGAACCAGGCCGTCAAGGAGCGAGTAGACCACGGGCACGGCCACCAGCGTCAGCAGAGACGACGTGATCAGGCCGCCGATGACCGCCCGGGCCATGGGCGCGCGGATTTCCGCCCCCGCGCCGAGCTCGAACGCAAGCGGCAGCATGCCGAAGATCATCGCCAGGGTGGTCATCACGATCGGGCGCAGTCGCACGCCGCCGGCCTTCGCCAGCGCCCGGTCGCGCTCCATGCCCGCGCGCCGCAGCCGGTTGGTGTAATCGATGAGCAGGATGGCGTTCTTGGTCACCAGCCCCATGAGCAGGATCAGGCCGATCATCGACATCATGTTCAGCGTGTCGCCCGTGAGCCACAGCATGCCCGCCACCCCGATGAGCGAGAAGGGGAGCGAGAGCATGATGGCGAGCGGCTGGGTGAAGCTGCCGAACTGGGATGCCAGGATCAGGTAGACGAAGATGACGGCGAGCGCGAGCGCGTCGTACATGTAGCCGAACGACTCGCGCATCTCCTCGGCCTCGCCCGTGTAGACGATCTCGAAACCGGCCGGCAGGTCGATGCGCGCGCACATGCTCCGGATGTCGCGCATCACGTCGCCCGTGGGCCGCCCCGACGTGTTGGCGCTCACCCGCACCTCGCGGATCAGGTCGCGGCGCCGGATCTGGGAGGCGCTGCCGCCCCTTTCGAACCGGGCCACCTGCCCCAGGGGGATCAGCAGGTCGCGGCCGGAGGCGTCCTTGCGCGAGCTGGCGACGTCGACATCGTTGAGCATCTCGAGCGAACGCCTCTGCTCCAGCCCGAGGCGCACGCGCACGTCGTAGGCGTCGCCGTCCTCGTCCTCGTACTGGGTGGCCACCTCGCCGTTGAGCAGGGCTCGGAGCGCGAGGGCGATGGCGTCCAGGTTCAGGCCGAGGTCGGAGGCCAGCCGGCGGTCCACATGCACCTTGACCTCGGGCTTGTCGCGGTCGACGCTGCGGTCGACATCGACGGCTCCCGGCACCGCGCGCACCGCCTCGCTCACCTCGCGGGATATCCGGTCGAGCAGCGCCAGATCGGGGCCGCGCACGCTGATCTGGATGGGCTTGGCATCCCCCATCTCGGCGACGTCCTCGACGCTCGTGATCGCCCGGCCGTAGCCGGCCAGCTGCGCGCGCACCCGATCGCGCAGCACGTCGTACGATTCGCTGCGCTCCGACTTGGGCTCGAGGCGCACGTAGACCACGCCCTCGTTGACCGCGTTGGAGACGCCGGCACCGATCGTGGCGTAGGTGTAGGCCACCCCCGGCTGCGCCCGCACCAGGCGCACGATCTCGCGCGCCACGTCCTCGGTCTCCTCCAGGCTCGAGGCGGCTGCGGACTTGAAACTCACCTGGAATTCCCCGCGATCGTAATCGGGGATGAACGCGGTTCCCAGACGCGCAAAGAGCGCCAGGCTGCCGCCGAAAAGCAGCAGGGCCCCGGCCAGCACGGCGAAGCGATGGCGCAGCGAAAGCGTGATGGCCTTCTCGTATATCCCGTAGAGCGCCTCGAAGCGCCGGTCGAAGCCCTCCAGCACGCGCGCCAGGCCGCGCCGGCGCGCGCCCGCCGCCACCGCCGGGTCGTACCAGCGCGACGAAAGCATGGGGTCCATGGTGAAGGACACGAAGAGCGAAACCAGCACGGCGAACGCCACCGTGATGCCGAATTCGTAAAAGAAGCGGCCGACGATGCCGCGCATGAAGGCCACGGGCACGAACACGGCGATGATGGAAAAGGTGGTGGCGGTCACCGCCAGGCCGATCTCCGAAGTGCCGACGCCGGCGGCCTCGTAGTGCCCCAGGCCGCGCTGCATGTGGCGCACGATGTTTTCGCGCACGACGATGGCGTCGTCGATCAGCAGGCCGACGGCCAGCGACAGCCCCATGAGCGTCAGGATGTTCAGGGTGAAGCCCAGGATCTTCATGATCAGGAAGGCGGAGATGATCGATATCGGCAGGGTCAGGCCCGTAATCACGGTGCTGCGCCAGCTGTTGAGGAAGACGAACACCACCAGGACCGTGAAGATCGCACCCAGGATCAGCGTGGTGCGCACGTCTTCGACGGCGTCGTGGATGAAGGTCGACAGATCCTTCACCACCGCCAGTCGCGCCCGCCCCTGGAGCTCCTCGTTCAGGCGCGGGATCGCCGCCTTCACCCGGTCCGCCACGTCGACCGTGTTGCCGCCCGACTGCTTGCGGATCTCGATCGCCAGCGCGCGCGCGCCGTCGATGAGCGCCAGGGTGCGCTGTTCCTCGTAGCCGTCGACCACGGCCGCCAGTTCGCGCAGGTAGATGGGAAGCCCGCGCACGCTCTTGACGATGATGTCCTCGAACTGGTCGGCGCGCGGCAGCTTGCCCTCGACGCGCACCAGCTCCTCGACCGGGCCGTGGACGATCTTGCCCGCAGGCACGTCGAGGTTCTCGCGGCGCAGGGCCGCGACCACATCGGCCACCGTCAGCCCGTAACGCTTGAGCCGCTCCAGATCGAGCAGCACCTGGATCTCGCGGCGCTGCCCGCCCACGATCGTGAGGGAACCGACCCCTTCGATGTTCTCGAGCCTTTTCTTGATGTATTTCTCCGTCAGGCTGGTGAGCTCCTTGGGGGAGAGCCGGTCCGACGTCACCGACAGCGACAGGATCGGCAGGTCGGCGGGATCCATGCGCTGGATCACGGGCTCTTCCACACCCGTGGGGAAGTCCCGGCGCAGCGCCGCCACCTTGCTGCGCACGTCCTGGGCGGCGGTGTCGATGTCGGTTTCCAGCACGAACTCGATCACGATGGTGGAAACGCCCTCGGTCGTCGTCGAGCTGATGTGGCGCACACCCTGAATGGGGTTGACCGCCTCCTCGATGCGGCGCGTGACCTCGGTTTCCACCGTTTCCGGCGCGACGCCGGGGTAGACGGTCACCACGCTGACCACGGGAATGTCGACGTTGGGGAACAGGTCCGTGCTGAGCTCCTTGTACGACCAGGCTCCCAGGACCACCAGCGCCGCCATCATCATGGTGGCGAAGACCGGCTGTTTGATCGACAGATCGGAAAGCAGCATGGCTCAACGTACCTCGGAGTTGCCCGTCATGACGCGCACCTGGGTCCCGTCCTTCAAGGCAGGCCCCACCTGAACGATCACCGGCTCGCCCTCCCTGAGGCCGGCGCGCACCCAGAGGAGATCCTTGCGGCTGCCGGCCAGCTGCACCGGCCGGTAGCGCGCCCGTCCCTCCTCGACCACGAAGACCCCGCCTTCGGTTCCGCCTTCCTCTTCGCTGATGAACGCCGAGCGCGGAATCACCAGGGCGCGCGCTTCGCGGCGCACCTGGATTTCGCCGCGCGCGAACATGCCGCTGCGCAGCTCCTCGCCGGGATTGGCGATCCGGATGATCACCTTCACCGCCCGGTTGTCCGTCTCGACCATCGGGCTGACGGCGGCGACCCTGCCGGTGAAGAGCCGGTCGCCCCAGGTGGGGGTGGAAAAAGCGGCCACCTGTCCCGTCCGCAGCTCGGCCAGCTGGTGCGAGGGGACGCGGCACTCCAGTTCCAGCCGGGTGTTGTCGACCAGCGTGCACACCGGGGATCCCGGGGACAGCAGCGTTCCCGGATCGGAGAACTTCTCCTGCACGCGCCCGGCCGCGGGGGCCGTGATGCGGCAGTCGCGCAGGCTCTTTTCGGCGATCGCCAGCGCCGCCCGCGCCTGGCCGCATTGCGCCTCGGCCAGGCGATACTGGGTCTCGGCATCGCGCACGGCGGTGACGGCCGCCTGATGGTCGCGCTCGGTGATGCCCCCGCTGCGCAGCAGGTTGTCGGCGCGCTCCTTTTCGCGGCGCGCGTGATCGAGCAGGACGCGGGCCCGCTCCAGGCCGGCTTCGGCCACTTCCAGGGCCGCCCTGGCCTGGTTGCAGGCCAGCTCGTAGTTGGCGGCATCGATTTCGGCCAGCACCTGGCCTTTCCGGACGGCGCTCCCTTCTTCGAAAAAGACCGCCGCCAGCCTGCCGCCCACCTCGGTCCTGACCTGAACGATCGACTGGGAACGCAGGCTCCCGGAAATCGGGATGGTGACCGCCCATTCGCGGGCGGCCACGGAAAGCACGGGCACGGCGAGCGCCGGCTCGGCCGCGGGCGTGCGCTCGGCCGCCGCGGGCTTCCCGCCCACACCGCAGGCCGCCGCCCACGGCAGGGCGGCGAGCCACAGGGCGAGGCAAGCACGGTGCAGGGTATGCGTTCGCTTCACGGAATCGTCTCCTCGTCGAGGATCGCGCTGCCGGCGGCCAGTCGCAGGCGCGCCTTGGCGATCTCGTACTGGTAGGTTGCGTTCATCTGGGCGTTGCGCGCGGCGGTCAGCGCCGCCTGCGAGTCGATGACGTCGAGCGTGGTCGCGGCGCCGTAGCGGTAGTTGTCCTGCATCATGGCGAGCACGCGCTCCGCCTGGCTCACGTTGAGGCGCGCGGCCGCGATCGCCTGCGCCGACGACTGCAGCAGGTCGTAGGCTTCCTTGATCTCGAGGCGCACGGCGTTCTCCAGCTGCGCCAGGGCCTGCTCGGCGGCGCGCACGCGCGCCGCCGCCTGCGCCGTCAGGCCCGCCTTGCGCCCGCTGTCGTAGAACGCCAGCCGGAAGTTGACCGTGAGATTCCAGCGGGAAAAGTTGTAGTCGAACTGGTGGCGCGGGTCGCGCGTGGAAAACCCGAATCGCCCGCCCAGGTCGAGCGTCGGCTTGTTCTCCGCCCGGGCGAGGGCGAGCATGATCCTGGCCTCGTCCAGCTGCCGGCGCGCCACCAGCACCTCGGGCCGGACCTCCAGGGCGTGCGCCTGCAGCTCCGCCGGCGACGCCGCCGCCCACGGCCGCTGTTCCAGCTTTCCCTCGATGCCCAGCGGCAGGTCGACATCGACCATGATCAGGCTGTTGAGCGCCGCGCGCGCCAGGCGCACCCGGTTTTCCGCGCGGATGCGCTCCGGTTCCAGGTTGGCGAGGTTGACCTCGGAGCGCAGCACGTCGATCTCCGTGGCCACGCCCTGGGCGAAGCGCGCGCGTGCCATTTCGAGGTGCCGGCGGCGCTGCGCGACGCTCTCGCGCACCAGCGCCAGATCCTCTTCGGCCAGCAGGACGTCGTGGAACGCCTGGAATACGCGAAAGGCGACGCGGCGGCGCACCGCCTCGAGGTTGGCCTCCTTTTCGCGCACGCCCTCGCGCGCCAGGCGCAGGGCGTTGCCCACCTTGCCCGCGGTATAGAGCGGCTGGCGCAGATCGAGCGCCAGGTCGAAGAGGTTGGAAGAGCGGATCTGCAGGGCGTTGCGGAACTCGGCCGGGACCTTGTCGAAGCTGGGGCTGTTGAGGAAGCTCGGGTCGCGCCAGCGCAGGCCGATCCCTTCCAGGCTCAGCTGCGGCAGCGCGCCGGCCCGGACCTCGGTGATCCTGCCCCGGATTTCGTCCACCTGGGCCTGGGCCGCCAGGACCTCGGGGTTGCGCTCGAGCGCCAGGCGCACGGCCTCGGCCAGGGTGAGCGGCTCCCCCGCCGACTGGGAATGACCGGCGGCGCACACCGCCAGGACGGCCGCGCCGCACACGGCGATACGCAAAGGCACCGACATCGTAGAAACTCCCTTCTCCCTACCGATCGGTAGGGATCACCCTTCCAAGCAGCCGTCCAGGAGCACGCCCACCAGGGCGGCGGCGTTCCGGCGCGTCAGGACGGCCCGGCCGGTATGGAAGTGCTCCAGGATCGTAAAGAACTCCACGCCCATGACGATCGCGGCCAGCCGGTGCGGATCGCCGCGCAGCCGGCCGCCGCCCTCGCGGAGCATGCGCGCGACGATGGCGCGCTGCTCTTCGAATTCGCGCAGGTAATCGAACTCGGGCAGCCTCTGTTCGGGCACCAGGATCATGCGCAGCAGGAATTCCACGCGCGCGCGCTCCTCGCGGGCGGCCCGGAAGCAGTCGGCGAGCATGCGCGTCAGCTGCGCGCGCAGGCCGCCGCGCGCCTTCGAGGCGCGCAGCAGGATCCTGCGGTAGTAGGCGAAACTGTCGATCATCAGTTCCTGGTACAGGTGCTGCTTGTCGCGAAAGTAGTAGTACAGCACCGGCTTGCTGATGCCGGCGGCTTCGCAGACGGCGCGCGTCGAGGTGCCCGCATACCCCCGGGCGGCGAACAGCTCCATGGCGGCCTTGAGGATTTTTTCGCGCATACCGGGCACCGCGTCCTCGGGAACGGGGAAATATACCGATCGGTATAGACGCCGTCAAGGGCGGGAACGCAGGTTGCGGCGCGTGCGGACGCCGGGCGCCGTCACGGCTTGCCCGCGGGGGAGCGCTCCACCAGGATGCGGCCCGTGAGGATGTAGTCGAGCGCGCGGCGCAGTTCCGCCTCGTCGTCGGCGGCGAGCACGAGCGCCCCGGCGTCCCTGACCGCCTGGAAGACCTCGGCCTCGACGTCGAAGGCGACGAAATAGACGGCGGCGCGCTCCTCTTCGGGCAGCTCGCCGATCACGCGCGTGACGTCGCCGGGGGTGAAGCCGCGGTTGTTCTCGCCGTCGCTCACGACCAGGATGTGGCGCCGCGCCATGCCGCTCGCGTCGAGATCCTGCTTGGCCAGGATCATGGCGTCGCCGATCGGCGTGCTGCCGTCGGCCTTCAGGCCAGCCAGGGCCTTGACCGCGGCCGCGGCGTCGGGCGGGCCCAGTTCCACCACGCGCCGGCACGAAGGCCGGCCCGCCCGGCCGCTGAATTCGTAAACTCCCACCAGGACCGGCTGTTCCGGGTGCCGGCGCGCGAAATCGCCGAAGCGTTCCACGATATGGAGCGCCGCCGCGCGCGCGATCTCGATCTTGGGTTTCAGGCCGCCCCCGGCCGCGCGCACGCGATCGTCCATGCTGCCCGAGGTGTCGAACAGGACGGCCGCAGCCACCCCGGGCCGGCGCGCGCCCGCCGGCGCCGGGCGCAGCCGCTCGCGGATGGCATCGAGCTCGCCCCCGCGGTTCCACTGCGGCCGCCGCGCCGGGCTCTCGCATGCCGCCGAGGCCGCCAGCCACACCAGGGCCGGCGAGAGCAGCCAGAGGCGCACCTTCATTTGACCGGCCCCTGCTCCGGCGGATAGACGCTGATCTCGACCCGGCGGTTGAGCGCGTGGTTGAGCGGGTCGTTCTGATCCGCCGGCACGTCCCAGCCCTTGCCCTCGATGATGAACTTGTTCGGATCGAACTTGAACTTATCGATGAGCGCGCGCTTGATGGCCTCGGCGCGCGCCAGGCTCAGCTCGCGCACCGCCTGCACGGGCACCCGCCCCTTCATGCTCGAGTCCGTATGCCCTTCGATCAGGATCACGGCGCGCGCGAACTGCCCCGACAGCCGGGCCACCTGCTCGAGCGTGGCGTGGACGTTGGGGTCGTACAGCTTGCCCGGGATGGGATTGCCGAATTCGTCCTTGGCGCTTTCGTAGGGATTGGCCGAATTGGGATAGAAATTGATGCGGATCGTCTGCGTCAGGATCGGGGCTTCGGCCGGGATCTTGCGGAAGCTGGCGGGCGTGAAGGTGGCCACGCTCTCGTCCTTCTGGTGCGCGAAGCCGCCCTTTTTCTGGAGCTTCTGCAGGAAGGAAAAGTCCATCACCTGGTCGAAGGGCACGGGCGCCGAGATGCGCCCCAGCTCGCGGTAGACGTAGCTGGCGTTGTTCCAGGTGCGCTCGAAGTTCGTCGGATTGGAGGAGTTCAGGAAGAACTGCACGTTCTCGGCGAAATTGGTGGGGTGGGCGTCGTTGCGCATGGCCATGATCTCTTCGGGCTTCATGGCGAAGGCTTCGGCCATCCAGCGGGCCGCTTCCTCGGGCTTCTCCTTGATGAAGTCCATGCCCTCGAAGATGCCGGCCATCAGGCCCTCGACGATCTCGGGATGGTCGCGCGCGAAGTCGGCGCGCAGCGCGTAGACGTCGGCGATGAGCTTGTTGGCGTCCGCGGTGCTCGACAGGATGCGCGTGCCCGCGACGCGTTCCGGGATGTTGTAGATGTCGGGCGCCCAGGAGACGCAGGCGTCGACGCGCCGATCGGCGACGAAGGCGGCCGCGGCCTCGAAGGCGGTCGCCGTGTAGCGCACGTTCAGGTCGGCGGGCCGCAGGCCGGCCGAAAGGAGCAGCGAGGTCAGGTAGTACTCGCTCGGCGAGTTCTGGGCCAGGGCGGCGGTCTTGCCGCGCAGATCGGCGACCGACTTGATGGCGCTGCGCACGACGATGCCGTCGCCGCCGTTGGACCAGTCGATCTGCTGCACGATGCGCGGCGCGGTGCGCGAATCCTTGATGAGCTCCGGCGCCATGAGCACCATCATGTCGACGGTGCCCCACAGGGTGTGCACCTCGCCGGCGGCGAAGGCGTCGCGCGCCGCCACCGGGTCGTCCATGAGCTTCATTTCGACGCGGAAGCCGTACTTTTTGGCGAAGACGCTTTCGGCGTTGGGCTTGGTGCCGCGGTTGGCGGCGATCACCGGCAGCCAGCCCGCCCACACGTTGTAGCTGAAGCGCACGATCTTCTGCTTGTCGTCCCACTGGTAGGCGCTGACCCCCTTGACCGCGGGCAGGCGCTCGCCGGGCACGTACTTGTATTCCTTGACGGTGGTGACGCCGCTCGTGTCGGGCGCCTCCGTTTCGGGGAGCATGGCGGCGCCGCCGGGAGCGGGTCGCCCGCCGCCCCGCTGGCGCACGACCAGCCAGGCGCCCAGACCGATCAGCCCGGCGATCAGCAGCACCGACAGAACCTTGCCCAGAGGCGTCAAGCGCGATCCTTCATCTGCCATGGCCGTACCTCCGACTGTAAAGCTGCGCCGGCGCTAGCCGGCCTGTTTTTCCGCGCTCTGCGCGGGTCCGATTTCCTTGGCGGCGGGGGCGGCTTCCGGTGCAGGCGCAGCCTGGATGCCCTGGCTCGCCAAGAACTCCGCGAGCGCCGCCTGCTCGAGCGCCTTGCGCTCGGCCTCTTTCTCCTGGACCTTCTCCAGATCCACCAGGTCGCGCGCCACGCGCGCCTTGCCCGCCGAGACCTCGTAGCGCTTCGCCAGGATCTCCTCGACGGTCTTCATCGTGTCGCCGAGGTCGCCGATGCGAAAGGCGGCATTGCCCAGGGCGGCCGCGGCTTCCGCCTCCGCCTCCTTGATCTTGACCTGGGAGAGCTGTTTCTCCAGGCGGCGGATCTTGTCCTCGAACTCCTTTTGCGCGACCCGCGCCTGCCGCAGGTTGCCCTGGTAGGCTTCCTCGGTTTCCGCCAGCTCCTGGGTGTCGGTGGTCAGGTCGGCCTTGAGTTCCTGGAGTTCGCGCGCCAGGCTGCCGGCCAGTTCCAGGTTACCCGCTTGGTGGTTCGCGAGAATCCTGCGCTCCAGCTCCTGGGCGCGCTGGCTCTTCGATCGGATCTGGCTCTTGAGGCGCTCGGCGACGCCCGCCATGCGGGCGAGCGCCAGGTTGTACTGGGTCATCTTTTCGCGGAACTCTTCCCGGGCGGCTTCCATCAGGGCTTCCGGATTGCGCTCCTCCAGGCCCCTGATGAAGATGCCGAGGAAGCCGCGAAACAGTCTGCCGATTCGTGCGAATATCGCCATCTGGCCCCCCTCGAGGTTCGGAGACGTTCCGTAACCGCGGGACGCTGATTGTCTGTACCGTGCGTCCCGGGCAAAAATTCGATAAATTATAGCCCAAAAAGAGGCCGGCCGCGCCGCTTCATTCCTCGCCGCCGTCGACGGTGACCACCCGCTCCGAGATCAGGTAGCCCACTCCGGCGGCGAGTTCCTTCTCGTAGTGCCGCTTCTGCCGCAGCCACTCCGACCAGCGCGCCTTCTCCGCGGTCACCTGCTCCGCCAGGCGCGCGCGCTGCGCTTCCAGATCCCGGATGCGCTCGTCGAGCTCGGCAAGGCGGCGCTCGGCGGCCTGCCAGCGCCGGTGCGCGCTTTCGCCGGCCGAGCGCTCGAACTCGTCGAGCGCGCGGTCGCGGGCCACGGCGTCGCGCACCACGTCGCGCGCATCGGCACCGTCGGCGCGCATGCGCTCGAGCAGTTTCTCCCGGAGCGCGCCTCTGTCCAGGCCGCGCAGCTCCTCGCTCTCGGCCAGGCGCGCCAGGCGCAGCGCCGTCCAGCCGTGGGCGGGCGGCGCGACGCCCGCGCTTTCGAACACCCTGTCGAGAGGCGCGGCCGGGTCCGCGGGGGAATCGGCCAGCGCGCGGATCTCCCCGGATCGTATCTCCGCCATGAGCTCGGCCAGGGTGACCGCGCGCGTCTCGATCCTGGCGGGCGCCCCGCCCGGCCGGGCCGGCGCCAGTTCCACGATGCCCAGGCGGTCGCCCAGGTCGCGCAGCTTGTTCCAGATGTCCATGTTCAGACGAACCTGCGCAGCTGCTCGATGCGCGCTTCGACTTCCTCCGGGGCGAGGGAGCGGAAGCGCTCGGGCAGGAAGCGCGCGTCGGTGCATTCCTTCACGGCAACGAGATCCATGTATTCCAGCTTGCGCGTGTGCGCATTCGGGCGCACCTCGTGCAGCAGTTCGGCCAGGATTTCCTTCAGCGGCCGCTTCGGTTCGCCCGAGAGCTCGTAGACGCGCAGCGCGCGCACCAGAACGCCCTCGATTTCGTGGCCGCCCAGCCTCAGTTCCCCGCCCAGCTCCGGCAGGTCCGCCTCGCGCAGCGGGAACTTGAGCTTGCGCGCCACCGCGATCAGCAGCGCCCGCATCTCCTCGGGACTTTCCGGGGGAAAGAGCGGGATGTGCACGTCGAGCCTCCCCTGGCGCTTGAGATCGACCTCGAGCAGGTCGGGGCGCGAAGTGGCGAAGACCCAGATGATGCGCCCGCGGTTGCGGGTGTCGGACATCTCCTTGGCCAGCATGGCGTAGACCCGGCCCGACAGCCCCGCGTCGGAATCCTCGCTTCCGCGCCGGCCCGCGGCCTGGTCGGCCTCGTCGACGAAGACCACCACCTGCCCGAGCGCCCGCAGCACCGAAAAGATCTTCTCCAGGTTGGATTCGGTCGCGCCCACCCAGCGGTCGCGGAAGTTCTTGAAGACGACGCACGGGATGCCCAGCTCGCCCGCCCAGCACTGGACCAGGAAGGTCTTGCCGGTGCCGATGCGGCCGCACAGCAGGTACCCCATGGGCAGGGCATGCGTGAGGTTGCGCTCGAGCAGCCGGGCATCCTCGCGCAGCCAGGACTTGACGGCGTCCAACCCGGCGACGTCGTCGAGCGTGAAGGGCGACTCGATGAACTCGAGCAGCCCCTGGCATTCGCGCTCGATTCTCTCTTTCTTCATCGCGCTCAGCCAGGAGGCGCTGAGGGTGCGCCGGCTCTTGACCGCGGTGCCCAGCACCGTCCGGGCCCCGACACGGCTGAGGCCCGTCAGCCGCGCTCCCAGGGCCTCGCGCGGCAGCTCGCACAGCGACGGCAGTTCCGGGTAGGTGGTCGCGATCAGGTCTTCCACATACTCCGCCATCTCGCGCTCGTCGGGCAGGGGTATGCGCAGCGTGGCCGCATGGGGGTTGTTCACCACGAGTTCGTTGAGATCGTGCAGGCCCTCGGCGAGCAGCACGGTGACGATGTTGGACTGCAGGATCGCCGGGTCGTTGGCCCATCCCAGCACCTTGACCACGTTGGCGCTGAAGGCGCCCCCGAGCTGGACGGCGTCGCCGCGCGGGACGACGAACTCGGCGAAGTCGATGATGACCGCGATCCGGCGCGCGCCGGCATCCCTCCCCTGCAGCGCCTGCAGATTGAGGGTGCGCAGCAGGTAGCGATCGATGAGCTCCATGGCCACGCCGGGCTCGCGCGTCTGGGCGAGGCCGAGCCCGGCTTCGCCCAGAGCCTGCCGCAGCCACTCGCCCCAGTCTTCGTTGCCGCGCCCGGCGCGGATGCCCCGGCCGCGGTCGTAGTGCAGAACGACATCGTAGGTGGGGAACATCACCTCTTCCAGGAACGACTTGAGCGGCAGCAGGCGCCGCCCGGCGGCGGTTTCCGCAGGCACCAGGTCGAAGATGTTCCCGTGCACCAGGAACTGGGAGACCGAACCCGACTTGAACAGCTCGCGCATCTCCGCGGCCCAGGCAGGCAGAAGCGTGCTCATGGCACCCCCTCGATCATCGCCGTCACGACCCCGTTGCGGGCACCCCGCCGCGCCCTTAACATATCGGCCGAATCCGCTGCTGTCCAGCGCCGATCGCTTTCAGCGCGGCGCGCGATTCGCATAGGGCTTTGCCTTCCACCGTTCCCCCTCACGGATGTAGATTCTCCGGTCGACGGGAACGTCGTCGAAGACCTGCACGGCCCCGCTCGGCCAGCGTACCTCGAGGTGCTCGATTTTCGAAGCCTTCCCCAGGCCGAAGCAAACCGTTGGGGCGTTGGTGGAGCCGAAACCCTCGCTGTCCTGGACCTCGCGCATGAGCGTCATGCCGCCGGCCCTCAGCAGCAGCACCGTGTTGACTGCGTCCCGGTTGCTCCTGACGCCCTCCAGTTCGGCGTGGAGCCAGTGATTGCGCGTCGTCTGCCGGTTGAGGTAGAAGGCGTTGGGCCAGAGATCGCCATGAACGAACCCCCCCTCCTGGGCGTAGATCTCCAGGTCGCCGTCGCCGTCCCAGTCGATGAAAGTGATGCCGTGTCCCTTGCCGATATTGCCCAGCCCGACGGCAAAGGTAAGGTCGGTGAAAGTTCCATCGCCGTTGTTGTGCAGGAAACGATCGGGCTCGAGACGCTCGAGCTTGGGATCGCCGGTGGCGAAGTAGATGTCCAGGTAGCCGTCGTTGTCCAGATCGGCGACGCCCGCGCCCATGGTACCCAGTGGGAAAACCAGGCCCACCTCTTCGCTGACGTCGGTGAAGGTTCCGTTCCCGTTGTTGCGGTATAGGCGGGGGCTGTTGTCCCGGATCGCCTTCTGGAAGTGCGCCGGCGCCAGGCTCCAGTAACTCGAGAGAAACAGCAGGGTATCGGGCCAGGGCGCCAGGCTGGTGCGCAGAATGTCAGGGTAGCCGTCGTTGTTGTAGTCCATGAAAAAGGACGTGTATCCGGTGCTGATATGGTCGGAGCCGTCGACGCCCGCTGCCTTGGCGACCTCGCGGAAGGTGCCGTCCCGGCGGTTGTGATACAGCCGATTGGCGTGCATGTAGCCGCTGACAAAGATGTCCGGCCAGCCGTCGCGATCGTAATCTCCGACCGCGGCGGCGATGGTCTTGATGCCCTTGGCTTCCTGCAGGCCGGCCCTTGCGGTGACGTCGGTGAAGGTCCCATCGCCGTTGTTGCGGTACAGGGTGTTGGTGTCCCCCGATCCCGTGATCCCGTTGCACAGGTAGAGATCGAGACGACCGTCCCGGTCGTAATCCAGCCAGCAGTGAAGGAAGGTGGCACCCGGGTGGCCGACCCCGGCCTTATGGGTCACGTCGGTAAAGGTACCGTTGCCGTTATTGCGGTAGAGCGAATTCGGCGCCGGGCCGTTCCACCCATCGCGACCGATATAGAGGTCGCGCCATCCGTCATTGTCATAGTCTGCGAAGGTGGAGCTGAATCCCGACTGGGCATGGAACAAGCCCGCTGCGCGGGTCGCATCGCTGAACCTGGAACCGTCGTTGCGGAACAGGGTCCCGAAGGTTTCCATGCCCCCGCTGTAGAGGTCGTAGTCGCCGTCACGATCGAAATCGGCCCAGGCACACGGGCCGAGGCCGTTGAGCTTGTCGATCCCGAGCTTCGGTGCGATGTCCTCGAACAGCATGGGCGTTGCGTAACCTTTCATGGGGAGATCCTTGCGGAAGGGAAACTCGCGCACGCGTTTCGCGCGCGGCGTGCCTGCCGCTTCGTAGGCTACGTGCAGCAGCCAGAGGTTGCTCAAGTCGTCCGGGGTGAGCATGGTGCCGCTCTCGAAGATATCGGTCTTGCGCGAGATCGGCCTGGGCATGCTGGTCATCAGCAGGGCGTTCACCCGGTCGCTTCCTTCCAAGGAGGATTCGAGCAGCTCAATCGCCTCGGCATACCGTTTCTGGCGCAGGCGGGCCAGGCCCTTCTGCGCCGTCAGCGTGCGCCTGTAGTCGAGTGGGACGGCCGGCCAGGACAAAATGGCGTCCGTCAGCGATACGGTTTGATCGAAATCGCCCATCTTCAGGGAAAGGGCCACGCGCCAGATCGCGCTCTGCACGGCGATGGCGGAAGAAGGCGCCACCATGTCGAAGATCTTCCCCAGGTGCGCTTCGGCATACCCGAAAATCAACCTTGAACTCATCAGCGGTACGTCGGGTCGGTCGCTGAAATTCACCCTGACCTGCTCGAAGATCAGCCTCCGCACGTATTGAATCCGGACCATGAGGAGATCGGGGTGTTTCTGCAGCAGACGCTCCAGCACCGGTACGGCCTGGCTGGGGGCATACTCCCCTTCGCGCAGCAACTGTTGCATGGCGCGGCCGAGCTCCGCGTAGTCCGCGGCGCAAGGGGCGGCAGGATCGAACAGCGGCATGTCGAGCTCGCCGGAATCCCGCTGCTGGATGACGCGCAGGTAGGCGTCGTTCTCCACTGCGCCGAGCTGGCCGTACGAAGCCTCGATCGCCTTTTGATGAGCGAAGGCCGCGCCGAAGTGCGACATGGCCATTTCGATCTCGAAGGCCAGGCGCCGCATTTTCATTGACGCCGGCTTGGCCGCCAGGGCCTTGTGCAGGATCTCGAGCGCGGCCGTCAGGTCGCTCGTGCTCTTGGGGTTGTAGAGCCTCAGGCGCGCCAGATGGAAAAGAAGCTCGGGATCTTCGGGGCGCATCCGGGCGCAGGCGGCGAACTCAGCCGCGGCGGAGTCCATGAGGTAACTGCGCATCTGCTCGATCCCCTGGCGCAGGTGCCTGCGGAACTCCAGATCCTGCTGGGCCTCGGCGAATTGCCCCGCAAGGTACGAGGCCGGCCTGAGCCAGAACAAGACTCCCAGGAACAACGCAAGCCACGGCAGGGCAAGCCTGCGCGCGTATCCGTCATGGGCGCTCATCGGCGATGATCCTGCCATCATACAATTTCACCAGTCGCCGCCCATCCGGGACCAAGTCGAGGCTGTGGGTGGCCACTACCACGGTCAGTCCTTCGTCCCGGTTCAGCGCGCGCAAGTGCTCCCAGACGATCTTGGCATTGGCCCGATCGAGATTGGCCGTGGGCTCGTCGGCCAGAATCACCTCGGGCCCGTTGACCAGGGCGCGCGCCAGGGCGACCCGCTGCATCTCGCCCCGCGAGAGGGCATCGGGCCGGAGGCGACTGCGGTGCATGAGGTGGAATCTTTCGAGCAAGCCCCGGGCCGCCGTCTCACCGTCCTCACGCTCCGAGAAGAGCAACGGCAGGCGCACGTTATCGAATGCGGAAATATGGCGCACCAGCCTGAAATCCTGGAAGACGAAGCCGATATGCCTGCGCCTCAGTTCCGCCCTGCGCCCGGGCGAGAGGGAAGCGACCTCCTCACCGTTGAAGCGGATGCAGCCGTGCGTAGGCGGATCGAGTGTGCCCAGGAGCGACAGTAGAGTGGATTTCCCGGAGCCCGACTCCCCGGTAACCACCACGAATTCGCCGCGCTCGATGGCAAGGTCGATCTCACGCAGAGCAACGACGGTATCGCCCGGCTGCTGAAATACCTTCCACACTCCGACAGCTTCGATCTGCGGCACTACCGGACACCCCGGATTGAGGTCATGGGGGAAACAGCACAGGATTTCCATGCCGGGTAGGCGCCGGCCAGCAGGCTGAGCACGATCACCAGGGCGGACGCCGCCAGCATGGTGCCCGGGGGCGTCTCGACGGCGGCGCCGGTGGGGACAAACGCGAGCGTGGCGCGCATGAAGGATGCGACGGCGCCGCGCAGCACGAAGGTGAGCAGCGCACCCGCCAAGACACCCGCAACGCTCAACAGAAGCGTTTCACACCAAACCAGCCGGAAGAGCGTGGGAGTCGGGCAGCCGAGCGCGCGCAGGACGCCGAGCTCGGGTACGCGTTCGTAGGCCGTGATCAGCGAAACATTGAACACTCCCAGCAGAGCGATGAAAAGGCAGAGCGAGCCGAAAGCCATGAGGAGCATGCGGACGCCGTTCAGAATTCCCAGGATCGTACCCTGCACCTGCGACATACGCACCACCTGAACGGTGGGCAGCTCGTAGACGCGCTCGATGAAATCCGCCGCCCGGCTGATGTCGTTGAGGCGCACGCCAACCCCGGTCAGTAGCCCGCGCCGGTCGAAGTATTCCTGGCAGATCTGCAGGGGAAGGAAGACGGTGCCATCGTCCTGGGTGCCCATCTTGTCGAGGATGCCGCGCACCACCACGCTGCGTCCCCGCACCTCGATGCGATCCCCCACGTTAAGGCGCCGGTATTCGGCCACATTGAATCCGAGGATTGCTTCATCCGCCAGCGGGTCACTGAACCAGCCGCCCCTCTGGAAGGCCACGTCGGGCTTGAGGCGCAGGAAGTTCTCGTCGATGCCCACGAACAACTGGTGCGATCCTGTGCGGGGATCCGCCAGCGTTTGCATCAAAAATCTCGTGGTTTCCGAAACCTCCGGATCGTGCGCGACCCGCTGGTAAATCTCCTCCTGGATGTACATCGGGATCGAACCGCCCCGCAATATGAGCGTCGCCGCCTCATGGGGACACCCCTTGCCGGTTATCAGGACCTGATAGCCCATGGCGGCGATGTCGCGCTGCAACGCGCGCTCGTACCCGCTCTGGAATCCCAGGGTGCCGACCAGCAGCGCCGTGGCCAGGCCTATGCCGGAGACGGTGAGGACGGAGCGGACCTTGTGGAACATGACGCCCCCGCAGGCCCATGCAACGGCGATCTTGAACTTGCGCAACCGGCGGCTCATCGGATGACCAATCCCGACGCGTTCAGGCGGAGGTCCGGCCCCCTCCCGGCAAATCGCCCCGAAACCACCACCTGCTTCCCTGCAATGCCTGGTGTGACCGTGAACCCTGCGGCGGGTTTGAGATCCACCAGGAGTTCCCAGGACGTACCCGCAGCGGCGTCTTCGAGAACGAACCAGCAGCCCGCCGTGCGGCACACCTCGCGGACGCGGCCGGACACCACTGCAGCACTCCCCGGCTCGGGAACGGCGCGGCCGAGACATTCAGCGAGGGGAACGGCCGAGGAAACCTCGACGGGCTCACCCAGTCTCGTTTCGCCTCCGCGGCCGCAGGCGGCGAAAAGCGCCACCGCCAGCACCGACAGTACCCCTACCCGAGTGCGGCCGCCGCACGCGGCAAGGTCGGGCGCCGGCTGCCGTGCCCAGCAACAGCTACCCGGCGCGCATCGCGCGGGCACGGTGGTATTCCGGGAAAGGTTCCGCATTGCACAATGTCAGCAATCTCGGCGACGCCGCGCTACCCGCTCACTGCTTTTCGCTTCCGCCCAGGCGCACGGTCAGGGGCGGCGGCTCGGAGAGCAGGTCCTCCACGGCGCCGTAAATCCGTTGCTGCTCGCGCACCCATTGCGTGGTGCCGCCCAGGGTCTCGGCAATCTGGTCGATGCGCCTCGAGACGACTTCGGGGTCCGTGGCCAGGACCGCCTGCTCGCGGATCAGCTCGATCTGCTCCCGGATGCGGGCAAGCTCGGCATCCAGAAAGGCGAGCTTTTCGCGCGCTTCGCGCCTCTTTTCCATCCTTTGCTGCAGGATCTCGATCTGCCCGCTCAGGCTCTTGCGCAATTCTTCGCCGATCTCCGCGCTCTGCAACTGCTCTTCGAGCAGGCGGATCCGCTCCGGCAGCCGCTCGCCGGGGTCGTCGGCCGCAGATTCCCGGATCATGCGCGCGATCGCCTGGCGGGTCAGCAGCAGCCGCAGGTAGATCCACAGCAGGCGCCCCAGGCCCTCGCCCTGCTCCTGCAACCCGGAGCCCGCGGCGCCGCTGTGCGACTGGAGCTCCAGGATGGAGCGGCAGCGCACCTCGAGCGCCCGGTAGCTCTGCTGGCCGTCGATGTCGAGCCGGCGCACCAGGTCGTCGACCTTCGCCTGCCACGCGCCCCGGGCCCGCTGTTCCTCGAGTGCCTGCACCAGGCGCCGGAAGCGCCCATTGCCGGCCAGAATCCCCAGGTAGGCCAGCTCGAGGCCGAGCCCCATCACCCAGAATCCGGGATTGAGGAGCCCCAGCATGGCGAAAACGCCCACCCCGATCCAGTTCGGAGGCACGAACATCCCCATCGGGCGTGCGTTGAACGCGTGCCGCAGATAGTCGCGCAACGTGGGCTTCATGGCCGATCCTGGGGCGCGCCCGGCGCCGACCGCGCTCCCGCCGCCGGCACGCCGGAAACCCTGAGAAAGGCCTCCGTGACGACGCGAACCGCCTCTTTGAACTCCGGGCGTTCCTGAGCCTCGAGCGGCGGCACACCCAGAGTGGGCGGGATCGCTTCGCGGATATCGTATGCGATCTGGCCCGGCGCGGCAGTAAAAATCCACACGCGCTCGCCCAGATAAACGGCTTCGGTCACGCTGTGGGTGACGCAGAAGATCGTGCAGCGCGTGCGGTCCCACAGTTCGACGAGCAGCTCCTGCATCTCCAGGCGGGTGGGCTCGTCCAGCGCGGAGAAGGGCTCGTCCATGAGCAGGATGCTCGGCTCGACGGCCAGCGAGCGCGCGATGGCGACCCGTTGCTGCTGCCCGCCCGAAAGCTGGTGCGGGTACTTCATGGCGTGCTCGGCCAGGCCCACCTCCTCGATCAGCCGATCCGCTCTCTCGTGGAGTGCGCGGCCCTCCAGTCCCATCTCCCTGGCGTTGAGGCGCAGGCCGAAGAGCACGTTCTCCCGGACCGTGAGGTGCGGGAAGGAGCTGTATTGCTGGAATATCATGCCGCGGTCCCGGCCCGGCCCCCGGACCCGCTCGCCGCGCACCAGCACTTCCCCTTCGGTCGGGATCGCAAACCCGGAGATCAGGTTCAGGAGCGTGCTCTTGCCGCACCCCGAGGGGCCGATGATGGTGATGAACTCCCCGCGCTCCGGAACGTCGGGCACCGCGAAGGAGACTTTGTGCAGCGCGGTGAACGAGCCGAAGCGCACGGTCGCCCGGCGAAACTCGACGATCGGGGGAACGCCAGCCGGCGCCGCCGAGCTCACCGCGACCTCCTGCGATAGGGGAAGAGCACGTCGCCGAGCTGTTTCCATATGATATCGGCGACCCAGGCGATCAGCGTGATGATGACGATGACCAGGTAGACCCTCCCCGACATGGCGCGCCGCCGGGCTGTGTCGATCAGGTCGCCCAGGCCGCCGGTCTTGACGACGACCTCGGCAAGCACCAGATACGTCCAGCCTATCCCGAAGGCGAGCCGCATCCCGTGCCAGATCTCCGGGAGGGCGACGGGTATGAGCACGCGGCCGATCAGGTGCCGGCGTCTGGCCCCGAGGCAGGAGGCGGTCCGCAGATAGACATCGGGCACGCCGTCGATTGCTTTGACGACCATGGGCACCAGGTAGATCCCGAAGGCCATGGCCAAAAACGCCACCTTCTGGGTTTCGTCCAGGCCGAACCAGGACATCGTCAGAGGCACGAGCGTGGCGATCGGTATATAGCCGCTGGCCGTAACCAGAGGCTGAAAGGCGGAGCGCACCCCGGCGAAGGCCCCCATGAGAATGCCGAGCGGCACCACGAGCGCGAGGGCCAGGAGGAACCCCAGAAGCACGCGCCTCAGGCTGAGCCATGTATGGTCGAACAGACTGCGGTTCTCCTGGTCGCTCGTGGTCACGAGATCCGCCAGGCTGGCGACCACTTCGGCGGGACTCGGCAGAATCGTGGGGCCGATGATCCGTTCCTCGGGTATTCCGCGCGTCGCCATCCACCAGAAAAGGACCAGCACCAGGACGGGGACGAGCCCCAGAATCACCGAGGCCCCGCGCGGCACATTGCCGCGGACGGCGAGCAACCAATCGGGAATCATGGCTGATGACATTAAGCAACGGCTCCGGGCTCTGTCAATGGATTGCTGCGGCGACGAGCCCCGCACGATATACCGCGGGAGCCGCGGTGCCATTCGCGCGCGGGCCGCAGGAGCGGCGAAAAACCGTTGCAAGGGCGGGCGAAACCATCTATCTTTTGGCTTTGATCGCCAGCAAGCTTCCTCAGGCCTGAGCCGGGTCGAGCGCACAGGATACGCAAACACCATAACGAGGAGACAGCCATGCCTGACACGGAGGGCACCAGCGAAACCAGAGATTACTTCCCGGAGGTTCCATCCCGCAGGGAGGCGTTTTTTCTCAAGGGGAGCCATTCCCTCGACTGGGGACTGCAGAACCGCCTCTCCCGCATTTTCCGGCCGGAGTCGGGGC
>Ga0272448_1002951_pt1 | contig 20712 bp, 25 predicted proteins | sample YNPCB0191_FD_202220 | JGI IMG/M metagenome (GOLD analysis project Ga0272448, IMG submission 202220) | Hot spring sediment microbial communities from Yellowstone National Park, WY, United States - YNP-CB-019-1 | ecosystem: Environmental > Aquatic > Thermal springs > Hot (42-90C) > Sediment... | reverse complement strand
ACGAGCAAAGTGCGCGTCAGGGACTTTGCATTATGATGGCAAAAGTCTATTGCTTGATGGATTACCATAGTCTCGTCCAGTGCCGAAGAGTGGTTATCTTTTGAGCGCTGAAGGCGGTACCCATCAAGATCAAATCGGCGAGGTACTTGTGTAGATCAGCCGAGTGCCCTACTGATCAATTCAGCGAGCGCAATGCCAACCACTAAAGACAGAGCAGCTTTCAAATGGCTTAGGCGGCTAAGTTCCTTATGCTGGACATACAGCATTGAAACAAACCAGATCATGCCCAGGATCAGCCCGACACCCTGGATTATATCGATTATTCCGCCGGATGGTTTGCAGCAGAATGCAGCCACAGGTATAAGGGACACTCTGCTCAAACCGCATGCGGCAATATAGTCCCGTAGTCTTACTTTGCTTCGAAACACTTTTGCGAGGAGACATAGTACGATCCCAAGGCTGAGCCAGCCTACTACAGAATCAACGATTATTCGCTGAGCTGATGGAGTGGAGCTACTTGTAAAGCAATCTAATGCACCAAAGGTCCATACTCCATTCCAATATGCAGTAAAGCCTAAGACAGTAAACACGATAGTCGATGCCGCTAGACCGTTACGCCACCCGAGAACTGACAGTGGATTGTAGAGAAGTCGCCATTGCATTAATATCATGCACCACCCGTCGAGCCAATACGAGCGACGACTTGGATTACAAGCAGGATCACATGAACGATGATTGCCAAGCCGGCAAAAATCATAAGTGCCCATCCGATTGATGAAAGACTGTCGACACCGTAACGAGTAAGCAAATACCCGAGTGATCCGACAAATCCACCACCAATGGGCCAAAACAGCAGCGCCCAGAGGAGCAGCTTCGCCTTTGAACTATCATGTAGCTTGCGATATACTAAGATGCCTGTCGGCACTGATATCACCAATAGCACAATTGCGGCAATAGTCAGAGAATTGTCCATCACTCGGTATCTCCCAAACAGTCGACCTGTGATCGTGTTTCCAATCCTTAATATCTATACCGTTTCTTTGCCAATAATCCGAACGACTCCGACCCGCTAAGCTTGATGCGTAGGCATACGGAGTTTTTTGCATAAGGTAGGGCCTCCACGCGCTCCTGGAAAACCAAAAGTGAGCTTACGAAGGTGCGCCGCTAATTTTCCTATGCTTCTTTGCAGACAGCCGATTTCCCCAAAAGGCGCCTGCAGATAGTAATATCAACTCTTTTATCGAATTTAGTATCCAGGCGTAGCATATTACGTCGATACTAGCTAACTCCGTGGGCGGCCAGAGAATCAGCAATAGGGCAACGTGATAAATAATAACAATAAGCACTGCACATATTAGCCATCTGTTTCGCGCAAAGTAGCCAATAAACACGCCGTTTAGTATCATACCAAAGTAATCACGCAACAGACCTTCGATCACCATAATGCCTTTAAACTGATGACCTGATACAATCAATATACTGACGGCCAGCTCAACGAAAGATTTGAAAATAAGAACTAGGATGAGCCCTCCGATAACAGCTCCAACCATACGCCAATGTCTCATATGTACTCCATTTGTCGGGGGAGATTTTTTGTCGAATCTCAATTAAAGTCTTTGCCCGTTACTGAATACTTCGGTATATTCAAAGAAATACCTGCTTGTTTGCCCAAGATTTTCATGTTTCTTGTGCTGGTATTTCGTGATCCAACAGTTTAATTTTGCATAACGTCTCACGGGTCAGACCCTATCTTAGTAAAGTGAAAAACAGGCCCCAGTCCCAATATGTACAGATTTTCGATCAGAGTTGGGAGGGGAAGGCTCTGCCGCCCCCTCAAAAAACATACGTTGTCCGAAAATCTTACCTGAGATAACGGAAATGCGCCTACCAGTACAAACTATGGATGCACCCTTGAAACAACCATTTGCATCATTTGGTCTTGTCTTCGTCTCTTTGAGGGGGCGGTGGAACCTTCCCCTCCCGATTTAACGATCAGTTGTGCTGTTTATCCTCACAGCTTTCTATCAAGTGACCGATATTGCATCGACCAAGTGTGCCATAGTAGCATCAATCACTTAGTCTTCGACGCCAATACGTAAGTCCTGAAAAGACGGCAGAGGATATCATGTACCACCCGTCGAGCCAATACGAGCGATGGCTTGGATCACAAGCAGAATTAAATGAACGATGATTGCCAAGCCGGCAACCAGCCCCGAAGCGCGTCATGGCTCTGTTGCGGCTCTTTCACGGGGTTGCTCTTTCCAAACTATGGTGATAACTACTCATCTTTATCTCTATCAGTGCATCCGTCTTTTATACGCCAATAATATCCGGTCAATACCCCGGTTGTTAGTGCTAACGCCAAGATCCCGTATTCCTGCACTCTCGGCCTTGGAACATGCCAGCCCATACGGAACTCCATTGCTAATCCTGTCACTAAAATTAGAATCCATACCACCAAATTGAACTTAAACCCACCTGTCAATGGCTTGCCGCGGCTTACTATATAGGCTGTAGACCAAGCTATCATGCCGATGAACCACCATATCCTGTAATTATCAGCCGGAAAATGAAATATCCATATAAAAGATAAGGTTAAGGCGCTCAGTACTCCTGCAATCCTGAGCAGTGTGATCCTTTGCAATCCCAATATGCGACTTTGACTCATAGTAACCTTCTTCCTCATACTCAGGAACTCAGAACCATGTGCCTTGGTTTCACAGCCTGAACCAAATGTCTACTCGAGAGGCAGAATTCTCTTGGAATCGCTTGCACACAGCCCTATACTACGCTGACACGCTGCGTCCCATCATGTTGCCCGTGGATATATACTCCTCTGATGGGGAGGTGGAGCGATCTGGTCGGACAAAAAGATCATCCTGCCATCAGATAGAAAAACCACCATTGTACCCCCACAACTGTCTGAGTCTAGTTGTACTAACCAAGAAAATTGAAAACCCTGTGATAAGTCGTCCTTAGAGATGCCGTTTATGAAAACTCGAGATTCTTTAAGTTTATTAAGTAAAGGCTTCTCATCATGGACAATCGCCAAACCTAGTAGTGTGTTCTGTTGATCCCTTGTTAACATGGAGAAGCCAAGAGGACCTTTTTGAAGGCTCTCTACCTGAGCATGTTTGAGAGATCGCATAAAATCTATTATACTTCGGTAGCGAAAGTCATCTATCTGCCGGAAATTAGTAGTTTTGTACCTGCTTAAATCTCGTGGGCACGCTGCTGCATCCCTGTATCGGGCAGACTTTATAGCAGCATCGAGTACAGTTGAAACTTCTTTCCAATCAGCACTCGGCATCGTCTTCCAAAACTTCTCATATCGCTCGGCCGTTCTGTAGTCACGAAGAACGATAATACCACCTGTTGCCAGCAATATTAATGCTGAAGCCACTGCAACCCAACGCGTCCAATGTGGCCTTTTCATTCCTTCTTGATTTGCAGAAGATTCCATGGCACTTGATCTCCTGGAGGGTTTAGATTGTTAGTCCGAATCTCAATTGAAGTCTTTGTCCGTTACAGAATACTTCGGTGTATTCAAAGAAATACCTGCTTGTTTGCTCGGCTTTTCGTTTTTCTAGTCTTGGTGTTTAGTGACTCACCAGTTCAATTCTGCGTAATGTCTTACGGGTTAGATCATATCTTAGTGAAGCGAAGAAACCGTTCTCCATTCCAATAAGTACAAATGTTCGAACAGAACTGGGAGGGGAAGGCTCTGCCGCCCCCTCAAAAAACATACGTTGTCCGAAAATCTTACGTGAGATAACGGAAATGCGCCTACCAGTACAAGCTATGGATGCACCCTTGAAACAACCATTTGCATCATTTGGTCTTGTCTTCGTCTCTTTGAGGGGGCGGTGGAACCTTCCCCTCCCGATTTAACGATCAGTTGTGCTGTTTATCCCCACAGCTTTCTATCAAGTGACCGATACTGCATCGACCACGTGTACCAGGGCAGCATCAATCAATTGCTCATACTAGCCGAGTAGTTTTGCAAGCATGGTCAGAGTTCTAACTCCAAAGCCGGTCGCTCCCTCATCCATGAATTTCTTGTATTCATACGGGCCGTTTCCATGGGTTATGTCGGAAGTTCCGGCTATGTCCATGTGTATCCAAGGGATGCCCTCTGCGAACTCCTGCAGAAAGAGTCCGCCTTGAATGGCCGATGCCGCTCGCCCTCCTGCGTTTGTGAAATCGGCGATGTTGCTCTCCAGCAGATGCATGTAGTCAGCGGGAAGCGGGAGTTCCCAGACTCGCTCACCTGCATTCTCCGCCGCGGAACAGAGATTCTTGATGAACTGGCGGTCATTTCCCATGATCCCACAGTATCCATGTCCGAGCGCCACCACACAGCCCCCGGTGAGAGTAGCTATGTCGACGATGAAGTTGGCTCCTTGTTGTATCGCGTAGGTTATGGCATCGGCCAGTACCACCCGCCCTTCGGCATCAGTGGTGGTTATCTCGGATGTTTTCCCGTTCATAAATCTTATAACATCGCCGGGCTTGTAAGCCGAACCACTTGGCATGTTTTCCGTAGCGGGGATTACGCCGATGACATTGATCGCAGGCTTCAATTCGGCGATCGCCCGCATCGCCTGGATAACCGCTGCTCCGCCCGCCATGTCGAACTTCATGTCCTGCATTGCATCGCTCGGCTTGATCGATATACCGCCGCTGTCGAAGGTGATCCCTTTTCCCAGCAAAGCAAGTGTCGGTTTGTTCTCCGCGTACTTGTATCTCAAAACGATCAATCTAGGGGACTGCACACTTCCCTGCGCTACGCCTAACAATCCGCCCATGTGCAGCTCAGCGATTCGTGACTCGTCCAATGCCTCGAACTCAAGGCCGGTCTCATCCGCCATTTCTTTTGCTTTTGCAGCAAGGTCAATAGGAGTCATCTTGTTTGAAGGCTCATTTCCGAGTGTTCGGGCTTCGTTCGTGGCGCGGCCAAGGATGCGTCCTTCCTGCACTCCGGCTTCGATTGCCGGGATCTTGCTCTCATCGAATTCAACTATCGTGAGGGTGTCGATCTCATTATCGTCTTCGGATTTCTTGTACAGGGATGAACGGTAGAGACCGACCATCGTTCCTTCTACTATGGCTCGAGCGGCCCTCCGCGCATCCAGATTGCCTATACCTGCACCGTGAACGATGGTGGTTATCGTCTTCGCGCCTTTTGCTCTGGCAAATCTGGCTGCTGCGCCTGCTACTTTGCCGACAGTTACCGCGTTGAAATCGGAGCTTTTTCCCAGGCCTACTACAAGAACTCGTTTGGGGGCTATCTTTCCCAAAGTGTGCAGGATTGTGCACTCCATCAGCTTTCCGGTGGTCTCATTCAAGGCTATGGACTCGCTTATCATGCCGTTCAACGCCCGGTCTACCGCTCCGGTGGCACCGCCCGGAAGTGTGACGCCTTCAAAGAGGTTGACGATCAGCACGTCGCATTCAATATCTGTAATCGATCCGTGTACGATTTGAACTTCCATAAATTTCTCCTTCCTTTAGCCATTTGAAAGAAAAAACAGGTCGTGAGAAGCCGCCCACGACCTGCGAAAGAGAGAATGAACAGCTATGGACTCTTTCGCTGTTCGTAATATAAGACAACCGATTGCTTGGAAAAGTTTCATATTAGACTAAGAAAAATTATCAAACAACATCGGCAGTACTGCTGCGGCCGGTTCAAGTATGATTTCATCCACCAAATGACTCAATGCACTCTGTTCGGTATTGACCTCGACAATGAGCGCCTTGTTAAGCATAGCCAATTGTGCGAAGCCGTATCCGCCGCTGACAGCGCCGGAGGTTCCCACTATGAGCAGTAGATCGCAATTATGTACGGCGTCACGTGCGCGTTCCATTGTTTCCTGGCATAAGCATTCTCCAAACCACACGACATTCGGACGGCACGTCGATCCACAGTAGGGGCACTTTGGCAATGAGCCAGGGTTGTTCAGAGCGTCTTGAGCTATCGGATTGGTGAGCTGTATCAGATGTTTGTTTTTCAAGCAAAGCATCTGCATGATATCCCCGTGAATCTTAAGCATCCTCTTGGTGCCCGCACGCTCGTGCAGAGTATCGATGTTCTGGGTTATCAGCATGAATTCGGGAAAATACTCGTCCATTGCAGCGATGGTTTTATGTGCGGCGTTGGGTTGTGCGTTAAATGCGATGTTTTGCAGCCACACATGCCATCGCCATACAGTCAAAGGGTCTCTTGAAAAGGCTTCGGGTGTAACCAGATCCTCGGGTTTGTAGTTTTCCCACAATCCTCCGGAGTCTCTGAATGTCGGAATGCCGCTCTCTGCGCTCACACCGGCACCCGTAAATACACAGACTCTTTTGCATGCAAGCATTCGAGCCTTCAGATCGTTAGAAATCATGGCAAACCTCGCTTACAACAATATAAAGTATTGGATCAGGCTGAATTTGCCGGCATTCGTTCCTTGTCTGCTCTCAGTCGGTGGTAGAACACCGTATAAAGTGCTCCGAGCCCGAACAACTCCGCAGACCATTTAATCAATACGCCGAGAACTGGTATGGACATCAGTAGCCATAGCACCACCAGTCCGACAAGAAGTTCGAGATAAATGGATGTTCCAGTTCTTCGGGCACGATTGAATATCCACCGACCGATAGTAAACGCCGTGAATATCAGACTGAAGAAGATCGATACGGCGTACAATGCCAGCAGGATCAGTGCAAGAGGTATGCCCAATATTGTTATTACAAGAGCGAAAATGGCTATAGGAACCCCTATGAAGATCAGGAAACCGGTGAGCAGACTCCACCACGGCACGGCAAAGAGTCTTTCGGAAACGGATAAAGCCAATCGCGGAGCAATCGCAAGAAGTATGCAGCCGACAATAAACGAGGAGATCAAGCTATATAGCCACAATCCTGCGAGCAATCCGAAATGATGCCTTTTTCGGCCTGTGTGTTTAGTCGGTCTTTCGTAGATAATCTTTCCGAGGATCTTCGCCCCTGGAGAAATCTTTGCCGGAGGCGAATCGGAGTAGATCAAATTACCTCGGATCACAGCCTGAGGACCGATAATGAGTCTCGCTCCATAGGCTTTGAGGTCTCTCCCCACAGTCCCATTAATGGTTGCATTACCCATGCCGATGAGTAAATCACGCCCTACATGCCCATTGACCGTTACCATTGCACCGGCGACAGCCAGGTCTTTTCCAAAGCTGGCGTTATCGTTGATCGCCAACATATTCCCGTACGCCCAGCCATTGTCGGCCACCTTGCTCGATATAGTGATACTGGTTCCCGCGGCTAGAAGGTCGTTCCCAACCGTACCGAAGGAAGTAACTTGTTGGCCGGCAAGCATCGAACTCCCGGTAGTGCTGCCGGTAAAGCTCAATTGACTCCCAGCAGCGAAAAGGTCCCCGTTTACTTTACCTGCAACGCCGACATTCGATCCACCGACCAGAAGGTCATCGTCGATAGTGCTTCCAGCGGGAAGCTCGAAGTTCGTATCGCCTCTGTATTCCGCCGCAACTGCACAGGTGCTGCACAGGAGCAAAATCGTCAACAGTGTCAAGAGGATACGGCAAAATCTGTATTTCATAAAGGATACCCCTCCATTGCCGGACAAAATGACGCCTTAAGAGTTCTTCCCACTTACGAAACACTATCACACGCGAGAAAGGACTATCTCCACGGATCGCTGGCAAATCTCCGCAGCACAAGTTCATCCGTAGTTGCGGGGCCGTCTTGTGTGGCGATGTAATATATGCCATCGGCGACTTCTTCTGCGGTCATCCATTCGTTCGCTTCGGATGCGGATCGCGTACCGAGAAGTCCCTTCGATAAGTCGGTCAGTACGCCGCCCGGAGAAACCATATTCACCTTGATGCCGTATTTCTGACCTTCGACAGCCAACACTTTGCTCAATCCGACGAGTGCGTGTTTTGACGTGCAGTATGCCCCCTGCTCGGGATAACCTCGTCGGCCTGCGAGAGAACCTATATTGATTATCCTGCCGCTTTTCCGATCCATCATGCCGGGCATGACCGCTTTCGAACAGAGAAAAACACCGGTGACATTAGTGTTAAGAATTTGATTCCAAAGATCTAGAGGCGTTTCGATCAATGGTTTCAGGGCCAGGATACCTGCGTTGTTGATAAGTATATCTATCGGTCCCAATTCAGCTTCTGTTGTCGCTACCATCGAGTTGACTTGTTCTTCGTTGGTGATATCGGTTTGGACCGCAATGGCGGTTCCTCCGGATGCGATTATCTCATCTCTCAAATGCTCGATCTCGCTCAATGTCCGAGAGACCAGAGCTAGTTTTGCGCCATCGGCGGCGAAACGGAGTGCCGCAGATTTGCCGATACCGCGACCTGCGCCTGTGATCAGGACGACTTTATCTTGTAGTGTCATTTAGTGTATTACCTCCGGGAAAACAAGAAACAATGCGCTTCTCTTAAATAGTAACATATACGCCTTGTGCAGACAACAAGCCGAATTTTCGCAGTTCAACACGGAACAGATAATTGGTAATGTTTCGCGATTATTGATAATGGAACGAGGCAAAGGAAGACCTTTCCGCTGTGCTCCTAAGTCGCTTTCGCTCAAACAGAGGTGCTCACTTCAAGGTCTCCATTTGCAGAAAATCTCCTATACATATCCGTGAAGTCTTACGATAATTGATGTTGTTATGGGGCGGCCTATGGTAGAATTACTGTGTAAGGAGTTTGGATGACCGCTGAAGCGGAGGAGAACACTATTGGCACCTACCGGCAAAGGGCAGAATCGTGAAATATGGTTGGACGTGGCAAAGGGGCTGGGGATAATCGGCGTCGTGGTCGGCCACACCGATTTGCAGGTAGTGAAATATATCTACTGGTTTCACATGCCTCTTTTCTTCGCGCTCAGCGGATATCTGTTCAAGCCCGTCGAGAATGCTTCCGAAATCGTTTCCTGGATTGCCAAACGAGCCCGCCAGCTCTTGATACCTTATATCTCGTTTGTAGTTCTGCTCTTGATTGCAAGGAGCATCCAGCATCCACCTCGCGATATTCACCGCTTTCTAAGCGATCTTGCAGGTATAGCCGCAGGTGGGCGGTTGATCCCCGGGGAGTACGTCGGGCTGTACGCGCCGATATGGTTCATCACATGCCTTTTCTTCACTCAGACGCTTTTCATGCTGATAACTTTCAGATTCAAATCGAATGCCGCTCGGATGTTTGTCGTGCTCGTAGCATACGTACTGGCTCATATTGAATCAGGATTGATTGCACATCATCGAATCTGGATTCCGTGGAATGCGGATGTGACGCTGATGGCGCTTAGTTACTACGGCTTTGGTTTCTTTGGCAGACCGATTCTGTCAGGGAAATATCGACCCGGCGCAACAGTTATGCTGTCGGCGCTGGCATCGTTGGTTTTTCTGTTCCTCGATCTCAGTGGAAAGCTTGATTATCAGTTAGATTTGAAATACGTAGGGTATCGCCATCTGATCCTCGACCTTGCAATCCCGTTGGCTTGGGTAATCGCTGTGACAATGATAAGCCGATGGGTCTCGCAAACCCCTGTTGCGTCGGGATTGGCGTTTCTTGGCGCGGCCTCTCTGCCGATCATGTACATGCATATGTACGCCAATCAGTTAGTCTCACATTATATTGATTACGGCCCGGCAGTCTTCACGCTTATCGGCCTTGTTGTTCCACTGGGAATCTGGAGCGTGCTGCTCCAAAGATTTTCCATCACACGCCGCTATCTCCTCGGCATAAAGTGAACCTCTTCCCATAGAATTCGTCAATAATTAAAAGGCTTGTAATTTCCCGTAAATGAGGCATGGGTATGCTCAAGTTGATTGTGAACATGCGCTAAGAAAGGATGTGGTTATTTTTCCTGAATTGATGGGTATGTATCATACAAAGCAAGGGCTAATACAGGTACGGCACTGAAAGTAAACGGAATGCTCGTGATGGAGGTGTCAGTATGGCAGCCAGATCATTTTTCGGAGAGTACGGCATTTGTCGGGTGAGAGCGTGGGTTCACATTCGTCAGGTTGTCTTGTCTTCACTTCTGATAATTATCCTCTTCACATTTGGCAAGCTCGCGGGAAGCAGCGCCAACCCCAGAACTCCTATGGTGGTCACATCTGTCACCGTAACCAGCGGAAATAATCTATGGAATATCGCCAGTGAATACGGCGATCCGAACCAGTATATACTCAAGCGCATAGCTCTCATTGCCAGACTCAATGGTTTGAACAGGAATACTGTGCTCCATGCAGGACAAGTGCTTATTGTGCCCCTGCGTGGCGACGAAAAGGCGTTAACCGGAGGGAAATATGCCGAGAGAGAAGCTTCAAACTAAGTCGATCCAGATATTGACGGCAGTGGTCAGCGCAAAGTCGGGGATTTCAGGGATTGGCGTGGTTGCTCCCACGGTTTCTTCGGATAGAATCCGCAGTATCCACGAGCAGGATTCCGGCAGTAGCGATTACCTGCATTTCAAAGCCGTACTCCGTGCACTTCAACTCGGAAAGATATTGAACTCCAGGAACATATCTGTTTTGTGTCCCGACGAGAAAACAGTCCGGGTGGTGAACAGAGAAGAACCGTTGGAGTTGGGAAGTCCGCTTGTCCCTCTTTACATAAAGATCCGCGCCTTAATATACACTTATGGTACAGCCGAAGTCCTTGCAGTTCCCAAGTCCAGAATCGGACCTGCAAGGCGGCTGGCGGTCTCTGCGATGCGCGATGCCATGAATAAGATAGAAGAGAGTGAATTGGGTTCGGAAATCGTAAGGCATTGATATCGCCGATTCTCTTCGTCATCTGTGCAGCCGGTTTGAAACCGCACTTTGCCGGGGTACGCGATTTTGAAGGAAATCGGATCCCCGTCTCGAAGAATACGGTATCACTGTCAGGCAGATGAGGTATCGATGTCTATACTTGAAGAGACCGCGTTAAAGAAGGGTTTGCTTTACGATAAACTCCCCGGTGGTCGGGTGAAGTGCAATGTATGCCAGCGGCGATGCAATATCGCTGACGGCAAGATGGGAATTTGTCTCACTCGAGTCAATAGAGATGGCGACATTTACTCTACCATCTACGGAGTAGTTTCGTCGATGGGTGTGGATCCCATCGAGAAGAAGCCTGTCTACCATTATCTTCCCGGCACGAAATGCTTCTCGCTAGGCAGTTTCGGATGCAATTTCCGATGCGTGTTTTGCCAGAACTGGGAGATAGCCTTTGAAGACGGCACGAAGATTCCTGCCGTTGCGGGAAACCATGTTTCGCCCGAGCAGGCCGTTGCTCTTGCAAAGCAGTATCACTGTGACACAATCGCATGGACATACAACGAACCTGCGATATGGCTGGAATATACGTTGGACTGCGCCAGACTAGCCAGGGAACAAGGGCTGAGAACCATTTACGTAACAAACGGCTACATGACCCCCGAGGCTTTGGATGTAATGGGGCCTTATCTCGACGTATTCAGAGTAGATTTGAAGAGTTTCTCCGACGATTTCTACCGCAAGCTCATCAATGTGCCGAATGTTCGAGGCATCCTGGAAATTGCGAAGAAGGCCAAGGACAAATGGAAAATGCACGTGGAAGCGGTTACCAATATTGTTCCGACCTGGAACGATCAACCGGAGAATCTTTCGGCCATTGCTCGATGGATCCATGACAATCTCGGAGAATTGACTCCGTGGCACGTTACCCGATTCTTCCCTTGTGCCCAGCTAACCAATGTGCCGCCGACACCGATCGAGACTCTCGAAAACGCCCGACGACTAGGTATAGAGGCCGGATTGAAGTTTGTTTACATAGGCAACGTCGTTTCCGGCGACCAAAACACGTGCTGCCCGCAGTGCAATACGCTGTTGATTTCCAGGTTTGGGTACGAAACCAGTGTTAAGGCAGTAACTCCGGAAGGGTCGTGTGCGAATTGCGGTGCTGCACTCGGGATAGTGTCAAGTATTTCCCATTCGGGTGTGCCCAGATAAGAACGGTGAATGGGAAAAGGAGTTTTGGATGATATTTACTGACCGCCGTGACGCCGGACGTAGACTTGCAAACCAGCTAGGGCAATATGCTTCGCCCGATACGATAATTCTCGCCGTTCCGAGGGGTGGGGTGGTCGTCGGCTTCGAGGTGGCGATGGCACTCTGCGCCAAGCTGGATGTGGTAATCCCGCGAAAGATCGGTGCGCCTCAGCAGCCTGAGCTTGGAATCGGTGCGGTAGCCGGCGACGACGTTTCGGTACTGGATCTCCAATCGATCAGATATTTGGAAGTATCCGATCGTTATCTGGAAGAGGAGATGCAGAGACAGCGGGAGGAGATCGTGCGCAGACGCAGAGTTTATCGCGATGATGCGCCGTTCCCCGATTTGAGCGGAAAGATCGTCATACTTGTGGATGATGGAATAGCTACCGGTTACACAATCCGTGCGGCGGCACGGGAGATACGGGCACATCGACCATCGAAACTAATACTTGCGGTTCCCGTCGCTCCACCTGAAACCGTCTATAACTTGAAGGAAGAAGTAGATGAACTGATAGTGCTGGAAACTCCAACTCCATTCTTTGCAGTAGGAGCATGGTACGAACACTTCGATCAGACCACCGACCAGGAAGTCATCGATCTCTTGCGGCTGGCATCCGAACGTAAAGAAGCAGCTTGATCTTCACCGCTTTCCTCGAAATGCAAAGGCGCCTTTTCGTCGGCTTTACGATCACTCCAGTTTTGAAATCTCATCGTCAGGGTAACAGATAGGCGAATATCGGGGCGTAAGCCCAGTACTGAGTAATGTACGGCTGGGAGGATGAAATGCTGGAACAGAACCTGCTGCGGAGTGAAGCACCCATTACTGCGGAAGAGTGGGATGCAATAGATCGGACAGTTGTAGCGATGGCGAAAAGCCAGTTAGTAGGCAGGAGGTTCATAAACGTCTTCGGCCCCCTCGGTGCCGGTGTGCAGTCTTATCACCAGGATGTTTTTGCTGGTACCGACAGCGCAACCATAAGCATGATGGGAAATGAAGACATCCATCCTGTTCACGCCGAAACGCGCAAATTCGTGACATTCCCCATTATCTTCAAAGACTTTATGATATTTTGGAGAGACATAGAGACCAGTCGTAGTTTCGGTCTCCCTCTCGATACCAGTTCAGCCGCTGGTGCCGCCATATTCGTCGCCCGTGCCGAAGACTCTCTGATACTAAATGGAGACGACCAGCTTGGGATTGAAGGGTTGATGAACGCCAAGTGGCGGAACACCGTGCCGCTTCTGGATTGGAGCGTTCCCGGCCAGGCATTTCAGAATGTCGTGAATGCGACTCGAAAACTGATTGCAGATGGCTATTTCGGACCATTCGCTATGGTGGTAAGTCCGGGAATGTTCGCAATGATGCAAAGGGTTTACGACAATACAGGCGTCCTCGAAATCAATCAGGTCCGAGAACTCGTGACGGCGGGTGTTTTCCAAAGCCCTGTACTTTCCGATTCCGATGCGGTAATCGTCTCAGTCGGTCCGCAAAACCTCGATATTGCGATTGCTCAGGATTTCATTACTGCATATCTTGGACCCGAACACATGAACCACCCCTTCAGGGTGCTGGAATCGCTGGTTTTACGCATCAAGCGCCCGGAATCTATATGCACACTCGAGCCTCAGGACAGTGACAAGGGAAAATCGTCAAGAACCCGGGCAGGCGTGTAATATGAATCCAGAGAGCAGAGGGGGACGCCATGCACACCGAAATCTTTCATGACAGGAAAGATGCCGGTCAGAAGCTGGCAGATCAGTTGATGGATTGCGACGGAAAAGAAACCGTAGTGCTCGCCATTCCGCGCGGGGGGGTGCCGGTGGGATACGAAATTGCCGCACGCTTGAACTCGCCTTTGGATGTGATCATTCCGCGTAAAATCCCAATTCCCTGGAATCCCGAAGCCGGCTTCGGCGCAATCACAGCAGATGGTACGATGATCCTCAACGAAGAGATGGTAAGAAATCTCGGACTGCACAAGAACGAGATAGAGCATGAGGCCGACATTGTTCGCAGGGAGATCATGCGGAGGACGGAAGAATATCGGGATGGATATCCGCCGCCTGATATGGAGAACAAGCGCGTGATCATCGTGGACGATGGTTTGGCCTCGGGGTACACGATGCTCGCCGCGATCGAATCCGTACGCAAACACAATCCATCGTCTGTGGTAGTGGCGGTTCCGGTGGCATCGAGTGGTGCGGCACGGCTGGTCGTATCGAAGGTGGATCGATTTGTATCGGTATTGGTCAGCGAACGACTCCCCTTTGCGGTAGCCTCGTTTTACAGAGAATGGCGAGATTTGACGGATGATGAAGTGTGCGCCTACCTACACCGCGATAACTCCAACGAAGAAGCCGCCTGACCTGGCAAACGAGGGCTTCGAATTATTGACATACGAGATTGGGAGTGGTATACTATCCTCTGCCGCGAACGTGGCACGCGCGCTTGTAGCTCAGGGGATAGAGCGAAAGGTTGCGGACCTTTAGGTCGGGGGTTCGAATCCCTCCAAGCGCGCCAAAATTTACAACCTCGGCGAAGAATTCGCCTCATAGGTTGCCCTTGTAGCTCAGTGGATAGAGCGCCTCCGTCCTAAGGAGGGCGTCGGGGGTTCGATTCCCTCCAAGGGCGCCATTTTAGTATTTACCCCACAACTCTGGAGAGGTGTCTGAGTGGTCGAAAGAGGCGGTCTCGAAAACCGTTGTGGCGCAAGTCACCGTGGGTTCGAATCCCACCCTCTCCGCCAGAAAAATAGTACATTCCCTCATATTACTTAATATGTCTTGTTCAGGGCTTCTCTTTTGCTAGCTGTCTTGTGGCTTTAAGTGGATATATCTGTCTTAGTGTCATATTTTATCTGGGATCAGTTCACCGTGGAAACTGAAGTGAAGTAGGCAGAAATACCACGGATGGATATTAACTGAGTTGGCAATTTAGAAAACGAAAATGAGGCTTTTGCACGGGTTTGGTATAAAATTCTTTATTCTATATCGCCTTCTCCAGTATCATCTATTGCTTCCACAAGGAGACTATTGAATACTTCCGCATAGTAGATAGGAGGAATTTACGAATGCAACACCCGCTCCATCACAAGATTGCAGAGGCTTTCAAACAGGAGTTCAGCAATGATTACATCGTCTTAACTGATGTAGATTGCGCCTGCGGTGACGAAAGACATAGATTGCCACTCTTCATAGGCTCAAATGCCAGATCAGAAGCCCCTATGTGTTGTGTGGACATTTTAATTGTTTCATCGCACGGCATTAAAGTTGTAGTTGAAATAGATGAGTCTGATTTGAAGCCTACTCAGATATGTGGCAAATTTCTTACTTCGGCACTTGCAACCCAATTTGTCCATCAACCAAGTGGGAATGGCCCGTATCCCATGTGCAAAGAAACTCTTTTTGTTCAGGTGCTGGATAGCAGTAAATGGAAGAATGGGAAAACTAGGAAAGATCTCCAAGCTTCGGAAATAGAGTCGAGGATCAATGGAATGCTTCCATTGAAAATTAGTGGTATATCTAAATACATGCTGTTTTCAGTTAATGGCGATGAACCTGATATCGGCGCCGCTAAGGTAATCAAGAATGTGTCGGAATACCTTGTGGGGGCTTGTCAGTGAGAGTATCCGGTAGAGGCATGCAACTTGTAAAGCAGACTGGAGAGTTCCTGGTCGCCGCTGAATTATGCCGCCGTGGATATGTGGCAACTACTTTCGCAGGTAGTATGCCAGATTTCGATATCTTGGCAGTATCTGGTCAGGGTGAAACTTTTTGTGTCCAGGTAAAGACGATACGAGGAGTCTCATGGCAACTGGATGCATCCAAATATTTAGATATCCATATGGAAGGCAAGGCGCAGGTTATTCAGGGAAAGCGCCTTCTTGCGGACGAACGAATGATATGCGTCTTTATGGCGTTATCCGAGTACGGTGAAGACGAATTCTTCATTCTCACAGCTGGACAGCTTCAGGACAAGATACTATCTCGACACACCGAGTATATGCAGAACAAGAGTTGGATACGCCCCAAGAGCCCAAATTCTTTTCACGTCTCCATCCAGCGAAAGCACTTGGGTGAGTATAAAGATAACTGGGAATTGTTGCCGGGTTCTCGTAACACAGATGATCGTAGATAGGGGTGGGATGTGATATATATCTGTTTTATAACGGCTCAATGGAAACAAGAGGCCCAGGCATTGCCTTGCACAGTCAAAGTGCGACTTCTGGTATCGTTTAACTCGGAAATTGCGGCTTAAGAGGTGTGAAATGTTCAGTGAGCAAGTATCCAAGCAACTTAAGTATTATGTTTACAGGCTAATTGACCCTCGAAACGCTGAGACTTTCTACGTCGGCAAAGGTGTTGGCAACAGAGTGTTTGCACATGTGAAAGAAGAGCTGAGAAATGACTCCGATGAACTTAGTGATAAGCTTCAAAGAATACGGGATATTAGGAAGGCTGGATTTGAGGTTGGACATGTAATCCATAGGCATGGTATGGACCAACAAACTGCACTCGAGGTTACTGGATGCATATCCTTCAGCTACTAATGTGGTGAGGGGAATAGACTCAAATGCACGGGGAGTAATGCATGCAAAGCAGGTGATCGAACAATATGAAGCCGAAGAAGCTGTCTTCAAGCATAAAGCAATTCTTATCAACATCAATCGAAGTGTGTTGGTGGAAAAAGACGTGTATGAGTCTGTACGTTATGCTTGGAAGCTTGATGCTAAGAAGGCACGAAAGGCAGAGCTAGTTCTCGCTGTTGAAAAGGGCCTCATAGTCGGCGTATTTGCGGCGGAGGATTGGCTCGAAGCGTTACCCGAGAATTTTCCAGGAACTCCGGCGGAAAGACTAGTGGCTGGAAGATGGGGATTTAATGGGCGACAGGCGAGCAAGGATATATCTGATTTTTACTTGCGAAGGCGTCTCCCAGAGTCAATGCGCAAACGTGGAGCTGCCTTCCCCATCAAGTATACATTCTAAGAGTTCTGTACGGGAAATGTAGCATGTGAACATATGGCATCAGGAGGTATGACATGGAAATTCAGGATATAGCGGAACGGCTTCAACGATACAGTCAACATGCAACATACGGAGCAATCGCAGAAGCAGTAGGAGGCACAGCCCGCGGCATAGGGCAGCGTCTCGGTGTGCCAAGTCTGAGAAACTCTTATGTTGTGAACAAGCAGTCAAGGCAGCCCACAGGATATCCTCCTCATCTGATAGAGACGATGTGCACTAAGAATATGCGGTTGATTAGCATAGGGGCAGAGCTGATAGTCTGGCTTACCAACCATCCGTAGAGCATCAAAACGCAAGTGTATTTGGTATTTGGACGGTGGCTTATTCACTGACAAAGCAAGCAGTATTCGATAGACTGCATTTATGCCTGGAAAACGCTTAAGGCGGTGGTTCTTCATCGAAACCACCGCCCCAAACTAAGGAGAAAGAATGAGAGAGAAAGGTTGTATCTTCTTGTTTTCACTTCTTTATACGACCCTTATCTCTGAATGGTTCCGCAGATTCCGAGAAATTTTTAAATCTGTGAAATATCGCTCAGTGGGGTGAGCAATGTCTCTCATTCCATTCATATACAGTTGTTTCTGAAACGACTACTCGTCGTGCCAGCGGTTCAATTCTCTGATAATTTCGGGATACAACAACTGCTTCTGCTCACGGCGGTTTCGGCGGCCTCCCGGGGCGGAATCGAGCGGTCCGGCGTAAGTGCCGGGTGAAAGCGTCTGGCTCAGGTCGAGCGTAACGGAGAGCATGCCGACGTCACCAATCTTCTCTTCTACCACATCCTTGAATGATACCGGGCGACCCCAGTAGCTCAATTCATCGGCATTCGGGTTTCTGGCTTCCCCTCCGGTGGTCTCCCAGATTCCGCAGCCCGGCCACAAACTGCTGCAGACCATCCGAACCCCATTGTCCGCCGTGCGAGCGGGTAGGAGACTATGGTAGTACCCTTCACACATAAACAGGATGATCTCCGCACCTTTCAATGCCAGGAGTTCCGTGACGTCGGTGAACCATATATCGTAGCATATCATCAAGCCGACTCTGCCAAAGTCCGTGTCGAATACCGGAACTTCCGTGCCGGGGGTTACTCCTTCGAACGCTTCCGGTGTCCATGGGTGATTCTTGTAATACCGGCCGACTTCCTTGCCCTGCCTGTCGAATAAAAGGCAGACATTCTGTTCGCGCTCGGGATTTCCGCCGAGGCAGCGAAACGATCCGGCCACATACATACCGTGCTCTTTTGCCTTGACGGACATAAGCGTCGCAGAAGGGCCGTCGATCGGTTCAGCGGCGGTACCATTGAAGGTTTCCGGCAGGACAATGACGTCTGTCTTGGCTTTCCCCGCGGTATCGAGCACCTTGCTCCAGCCATCGATATCAGTCTTGCCATCCGTGCACGCGACCCTGACATACCGAGGCTTGACCGGCTCGCACTCAGTAAGGCTGATGCCGTCTATCCAGACTTTACCGGTATCGCTGTACCGAAAATAAATCCGAACGTCTGCTGGAACGGTTCCTTCTCCGGGAACCAGGAAGCGGTTTTCGCCTTCTATCCAGCCATTGTCCAGCTTCTTAAACTTGAAAATCCCGTCGTTGAATTTCTTCTCCTGATAAAATCCGAAAAGTAAGCTGAACTGCGGATTGAGGTTCTTCGATGCTTTGAAGCGAACCTTTAAGCTGAAGGTCTTTCCCGCTTCGACTTGGAACGAATTGGAGATCCATCCCATGCAATCCGGCGTGCCGTTTCCGGCGGCAAGGAGTACTTTGGAATTATCTTTGCGAGCCATTTTGAATACCGGCATCAGAAACGGGTAGGGCGCATGTATCGTCCATCCGTCCGGCAGTGCACCGATTTTGCCCGCGCTGAAATCGCCGTTCGGTATCAATTCTCGATTTTCCATTTATGTAGTCCTCCATCGGATGAAGAGATGATATGCTGAGTAATATTAGCTGCCGATTGTCGATTATGACAGTATCGTTTGCAGGTAACTAAGAGTATTATACCACCATGCGTTTGGGTTGGGGTGTTTGAAATTGCAACAATTGTATTGGTCGTTTGGATGAGGAAGAACGGACAGCGGTGAAAGATGAATGGTTCTTTACATTGTTGTTGAAATAATCAGAAGCCATACATACGACCAGTGGCCTTCATAAATAACCAACTCTCACTCGTTGTTAATGAGTTTTGAGATCAGGTCTTTGCCTTCCGATAGAGATCGCTGAATATCGACGCTTGAAATTCCGGATTGCAGCAAGGATGGATAGCGCTCGATCATATAATAATCAGTCGCTGTTTGGCACAGTGCTCTGAATCGCTCAAGTGAAGGATCGAACGATAATGCATCGTTGAGAAGTACTTCAAGATCGTGGATGCGCTTTAGCCGCCATCCTTTTGAAAGAAGAAATGCCTTGAAGTATTTCTCCAGTGCCTGTTGAAGAAGTATCCTGCTGCATCGGGGTCGTCTGCCTCCACCATGCGCTCGGCTCTCACTAAGTCCTTGTCCGCAATGCGCTTCCAATCTGCCGGATAGGTCGATTCGTCAGGCCGCATAAAGTACCTGTCCTCTATCCAAGATGTCTTGGGTGAATTGATCCCCAACTGCCAATCTGTCTGAGATTTCCTGAGGAGTAAGTACCAAGGCGTCCAGCTGAACCGTTCTATTGGGATCTGAAAGGATTCTGCGGACAGCTACCAGACGGTCGATCAATCTGTCTGATGTATCTTTGATGATAAGGAGGTCGATGTCACTGTCACGGTGTGCTGTACCTGTTGCGCGAGAACCGAAGAGGATGACCTGCTGAGGAGAGTACTCGGCTGCGAGCTTCTCGACCATGCGCGAGATAAGAGCATTAGAGTCTGGCTTACTGCTCATTTACATGGCTCCCGCTTGTCCGTGGAGATTCCTGACTACGCAGCAAGTGTCGCTGCTTTCGTCATAATTTTAGTTGGTAGCGCCAGGGGGAATCGAACCCCCGCCGCATCCGTGAAAGGGATGTATCCTAACCGTTAGACCATGGCGCCGCATTTGAATTGTGGTCAAGATACCGTTCGGTATTTGACACGCAAGATTATAACAGATTTCTACCCGGTTTGCAATAACCGTTTAGCGGAAAATCCAACTCAGCCAACACAATTTATCTTGAGAATCGAGAAGGTTACTAGATGAGACCGAGTGATCTGCCTCGAAACGCATCGAGCATCGGTCGGATAGGCCACTGGTCTGCGACAAATGCAGCATTATTGACAGACGTCATATACTGTGCTACGATATCCCGTAAATTATACGTGCCAGTTTACAAGGGCTGGTTTAGAATCCGGCCGACCTCATCCGTCCAGCCATAGACAACGGATACTGCATCAATCGGCACAATCTTTGAGATTAGGAGTGTAGAAGGTCTACCAATGGAGCTGGAACGATACACAGAAAACCCCGTGATTTCTCCCACCCAAAACTGGTGGGAGAGTAAAGCCGTCTTCAACTGCGCGGCTGCGCGCACAAATGGTACCATTCATATTCTCTATCGAGCAATAGGTGATGACAATGTTTCCCGTCTTGGTTATGCAGCAAGTAAGAATGGCCTGGACATTGCTCAACGTGATGATCTTCCGCGCTACGAGTCGATAGGGGATGAACTCGAGGGTCTGGGAGTGGAAGATC
>Ga0272448_1002950_pt1 | contig 20714 bp, 16 predicted proteins | sample YNPCB0191_FD_202220 | JGI IMG/M metagenome (GOLD analysis project Ga0272448, IMG submission 202220) | Hot spring sediment microbial communities from Yellowstone National Park, WY, United States - YNP-CB-019-1 | ecosystem: Environmental > Aquatic > Thermal springs > Hot (42-90C) > Sediment... | reverse complement strand
TAGGTCTGCCTGAGCATATTAAGAGAGGCACTTACAAAGACGTGCCGATTGACACATTGGCAGACAGGACAAAAATTGTCGTCAAATCTGCGTTTAATGGCAAACGTATAGTGATCAACTCAGGCGGGGAAGCAAAAAGCGATGAGGAAGTCCTTGAAGAAGTCAGACAGCTTGCTGCTGGCAATTCTTTTGGCTCAATTGTCGGTCGTAACGCTTTCCAACGTCCAATGGACGCAGCAATAAAACTACTGCACCAGATACAGGATATTTACACAAAGTAGTTAAAAGCTAAAAAACGTCGGGGACATGGCTTACTATGTCCCTGATTTTTTGGAGGGACAAGTCATGTTAAAGATTGGTGTAGTCGGCGTCGGTGGAATGGGACAGGCACATTGCAATGCACTTCGCAATGTCAAAAATTGTCAATTTGTGGCGGTTTCCGATGTTAGACCTGATCAAGCTAAAACTGTTGGTGAAAAATTCGGCGTCAAATACTTTACAGATTATAATGAAATGTTTAACGAAGTAGATGCTATCACTGTTGCAACTCCGCCATGGCAACATACACCTGTTACTGTTGACGCTGCACAAAGAGGTATCCACGTATTCTGTGAAAAACCGCTATCCGCGACTTTGGACGATGCAGACGCTATGATCTCCGCCACAGATAAAGCTGGCGTGCTTCTTATGGTTGGTCAAGTGCTGAGATTCTATCCGCTACATGAGCTTGGAAAAAAGATGGTTGATGATGGATTAATCGGTGATATTGTATATATTGAGACTGACTATTGCTCAACCTATTCAGGTCCAAGGAAAAAACCTGATTCATGGTTTGGAAAAATGGGCGGATTGCTTGAAAATGGCATACATAAAGCAGACCTTATCAATTGGTTCGGCGGTGAACCAGACGCTGTGTCAGGGGAAGTTGGCAGTTTTTCTGATGACCCCGATTGGGAAGATTACACTCTGTCGCTTATCAGATACAAATCAAAGGCGGTTGGAGTTTTAAGATGGGGACCTTTCTTAGGATCAAGGGGAAGTAGAGCAACTATTATTGACGGATCAAAAGGCTCTATGAGGCTTGATATGGACACGGGAAATGTCTATCATAAGCTCATGGGCGAAAGGGAATGGACTGAAAATATTCCTCCCAATAAAGGTATTGACGCTGTCGTCGCAGAAATACAGCATTTCGTTGATTGCATTAATGAAGGCAAAAAATGTATTGTTGACGGAAGAGAAGGACGAAAAGCTGTTGAGATCGTCTTAGCGACATATAAATCAGCAAAAGAAAGGTCAAAAGTTGTTCTGCCGATGAAATGGTGAAAAATCATAATTGAGTCTTATTAAGCAATTTTTAACTAATTTCAAAAGTTGCTTATAAGGCTCTTTTAATATTTGAAGTTCGGACAATTTACTATCCTAAAATCCCTCTAAATTTCCCTTTTCCAAAAGGGAGACTTTTAGGAATTCCTCATTTGGAAAAAGGAGTTTTTACTTTCCCTTTTGAATGAATATTGAATAATTAATCGGGTAATCGCCGAGAATGGATTCCTGCTTCCGCAGGAATGACGAATACACACAAAGTGTCATTCCCGCGCAAGCGGGAATCCAGAAAAACATTGCTAATTTCATTACTCGGTTAATTTTTCAAACTCAATAAAAAGGGGGATAAAGGGCATACGCATTAAGTTAAGGATTTTTAACCCCGAAGGGGTGATATATTTATAGAAAACACATAAATAAAAACCCTTTTAGCTCCGTTAGGAGCGACATATTTACCTATATATTTCGCTCCGCTTCCGCTTTGTATTTTGGTGTTTATCGTTTCTATAAATATGACGCCCCTTTGGGGCTATAAACATTATCTCACGTTAAAAATAACGTTTTTTCATTAACTTAATGCATATAGGATAAAGGGGGATTTTAAAATCTTCTATTGTCATTAAAATTTAATTTGGACAATTGGTAACATCTTCAAATTAAAATTTTCCAAAGTTTGGTAAAATATTATGAAAATTTGTCAGGCTCGCTTTCAAAATTGATGGATCTATAATCCAAGGAGGACAATATGAGCATTAAATCTAATATTAAAAGACAAAGAATGCTGAATGTCATTGAGGATCCAAAGACGATATGCGTTGAAGGCGAGACTTTTAAATACCGTTTCTCAAAAAAAACCGGGCTAATCAAAAGTATTAGCGTTTTAGGAAAGGATTTTTTAGAAAAAACAGGATCAGAAATACCAGACATATTTATATCAAACACAGAATCCCCTGAAAATGAAGAGTATTCTGCAAAATATGAACAAGAGGCAGAATGTGAAATCTTATCAGCGACTCCTTACGAAGTGAATATAAGAAGTCACGGCATTTGTCGCAGTCCAACAGGAAAGCCTTTCCCTGCCAGATATAGAGTCACTTATGAAATAGAAAACGATGGAAACATCTTTATCATCGTTGATAGCAAAATTACCGATGATTGCGAAATAAAATGGCTTTGTATATCCAGAGGGAAACTGAATCCTTTACTTTGCAGGTATTTTATCCATCTTAGCGATCAGAACAAAAACGAAACGGCTATCAACTATATATATGGTGAGATTAAGGAAGATGGCTTGCTATTTAGTGGAGAATTTATTCCGTGGTGTTGGTTTGGAAATGACGAAAGTGGAATGGAAATATCTATTTGGGATGTCGGTTATCAAAGATATGGGGCTAATCTAATATCTGGAAAATTAGACGAAAATGCCCCAGAAATAGGTATGAACATCTCCGCATCCGCAAAATCAGACGGAGTTTCTTATGAGATAATGGCGATTAATGGCAAAACTACACAGGTGAATTCTGGCTGGGAACATACCGCATATTTTGCCCTTTCTATAACTCCTCCTAAGATTTATAATCCATTTTTCTCTAATATGCGTGTCTGGAAATCGGAAACCTATTATCCGTCTGAAGATCAAATAAAAGAGGCAAAAAATAACGGATTTGATCTGATGATCCTTCCCATAAAGTATTTTGGAAAGACTTTCCCTCACGAAAAAGCAAAAACAGATAATATTGTCTCTATTGCCCATAAACACAATATTAAAGTAATTCCTTATATAAATATGATGGAGATAGACCAAGATTATGATATATTTGACGAACATGCTATTGAATGGCATATAGAGTCATTTGATAATAATTCTAATGTTTTTGCTTGTCCGGGTGCAGAAGGATGGAGAGAATACTGGAAGTCCCATGTTGATAAAATAATTGATGAAAATAATTTTGATGGTATCTTTTTAGACATCTATTACGATAAACTTTTGTGCAGAAATCCCCTGCATGGCTGTCAAAGAAAATATATAAGACCAACATTTATTTGGGTCAGGGAAATGATAAAACACGCATATTTAAAGGCAAAATCAAAATCGCAAGATTCAATTGTAATGGTGAATACTGGCATAATGCCTTTATCAATGATCTGTTCGTGAATAGATGTCAGATGTTCGGGAAATTCAGAAGGTATCATTGCTTCCAATTCGTTAGAAAAAAGATTGTTTCATAACTCTTTTAGGCTTGGCTGTAATAGCTTAATGAAGGTTGATGAGATCGATCAACGAGTTATCGCTAACTCTATTCTACTTATGTCATCTTTAATATTTTCTAACACAAATTTAGAGGAAGTCAATTTAATTACTCAATATTGGGACATATTGAGGTTTTTTGGAATAAACAATGCTAAATGGTATCCGGGATTTATAGACGATCCATTAGCAGTAAGCAAATCTCCCGACATTTACGTCAATATACACAAAGACGAATCATTATTATTTACTTGTGTCAACCTATCTGATGAAGATAGCTATACTGAAATTGAAATAGAGGACACGCAGAAGCTTGATCTGGACAACAAAAAACATTATATTATCTATGAACCATTGGCGCAAAAGCTATGTAATGATCTTCAAACAGATTTGTCATTAAGTTTGATATATGGAACGCCGATAATTTCAAGAATTTTTGTCCCTAAATATGGTATCAGGATATTTTTTATAAAAAGTTGTGAGCAAACGCCGATCTTGTTATTTGCTATGGGGTCTGATGGTATAGTTGATCAGGCTTGGGACGAGGATAAATCTATACTTAAAGCTGAAATATCAGTTTATCAAAACGTTCAAGTTAACGTCACGCTTTATTTTCCAACTGGGAAGCCATCTCACATATTCGCTGATGGTCAAGATGTGAATTTCGTTTGGGACGATGAACAGAAATTAGCATTTTTCAACGTCGTTTCTTCCAAAAAGACGATCACAATAGAAGCACAGAGGATAGATTAATGCACAGATTATTTTTATGTTTCATTTTAATTAATATCATATTCGTAATGTCAGTTTCTGCACAGATCAACAGCAAGGATATGCAAGTTTTCACTGATGCAGAAAGTCTGCAAATGCAAGGGAATTACAGCGAGGCTTTGAGTATGTATGAAAAATTGCTCAAAGACTCACCAAATACAGGGTTAAAAGATGAGATATTGATACAAATGGCAGCGTGTTATTTACAGCTTGGTGATGATGATTCTGCTATAAAATGCTATCTTAAAATAATATCTGCTGATCCAAATAGTCCAAACGCAGCAAATGCTGTGTCGCTTCTGATGAATGTATATATGCAAAGATACCAGTTTGACGACCTTATTGCTATGTCAAATCAGATAAATAAACAATATCCTGGGACGGAATCATCAGCAATGGCGATATATCGCCTCGCAAGCTACTATTATTCAAAAGGCGAAAACAAAAAAGCGATCAAAGAATATGAAGGATTTCTTGAACAGTTTCCAAAATCTACTCTCAGATCAATTGTCTTTAACCGTTTAATCTACCTTTATATTGCAGAGAGTATGTTTAAAGAAGCAGAAGAGAAGATAGCTATAAATCTTTCTGAAAATCCCGATAATACATATATGCTTAATCAGATGGCTCTTATATACAGAAAGCAGGGCAAATATGATTCCGCTATGGATCTGTATCAAAAACTTTTAAGATCCAATCCAAAAGATATAGAAATATATGAAGAGATGGGCAAGTTGTATGCAGAAAAAGGGGAAAAGGATAAAGCCCTTGAACAATGGTATAAGATCATTGAAATATCGCCAAAACAATATTATTTGCATCAGACACTTGCTAATATATTGAAATCTTATGGCTTTAATGAGCAAGCCATTCAAGAGTATAAAAAAGCTATAGAGCTTCAACCAAATGCGACATATCTTTATTCACAGTTAGCAGAGATTTATGTTATCAATAAACAATTCAATCTTGCGGTTGATGTTTATGTTGACGCTTTGCTTGCTTTGCCCATTAATTATCCAGATAGGACTGAACTTATCAATAATATTTTGGAACTATGTAAAATTGAGGGAATGTATGATAGGGTTATATCCAGACTGAATTCTAATCTTGAAAAACAGCCAAACAATCTATCAGCTATTTCCGCTTTGGCAGACATATATTTTTATAAAGGCGATATTGATAATGCTATCGTATTTTTTAGGAAAATTACGCCTTTTTATTCTGATAATTCAAATACTCTGATGGACAGGGCAAAATGGTTAGTCCGTGAACAACAGCCAGAAAAAGCGGAAAAAATATATAACTTGATATTGGAATTGTATCCGAATAATTTAGCTTATATTGATGCTTCAATGTCACTGGCTCAGATAAAATCAGATATGGATCAGCCACAAGAGGCAATAAAAATCCTACGATCTGCTATCTCTAAAACTAATACAATAAAAGTTGCAAGCAGAAAAGTCCCTTCAATTTTAACGATGATCGGCGATATATATGCAAATAAGATATACGATCCGCAATCGGCGATAATCGCTTATTCAGATGCAATGGCATTATCGGATACTGACTCTAATCCTTCTGAAATCGTTGAAATAAAGCTAAAAATGGCTAATTGCCAAAGACTTATGGGATTTTACGATGCCTCTTTTGAGATATTAAAGTCAATTCCTCAAGATCAAATATCCACTGCAATTAAAGCCAAAATTGATAAAATTCGCGGTGACTGCTACTTTAATATGGGCGACTTTGAAAATGCAAAAGGATATTATAAAAATGCAACCAAAGGCAATTTTAAAGAAGATTGGGCCAATGATGTATTAGAAAAAATAGCCCTTATAGATGAATACTCAAATGGGCAATTATCTGATCTGCTAAAAACTTATGCAAATCTTGATAGATTAAAGGAATCAGGGGATTATGAAACTGCATTATTAGGATATTCAAGTGCGGTAAAAAGATATTCAAAAAATGACCTGACTGATAGAATTCAGCTTGAGATCGGCGAACTGCTATCATTAAAAGGGAAATATGACGAAGCAATAAAGGCTTATGAAGTGCTTGTCAATTCTGACGGGAAATTTGCACCAGAAGCTCAATTCAGAATAGCGATGATCTACTCACAGAAGCTAAAAGACAATCAACGTGCAATTGATGCTTATGTAAAACTGATAAGGGATTATCCAGATAGTATATTAGTGGCAGATGCACGAAGGCAATTACAAAAACTTTCCGCGAACATTAACACATCAGGACAGGTTTTGCCGTAAAGGAGTAAATTATGAGAGCGTTAGTGATATATGACACAAATTTTGGAAATACGAAGATAATCGCCGAGGCAATAGCGAAAGAACTTGGGAGTGATGTAAAAGCAGTATCCGTTTCTGACTTTGATATTAAAGAATTAGAAGGGATAGAGTTACTTGTAGTTGGTAGCCCAATTATCGGTTGGAGACCATCAGAGAGGATGGGCAAATTTTTAGCAAGCCTGAATAAAGACCAATTGAAAGGTGTTAAATCCGCAACCTATGATACGAGAGTAAAAGTATTTTTCCATGGCGATGCAAGTAGAAAAATAGCCAAAAAACTTGAAGACGCTGGGGCAGAGATCATAGATAAACCACAGGCATTTTTTGTCAAAGGAAAAGAAGGACCATTATTAGATGGCGAAGTAGAAAAAGCAACCGAATGGGCGAAACGGTTAAAAGGCTGAAAAGACGATAAAATGAGAAATATACTTTTTTGTAAATAGGTATAAAAAATTATTTTTGGATTTCTGCTTCCGCAGTAATGACAATAATATTTTCTCTTGAAAAGAAAACCAGCAAAGTCTCCCTTTGAAAAAGGGAGATTTAGAGGGATTTTACAGATAATACGAATGGATTCCTGATGTAGTTTACCTCAAACAAAAGTTGGGGCAGAAATGAAAATATCATTTCCTATGAAGAAGTTTAAAATATTTACTAACATTTGCTTATTCATATTAGTAGGCTATACTTTTATAAGCTATACTGCTTCAGCTAATATTGAACTTTCTGTTGTTAGACCTTTGGGAGAGTTTGTGACAAATAATAAGGAATTAACCGTAGAAGGATTTGTCAAATGCTCAAAGGATCAAATTGTTAGTGTTTCGGTCAATACGCCTGCTGGGGTATCTAATCTCGGCGAACTCAAAAATACCCTGAAATCAATAACTGTTGACATAGGCTCATCGCAATCAATGACAGCTTTGATATTCACACCTGCTTTTAAGGAAGACCTTTCGTTAGCACCAAGGGTTGTCAAATTAGCTTCCTCCGAAAATGGACAAAATTTTGAGGATAAGGGCTTGTTTAACTGCACTTCTGGAATGGGGCAGGATTACGGAGAAGCGAGGGTAGATTTTAACGGGATTATAAGATCAAGATACATAAAAATCAATATAATTGACGGATGGCAAAAGGAAAAGGTAAGCATTTATGAGGTAAATTTCATTGATATCTCAGGAAAAACGATTAAGGGCAAAATAATAAACGTTGAAATTGGATTTATGGACGAGGACATAATATCAAATGAAACAGGTATTCAGGTTCACTTTCAACTTGATATTTTGTTAAAAGAAGGCGAAAATCACATCTTTATCTCATCAAAAGCGATAGATACAAAAAAAATACCAAATACCATTGAGGAAGATTCCCTATTAGTTAAGGCTATTTATATCTCTGAGGTTATTATTAAGGACAAACCGATCACGTTAAGCGACGGTTATAAAGCAGAATTGACTATTCCATCAGAAACTCTGAGTTCCAACCTAAAAAAAATCAACATTATTCCAATAGACGTTAAGCAGATTGAATGGACTACTTATGCAGACAACAGAAGTATAGTCAAAGGAACATTGCCTGTCCTTGCGTATAAGTTTGATATGGGGCTAAAAACGCCATTCTACGCAACAGCAAAAGATTCTCTTGAGCGACAGTTGCCTAATCTTGCAGTAGATGGTAATACTGAATACCCATCAACTTGGATAACCGCTTTAAGCCCCCTTCCTGTTTGGATTAAGATTGATCTTAGGTCAATAAACAATATTGGAAAGATAATAATAACTGCCAGGGTAAGCGGAAAAATATCATATTCTCCGAAGAAACTGACAGTTTTAGTGTCAATTGATGACAAAATTTATGACGAGGTTGTAACTATTGATAATTTTAACGATAAAACCACTGAGATCCCACTGATAACAACCCCATCTGCAAGGTATGTTAAGCTTTTAATAGAAGAAGGAAAACAAGGCAATAATATACAGATAAACGAGATAGAATTTAGAGACTCAGAAGGCACAAAGATAGTAGCATATACTCAAATAGATTCAACAGTGCTTATGAGACCTGCAAAATTAACACTATATTATGACGAAACAGACCTTGCTTCTGCAAATATCAAATCTGAAAAGAATTTAGCGATATTCGGTTGGAATGAAAAATTAAAGGAATGGCAGTTCATCGGTGGAAAACTTGATACAGTTAAAAATTCTATAACTGTCAACCTTAACTACCTTTCAACATTTGCCATTTTTGAGGCATATCCTCAGACGATCTCAATAAGATGGAACTATAATCCCTTCTCGCCAAACGGAGATGGTATAGCGGATACTACTACATTAAATATCAATTTAGGTCAGGAGACGATCTCTCAGGCAAAGGTTGAGATATTTACATATACAGGCAAACTTGTGCGAACTTTGATACAAGAGGAAGGACAATCAGGCAATATAAGTATCCTGTGGGACGGAAAAGATGAAAATGGCGATGGAGTTGAAATTGGTCCTTATATATATCAAATAACTATTGGGAAAAAAGTCCATAACGGAGTATTAGTTGTTGCAAGATGATATTGACATAATTACGATTAGGATAATGCGATGGAAGATAAGATATTAACAGGAGATCAAGCAATAGCACAAGGTGCTGTTGAAGCAGATGTTAAAGTTGTGACAGGCTATCCGGGGTCGCCCGGAACAAAAGTCTTGACAAGTATATTTGAGTTATCAAAAGGTGATCCGAGACGACATATAGAATGGTCTGCTAACGAAAAAGTTGCGTTTGAGATTGCACTTGGGGCATCTATCGGTGGAGATAGGGCGATGGTTTGTCTGAAAAGCGTTGGTATGAACATCGCTATTGATCCGATAATGACCGCAAATCTCACAGGCATAAATGCTGGTTTGGTGATACTTCTCGGCGATGATCCCGGTGCGTTATTGTCACAAAATGAACAGGATACAAGATTAATAATGGATTTTCTGGAACTCCCTTTGATGGAACCTTCTACTCCACAAGAAGCCAAAGATATGTTGATCAAGGCTTTTGAGTTGTCCGAAGAATTTCAGAGTATATTCATTGTCCGAGAGATCAGGTCCTTTTCTGTTATGAAAGGGCTTGTCAAAGTAGAAAACCCAAGTGAAATAAAATCAAAAGGTTTTGTAAGGCAAAAAAACCGCTGGATTTCTACTACCTTTAACGTCCTTGATAATCATAGAAAACTCCATGAAAAGCTCAACAAAATTGAATTGCGTTTCAGAAATTCAGAATTCAACAAAGCTATCGGTGATGGATATAATAAGTGCGTTATTGCAGTTGGATTTTCCTATACTAAGCTTATAGATGTTCTTGGTGATAAAATTGATGGGCTTGGCATTCTTAAATTAGGGACGATATATCCACTTCCAGAAACAACGATCACCCATTTTTTAAGATCAGCTTCACAAGTTTTAGTGTTAGAAGATAACGAACCTTATGTGGAGAATAAGATCAAAGCGATATGTCATGATGCTGATATTAGAGCGGAGGTTATCGGCAAGACAACAGGTCATATACCAAGAGTTGACGAAATTTCGAGAAATGACATAGTTAAAGTTTTGAAATCTGAGTTTAGAATTGATCTATCAGACAAGAATCAAACGGATCAAAGAGCTATGAGCAAAGGAGAGTTGGAAAAGACTTTCTGTGATGGCTGTCCATATACTCCAACTTTTGAGGTTTTACGTCAAGTGTTAGACGAGCTTGGCGAAAGTCCGATAATTATCGCAGAGCCGGGTTGTTCAGTTCGCTTAAATGCACCGCCTTTTGAAATGCTTGATGTTAAATATTCTTTGGGGTCTGCAATTGGCATAGCGTCTGGGTTAGCATGGTCAGGGACGAAAAATAAGCCCATAGCGGTTTGTGGTGATTCGTCATTTTTCCACACAGGCATAAACGCTTTGATGAACGTTCAAAATCGTGTTAGCATATTTATTATAGTGCTTGATAACTCTGTTTCTGCATTAACTGGCTATCAAACGCATCCAGGGACGGGATACGATATAAGCGGGAATCCGACTGCAAAAGTTGAGATAGCAGACATTGCCAGATTATGCGGAGTTCCTTATGTTGAGGTTGTCTCTCCTGATGATCTTGATATGATGAGATCGGCGTTTCGTAAGGCAATGATTTCAGATGATATTTCTTTTTTAGTTGTCAAAAAGCCCTGTCCTTTAATTCCAAAATAAAAGGGTTATTAAATGTTAGCTATTAAATTTGTTACCAAAGAACCAATTCAAAACAAGGAGGAATATCATGAAAGGTATGCTAAAATGTTATGTTTTATTGGTTTTGAGTTTGGCTATGTCTGTCTGTTTTAGTTTCTCATCTTTTGGAGCGGTATATAGGATAGCTTTTTTAGAAGCAGAAAATAAAATGCCGATGGAAGATGAATTTGAATACAATTGGGCAAAGAAAATTGGTTCTACAATACTCATCAATATATCAGGGGCAGGAAAATTTACAGATGAGAAAGGCAATCCAGTAAAATTAAGTGATTTTCAGATCGTCTGGTGGCATAGAGCAAATTCTGCCACCATACCTTCTGTTTTTCTGGATAATTCAACGAAAAACGCTTTCTTGGACTTTGTTAAAAAGGGAGGATCATTGTTTTTAAGTCAAGTAGCTTTGCATTATATTTTTGATCTTGGCATTGAAAGCCTTGAGCCGAGATTATGCAATCCTAATGTAGATCATGCTGTAAGCGGTATCATCGCCGCAGAGGGACAAGAAACTCATCCTGTATTTAGTGGATTTAAGGCGATGGGGTTAGACCCAGCCAAAGGTTTCAATATAAACTGTTATGGACATGATTGTATGAGTGATTTTTATCCCAAAGGTCCTGCTAAAAATGGAACTGTTCTGGGGAAAGCTTATCAGGAGCCACATCCTCAACCTTGGTTTGGACAAGTTACACCATTAGTGGAATATAAGATTGGTAATGGGATAATCATTGTCAGTGGTTGGCGTTTCACTGTCCTTCGCTCCAATAACGAAGGCTGTAAACATAAAGACGCTATGACAAAACTGCATGAAAACATCATAAATTATTTAGGAGCATCTGCCCCTGTAACGCCAAAAGATAAGCTATCTACACAATGGGGCATGATAAAAAATGGAATGTAATTTTCAGAAAAATTACTAAATTTTTGATAACTCCAAGTTAAAAGAAAGAAATCCTTGAAAGTCTTTCTTTGGAAAAGAGAAACTCCAAAATTTCCCTTTTCTCATTTTTTATGGATTAGAAGACCGATACTTAAATACTAGAGACACTTCACTTCGTTCAGGGTGACATATAAATATTTTTCGGACACATAAAATGTCATTTTGAGCGAAGCGAAAAATCTCAACGAAAAAGAACTGAAAAGTCTCCCTTTGATAAAGGAAATTTAGAAGGATTTCCGAGTGGTTAATTGAAAAATGTAAATGATTTATAAGAAAATTAATTGTAGTTCAGGATTTTAGCTTGGTTATACGCTTTATTATATGCCAACCTGAAAGTCTGGGGGTAGTATAACTCTGTTTCCAGACGATTATTCCTTAAATAATACCTACTTCCATTCTATTGAAATATTCCTTTTAAATACCTTTTTCATTAATTGACTTTTGTCTAATGCTGCTTGTCTATCTGCTTCAGAAGGACGTATGACTTCACATCTTATAATGATTTGATCAAAATTGATCTCACATGAAACGCTTTTTACAATACTATTATGCGTCCTATCAAGCCCATCTGCAACTCGTAATATTGAAGCCAATACTCTTACGACCCTTTGTTCTGATGGATCAAGCGATGAATAATGGGCGTGTTTCTTTTTCGGCAACGCTGCACGATGATAACGAGCAATAGAACCGACCAGTAACCTTTGCCTCTCATCTAATAGAAGAGAAGGGTCTTCCAATATTATCCTTAAAGCTGTTTTATGATGTTTATTCTGTCCTTCTATCCAACCAATATCATGCAGAATTGCTGCGTTTTGTAATAGAAATTTCTCTTTCTCGCCGAACTCGTGCAATGGCTTTAATTCGTCAAACAGTTCTAATGCAATGCGTGTAACTTGATCAGTATGTTCCTCATCATAGCCACAACTTCTCGCCAAAAGAATTGATGAACTGATTATCTCATTTTCATGGGGTTTTTGTTTCTCTTTCTCCTTTGCGGAATCAAAACTATGTCCTTCCATTATCATTTGAGCGAATAGATCGGGTAATCCGCTTTCTCGTATCGCAGAGACTGCTCTTTCTACGTCATAATCTATCCTATAATGATCCACTCTAAACAATCTCGGCTTTAGGATCATAATCGCATAACCAGCCTTAGGATCGCCATCTCCTGGTCGCCCAACACTCCCCGGATTGATAAACCAAACGTCATCAACTTTTTTCTTAAATGGTATGTGAGAATGTCCAAATATTATTATATCAGCATCAAATTGTGAAGCTATCTCACGGAATCTTTCATCTGGAGAATCAGGTGTCAGATGTTCATCATCAGGGTCTGAAGGGCTATGTCTGATAATTATTTTTTTCCCTTCAACTTCTAATTTTATCTCCTCATCAAGTGAACTCAAATAATCAAGGCTTGATTTTGATAGTTTATCGTAAGACCAATTATATGCAAGCCATTTTTCTGGTGGAACTCCTTTTTTCCATTTATCTTTCTTCTGTTTAACTTTAAGGACTTTGAGATCATAATTGCCAATAATGCTCAATATTTTCTCTTTTTCCAATAGACTTACGACCTCATCGGGAAATGCACCATAGCCAAGCATATCGCCCATATTCCATATTACGTCAACTTCTCGTTTTTTAATATCATCTAACACTGCTTCCAAAGCTGGAAGATTTGAATGAATATCACTTATTAATGCTACCTTCATAATACGCCACCTTTCTTTGAAAAATTGCAAACATATTTAATAGTTTCCTTCCAAATATCCTCAGCCTTTATTTTGTCCCAAAATTTTAGAAATTCTTTGTGTGTTTTAATCTGATGCTTTTTTCTATCTTCTTGTAAGTAAATTATGCCTGCTCTTAATCTACTAAACGCTTTTGTGTTACCAAAATATTCTAATGTGCGAATTTTTTCTTCTTCTATGAATTGATCAAGATATTCTACCCATACAAAACAGTCATGTATTTCTCCTAATAAATCCTGAATCTCTCTGGCAATTTTAATAGGTTTTTCCAATTTATCATCATAAAGTTGCGAAAAAATTTCCATTGTATAACGTAGTCGCTTGGCGCATATCCTCATCAGATGAAGTTCAGTAATTCTATTTAAGTCATCAATATATCTTTCATAAAACAAAAGTTTGTCAATATGCAATTCTATCTCTTTACATGCCCTATCATAGACCTGATATGAATATTTGTTCTTGTCGTATATTAAACCAATGCTTATCATCATTTTCAAGGTATCTTTTATCTCGTCAATGATCCCAGAAGACTGAAGCCTTTCCATCTCAGATATGACATCTATTTGCATTTTCTGTCGCTTTTGTTGGAGTCTTAGGACGAGACGTTTTACCCCAGGGATACAACGATGATCTGTAATATTAGCTAAAAATTCTTTCACAAAATCTATTTGGACATCTAAATCTCTTGCGTTTCCAAGTATTCGTGTTACACGACGTATCTGTTTTCGCCATCGTTTAATATCTTTTTCTGGGAAGCATGATTCAAAAAGCGTAAAGGCACTACGTAATCGCCGAGATGCTACTCTCATGCGATGGACATACTCAATGTCTTCTGCCTTGATTACCCCATGTATCTCTTTTTCCAAAGCATCTAAACGAGTAAGCAGTGCCTCAGCGCCAAACACACAATAACTCTCATCAACAATTTGATTATCATTATCCATAACCAGATTTAGAAAAAAGTAATTTCAATTTTCACTCTCCGGCAAGACGAACATAGTTAGTCAAAGTGCCGATCTTTTCAACTGTTGCTTCAACTATATCGCCCGGAAGTATTGGTGCGATGCCCTCAGGTGTGCCTGTTGAGATAACATCTCCCGGCATAAGGGTCATTAATCCAGATATGTATTCTATAAGCTCTGGGACATTAAATATTAACTGTTTAGTGTTACTTTTTTGTCTCACTTCGCCATTAACCTTTAATTCAAGATCAAGTTCATCAAGAGGCGATATTTCATCAGGCAATGTTATGCAGGGACCGATCGGACAGAATGTGTCCATACTCTTTGATCTGAACCAAGGATTTCGCAACTCAAAATCAGCACTTTGCATATCCCTTGCACTTACGTCATTTAGGACAGTGTAGCCAGCGATATAATGACCTGCATCCTCTTTTTTGACATTCTTTGCCTTTCTTCCTATTATAACAGCAAGTTCTACCTCAGGATCAACTCTACCAATGCCCGATTTAATGACTATCTTCTCTTCAGGACCGATTATTGATGTAGTTGCTTTACAGAATATTACTGGCTCTTTGGGCGCTTCTCTGCCTGACTCTTTGGCGTGACTTGCATAATTAAGACCCAAGGCTATTATTTTTGATGGATTAGTTATCGGAGGATTTAGCTTTATCCTATCTCTGGTGATATACCGCTCCATAAAGCCATGACGTTCAAGAAAGATCAAAACATCTGCAAAAACGTCAACATCAAAATACCCTTTACAGATAAGCTCCAATATATCCGTTATCATATCTGTAATTTTTTCTTTTTCAACCATATTATATAGCTGAAAAGCGGCTGAGAAGTCAACAATTCCCTTGTCTGTTTGAATTCCGATCCTTGTTCCGCATAATCCATCATAAGATATTATTTTCACGGTTTCTCTCCTTATTTTTTACACGCTCCAAACCTTTCTTCCCAAAAGCTGATGCCTGCAAGTTGTGTTGGAACATGGATAATTACAACTTTATCTGAACTCAAAGCCCAATCTATGCTTGGTCTCAGTTGTCTTGGATCATCAATGAATATTCCTTCTGCACCAAGTGCTTGTGCAACCCTGTCAAATCTTATTTCGCCTAATTCAGATGCAACATGACATCCATCTCCTTGACCATCGGCGACAATCCCCCAAGCACTATCATGTGCAATAACTGCGACGTAGGGCGTGCCAAATCGCAATGCGGTTTCTATCTCGCTTACGGTGAATCCTGCGGCACCGTCTCCACTCAGAAGCAATAGAGGTTTATCCGGTTTTGCTAATTTTATCGCAATAGCCCCGGGCAATCCCCAACCGACAACTCCACTCGCTCCGCAAGTGAACCAGTGTGATGGATGACGGTCAAAAAGTATCATATGCGCCCATCTTCCTATATTTCCGCCATCTAAAAGAAAAGTGACATCACGATCAAGTGATTTTTTGATCTCTCTGATAATCCTTAGCGAAGGCACAGGACAGACGTCTTCATGGCAAAGGTTATCCCATTTTCTAATTAAGCTATCACGGGTTTTTTGAACATCTGAAAGCCAATTTGCATTATCCCATTTCAGCGATTTCGCTTCCTCAACCATGCCTGCAAGGACCGATTTAGAATTTCCAACAATGCCAATATCTGGGATCAAAGCACGAGTTATTTCAGAAGGTTCTATATCAACTCTGATGACCTTCGCGTCTTTTGGAAACCCCGGTGGAAGTCCACAAGATACGCGATAATCAACTCTTGCACCCATCATTAAGATTGTGTCTGCCTCTGAGAATTTTTGCATTGCATAATTTAATTCTGCATTTGTGACACCCATGTATTGTGGAATAACTTTCTCTATACAACATCTGTCCCATATATGCGACACTATCGGTATATTGGTCAATTTTGCGAATTCTGATAACTCATTCCAAGCATCTGCATAAAATACACCACTGCCAACGACCATAAATGGCTTTTTCGCAGACGAAAGCATTTTAATTGCATCCTTGATCAGATCAGGATCACCGGGACAGTGATATTCAACTTTTGACGGGGGAAGTGTCTGACGAAGTTTGCTATCATCTAATTTGGCATTAAAAACATCAGCAGGGATTGTCAAATGCACAGCTCCGGGGCGTCCCGTAACAGCTAACGATATAGCTCTGTTGACCTCATGAGGCAGATGCGATATTTGCCTAACCATATTAGCATATTTGCAGACAGGAGAAGCCATTCCTATTTGATCTATCTCCTGAAAGTTATCAAGTCCTCTTGTCTCCTGTGAACTACATCCGCTAACAAGCATCATAGGACCGCCGTCCCAATAGGCATTTGCCAGACCTGTTAAAGCGTTTGTGTGTCCGGGACCGCTACTAACAGCGACAACCCCTAATTTTTTCGTCATTCTGCCCCAAGCATCAGCCATATATGCTGCGGATTGCTCGTTTCGTGTATCTATGACTTTTACATCAAATTCTTTGCATGCCTTTAAGAACGGGTCAAGCCCATTTCCACAGAGGGCAAATACATAATCCACTCCGCAATTTTTCAATGTCTTAACAAACCACTGTGCACCATTCATATTTTCATTTCCTCCATGCTTGACCTATTTATTGTTGTGATTTTCCTCCTTTTAGCATTATATCCTGAAATTTTATTTAAGTCAATAATACAAAAATTCAATGAGACTGTATTAATTTAGTAGGTAATTCAAAGTAATCAGTTCCTTTAATGCTCTAACCCAAGGTCTAGAAGTATGTTGACTATGCAAAGATGGATTGAAGGTACTGCAATATTTTTTCTTGTTTCATGCGATCATCTTGTTTTATAATATTATCAGCCATCTGTTCCTCCTTTGTTTATTTATCTTGTTTATTATAAATACGGAGTATATTATAACAGATGGCTTTTTTGTTGCCTACTAAATTAATACAGTATCCCTTTTTCCTTTTTGGTTGACAGAAAAAACAAATAACGATATAATCTATGATAGTGTGATGTGATTTTAGGAGGGATTTTATTATGGCTAAAAAAAATAATAAAACAAAAACTAAATCTAATAAACAACAAAAGTCTAATACTAAAATTGTTTCATCCAAGGCAAAAAATCCTAATTTGTGGAGACATCAGGGCAAGTAAGCCTATTTTTTGCCATTCATTTTAACGGATAAGCGAAAGATAAGTATGGGAGGATTTTATGGCAAGAAGCAAAAGCGGAAGATCAAGACGTAGAACCCAAATAAGACATAGACAAAAACGACGAATGAAAGCACTTAAAGCTAGGCTAAAATTAGAAAAACAAGAACAATCATCTTCAGAAACAGCGGTTGAATCATAAAAAAACCGATCACTGATCATTATATTAGGAGACTGTGATTGCGTGAAGATATTTACGAAAAAAACGACGATTTAGAGTCCATAGAATTCTTAAAAAAGGCAAAAGAAACGTTAATAAATGAGATAGGTCAAGTAATAATTGGTCAACACGACGTAATTGAGCAATTATTGATGGCATTATTCTCTCGGGGGCATTGTTTGCTTATCGGCGTCCCTGGTCTTGCAAAGACGCTACTGATCAGCACAATTGCCAAAATACTTGATTTAAAATTCAACAGAATTCAGTTTACACCTGACCTTATGCCATCAGACATCATAGGCACAGACATAATTCAAGATGACCCGACCACAGGAGAACGTAACTTTCGGTTTTTAGCAGGACCGATCTTTGCCAATATTGTGCTTGCAGACGAGATCAACAGAACTCCGCCGAAAACTCAAGCGGCGCTTTTACAAGCTATGCAGGAATATAAAGTTACTGTCGGTGGAAAAACCTATAATCTTGATCTGCCATTTTTTGTCTTAGCAACTCAAAATCCAATTGAATTTGAGGGAACTTATCCACTTCCCGAAGCTCAATTAGACAGATTTATGTTTAGCATACAGATTGACTATCCAAAATTTGATGAAGAAATAGAGATAGTAAAATCAACAACTTCTGCTTTTGAACCTACCCTAAAACCAGTGATGTCAGGAGCAGATGTCCTGAGACTCCAAAACATAGTTAGAGAGATGCCTGTTCATGATCACGTTGTCCAATATGCTGTTGAACTTGTCCGAAGCACTCGTCCTAATGATGGGAATTGTCCTGATTCCATAAAGAAATTTATAAGTTGGGGAGCAGGACCAAGAGCATCGCAATATTTGGTGCTTGGGGCAAAAGCCAGAGCAATAATTCAAGGACGAAAAAATATATCAATAGAAGATATTAAAGCTGTCTCTAAGCCTGTCCTTCGTCATAGAATAATTACCAGTTTTAATGCTGAAGCTGATGGCATAACGAGTCTGAATATTATAGATGAGCTTCTTAAAATTGTTAAACCTCGCGAACCAGCATAATTCAATTCTAAGATTCAAAGATTTTAAGATTAAAAAGTCCTAATCATTGAGTCTTAGACTTTTAAATCTTGAAACTCAATGGGACAATCAAGCGATATATTAGATGAGATAAAACGGGGCAAAATATCACCAGTATATCTTTTTCATGGCGATGAAGTGTATCTTATTGAAAACACAATAGCAAGTATGATAGAGAGCCTCGTTCCAAAATCTGCCAGCCAATTTAACCTTGACGTTTTTTCTAATCCTGATGTATCTGTTGACGAGATAATATCCATAGCAGAAACTTATCCAATTTTGGCAGACCGTAGATTAATAGTTGTCAAAAATCCTTCTTTTCTTTTATCTAAAAAAGGTGCTGACCTTCTTGAAGTCTTCCTTGAAAGCAGAGAACAGTTTCGCTCAGGAAATCTCACAAAATCCGCATCTCTTTTGGCTAAAGCGCTTGAATTAGAATTTGATGAATTTGCAGAGGGCGGATTAGACTTTAATAGGGCAATTGATAACTTTAAATCCAAATATGAACAAGAACTTTCATCTGAGGATATTGAATTCCTTGATGATAATAGCAAAAGCCTGACAAGCCATATTGACATATTCACCAATTCATCTAATTCAAGCGGATTAGATCGGCTTATTGAATGGCTACAAAATCGGACTTCATCAACAAGTGTCCTTATAATATCTGTCAATACAACTCTTAATACTAACGACAGAATAGTAAAGGTAGTATCGCAAGTTGGAAGAGTTTTGAGTTTTGCACGTTTACGTCCTCCATCCAACGTAATGCGAGACCCTGCTTACAAGATCATATCTGACAAACTGAAAGAGTATAATAAAACAATATCTGCAGATGCCTTTGCTGAACTGAGAAACAAAACTGGCAACGATATGGGACAGATGTTTGACGAGTTAGAAAAGCTTGTCACTTATATTGGCGATAGAAAGCAGATTGAAAAAAGAGATGTTGAAGATGTAGTCGCAAAAACCGATTTTGAAAGGATATTTGATCTGACAAGAGCTGTTGGTCAACGATCGCTTCCATTAGCTTTGGCAAATCTCAGAAGCATAATGAAAAAAAGCGATGATCCAATAAAAATTCTTAGTATGCTAATAAGACAGATACGGTTTTTGTTGCAGACAAAACTTCTTTTTGAAAAAGGACTTCTGAAGCAAGATATGACTGTCCTGAACTATAACGATTTTCAACAAAAATTCTTTAAAAAATTATCATCAGAATTGATCGCTATCCTGCCTGATTCAGACAAATTAAATGTCCTTAAACAACCCTATCCTTTGTATATATCCATCCAGCAGATAAAAAATTTCACAGTGTCCGAGCTTATAAAGGCTATGGAACGGCTTTTAGAAGCGGATATACAGATCAAATCAGGCACATTAACACCAGAACTCGTTGTTGAACTACTTATTGTTGATCTCTGCTCAAAATCCGCATTGAGCCATTGATAATAAGAATGGAGGGAAAAATGCCACAACTATCAGCAGGCATTGCCCGCGCTAATAAATATGGATTGCCGATTGTCCCTGAGTCTGATCAGACATTAATAGAAAGTGCGCTAAAATCATTAAATAAATGTTATAAGGCAATTTATAGATAAGTGGTATTCTATAATTACGTAAGTTCGGACATTTCTTAAAATAAATGAGATGAATATTATATTCTTTATGTTATCTTTTTGTCTCTCCGTCACCTACCTTCTGTGATACTCTTATAATGATTTGCCGACCTTATGGTC
>Ga0272448_1002948_pt1 | contig 20721 bp, 15 predicted proteins | sample YNPCB0191_FD_202220 | JGI IMG/M metagenome (GOLD analysis project Ga0272448, IMG submission 202220) | Hot spring sediment microbial communities from Yellowstone National Park, WY, United States - YNP-CB-019-1 | ecosystem: Environmental > Aquatic > Thermal springs > Hot (42-90C) > Sediment... | reverse complement strand
AGAAGGCGGAAGCGGAGTTCCTTAACCAGCTTGTGAACAAAAGAGGGTGGATTCAGCTGACCACGGACTTTCGGGAGCCGGAGGGAGAGGGTGTCCTTTGATTGGCGCGAGTACCTAGAGTTAGCGAGGGAGCTTGCAGGTCTGCGAGGATCTAGCTACTCCCAGGAGGCCGCGGAACGTTCTGCCGTCAGCCGAGCCTATTACGCCGCCTTTTGCTGGGCAAGGAACTACGCGGAGAAAAACTTGGGGTTTAAACCGAAGCGAAACACAACGGATCATGGAGAACTTAGGGATCATCTTAAAAATCAAGGGTATCCGAAGTTAGCTTCATACCTAAACAAGTTACGAGGGTGGCGAAATGCTTGTGACTATAATGATCAGGTCTCTCAGCTCCATCAGCTAGTTAGTTCCAGCATCAAGGTTGCCGACAAAATCATCCAAAAGTTTAGGTAATCATGCTCGTTGACAACCCCATCATTAACTCGCCCTTTGAAGAGCCCAGTCGCCACTGGGCGTATGAAGAGGGCCAGCCGGTCTTAAAGCCGGGCCGTCGGCCCGCGGGCTATTACCTTAAGGCCAGGACTCGCGACCCGCAGCTGGCCATGCTGGAGGAAGAGTTCATCCCGCTGGACCTGGTCAATACCATTCGGGAACGGGTCAGGGCGTGGCGGGAGGGCGGCTACCCCGGCGTTACGCCCATCACCCGGCAGCTGCTCAATCACTGGCACCATCCCGAGCGGGAGCGCACGCTCTTCTTCTGCCAGCGGGAGGCCGCCGAGACCCTCATCTGGTTCGTCGAAGCCTCGCCCGCGGAAAAGCAGGGCATCGCCATCCCCAAAGATAACGGCCTCACCCGCTGCGCCTGCAAGATGGCTACCGGCTCCGGAAAGACCGTGGTCATGGGTATGGTCATCGCCTGGTAGGTCCTCAACAAGCTGGCCAACCCGCAGGACAAACGCTTTTCCGATGCAGTGCTTCTGGTCTGTCCCAACCTCACCATCCGGGAACGCCTGCAGGTGCTGCTGCCCTGGAAGCCCGGCAACTACTACGAAAAGTTCGACCTGGTCCCGCGTGGGATACTGGAGTGTCTCCAGCAAGGCCGCCTCCAGGTTACCAACTGGCACCTCTTCCAGCCCCGGGACGACAGCCATTCCCGTAGCGTCCAGCGAGGTCCCGAAAGCGATGCCGCCTTCTGCCGCCGGGTGCTTAACGAGCTGGGCAGCAAGGGGAACCTCCTGGTGGTCAACGACGAGGCCCACCACGCCTACCGGCCGGCGCCCCTGCCAAAGGAGGAACGGGCGCGGCTCTCCCCGGAGGAGGTCGCCGAGCGGGAGGAGGCGACCGTCTGGGTGAGCGGGCTGGATCGGATCGCTGCCGTGCGGGGTATTAACTTTTGCGCCGACTTCTCCGCCACACCCTTCTACATTAAGGGAAGCGGCTACCCGGAGGGGGAGCCCTGCCCCTGGGTCGTCTCGGATTTCGGCCTGGTGGATGCGATTGAGTCTGGCATCGTCAAGATCCCCCGGGTTCCGGTGGACGACAACACCGGGGCGCTCATCCCCAAATATTTCCGGCTGTGGGAGTGGGTCAATCAGCGGCTGCCCACCTCGGAGCGTCAGACCGCTCGGCGCCGGGCAAAACCCGAATCGGTGCTCCGGGAGGCGGAGGATGCCCTGGCCACCCTCGCCTCGGAGTGGAAGCGGACCTTCGAGGAATTTCAGAAGGTTGGCTCGCCCGTGCCGCCGGTTATGATCGTGGTGTGCGACAACACCGACCTGGCCAGGCTGGTCTATGAGCACATCGCCAGGGGGAACGTCCTCCGGGAGCTGGAGGGGGAAGCCACCTTCCGCATCGACACAAAGCTTTTGGCCGAGGCGGAGGCAGCGTATGAGGGCGAAAGTAAGGCAGAGGCGGCAGAACGGCTCCGCAAAGTTGTGGACACCATCGGGAAGCTCGAGTGGGAGGGCGAAGGCGATCCTCCCGGGAAACACATCCGGTGCGTGGTATCGGTCGGCATGCTCAACGAGGGCTGGGACGCCCAGAACGTCACCCAGATCCTGGGTCTGCGGGCGTTCACCTCCCAGCTTCTCTGCGAACAGGTGGTGGGGCGGGGCTTAAGAAGGCTTAACTACGACGATTTTTCCGAGCCGGAGTACGTGGACGTCTACGGCGTCCCCTTCGAGTCATCCCGGTCAAGAAGAAGCTCAGGAGCTCCACGGAGGTCCAGAGGGTATCCACCCTCGTCCAGGCGCTTCCCGAGCGCAAGCATCTGGAAATCACCTTCCCCCTGGGTGGAGGGCTACGTCTTCGACGTGCGGCAGCGGATCCGGCTCAATCTTAAAGATGTTCCCTACCTCCAGCTCGACCCCGCGCAGGCGCCCACCGAGGTGACGATCAAGCCGGCGGTGGGGTATCGGATTGGGCGGCCCAACCGATTGGGACCCGGCCCCGAGGTGGTGCACGACCGCAACCCCTTTCACCGGGAGAAGCGGCTCCAGGCCACCATCTACGAGATCGCGGCTGAGCTCACCCGGCGGCTGAAGGAGAAGCGGGAGGACTGGGGCGCGCGGCACATCCTCTTCCCGCAGGTCCTGGACGCCGTCTGGCAGTATCTGGAGGAGCGGGTAGTAGTCGTCGACTCAGACACGCCGCCGGAAGAGATTGCTCTGCTCAAGTACAAGCAGCAGATCGTTGATCGCCTGACGACGGCCATCGAGCCGGACACGGAGGCGGGGGAGCCGCCCCTCTTGCCCGTCATCGAGCGCTTCTGCCCCGTCGGCTCCACCTCGGAGGTTCTCTTTCGCACGGCGCGCCCCCTTCGTGGGAACCACGAAAAGCCATTTCAGCCATGTGTTGCTCGATGCCCACAAATGGGAGCACAGCGTGGCGTATCAGCTGGAGCGCATTCCCGAAGTCGTCGCCTACGCCCGCAACGATCATCTGGACTTCACCATCCCGTACGAGTGGCAGGGTGCGCGACACGAATACCGTCCGGACTACCTTATCCGCTGGCGCTGCGAAGCCAGGCATGAGGTTATTGTAATCCTGGAGGTCAAGGGGTTCGAGACGGAGCAAGACCGCCAGAAGGAAACCTCTGTAAGGCGGTGGGTGCGGGCCGTGAATCACCACGGTGAGTTCGGGCGATGGGCATTTGCTCTGTGTAAGGACCCTGCGCGGCTGAGGACTGCCCTAGTAAACGAGGTCGAGGCACTCTGCCGCGTCCGGGGCTAGACTGCCTACCAGCAGCTCCCAGACCTACAAGCACGAGATTCCTTCGCTCTTCCCCTACAACGGGGCGCTCGTCATCTCCGATGGGCTCGAAGCCCGGATCGGCACGCTCACAGCTGATCGCGACCGGTTCATGCCGTGGCGCACGGTCGCCGGCGACGACGTGGAGACGCTAGAGACCCCCCAGCTTCAGGTGCTCATCGAGGGGGTGTTCGAGCAACGCCGGTTCCTCCAGCTCGTGCGCGACTTCATCGTGTTCGAGGACGAAGGGGGCGGGAAGCTCGCCAAGAACATAGCCGGCTACCACCAGTTTCACGCCGTCAACGTGGCGGTAGAAGAGACGCTGCGAGCGGCGCGTGTCCAGGCTGCAGCCATCGCTGAGGAGGAAGGCCGGTACGAGGCAGGGCGCAAGCCCGGAGGGGCTCTCGGCGACCGGCGCATCGGCGTCATCTGGCACACGCAGGGCTCGGGCAAGAGCCTCACGATGGTCTTCTACGCGGGCCGCATCATCCGCCAGCCCGCTATGGAGAACCCCCCCATCGTCGTCTTCACCGACCGCAACGACCTGGACAGCCAGCTCTTCGCCGTCTTCTGCCGCTGCCGGGACCTCCTGGGACAGGACCCTGTCCAAGCCGAGAGCCGGGCGGAGCTTCGCGAGCTGCTCCAGGGGAGGCAGGCGGGCAGCGTCATCTTCACCACGATCCAGAAGTTCCTCCCCGAGGAGAAGGGCGACCGCTACCCAAAGCTTTCGGACCGGCGCAACATCGTGGTCATCGACGACGAAGCCCACCGGAGCCAGTACTACTTCATTGACGGGTTTGCCCGTCACATGCGGGACGCCCTGCCCAATGCCTCCTTCATTGCGTTCACGGGCACGCCCCTGGAACTCGAAGACCGCAACACCCGAGCGGTGTTTGGCGACTACATCTCCATCTACGACATCCAGCGGGCTGTGGAGGACGGAGCTACCGTCCCCATCTACTACGAGGCCCGGCTGGCGAAGCTTGACCTGCCGGAGGAGCTCAAACCCAGGATCGACGAGCAGTTCGAGGAGGTCACCGAGGGGGAAGAGGTCGAGCGCAAGGAGCGGCTCAAGACCAAATGGGCGCAACTGGAGGCCATCGTGGGGTCCGAGCGCCGGCTGTGTCTCGTGGCGCAGGATATCGTGGATCACTTCGAGCGGCGGCTCTAGGCTATGGACGGAAAGGCCATGATGGTGTGCATGAGCCGGCGCATCTGCGCTGACCTCTACAACGAGATCATCCGCCTGCGACCCGGGTGGCACCATGAGGACGACGACAAGGACGTGGTCAAGGTGGTGATGACCGGCTCGGCTGCTGACCCGCTCGAGTGGCAGCCCCACATCCGCAACAAGCGACGCTGGGATTTCCTCGCCAGGAGCTTCCGCGATGCCAGCGATCCGTTCAAGCTGGTCATCGTCCGGGACATGTGGCTCACAGGGTTCGATGCCCCGTCTCTCCACACCATGTACCTGGACAAGCCGATGCGCGCCCACGGGCTGATGCAGGCCATCGCCCGGGTGAACCGGGTCTTCCGGGATAAGCCCGGCGGCCTGGTGGTGGACTACCTGGGACTCGCGCACGAGCTGAAGCAGGCCCTTGCGACGTACACCGAGAGCGGCGGCACCGGGCGGACCGCCATCGACCAGAGCGAAGCGGTGGCGGCCATGCAGGAGAAGTACGAGATCTGCTGCGACCTCTTCCACGGCTTCGACTGGTCCAGCTGGAAGACGGGCAGACCCGAGGAGCGACTGCCGCTGCTCCCTGCCGCCCAAGTGCACATCCACGCCCAGGAGAACGGCAAGGACCGCCTCCTGCAAGCGGTCTCGAAGCTCTTGCGCGCCTTCGCGCTGGCGGTGCCCCACGAGAAGGCCCTCGCCATCCGCGACGACGTGACCTTCTTCCAGGCGGTGCGGGCGGCGCTCGCCAAGCGGGCCCCGAGCCAGCAGGGGACCGAGGAGGAGCTCGAGCACGCCATCCGCCAGATCGTCTCCCGTGCCATCGCGCCCGAGGGGATGGTAGATCTCTTCGCCGCGGCGGGCTTGAAGAACCCCGACATCTCGATCCTCTCCGAGGAGTTCCTGGCCGAAGTGCGGCGGATGCCGCAGAAGAACCTGGCCATGGAGCTCCTGCGGAAACTCCTGGAAGGCGAGATCAAGGTGCGGCGGCGCAAGAACGTGGTCCAGGTGCGGTCGTTCGCGGAGATGCTAGAGCAGGCTATTCGCCGTTACCAGAACCAGGCTATGGAGGCGGTGCAGGTCATCGAGGAACTCATTGCCCTGGCGAAGGAAATGCGGGAGGCGGACCGGAGACGGGAACAGCTCGATCTTTCCGAAGTGGAACTTGCCTTCTACGATGCCCTGAAGACCAACGACAGCGCGGTCAAGGTCTTGGGTGAGCCGACGCTGCAAAAGATCGCCCGCGAGCTGGTCGAGAAGGTGCGGCGGAACGTCACCATCGACTGGACGGAGCGGGAAAACGTCCGCGCGAACCTGCGCCGCCTCGTCAAGCGGGTGCTGCGGAAGTACGGCTACCCGCCCGATAAGCAGGAGATGGCGACCCTCACGGTCCTCGAGCAGGCAGAGCTCTTCGGCGAGGAGTGGGCGGAGATGGCCGCGCCGGGTCCAGTGGCCACAGCGGTCGCCCCCCGCCCGGCCCTCCACCTTATCCCGAACCCGCCCGAGGCCGAGCGGTTCCGCATCTACGTCCCCGTCTATGACCTCGCCGCCGCCGCTGGCGGCTTCAGCCAGACCCAGATCCCCGAACCCCTGGGTTGGGCGCCGCTGCCCGACCGCAAGCTGTCCGATGACATGTTCGTCGCCCAGGTGGTGGGCCGCTCCATGGAGCCTCTCATCCCCGACGGCGCCTGGTGCCTCTTCCGCCGCTACCAGGGCGGCACCCGCGAGGGCAAGATCGTCCTCGTCCAGCACCGTGATATCGCCGACTCAGAGACCGGCGGGAGCTACACGTCAAACGCTACCGCAGCCGCAAGACCGCCGACGCTGAGACCTGGCGGCACGTGGAGATCCGCATCGAGCCCAACAACCCAGAGTTCGCCCCCATCGTCCTGCGAGAGATCGACGAGGGTGGCATGCGGGTAGTGGCCGAGCTCGTGGAGGTGCTGCAGGTCCCTGTGGCCTAGTTCCGACCAGAGGGGATCCGCAGCTCGGCACCGCAACGGACCAAGTTTGCCCGCAGGCCCAGAAAGAGGATGGGAGTGGTGGCCTGAGAGAGAGCGGATACCCGATTAGTTGCCCGTCCTTATCAGAGCACCTGGGAGGGAACAGTTAAACCCGGCGGCCGGCCTTCCCTGTCCGCTGCAAAATGGCAGAACAGAGGACGCCTGTCCTCGCACGGAGGACAGGTAATTGGAGACGACTGGCCCCGACCACGACGAACTGAGCCCATGTTTGGTGGAAGTTTCGTAAGCTGTTGAGGATCCATGTCTTTTTTCCATGTGTCACGATGTGGCCTTTTTGGAGCTATTTTTTTCTTTCCAAGAGTCTAAGGAGCCGACTTGGACGACGGGAAAAAACTGATGCGCCTGCTTGACTCTCCCATGGTGACCCCGCAAGGGTTGGCGCCTTCGCGCCTCCACTTGGGGGGCTTGGCCGGTGCGCAAGTCAGCCAAGGCCTCTTTGGCAGAAAAGGGATGCTTGACCCGCCTGCCCCCGAGGACGGCTCATTAGGCAGGAGGGCTCGCTTTCAGGAAAAATATTCCACCTTCCCGCTCGGCCGCCGGATCCGAACCATACACGGAAACTCGAGAAAAGTTATATTCTTAGAGGCCGATCAGTGCAAAGCCAATCAAGTGTTGATTGGAACGAACTTCTTCACAACGTAACACTATCTTTTCGGGGAAAATGGCTGCCTCTTGCCTGACGCACCATCAGAATCAGAACATTCTCACCAAACAGGGCTAGCGGGTAACAAGCACTGTACGGGTTTTTTAAGACAACAGCTTCGCCTATAAAAGTTTGTCTTTAAACGTCTTTAAGGACTGGCAGCGGTTTAAAACCTTTTAAACATCGAGTTCTTCTGCTAGCCTCTCAGCTATCTTTGGTATGTAATCAATGCCTCTACTGCGCAAGCGCCTTTTAAGCTCCTCCTTAGGATTCAAAACGTCCTCTGTGTTCTCGTAGTCCGATTCGCAAACCTTTGGATCTGCAAGCAGCCACGCTTCGATGGCACGGACTGCGATCACCACACGAACTGAAGGAAGGGAACCCATGCGATTTTGAACCGTATTTCTTAGGTCGGAAGGATCGTCTCCGTTACTGTCCACTAGAACGAGCACTTTTTGGCAGTTGCCTCCGAATAACTCTTTAGCGAGTCCTGGTGTCTTTTGAAGCAGGTTCCCTCGGCCACGAGCCCTTCGAATGCGGATTCCGATTCCGGGCACGATTGCTCTGGCAAGAGCGCGCACGATTGCCTCGTCATAACGGCCCTCAACAACGATTCCGATACCAGACATTGGCTCGATGGTTTGCCCCAGGGCTAGCCGAGCTCCTCATCTTGCGGGCAAACTATCCTCGTCAAGAGCTCCTGAGTAAACAAGGTCGCTAACCGAAAGCTCACACCGAGAAAGAAGCTCCCTGGCTTTATGTTTGGAATCCGCTGGCTCTAGCTGCGTAGCTCCGTTCATTTTTCGTACGAGGAAGACGTCTTCGAGCTCCAGAAAATTCAATAGCTCTGTGGAATGGGTTGTCGCGAACAACTGAGGGGAGCGCGGCTCCTCAGCTCTCTGTTCTTGGGTAAGGAGCTCCACCAGGACTTCCAAAAGGACCGGGTGGAGATGATTTTCAGGCTCCTCGATAAGGAAGACCGCATCCTGGGGATTCATCAAAGGACCAAAGAGAAGCGAAAGAAAAGCCAGCAAGCAAAGGACCCCGTCAGCCACGTGCTCGATGGGAATAGGCCTGCTATAGTCGCGCTCGAAGAGGGACAGCGCCGAAAACCCCGCCTGGTGCCTGGGGGGAAAAAGGATTCGGTCCACAGGCAGAAGGTCTTGGATGACCTTTAAGATTCTGTCGTAGCTTTGCGGATACCGGTTCTGCAGGTTGAAAAGCCATTGCGAGAGGTTCTCTCCCCTTGGGGTGAGGCAGGGGCTTGGAGCAAAGGGGGTTGGATTCCGCATAAGCTGGGGGTCTAGGTGGTAGAAGTAGATTCCTTGCGTTAAAAGGCGTTTAAATGTCAGCCCTTCCCAGTTTGGCACCTCATATTCGAGCAGGGATTTTCCCTTGTGATCTTTTGGAATTGCAAAGGCCTGACTCCCATCCACCCGATAGGCGGATCCGCCTTCTTCTGACCGGCAAGCAAGTATTAATTCCTTGTTCTCCTGAAGAAGGAGAAGGCATTCCTCAAGAATCGTTGCGTCCCATTCCTGCAATCGGAACCGGAGGGTATATCTGTAGCATATGTCGCCCTTATCCGATTGTTCGAGCGGTTCGATCAGTCTCCAATCAAGCTCAAAGCAAGCCTCCCGGGAAAAGCTCTCCTCTTTCCAGAGGCATTCTTATCCTCCAAACTACAAAAGCGACTGAGAAAGACCTCGGCTTGCCACGGAAGAAAAAAAGAGGATGGCTTTAAGGAGGTTGCTTTTGCCCGACATGTTGGGACCTACCAACACTGTCCGAATGCGAGGGGAAACGCAGAGATCTTTAAAGCTTAGAAAATTGCAGATTCGAAGGTGCGTAATCATGCGCAAGTCAAAGGTAAAAACAGAAGCAGGGTCTTGCAAGGAAAAGGGCTCCTGGGCCAAGACGGCGAAGGCTTTTGTGGATCATCTTGTTTGTGCGGCTTGGCGGAATCCTTTTTCCCTTGGCTTCCTGTAATACGGCTCGAGGCTGGGTGACACTCCCAGTCCCCTAAATGGGACAGGCTTCTAGGCAACTTTCGCAGTGTAGCCTGCCTCTTGCGAGACCCTGGCGCAGAGCAAGCCTGCAGCAGGTGGTTGACCTGCGAACTCACCTAGACAACTTTGGCCCGTGTCCTGGCGACTACTACGTTCCGGCTCTTGCGACCGGGGGCGGTTCTTCATCCCGCCCCCGGACCCTTTGATGGGGCCGGGCAGTAGATACGTGATCCTTCGGGGGAACGCGATCCTCTCTTCGTAGGCGATGGCGTGCATGTTCACGCTTCCGACCACATCCCGGTGGCCTCGGAAGCCACAAGCCTTGCACACCCACTCGCGGCCCTTGGGCCGCTGTTTGTGTCCGCATTGAGGACACCGGCTGGAGGTTCCCCTCTCCGTGCCGGTGAAGCACACAATGCGGCTCTGCTCACATTTGTGTTCCAAATAGTCGATGTCCCGCCCGTACTCCCACTGGGACATCCGCTGGTTGTGGTGCCGGCTAGCGTTTCTCGCTCGCACGCCCTCCGGGTTGCCGATGTAGAGGGTGCTAACTTGGTGGTGTTTGCAGAACTCTATGACTTTGCGTGTGCCTTTGTGGTGTAGGTTGCGCACCTGGCGCTTGACCCGCACAGTGATCTTGGCGCGGGCCTGTTGCAGCTTCCGCCAGCGGCGGGAGCCCTTTTTGCACCGCGCCCTCTTCCGAGCGATTTCGGCTAAAGCCTTGTTCCACCAACGTTTCGCTGCCCGAATCCCGCGCCCGGAAACTACCAGCGCTTCCCCAGTGCTCGTAGTCACTGCCGCCTGGTGGATCTGCCCCAGATCAAAGGTCGCCCGCGCCGTGCCGGGCGGCGCGCCGGCCGGTTCGACCGGCATGGAGACATGAAGTTCGTACCCATCACGCCAGACGATCTGGCACGCGCCAGCATTTTCAGGAATGCTCACCGTGAGCACGATGCTGTGGCGCCCGCGGCCCATGGGGAGGATGACGCGGCCATGCTCCACGCACACCACCTGTGCCGGCCAGAGAAGCGGGTAGAACCGCTTCTCCTTGTATGGGTAGCGCATCTTCGGGTTCTTTTTCTTGACTTGGCGCGTTGTCTCCACGTTAGCCAGGAAAACGTGGCAGATCATCTGGACTGTTTGGCTGTGGAGCGCAAACCGCCCCTTGGTCGCCTTGTGCAGATCGTCCCGGTTCGGCCAGTATGCCCCTTTTTGCCTGGCCTCCCGGTGAATGTCCCAACAGAGATTCCACACCCGCGCGGCTTCCCGCTGCGCCTCGTACAACCGGTGCTAGAGCGACGGCGGCAGGTTATCCAGCCGGTAGATACGCACCGTTTTCATATTTGGAGAATAGCGACGCTCTCATCCCGACCCTCTAAAGAGGGTGGGGATTCCCGAGCTGTTCTCTAAAGAAGTCCTTTTTCGCGGAGTTTGTCTCACCAAAAATGCCGCCGCCCGTCCGTCAAAGGGTACGCCGAGGCCCCAAAAAACGGAGCTTCTCCCGAAGTGAGCGTTTTAGCGCTTAACGGCTACGCTGCGGCCAGGGAAGGGAAGCGGCGACGCTTTGCCGTACCGCGGTCGCCCTCTGGGTGTACCCAGAGGCTGGGACTGAGCTTCGCGGAGAAGGTGCAGGGAATAGTTTTGCGATGGCCGGATGAAGGGAAAAGCGTTCCCATGCACAAGAACTGGCGAAAAACCCGCGGAGGAAACCGGTCCGTGCATCTTAACCTAACCTCCGTCGTCTCTCCGTGAGGCCCTAGTCGGTAGAGCTTCGCGGGGCCAACCTCTCTCGCAACAGCCGGATCCAAGCAAAGCCAACACTGTCGCGGTCCTGGAGATCTCCGGTCGCCCGTGGCAGGGTTTGCCCGGCCGAAAACGGCGTAGCGTGCTTCGGTCCATCTTCCGAGTGACAGCGTCCAAATCGTTTACCCGCTGGGTTGTTCCCTTTTTTGCCCAGCCTAGCTTGGCCTACCTGCCCCGAAAACGGGCCGGTAAGCAAAAGCTTCCGCCTGACGAAGATGCTCCAGGATCTCCCCAGTATTTCGCCGCACCGCCGTCTGGAGCGCAACCAAAAACCCGTTCCCCTGGCTCTTAGACGGAACTCAGATTGGTTGTGCTCATGATCCCTCGGTCCCAAACAAAGACTGCCCGGCCCTAGGCCCAAGCGATTGTGTTAAGTCGTTATTTTCGGCATAAATGGATCGCTCCTTTTTCGGAGCAACCTCAAAGTCAGGCGTTTCTGCCAAAAAGGTGGGTTTTTTAGGTTGACAGCACTCTTTGACAGGCCCAAACTGATAGTAATGTGCTAGCCGTTCTGCAGTACGATGACCTTCCGGAAACCCGACAACTTAGTGGAGCTTTTACAGAACCCGCCCCACGAAACCTTTAACATTGAGTACAAAGAATGGATTTCTCTGGAAGAAAACGAGGGGAAGGCTAAAGTTGTAAAAACGTGCCTTGCGCTTCGCAATTCAGACGGAGGGCTTTTAATCATCGGGTTTGACAACGATGCGACTCCCGTTGATTGTCCATGGGAGGAAAGTGTTCAAAATGTTTACCACCCGGACAAACTGCAAGAGCTCGTTTCACAATACGCTGACCCCCGCTTCGAACTTACGGTGGAATTCCCAGCCCTTCAAGGCCAACAGTATCCGGTGATCTACGTCCCAGGGGGAATTTGTACGCCAGTCGTTGCGAGGAAATCCATGTCAGGCAGCGACGACAAAGTCCTAGTCCGACAAAATGCAGTCTATGTTCGGACTCTGGTTAATGGGAAGGTTGGCACCGCTGAGGCCCAGAACCACCAAGACTGGGATCGCCTTATGGAAATTTGCTTTGAAAACCGAGAAGCAGATTTTGGCAGGGTACTTCGGCGACACCTGGAACCGGAAAGCCTCCGGAGTGCGTACGCAGAGCTCAAGAAAATTTTAGCTGAAGAAACATCTAGCCATCCGCCCACCGAAAACCTTCTATACGAAGGAGCCCGTAGATATGAAGCCGCCGCTTCGCGATGTTTTGGAACCACGGAAGACAGAGAGGCAAAGCCGCCAAAATTGAGTAACGCGGGACACGTGGGTTTCTTTGAGGCTGGGTGCGTTGTTGATCCGCCGCTGTCTGGATACCATGCCGATGAAAATTTTCTTAATGTAGTTATGGCAGCCCACCCAGGTCTATGGGACTCGCCTCTTTGGTTTAATCCAAGACGCCTCCCTGGCTTTAGCAGCAGCCCGTATGTCAAGGACGGTGTTTGGGAGCTTTTTATTCGGAAGCCCTTCGGCGTAGAGCAATTCTGGTTCATTAGCCCAAAGGGACGATTCTACGTAAGAACTGTCTTAGAAGAGGATATACAGATCGAGCAGAGTATGCAACCTGGGAGCCGCCTGTCAGTGGGTTGGCGGATACGGAGGGTACTTGAAGCGTTTCGGTGCGGCTTGGCCTTCACACGCGCCTTGACCTCAAAAGAGGATACCCGTCTAAGGTTTCAATTCCGCTGGACAGGATTGACCGGAAGGATTCTGGACTGGTCCCTGAGTGGGAATATCCCGCTACGGGGCATCCTGCCATCGAGTTCCTATCGCGCCCAACAAGACGTGGTCCAGTCTACGGCTTGCCTTGTCATCTCGGTAGGGCATGGTCCGATCATCGAAGCCGGACACCACGCAGTTGCGCCCCTGACTCAGGTTTTTGGTGGGCAGGTTCTAGATCGCAGAGTGGTGGAACAGGTGTATCAGCAATTTTGGGGAAGGGTGTAGTAGGGGAAGCGCAAGAAGGGGAAGGGAACGCTTTTTCTACCCCACTTAACAAGCCGCCCAGTTTCTTGGGTTTTCTAGATTAGCCAGCCCTGAGTTCAAATTTCGGCAACCGATTGCCTCACAATCGGTTTTGGTTCGATACGCCGAGGATTCGCGTTTCAAAATTACCATGCATACAAAATATATGATGAACCCTATTCGGTTCCTGCATTGGGGAATCCTCAAGGACTACCAGCCACAAAGGCTTAACGGAAGTCTTTTATCGAACGCATAGGGAGCTGCCAGCCCTCTTAAGGCTTCCGCAATCGGGGGGAAGTCGTGGCCAGTGTTGCTGATTCGCGAAGATACTGCTCCTGTCTTCTTGGATCAAGCTAAGCCCACGCGGAACTTACTCAGCTCTTAGCCGGACGTAGGCCCAGCCCGCAAGGTCATGGCCTTCTGGAAGCCCAGTCTTAAGCTGGGCCTTAAACCGGTTGCCTTCAATGTCTGCTGTAGGCTCCCACCGTAAGCAGTAGCGATAGCTCGTCCTTTTCATCTTTACTTTACCAGCCGAAGCACCAGCACGTCTCCCCTTCGGATGTACATAGGGTAAACGTCCACGGAGGATTGGGTGGTGGAGCTAAACATTCCCCAATTGTAGGTTTGGGCGGAGCCAAACCCTGAGTAGCCGGCAATTTCCTTTTGTTCGGTTAGGATCCATACGGCGTTTCCCCCAAATTTCCGAACATCCTCCATCCATTGATGCGCGAATATTGAATGGGCCAAGGGACGTGGGCATCGCTTGGCCACGTGAAGAACCCCAAGGATCCGATAGGGATGGTCCGGTTCAGAGTAGTAGACAGGGAGTCCTTCCACCTGCTCGACAAAAGCTCCCCTTCGATTCCCCGGATGCACAGCCGCCGAACCTGAGTAGGGGGTAAACCGTGTTGCAACCCCGACACAACCGCCAAAAGAAAGCGCGGCCAGACAAAGAAGGAGCCCAGGGAGAAGCACCAACGCCCAGCGGAAACGGCTCCTCCTTAAGTCCGCGCCGTTTTGAGAGAGGAACTCACCCAGGCCCAGCCTCCGAAGCTTGCCAGAGCAGGGCCTAACCTTGCTCGTTCTTGAGTTGCAACGAAGCTTCCGGAAGACCGGTTTAGGCCCAGCGACGTTTTTGCCTCCCGGCAAGAAGGATCGTTGTGCGGAAGAAACACCAAGGCACGCCACCAAACCCGGCCGCACCACCGCGGTATGATTCTCCAGAGGCACATGCCCGCTAGCCAAGGCTTCTTGCGTCCAACACCGCTCGTCAAAGCCGTGAAGGAGAAAAAAGCGGCCGCGCAAGCGTCCCCTGCAGGCTTGCGGGCGCTGAAACACCCCTGGAGCCCTGTAAGGAAATCTCAGGGCCATGCCCCGCGGCAGCTCGATAAAGAGCCCAGCTCTCCAAAACGCGCCAAGGCCTTGGCCCTTCTTCCCATCTCACGGGAGAGGCCCCTATGACCGTCGCCGGCAAACCGTCGGGTCCGTTCTCTGTGGCTGCCACGGCCAACCGGATCCGGTGGGCCCTTCCTACCAGCAACCTGTTTCTCAGCCGCCAAGCCATACAGCTCCTTTGTTAAAAATCGGACCCTCACCATATCCCACCCGGTAGGACAAATACGGTCCCACCAAAAAATTTTTTCCGCTCAACGGGCTCTTTTGTCTTTGGAGGCTTTTGGTCTAGAAAACCGCACCCCACCGACTCTATACGCCTGCTTTTGGTTCCCCACGGCGCTTGAGTTCCTGTGTTATCCCATGCTCAAAATTTGGCTCGGCCTTCAAGCACGTGGGCCCCTTCTTCCCTCCCATCGGTGGAAAGGCGACCGGAGACTTTTCCAGGTGCGCCCGTGGCGCATAGTTCGGGCTCAAAACATCGTTGGAAAAGCATTGCAGCCTGCCCGTCGGCAGACATCACCACCTTCGCGCGCACTGCCCTTCTTGCTTGCAAGAGCCAAAGGCAGCTAGCTCCCCAAAAGGCTCCACGCGGAGAAGACTTTTCTCATCACCAAGAGTGGCCTAGCGGTTGGTGAAGTTCTACTTGAAATCAAACCCAGTTTCGCACGACGCGAAAAACCCCTTTCGCGCCCATACTGGAAACATAGAGCAGTAGGTGCAAACCACCCTATTCGGAAAGGAGTGAAAGGAGGCCGAAAGAGCTTGCCAAAGAAGCTGGGTTGAACGGCCCGTCCGCAAGAACCCTGGCCAAATAGAAAAGTGAGGCGGAGTATGGGCATCCCAAAGGGGTGCCCTAAACGGAATCACCCTCTTCGCCCCCCTTTTCCTCTCCTTCCCCACCAACGGTGCCCAGAGTGACGCATCTGTTCCAAAATACCGCCAACTAGAGTTGTCTTGGACGGGCCGGATGCGCAGAAGGCGATAAAAGAAAACTTCCGATGCAAATAGGGGACAAGTCCTTCAAGCGTGGCAGGTTGTCTCGGGAGCCCCCCGGCTAATCTCGGGCTTGCTTAAAGATCCATGCTGACGATATATCGCTTGCCTTCGCTTGCAGCGTTTGTTTGTCTTCTGCTTTTCTTCGGTTTCCCCCGTCTCTCACCTGACCGAAGCGTAGACCCTGACTGAGACCAAGGCCTGGGCCCGTTTGGGCCAGGCTCAAAGTCGCTCTCGAAGGCTTTCTCGATAAGGCTCCGTTCCCCTTTTTGCGGCCTTCTATCTACTAGAGATGTTGCTACGCTAAGCCTACGGAGCGCCAAGACTGTACGAGCCGTGGTTATAGAGGGATCTCTTCCTAAACCGGGCACGGACATGCTCGAAGAGTGAAAAGCCGCTAATTTGTACCTACGTTCCTTGAAAAAAATTAGGCCACGTTGGTTAGAGGCTATCCTCAAAGACAGCTCACCTAGAAAGGCCTTACTTTCTGTACTTCTCCTTTGCCCACCGAGCACCGTTGCCGCTAGGCGTACGTCGAGAAGTTATCCTTATCTCCGCCTCCTCAATCTTTTCCGATTCGCCCTTGGTAATCCTGCCATCCCCAACCACATCTTTTAAAGGTGCGAAACCAAGGCTCCATACAGCTCTGCCAAATTCTTGGAAACAAACACTTTTCCAAAAACCTTTTGAAAGACACTCCCAACATGCCCATCCGCCTTACCTGCCTGTCTCAGATACTCATGGGTCCTTTTATCCACCTGCACGGCGTCCAGATAAAACGCCATCGAGGCAAGCCTCTTATCCACCACGTCGCTTCCTTTTGCTCCTTGCCCGCCTGCCATGGCTCTCCGGGTCAATTCCCAGAAGATCAACCATCCTGGGAAATCGTCGCCCCTTTCCGAAAGGCTCTCCCGCAAGCTGCCTGGTCTCATACCAGCCACCTTGTCGAGGTCGTCCAAAAACCCAAAGTAGTTCGACCGCCGAAATATCTCCTCGGCCGATAGCCCGCTCACACCAAAAAGCATCTTCTCGTACTCGTACCAACTGCGCAAAGAGCCCAATGCAATCCCTTCCCATGCGTCCTTAATTTCTTTTGGTAAGGATTGCCATGTTACTTCCGCCAGTAGTTTCGCGTGTGATTCTGAGACACCACATTCATGAAAGGTGGCGACCATCATATTCCTAAAGTCTACATTCGAATCACCTAATTCGAACGGAAGCCCGCCCACACTGGATTCTTTCAGCTCTCGGAGTCTTTCTGTAACCTTCCGATAGAGGACTTCCAGAACTAAGTTGGCACTTGGCACAATAGACAGAAGTTCTGGATATTTGAGCATGGACTCAGTCGTTTCCAAAAATTTACCACCTTTGCCTATACCGCCGACAGCATAAGGCTTAACGGATTCGACGACATCCCAAACACCAAACTCTGGATTGTTCATCAACGCCAGAGCTTCTGCTACATGCACATAGTGAACTAACCCAGAATTGATGGACTGAGGACGAGGAAGTAATTCTGGAAGTTTAGGAAAGGCAACGAGATCCAAGCCGGCGAAAATTCGAAGCTGTTCTCGTTTACTTTTTTTGCGGTGATTCGCAAGCTCGTAAAGCTGTTCGACGCAAACCCACGGGATGAGTGTCTTGTCTCTAAAAAGGCCCAGGATGCGCTGGCTTTCTTTAGAATGGGCTTGGGAAGCGAGGTCTATCCACGTTGCCGAGTCCAGAAGGACATACTTTGGCGGCCTAATCAACATAACGAAATATAAAGCGGGCCGCCGAGAAAGCAAGAAGACCTTGCTGCGTACGGAAGGCAGTGCGGGCTGCAATCCGTGGCTAACGCTCTGAGGCTATTAGAGCTGATTCTATGGAAGAAACCGAAAGGGATGCGAAGGGCCGCCTTAAAAGACCTCAAGTCAGGCAAGACCGTAATTCAGGCTATCACGGGACCACCCAAGACGACCCTGGGGGAGGCGTTTCTCGTGAAACACCCTCCCGGGCCGTCATGGTTGCCTGGGCCTTTCTCGAGGCTTTGGTACTACTTTGACACCCGGCAGCCGGTAAGTGGACTCTTAAGGGCAAAGGATCTTTCTTCATCCCTGAAAAGTTTCTCTGAAAGCTTATTTTAACTCTGCGTGTTACTCGATCAATGCTAACCGCCGTAAAAGGATTCCTAGGAGCGCCCTGCCGCTTGCCAAGCACGGCCACGGTGATCCAACCAGATATTATGCAAATGAGTTGAGTCATGCAAATGACTTGAGCCTCTCAAGAAAAATCCAAAACGGAGGGCGCTCGGCGGAAGCACCTCAGTGGCTTTGAACAAGGGGGAGGCATATTCAGATGGAGAAGAGGCTATGCGACGAATATACCTCCCAAAAGGCACTTTTTGGGATCCTCTCTGTCCTGCCTGATGAGGTTGGCTATTAAGATCAATCCAAACAAAGGATACTAAATGCTCGAACAGGTCAAAAACTTCCTCGTACTCAGACGGCTCCGGCAAGTACTCCTTCAGTTTAGGCTGGAGACGCTCAAAAAGATACTCGCTGGGCACAGCCAGAAGATCCGCCTTCCCAGAGCAGGGCTGCCCACGGGCCTCTCCCAGCAGGTTGCACAGATTCGTTTCCATTCCGGCGAAAACTGCCCGAGGGGTCATTGCAGAAATGAGAGGTTCTTTCTTTCCTGTGACAGGATCCAGGCAGCGTGCATGGAGGAGAAAGCCGGCCAGATGCTTCCACCGGTTATTAGCTCGGGCGGTAATCCCGGCTGCGTACAAGCAAAAAAGCCCCGGCAAAAACGCAAGCTTTTGGTAGGCGGCACAAAACGGCCCCCCTGGGAAGGATATCGTGGACATGCGCTCCACGGCCTTAACCAAAAGCTTCGTGTACCCTCCAGGATCATGGTAGGCGAGAGCAGCAAGCATAGATACCACAGGCTCGCACATACTCTCGTAAAGAGTGAGTTGTCTTTGATATTCCTCCGGATCGAAGGCATTTGTCGGGAAAGTTTCGGCGGAATGGATACGTTCTCGGATGCGTTTCTTGGTTTCCTCCACCTCTCGGGTCACAAGGTCATGGAGACGGATGCGGTACCGGTATTCGGAAAGATAAAGTTTTACCTCTTCCTTCGCGATCACTGGATGATTACTTCCTAGCTGTTCCAATGCTCGAACCTTGGCCAGCACGTCCTCAAAGAAATGGTTCGCGTCCCTGATCTCGATCCGAACCGCCTGACAATGTTCTATAAGCCTTCTTGCTTCCTCCTCCGGCTCACCCTTGCAGGCCCAAAAGGTCGCAAAGCGGCGGGTGCTTCTCCGCTCGATGGCCGAACGCAGGGCCACGTCCCACTTGGCGGACCAACCGCATACAATAAGGCCGAACTCGTCCAGGATCCGGTCGAGGAGCTGACTCACTGCCTCTGGGTAAGCCGCAAGCTCAGTAGCCGTGTTTCTAATCCTTGAGTCCCGATAGTCCCCGTGAAGCTTGCATACCAGCGCCTCTGGGGGAGCGCTAGCAAGGGGCGGCAGCCCCTTTACCTGATCCTCCGTACTGACAACGGTAGGTTCGATTCCCGCATCTTGCAGCGCATGTTCCAAAAGCCGATCAAAGTTTGTGGTAAGGACAACTCGGACGTAACCGCTACTAACGAGCTTGGCCAAGGCCCGGTGAGCGGAAGAGGGAACCTTAAGACCTCTTTCTCTCTCCTCCGGAGTCGGCTCAAAATAACGCATTAAAAGCCGCTGACGCTCTGGCTCTGTGCTCGCAAGCGCTTCGAGAAGCTCTGAGTAATCGGGCTCCTTACAGAACCGGCACCTGTACCAGCCTGCAGGATCTTCTCCGACCTCCTGGTTTTGGGTAACCGCTACCCTTCGGATAAGATCGCAAGTGATTTCCCAGCCCGTCGGTACCCCGGCGCCACGGGACACACCGGAACCTACTAGCACCGCGTAGGCGCCCTTGTTTGCCTCTAGAGAAATCGATAAAAAAACCAGGGGATCGTTCATAAAGCAAAACATACTCATCTCTCGGCCGCCACCAAAAATCTTTGTTCGGTATGGCCCCACAAACGCCCAACGTCGAGGTTGCCGAAGTTCGCTTCACCGAGTCCGGTGCCCTTGAGAGCCCGTTCGACAAACGAAAGCTTTCAGGCTGCCGGGACATCTTTCTCCTTTGCCACGGCTGGCTTAACGACCCGCAGTCCGCTCGTCAGGAGCTCTACGAGCCCCTCGCTGCGGCGATCGCAAACGTTAAGAACTGCTTGTTCCAAAAAAAAAATGTTTGGCAAAATCGGGTTTCTTTTTGCCTACTGGCCCTCCAAGGAGTTTCCTCCTGGAGGATACCGGGCAAAAACTCACCCGAACTACCTCCGCACATCGGAGGAGAAAAAAACGCTTCTTGCGGTCCAACTAGAGGCCTTGGCCGGCCTGCTTCCACAAAACACTCTTGACGAACTTCACCAGATTCTTGACAAGTGGCCCAGCGAGCACCAGGAGCAGAAAGAAGCGGCCAAAAGGTTTATCGGCCTTCTCCAAGGCCAAGCAAAGGAAGCCGCTGGAGTAGAGGACACCGACCCTCTGGACGCCTCCGAAGAGTTCCTTAAGAAGCCCCCCGAGGATCTTTTGGAAAACCTCAGCCGGAATCTACCGCCGCCAAGCTTCCTTTCGCGTATGCAACAACAAAGCCCTGGCTCTCTTGACCCGTTTTTTCCCTTTTCGACAAGGAGGGTCCCCGAGGTCAGGGGTTTTATTGACCAAAGGGGCTCGCTTTTAGGAGGCCTCTGGCACGTTCTTAACTATTTCACTTACTACAAAATGAAAATGAGGGCCGGGGTCATAGGAAGAACCGGGCTTTTCGAGGTAATAAAGGAACTGGGAGAAGATTCCGGCCAAGTGCGCCTGCACCTGGTCGGACACAGCATGGGGGCCATTATCTGCACCCTTGCCTGTAAGAAGCTCGCCGAGGCAGGCTCCGACTTTAAGCCCTCAAGCCTTACCCTTCTCCAGGGCGCTTTTACACACTACGGCTTTGGCAAAGATGTCAATGTAAAAGGTATCACCGACGGCCCCTACCGAGTGATCGTGGAAAAGGATGCAGTTGCCGGTCCGATTGCTGTAACCTTTAGCGAAAATGACGACGCGCTCCACGTCCTCTACGCGATCGCACAGCGGCTGGCCGGAGACATCGTTCGACCTCTTTTTATCGGCGACAAAAATGATCCTTACGGCGCAATCGGGGCCAACGGCTCCCAAAAGACCCCGGAGGCAGAGGAAATCGCCTTAGACACTAGCCCCAAGGTCTACCCCTTTGCCAAAGGGAGCGTCTACAGCCTAAACGGAAAGAGAGCGATTCAGAACCACGGAGATGTCAGAAACGAGGCGATTGCCGCGGCGCTACTCTCCGCTGCCGAATCTCGCTAACCCATGTTTGGCGGGGTTTGCCTAACTTATGAGGTATAAACGGCGTTTTTC
>Ga0272448_1002947_pt1 | contig 20722 bp, 20 predicted proteins | sample YNPCB0191_FD_202220 | JGI IMG/M metagenome (GOLD analysis project Ga0272448, IMG submission 202220) | Hot spring sediment microbial communities from Yellowstone National Park, WY, United States - YNP-CB-019-1 | ecosystem: Environmental > Aquatic > Thermal springs > Hot (42-90C) > Sediment... | reverse complement strand
TAACATTTCCTACCATTATATTTCAGAATAGCTTCGTCTACACCGAACCTCACTATGCCAAGCGACTTTACATTCTCGGGTTTATAATCAAGAGACTCCTTGAACCGTGTGATCCAGTAATGTACACTCGACTTGCCCACACCAAGAACTGACGCCGTCCTCCTCACACTGGATGAGACCATATAATATCGCGAAAAGATTGATTTCTAAGGCACCTTATTCCTGCTGAAGAGGGGTATGCTGGATAACACAGAAATCAAAGATGTAGATGTCATCGCCTCTTTAAATTTCATTGAAGTAACCCTATACTCAGCTCTGGCTTTTATCTTATTCGGACAGGTCCAAAGTTTTCGATGATAGGTTTATAGGTATCCTCTTCATTCATCGATCCTTCATCTGCCCTGCTCTCAGCCTGGTGTCCCTGCACTGATCGCTGGATCAGGTCGTATGTCGAGGCACTAGCACGGGGATTGATGGCGGCGAATAAGATGATCAACGGGAAACTACAGGAGGGGTCGCGGTCTCAACCGCAGTCGCAGTCCAGTATCACGAATAAAGCGGAGATCGACATATCCATCGAAGTCGTCCTGCTGGTTGTGGGCGGGGTCTTCTTTCTCCTCTTTGGAGCGCTTCTTTTCCTGATCGATAGAGGGGTGCTGCCCTATAGTGAGGGGAGCATGTATGGTATTTTTGTGGTTCTCGTATCGATGCAGGTCATTACAATGGGAAAGACGCCTTTTGGAGACGTCCTACGCTCGCGGCTGGTCGTATTCATTGGGATTTTGACAGCGATGATCGGTACCCTCGCCATCTTCTACCCTGTCCACCTGAGCGCGACGATCCGCATCCTTGCAGGCTTAATAGTCCTGATCGCTGGAACGTTTGGGATGCTGCAATTGTTCACATCCAAGGATAAGGCTAGAAAGTGGATGAAGGTCCCAGGGATCCTCCAAGAACTGACGGCCGCCTGTGCCCTTGTATATGGAATCGAGATATTATTGGGGATCATCACTCTTCGTCCGGGCATCATGCCAAATCCGCTGACAGCAGTGTTTCTTCTCATCTTTGGTACTAGTCTGTTCTTCCTTGCCCGGTGCATCCATAAGGCAACCCGCCGATATATCTCAACAGATGCGAAGAGAGTGCTGGATCCATCCAAACCAGAAAGCAGGTTCTTTCTGTTAAAAGAGACATCTTTAACGGTGGGAAACTCCTTCAACCTCTACCAGGGATCTCTCCTGATACTGCTCGGAGCCCTCGTCCTACTGATGATCCTTGGAATAATCCCCAGCTTCAATTCCGATGGCCAGCTCGGCCTTCTGCTGGTGCTGACCTCCATTCAGTTGCTGGCCCTCGGAGAGTTCATGGGAAGCGAGCTGAGTCGGTCATGGCCAGCGATAGCTTTAGGGATACTTTTTGCTGCCACAGGGTTCTTCTCTTGCATCGTCCCGGGAATCCTGAGCGGTGTTATCCAGCCGCTCATCGGGCTCCAGAACGTCCTCTCAGGAGTGCTGGTCCTTGCCACCAAGACCGTCGGTCCAATGGTGTACCAGATCTTCCAACCCCCCGCAGAACCGGTTGCCCTCCCGCCTATCGTCAGGCGATTAGCCCTAGTGCTGACGGCTACTGGGATAGTGACCATCCTCTTTGGCATAAATATGCTTGCACCTCTGCTCCTCCCTGGCCTGCTCGGTATGGTCGCCTATGCCCTGCTCCTTCCCACCCTCATAATCGTCATGGGATCCATGGTGCTGGTCTTAGTCGCTATCACCCAGAGGATAAAAGGTGAATAAGCGCCTTCTCAATAGCGCTTCTTCCTCGGCTAGACGACCCACTCACCTCTCCTGCGCTTGCGGGCGACATCGAGCAGATATGCGTCCATACCCTCTGCGACCAGAGGATTGAAGCAGTTGGTCGCACCCTCGACATCGGGATCATCGCCCAGCACGAGGCGCTCTCTCCTCGCGACCCCCTCCAGGATCCTGCTCGCCGACTGCTCGGCAGTCTGAGCGCCTTTCGGCGGCTCAAAGCCGCCAGCTGCCCAGATACCAGTTTTCGTTGTGCCAGGGGTTGCCGATGTGAAGCAGATATTCTCATCCCAATACTCATAACGAAGGGCCAGAGTTAAGGCGTTCAATGCTGCTTTTGTGGCTGAATACATCGACTGCTGAGCCATGGGTGAAAACACGATGCCTGATATCACATTAATGATATGCCCGCCGCCCTGTGCTCGCATGATTGGAATTGCGGCACGTATGCCATAGATGGCGCTGTAAAAGTTGATCGCAAAAGCCTTTCCCCAAGTCTCGTTGGTCTGCTCCTCAAATAGACCGCTCAAACCCACTCCTGCGTTGTTGAAGAGTATATCTATACGCCCTTCACCGAAGTCAGCAGACCTGGCGATCATATCCCTCACATCATCCTCGCGGGTAACGTCGCACACCAGGCCGAGCACTCTGCCAGGATATTCTCCCTCGAGCCGTGCTGTCTCACGTTCGAGCTTCTCCTTGTTGATATCTGCCAGTACGACCTTGTTGGCGCCAAAGGCCAGCATCGCCTCGCAGAGAGCCAGCCCGATTCCTGATGCGCCGCCAGTAACGACAGCTACCTTGTTCTCGTAGTACTTTTTCGTCTCACTCATTCTCTCTCCTCCCTCGAAAATCGCTATTGATATCCGTAACGCTGGTGCCCCTCGCAGATGGTCGAGCGGTCGTAACGACCGGCGAACAGGTAGCTGAAGAGGCTATCAGCCTCCCTTCCCTCGAATCTCGCCAATGCGTGCACCCCTCGAACCCAGTTGGAATTGATGGAGTATGCTGCACCAAGTGGCTTGACGACGACAAGCTCAGACCATGGATCGTCCAGCGACGGCTCCATCGAGATCGATTTTATGCTGGCCGCCTCCCAGCTCCTATAGTCCGTGACGCTGTCATATCCGAGGAGCGTGGCGTTTTGCAGGCTCACATTGTCGTCTTTGTCAGGGATGATGTCATATTTGAATAGAAAACAGTAGCCGTCTGCGCTCGCGCCTGGGACGAGGCCGGAGAATACTGCCTCCATCATGGGCTCGTTATAGCATCCCATCTCGACCTCGGCCTCGAAGATGCGCCTGCCCTTTGCCTCCACCACTGTGTGTGCGATATCATCATTTCTCTCAACGACGATCTTCTCGCACATCTTCTTGGGAAGCCCCGACATCTCGCGGCCTGAGAGCAACCCCATCTGCGCGCCAGGACCACTCAGCTGCAGGTTACAGAAATAAAGGCCGGTGTGTTCCTTGTACCTGGCACCAAGTATTCCGATGCCGGCTTCCATATACCATGGTGCGAAGGTTGGTTCCCTGATGTTGACGAAGTATGAGTAGACCTGAGGATGCTCGGGATTGATCAGTTCCAGCTGCGGCGGCAGCACACGTCGCGCAATTGTTGGATCAGTCTCCCAGAAGATGTAGAGACCCTCCTCCTCATTCATCGCAGCCCTCTTCATAAAAGCGTTGAGCTTTTCGCGTTCTATGAAATAGCTTCCGTTCTTCATCATATACCCTCTTTAGTTACCATTCCAGGAATTGTCAGGATTCAAAGACGAATGCCTTGCCATAGGCCTCCTGTGTAGCCTCAATGATCCTTCCGCCGCGGTTTGCGTCCCCGATGACATGCGCCTTTGGAAAAGCGGCCTTAAAGGCATTAACGACGTCTTTGCGGGGTTGAACTCCGAGCGCTAAGATGATGGTCTCGGCATTGACGAACACCTTCTCGCCGGTATCAACGCGCTCCAAGACGACTCCATCCTCTGTTATCTCCAAGACCTTATGTCCGAGCATATAGACCGGTCCATACTCTGATAGCCGCCGTTTTATATCAATGAGGACCATGATGGGAATGCCCTGGCCGATTTCATGCAGCATATCGACTACCGTTGTCCGGTGCCCGGCCCTCAGCACAACCTCAGCAGTCTCAAGACCGGTCATGCCAGAGCCAAGTATAATACAATCTCCTTTGAGCTGGGCTCTTCCAATGAGCACATCCTCGGCTGTGACGACATTCTTTCCGCCTATGCCAGGTATTGGCGGTATAGACGCCCTAGCGCCGCAGGCTATGAAAACCCCGCAAGGAGATAGGGCCTTGACCTTCTCGACGGTTGCCTCCTCGCCCATCCGCAGCTCGATGTCGCTTGAGTCAACCTGCGCAATCAATCCGTCGACCAGCTTTGTTATCTTCTCCTTGCCCAATCCTTTGTCTGCGACGTTCAGGGTGCCTCCTAAGCGTTTTGCCTGATCGAAGAGCACGACATGAAACCCACGTCTATCGAGAAGCAGCGCGGCCTCAATGCCGGCAGGACCACCGCCGACGACCACGACCGTTCGCCCTTGGCCGTTGTGTTTGGGGTTCTCGAACTCCCGCTCACGTCCCAGTTTAGGATTTACTGCGCATTTGACGTGGCGTTGGCTCTCTATCTCCTGGAAACAGGAGAGGCAGCCGATGCATTTGCGAATTGTCTGGGCCTCTCCTGCTTGGGCCTTGTTGCACCACTCTGGGTCTGCCAGATGCCCACGGGCCACTCCGATAAAGTCGCAGCACCCTTCGATAAGTATCTGCTCTGCCACATCTGGCTCCTTGATGTTGCAGACCGCAATAATTGGAATGTTCACATGCTTCTTTATCTCTGCAGCCATATACTTCTTCCAGCCCTGCTCGTAGGTCCCGGGCTCTATGCAGGCGCAGACCTCAGGGCTTCCCGGGATGGTGCAGCTTACATCGATGAAGTCGACCCCTGCCTTCTCTAACGCCTCGCAGATCCTGCTGCTCTCCTCGAGGTCATTTCCCTCTTTCCCGAGGAACTCCTCGACGGAGAGCCGTACGCCTATCGGGAAGTTGCCTCCGCACCGCCCGCGGATGCCTCTGATAATATCGAGCAGGAAGCGCATTCGGTTCTCTAAGCTACCGCCATAGTCGTCAGTTCTTTTGTTCAGATATGGAGAAAGAAAGCTGTTGATCAAATAGCCATGCGCGCCGTGCAGCAGGACGCCGTCAGCGCCTGCCATCTTCGTATACAATGCACCTGAGATGAAGGCTGATTCGATTCTCCCTATCTCTTCGACATCGAGTGCGCGTGGGGTCTCGGAGGCAGTAGGTGCTTTGACTGCCGATGCTGCGACTATCTGCTCGCCACCTATTGCAGAAGATCCCTGGCCGCCCGGGTGGTGGAGCTGGAAGAATATCTTTGTATCGTACTTGTGAACGACATCAACTAAACGTGCCAGTCCAGCTACGTCGGCGAGTCTTCGGGCAGCGAGCTGGCAGGTCATTGCCGCCCCCGCACCATCCAGCACACGGCAGAGCTCACTCTCTATGAGGCCGACCCCCCCTTTTGCGCGTGCCTCATAGTAAGCGATGATGTCATCGTTCACCCCCCCACCTGGCGCTGCAAGTGCTGTACCCATCGGCGTCATTACAACCCGGTTCTTGATCTCGACCCGCCCAATACGCCCACTGCTGAACAGTCTCTCGTACATGAGCTTCAACGCCAAATAGTGGAAGTTGGTAAGCATTTTGCAAAAAAGTATGTCAATACAAAGAGGATGGGTCTATCATTTTGTTTCCGCGAATTATCGGACGCCAATTTATATTCCCCATAGTTATGTAATTTTTATCTTGATACGATCGGGTCACAATTCTTGATATATTAGCTTGTCGATCGTATTGCTGTGTTGTAGAGTTCCGAAACTATTTCGCGTCTCATCTAACTCCGGCGTCATAGTCCGGGGATATGGAGCTAACCCTGGAGATGCCGTGTTGAATAATTAAGAGCTCTAAGGTCGATAGCTATCGATTTTTACTAGAATTGCAATTCGTATGAATCGAGCCTATGCTATCGGATTCTCAAACATTATTCAACACAGCACCTGGAGAAGGTTCGCTATGTTCTTCGCCAAAAACGGAAATGTATGGCCACAAAAGAGATTGCGTGGGACGTGAAGGTGTCAAGAAGGAGGGTTAAACAGATCATAAAGGCATACAAAGAGTCCGGACAGGGAACCCTTACCGGGGGTGCGTTTTGGTCGTCCCTGCAAAATCGCCTGCAAAATCGTATCGAAAAATACGGCATTAAGCAGATATTGGCCATAGTAAAGCATCCACAAACCAACAGAAAGCTAGAACGGTTCTTCTGCGAAGATACCAGGCATAGATCGGCTTTTTCTTCATTTGAAGATTTCATACGCTGGTATAACGATAGGCCTCATGGGAGCTTGGATCTAGAACGAATTGAGACTCCTGAAATGGCTTTCAGGCAAAAAATGCCTTTAGAAGCATGTTTCGCAATCGCACATAGGTTGCCTGGGTTGTGATTAATATATGAATAATTCAAACTGCATACAATTGTGACGACGGCGAAATAATTTCAGGACCAAACAGCGTATGCCACTCATTACCTCTCCTGAAGGGGGACCCTCTGCCTGATTTCCTGTAAACATGCCTCGATCCCGGATCTTTCGAGAGCTTTATGGAGATGCTAGGCTAACGTGAACGCAGGTGAGATATCACTTGCACCTCCTCGCCGCGCTCTCGAGGATCTTTGCCGTGATCATCGCAGCCCGGGCCTCCCTTGCTCTGCCGAGAGCTGCCATTGCATGGCTTTTATTGTACCATGCGCCTATGAAGTATGCGTCTATCTCGAGGGCTTTGTCAAAACATGCGAGAGCCTCCTTATATCTCCTCATCGATCCCAGCGCCATGCCCTTGTTGTTCCAGGCAAACGCATGGTTCGGATCGAGCCTGAGCGCCTCATCGTAGCTCTTCAGTGCATCCTCATATCTTCCCATGTAAGATAGAGCTATGCCGCGGTTGTTCCAAGCGTCCACGCTGGTCGGATCTCGCTCTATAGCGCGATCGTATGCCTCCAGAGCGCTCTCATATCTTCCCGAGTTGAAGTGCGAATTGCCCTTCTCGACCCACCTCTTTGCCTCTGCAGCGCCTGCTTCGCTCACAACCATCACCGCGAAAGCCCAGGCGAAGGATGAAGGAAACATCATGATTTCACATACCACACGGGTATTACAAAAACCTTACCTGGACGCAGCTCTACGGATCGCCTCATCCACCTTGTCCCTTATTATATACCCTGCCCTGTGCAGCACGGTATCTCCGATCTCAGGATCCCGGTCCATGCTCGCGGTGCATGGATATGCATGGTGAGCCTCTGAGATCCTCTCATGCATCCCGGGGTCGTCCTTCTCCATGCCGATCAGCCGTTTTGCCACAAACCACGTCGATCCGCAGGGAGCAGACCTGATGACATTGGCTGCAGCGATAACATCTCTCCCCTCTCTGCCCTTCTGGAGCACTATCTCCAGCTCAGGCTCGCCGATCATGGCTCTATCCAGAAACGCTGCTATGTTCGGCTTAAGAGGATCGGGCCTCATGGCACAGAACGGCTTGGAGAATGCGGCCTCCATGCCCAGCTCCTCCGCAGCCCTGGATACCTGGATTCTAAGCCCCAAGGGCATATCCTTCGGGCTCTCGGAGCATCCGATTATCCCCTTGACCCCGGCATCCTTCATTTTTGGGATCAATCCGAAGAGTATGTCGGGATGCACATTTATGACTATCGCGATATCCGCCTCTGGAACTGGGGGGAGCAGCGGCTCGACATCATCTATGAAATCCCCCAGAGATGCAGGATCTGGCATCTCAACAACCGCCACGATATCCTCGGCTCCGCTGTACTTTCCGCTTCTGCAGTGTGTGCAAGCCTCTCCACATGATATGCAGAATCCGGAGTAGTTGAGGAGATTGCCGATGACCCTCTCGCCGAACTCTCCGCTGTAGTACACCACAACCTTCAAGAAAGTCACATCCTGCATATACTTGGCAAGGGCTCTATGTAACAGTTTCGAAGGGTCCCTGCGATAATTGCTGAATCGTACGCACAGAAGTCATGGACAGGAAGGTTAATAGGAGTCTTCATCCAGATATAAAGTTTGAAGGCGCTTGGTCTCCGAGGACGCAATAGCGACGTTCGAATTACGGGCAGGCATTATGGGGAATGGGGCTGCTCTGATGATGCAAACTGCAGGTTATGCGCACTCAATCGAGGTCTGGATGAAACATGATATCCAAAATATACATCTCTCACAGTCAGTCTGATGCAGATCTTGCAGGAGATCTCAGTTCTGCGCTTTATCGCATATGTATCGAGTCTCTCACATCTCAGTTCAGATACCAGCGTGGCATCTCCAGGACCGGATGGGCATCCTTCGGCATAAGATCATCCGAATGCTTTGTGCCCATTGTGACATCGAACTCGATATTCTCCAGAACGGTTAATATGGAGATCGGATTTGCCAAAGCTGTAGACCATCTGATAATTCCGATCTTAGAGGATGGGGTGGAGTTGCCATTCTTCATCGAGGATGTCGTCCCCATCACATTTTCATCCGGCGCATTCGCGAACGCAGTGGCCGATCTGATAAGAATCGTCAGATCCCTCACGAGGCTGGAGTGGCTCAGGGTCAGGTGTCCGATCTGTGGAGAGGAGATGACGCAGTACCTCACACCCCAGGAGAATGTGGATCGCGCAATAAGCGAGAACCGATACCTTGAGACTGCATGCTCTTTCTGCGAGGCTGCGATCTCACTTGACCCGAGGACGTTCTCGCCGATCACAGATTGAGCTCGATGCATGAGAGCGCCGCCTCAGCTGCAATCTTCTCATGGTTTTAACCAACTCGCTGTGAATGGCGGAGCATCACCGTCGGAGCTGAATCATATTCGCTCTCTGGGAAACACGCTACTCTATCAGAACCCCATCACACAAAAATAAGACCGTAGCGGGGAGAGCTCCGTCTTCCTCACTGCCTGGAGACGTTGGCCACTCCGGCGAGTTAAAAATGACCTACATGAGGTTTGTCAGGTAACCTGCAGCTATTGCCGTGGTGAAGATTGTGAGCACAAATGCCGCGAGCAGCCTCTTCTCGAAGATGGCCGAGAGGAGGGATAGCTCGGGGATGCTTGCCCCAGCACCACCTATGACGAGCGCGAGCACAGCCCCGACGCTCATGCCCTTATCGATGAGAGCCAGGCCGATTGGAAGAATCATCTCAGCCCTGATGTAGAGGGGGATGCCGATTAGGGCAGCTGCGGGGATGGCAAGAGGGTTGTCCCGCCCTGCGATCCGGACGACAAGATCTGATGGCACAAAACCGTAAATGAACGCCCCAATACCTGCACCAAGCAGAAGGTACGGCATGAGCTGGCGAAAGAGGGCGATGGCAAAATCAGCAGATCTCCGTATCCTCGATCCTGCATCCTGAGTTGGCTGATCGTCCCTCATAAAAGCCACAGATTTCACCTGCGACTCGAAGCCAAGGGCATTCAGCACCAGACCGGCCGAAACCGCCACCCCAAAGGTTACGATTAGGTACAGCAGAGCAACCCTCCATCCCAGCAGCACGACGAAGAGCGATACTATGACTGGATTCAGCAGTGGTGAAGAGAACAGAAATGCCATGCATGCTGTAAATGGGACTCCGGCATTGAGCATCCCAAGAAGCAGCGGTATTGTGGAGCAGGAGCAGAACGGCGTGAGCGCCCCAAAAGCAGCACCTAAAACGCTGCCTGCAATGATGTGTCTGCCGCCAAGAGCTCTCTTTACAGTCTCATCCGGCACATACTCGTGAATGAGTCCCACTAGAAAGGTCACACCTATGAACAGAACAGTCAATTCTAACGCGATCATCATAAAGAAATCGATAGCTACCACCAAATTGTCATGAAACATCCCGACCACCCCGAATATCCAGAGCCCGATGCAGGTAAGGCATCAGTTATCCTGCATCCAAAAATATGAAAATGGGCAAACGACGGGCTCTACTTCGTTCTGGCCTCGTAGTACCGCCTGTACTCCCTCAAGAAGGCCTCTTTGTAAAGCTGTTCCGCTCCCTCAGCGATGTAGTTGAATCTCCTGAGGTCTTTTACAAGCTCATCACCGATCGCCTCATCAGGCGTTTTTCCCTTCCGGAAATAATCCTGGAAGACCTCGTTCATTCCCATGATACCTATGAGGCGACCTCCGACGTTTATCTGCTGAAGGCTGACAACACGCCCGCAGCAACCACCGCTCATCCTGCCAAAGATCTTGTCCAGCAAGCCACCACCCAGAACGTATCGATCTTGATTGATATATAAACGTTATGCATGGCAATTTTAGTAGCTTTGTAAAGCCGAATGAAACATACATATCTACAAATGATGATCCGAAGTAATCGATGACGATCGGCTCAACGAGGACCGCACGGTTCGCGTGCCCGCATCCCTGAATTCAGAGGCATGCGACCTCGGTGGGTTCATGCGGGTTGATGGTGCACGCTGATCTCGACAGCCTGCCCAGCTTTCGGGTACACGACTGTTTCATCTCAGTTCATGCTTATTCCTGGGAGCCCGTTCACGCATCCAGCCCCCAACCAGAATCCGCGGTTGATCCCCCTGCATCCAGCCACGCAAAGGATTTTATCTGGGTCTGTGGCTACTTCAGGCAGTATCAATCTGAGGAGAGAAGATGGAGATCTCTGCACAGGAAAAGTATGAGTTCAAGCGTCTGCTGGATGAGCTCAGATCGAAATCCGGAAGGGGCACAGAGCTCATCTCACTGTATATCCCGCCGGACAAGCAGATCTCGGACGTGATGGCCCAGCTCAGGGAGGAGCACGGCCAGGCTGCCAACATAAAGTCGAAGCTCACGAGGACCAACGTCCAGAGCGCGCTGGAGTCGGCGATGGCCAGGCTCCGGCTGATCCCAAGGCCTCCTGAGAACGGTGTCGTTCTATTCATCGGCGCAGTCGACATCGGCGGCAACAGGACAGACATGTACACAAAGGTCATAGAGCCGCCGGAGCCGATCACCACATACCGCTACCACTGCGATTCGTCGTTCCTTCTCACGCCGCTTGAAGAAATGCTCTCCGAGAAGAAGACATTTGGTCTCATAGTTCTCGACAGAAGGGAGGCGACAATAGGCATACTCAAGGGCAAGAGGATAGAGCCCCTGAAGCACCTCACATCAACAGTTCCTGGAAAGCAGAGGAAAGGGGGGCAGTCCTCTCACAGGTTCCAGCAGCTTAGGCTCATAGCCATCCACGACTTCTACAAGAGGATCGGCGAGGCTGCGAACGATGCGTTTCTTAGCATAGATCCAAAGGAGCTTCAGGGCATACTCATAGGCGGCCCATCCCCAACAAAGGAGGAGTTCGTCGCCGGAAACTTCCTCCACCATGAGCTCCAGAGGAAGATACTGGATGCATTCGATGTCTCATACACAGATGAGGCTGGCCTCTCGGAGCTCGTCGAGGCTGCGCAGGAGAGGCTGCTTGATCTTGAGCTCACCCAGGAGAAGCTGGCCATGCGCCGGTTCATGAAGGAGCTCGTGAGCGACAGAGGTCTCGCATCTTACGGAGAGAAAGAGGTGCGCCAGAACCTCGCCCTCGGCGCGGTTGATCTACTTCTTCTCTCAGAGGGACTCATAAAGACAAGAGCCAAGGTCAGATGTCAGAACCAGAGCTGTGATTATTCAGAGGAGAGGACGAGAACACCATCATCCCCATCGCTGGGAACGTGCCCCAAGTGCGGCTCGCCCCTCACGATAACAGAGGAGGTGGATCTGATAACGGAGCTCTCCCAGCTTGCTGAGCAGAGCGGAGCAGCTGTTAAGATCATATCAACAGACTTCGAGGAGGGCGCCCAGCTCCTTCACGCCTTCGGCGGGATCGCGGCTGTGCTGAGGTACAAGACATCACACCGCTGAGGGATCTCCTTGCGACCCCGCTCTCATGAACTGAGCATGAAAATCCATTGGAAAAAGTGAGACAAGCATGATCGAAGTCACGGTTCGCGCCCTGGTGAAGCCCACCGAGAGGGTGGAAAGGGTTGTGGTGGCCATAGAGCGCATATTCCCAGACCTCACGCTTGACATAAGGGATGATATGGTACAGGGTTACGGGGGGATATCCTCTCTCCGGGTTTTCCGCAAGATATTAAGAGATGAGAGGATACTGGACACAGCGAGGTCTGTGATGCTTGCTGGCAGGATAGGCGATTCGTATCAGTTCAGGATAAGCAAGCCCGGAGCTTTCATGGGGCGTGTTGGCTTCCCGCCAGAGGAAGAGCCGCTCGGATCTATACATGTGGAGATATCCGGCGACGAGAAGGTCCTGGACTGGCTTGCGCCCAGAACTGTTGATGGCAAGCCTGTGATGGAGATAGAGCTTGATGAGGTGGAGCCATGATAAGTTTCTCCTCAAGCGCACTGGTCAACAGGCCGTTCGACTGGGCATACCAGCTTGAGGATTTAGGATACACCGGCTGGGAGATAGTCTGCGAGGGCATGCAGCGGCTCACCGAAGATAACGTGGACGAGGCGAGGAAGATAGCGGAGACGACAGATCTGGTTATAACACTCCATCTGCCATACTCAGATCTCAACCTTGCATCCGTGAACCAGCCGATATGGGAAGAGAGCGTCAGGCAGATGAAGAGCTGTTTGACTCTGGCGGCGGATCTCGCAGAGCTCGCTGTGGTTCACCCCGGCCATCTATCCCCTCTCGGGACGCAGGTGCCGGACCGCGCATGGGAGCAGAACATTCTCGGAATAAGGAGCATATGCGATCACGCCGCTGACCTGGGGATCACAATTGCTGTTGAGAACATGGTCAACATACCCACGCTGCTGGGCAGGGCGCCGTTCGAGATCGTTGGGATCATGGAGACAGTCGACAGGGAGAACCTGGGTTTCACGCTCGATGTTGGGCATGCAAACACAAACGGAAACCTGAAGGAGTTCCTGGAGCTCAGAGACAGGATAACACACGTCCACATACACGACAACCACGGTGAGAGGGATGAGCATCTTCCTGTCGGCTCCGGGACCGTCGACTGGCAGCTTGTATTCTCCTCGCTCAACGGATACAGGGGAAGATACGTCACGGAGGCCAGATCCCTCGTGCAGGGCCAGACGAGCCTGAGCAGGATAAGAAGGTTTATGAAACAGTGAGGATTTGTTCCAGAGTCCGAAGGATGTGATCGCCGCTTATATTGAGAACTGCAGGCGATATCGATCAAACTCACTAAATGATCCCTAAAGATGAATCACACAAGAGCGATCTGGACGATCTCATCGATGAGCTCCTAAAACACTTCGATGAGAAGGATGCTGCCAGGGAGGAGTCTCTGAGGCGGTCCAGAATCGTCATCAGGTTATCCTCAACCGCCATACGCGCCACTCACAGAAGGGAGCGGAGCGAGGCGGAGGTGCGCCTTAAAGAGGCGCGGGAGCATCTCTCAGAGATAAAGGACCTCCTGCGAGATCACCAGGACGTGAGATACTCAGGATTCGTGGACGATGCAGAGCAGGAGTTCGTCGAGGCGAGCGTTCTGTACTCACTGATATTTGAGGGGAGAATGCCCACGCATCAGGATCTCGATGTAGATCCGGTGAGCTATCTCAGCGGTCTTGGCGATCTGACGGGCGAGCTCAGGCGGAGCATACTGGAATTAATAAGAAACGGCAGGCCTGAGGATGGGGAGGTCCTCCTCGAGATAATGGAGGAGATATACCACATGCTCATGAGGTTCGATTATCCTGAGGCGATCATGCGCGGGCTCCGCCGGAAGACAGATCTGGCGAGGTCGATGATAGAGAGGACGCGCGGCGATATAACAAACGCCATCCAGATACAGTCCCTCGAGAGGCATCTCGCCCTTCTGGAGGATAAGCTTAAAGGCTCGTACTCAGATCTCTAGAGCATGAAGTTCGACCCGGCCGAGATCAGAGAGGCTGCTGAAAAGGACTTTGATAGCGCATGGAAGCGTGGCGTTGATTATCTCGAGAGGCCATCGCCGGAGAGGATCTATCCGAGAAGGAGCTATCCTCACGGAAGACCGCATCCTGTCTTCGAGACGATCCAGAGGCTCAGGCAGGCCTACCTGCGCATGGGGTTCACAGAGATGATGAATCCTGTTATAGTTGATGCGCAGGAGGTCCGCAGACAGTTCGGATCTGAGGCGCTTGCTGTTCTTGACAGATGCTTTTACCTTGCAGGCCTGCCGCGGCCGGATGTTGGCATCTCAGAGAGCAGGCTCTCGATGATCAGATCGATATTGGGGAGGGATCTCACCGCTGAGGAGATAGAGGCTCTGAGAGAGGTCCTGCACAGCTACAAGAAGGGCGCTGTGGAGGGCGATGACCTGGTTCCGGAGATCTCCAGAGCGATCAACGCCTCAGACTCGCAGGTCTCGATGATGCTCGAGAGCGTCTTCCCCGAGTTCAGAGAGCTCAGGCCGGAGCCCACGAGCAGGACCCTGAGGAGCCACATGACCTCTGGGTGGTTCGTATCGCTCTCGAACCTGTGGTACAGGACGCCCCTGCCCGTGCGTCTTTTCTCGATAGACAGATGCTTCAGAAGGGAGCAGTCGGAGGATGCAGCCCGCCTGATGTCCTATCACTCTGCGAGCTGCGTTGTGATGGACGAGGAGATGTCTGTGGATGAAGGGAAGGCGATATCAGAGGGGCTTCTGAGCCAGTTCGGCTTCGAGAACTTCAGGTTCAGGCCGGACGAGAAGCGCTCCAAGTACTACATCCCGGGGACGCAGATAGAGGTCTACGCCTACCATCCAGGACTTGTGGGTTCGGAGACGAAGTACGGGAGCGGCTGGGTCGAGATAGCAACATTTGGCGTCTACTCGCCAACGGCTCTTGCCCAGTACGATATCCCATACCCGGTTCTGAACCTCGGGCTTGGCGTTGAGCGCCTGGCGATGATACTCTACGGATCGAAGGACCTGCGTGCTCTATCTTACCCGCAGCTCCAGCCAGACTGGAGCCTGAAGCCGATCGAGATCGCCAGGATGATACATGTGGATAAGAGCCCGATGACCAGCACAGGGAGAGAGATCGCGAGATCTATCGTGGAGACTTGTGTGAGGTACGGAAACACGCCATCACCATGCGAGTTCAACGCGTGGGAGGGCGAGCTCTTCGGCCGGAGGGTCAGTGTTTCTGTGGTCGAGCCGGAGGAGAACACAAAGCTCTGCGGTCCTGCTTACCTCAACGAGATTGTTGTCTACAAGAACGAGATACTTGGAATACCGAGAACTCCGAAGTGGGAGGCCGCCTTCGAGGAGGGCGTTCAGACCGGCATAAGATTCATAGATGCGTTCGCGGAGCTGGCAGCGCATGAGGTCGAGATGGCGACCATTGAGGGCAGGGAGAGCGAGACCAGGGTTAGGATCGTGAGGACCGCGGGCGAGATCAATGTGAGAATCGACCCAGCGCTGGAGAGATACATCACAAGCTACAAGAAACGCATAGATATCCGCGGGCCGGTGTTCACAACAGTGCGCTCGAAGATTCTGCAGGGGGATCAATACGGAGAGAAGGCCTGATACCAACATCGATGAAAAAAAGCTTGCTGGAGAGTCAGCGGCCTTGCTTGTCAGGGATGGCATGGTCGTTGGCCTCGGAACAGGCTCCACAGTCGCATGGACGATAAGGGCGATCGGCAGGATGATCGAGAACGGCCTCGATATTCTCGGCGTTCCAACATCGTATCAGTCGGAGGCGCTGGCGATAGAGTGCGGTATTCCGCTTACAACCCTCTCACAGAATCCGCTGCTGGACCTGGCCATAGATGGCGTCGATCAGATCGACATGAGGATGAACGCCATCAAGGGCGGAGGTGCTGCGCACACCAGGGAGAAGGTGGTATCGATCTCTTCCAAACGTTTCGTGATTGTAGCAGATGGATCGAAGTATGTGGAGGTGCTGAACAGATCCGTTCCTGTCGAGGTCCTGCCGTTTGCAGCAAGGGTCGTCGAGCGCGAGATCATCAGAATTGGTGGGTCTCCTGTGATACGCCAGGCCTGTATGAAGGATGGGCCTGTGATAACAGACAACGGCAACTTTGTGATGGATGTATCGTTTGGAGAGATCCGGGATCCTGCGGCTCTCGCTCGGGAGATATCGCAGATACCGGGCGTGGTTGAGCACGGGATATTCACAAGAATACATGAGCTCCACCTCGCCCGCAACGGAAATGTGGAGGTGATTCGCAGAGATGATCTCTGAATCCAGGACCATATGGTGGGACGATGGGATAAAGACCATCGACCAGACCAGGCTCCCCGCGGAGTTTGTAGTGATCACGATCAGAAGCGTGAGGGAGCTCGTAAACGCGATAACCTCCCTCAAGATACGCGGCGCGCCCGCGCTCGGCGCCGCCGGCGGGTACGGCATCGCCCTGGCCGCGATGAGGTCTGGGTTTCCTGACAGGGATGGTGTGCTGCACGAGATGGAGATAGCTGGAGAGATGATCAAAAGCTCGAGGCCGACAGCGATCAACCTCTCATGGGGTGTGGACCGGGTTCTGAGAGCGGCTCAGGCCGGAGAGATCGCTGATGAGGTGAGGGAGATCGCGCTTCGAGAGGCTGAGCGGATCGCAGAAGAAGATCTGATCATCAACAGGATGATCGGCAGGAACGGCGCGAAGCTCCTGAACGATGGCGACAGAGTTCTGACGCACTGCAACGCCGGCAGGCTTGCCTGTGTCGGGTGGGGCACAGCCCTAGGCGTGATACGCCAGGCTGTGATGGATGGAAAGGAGATTCATGTGTATGCATGCGAAACCAGGCCCCTGAACCAGGGATCGAGGCTCACCACGTGGGAGCTGATGGAGGATGGCATAGATGTGACGCTGATATGCGATAGCGCCTCTGGAATGCTGATGCGCAGGGGGATGATAGATAAGGCGATTGTGGGAGCTGACAGGATCACCAAGGACGCGGTCTTCAACAAGATAGGGACCTACACGCATGCTGTTCTCGCGAAGGCGCACGGAGTTCCATTCTATGTGGCAGCGCCGCTCTCGACATTCGATGCGGCACACGATGAGACTGGGATAGTTATCGAGGAGAGGGAGGGAGACGAGCTCAGACGTCTCGGAGACACGAGGCTCGCGCCCGGGGATGTGAAAGTTTACAATCCCGCGTTTGACGCCACGCCGGTCGATCTTGTCAGCGCGATAATAACAGAGAAGGGAGTGTTCAGACCGCCTCTCATGCCTCCTGGCATCTGAGTCTGCTCGCACCACCGGATCGGCAGGATCTGACCTACATCATGAGCATACTGTATGGTATTTCCGTTTCAGCATGCTCTATTCAATGGTCAGGCTACGATCCAGGCATGAGAGATGCCGAAACCAACAGTTAGATATCCTGACAGAGATAACTTCATGCAGCTTTGAGGGCTCAGGTAGGACATTCAAGAAGCTCTGTTTGGTGGTTGGAACATGAGGACGATATCGGTTATTTCTGTGCTGATCCTGCTTCTCGTATCCGGCTGTCTTGAGCAGGAGAACCCCCAGAGCAGCTCGGCACCCTCAGAGCTGACCGCGAAGATCATCTCCCCGAAGGCGGGGGCTGTCCTCTCAAAGGGTCCTGTGGTCATGGAGGCCAGAGCGAGCGGCGGAAGAGGCCCGTACACCTACGAATGGTGGTCTAGCATGGACCGCTACCTGGGGTCGGGAAGCAGGATAAATGTAGATTCGAGCAGGCTGAAGAGGGGTGAGCATCTCATAGTCGTTAAGGTCCGTGACTCCGCCGGAAAAAAGGTGCAGGGGAGCGTCATCGTGGATGTGGTCTGAAGCTCCGCATCCTCAAGATCCCTCGGCATACACACGTGATTTCCGGCACACCGCCCTTCCGGGATGATGTGCTGTGTTGAATAATGTTTGAGAATCCGATAGTAAAGGCTGGATTCATACGAATTGCAATTCTAGTAAAAATCGATAGCTCTCGACCTTAGAACTCTTAATTATTCAACACAGCAGGATGATGCGAAAGTGTAAATAAAGAGAAAAGTCAAAGGAAATCCACCAACCATGGAGGTGTTCGGGCTGCTTGAGATAGAGGATCTGCACGTCAGCATCGGCGGCCGGATGGTTCTGAAGGGCATAAACCTCAAGATCGATAGGGGAGAGAATCATGCCCTCTTCGGGCCGAACGGATGCGGCAAGACCACGCTGCTCAATACGATAGCAGGCGTGCCCAGATATGTCGTGGAGAGCGGGAGGATACTGTTTAAAGGAAAGGATATAACTCACCTGCCAATGGATGAGCGGGCCAGGATGGGGATAGGGATCGCGTTTCAGAGCCCGCCTGCAATAAGGGGGCTGAAGCTCAAGGATCTCATAAAGCTGTGCAACCCTGAGGCGAAACCGGAGAAGGTTCTGATGGAGATGAACTTCCTGGAGTTTGCGGATCGTGAGGTCAATCGGGGCTTCTCCGGCGGCGAGATCAAGAGATCCGAGATGGCCCAGCTGCTTGCGCAGAGGCCTGAGCTTGTGATGCTCGACGAGCCGGACTCTGGAGTGGATCTGGAGAACATAAAGCTTATCGGCAGGGCGATAAACAAGCTCACAGAGAAGGACACGAAGCCGAGCAAGAGGACCCGATCGGGCATCATAATAACTCATTTCGGCCATATACTCGATTACATCTCAGTAGACAAGGCCCATGTTATGATGGAGGGCACGATAGTCTGCACAGGCAGCCCGAGGGAGATACTGGAGCAGATCAAGACAAGAGGATACGAGGGGTGTGTCAGGTGCCTATGTCCGACATAGCTGAGAGGGCGAAGAAGGCTCTGGGCAAGAAGGCGACCTACGGTCCGGATGTTGATCTGGAGAAGTACGATGTCGAGGCGAAGCCGCACGAGGAGATTCAGCGACTTGAGGAGGTTCCGGAGGACGTCAGGAAGGCAGCGCTGAATGTCGGCGTGAGTCTGGAGAAGGAGGTCGGAGGCGCCTACATCCAGATGGACCAGACACCGGTCGTCGCGAGATCCTCAACAGAGGGCATAGAGGTGCTGGATATAGCAACCGCTCTGAAGAAGTATGATGGCCTGAAGGACTACTGGTGGAAGCTTGTTCCTGTGGACCAGGACAAGTACACTGCGGACGTCGCGCTGCATCCGCCTGCAGGGTACTTTCTGAGGGCGAAGAGTGGCGCGAAGACGATATTCCCGCTGAAGAGCTGCCTCTATCTCGGGCAGACGAACCTGAACCAGAGGGTGCACAACATAATAATAGCGGAGGAGGGCAGCGAGCTTCACGTCATCACAGGGTGCACGACTCCAAGCCATGTGCAGAAAGGTCTGCATATTGGTGTATCTGAGTTCTTCATAAAGAAGGGCGCTCACGTCAGCTTCACCATGATCCACAGCTGGGGGCGCGAGGTCGATGTCAGGCCGAGGACAGGTATATACATGGAGGAGGGCGCCACGCTGTCGAACAACTACATCTGCCTGACGCCGGCAAAGACCCTTCAGACATACCCGAAGGCGATACTTGATGGGCCAGGTGCGGTCGCCAGCTTCAACACTGTGCTGTACGCGAAGGAGGGGCATCTCGACACCGGAAGCGAGATAGTCCTCAGGGCGCCGAGATGCAGCGCAGACTCCATAACAAGAGCTGTCTCGGTCGGTGGAGAGATAATAACCCGCGGGAAGATGGTCGGCGAGGTGCCCGATGTCAAGGCGCATCTGGAATGCGTCGGGCTGATACTCTCTGAGAAGGGGAGGATAGACTCCATACCAGAGCTGGATGGGAGATGTGGCGGCCTCGACATGTCTCACGAGGCTGCAGTCGGCAAGATCTCTGAGCTGGAGCTGGAGTACCTCATGGCGAGGGGCCTGACAAAGGACCAGGCAACAGGGGTCATCGTCAGAGGATTCCTCGACGTGGAGATAAAGGGCCTGCCAGAATCCCTCAGGGATGAGCTGAGGAAAATAACGCAGCTCCAGGAGCTGCATGGAGGATCTTAAATATAGAGCTAGTCTTAAATAATTGTCTTCAAGCAAGTCGAAGGGAGGACTTCGCTTTCATCCCCAGCCTAAAGGCCCGCATGCCCCTCCCCCACGATCAGACCCTCCACCCAGTCCCAGTCGTGCTCATAGATGTGGGCTGATGCGCTGAGCGTGGTGATGCTCCCAGGTACCGTTCCTGTCTCCCCTGAAACGTGGTGGAGGAGTTTCGTCAGAGCGTATAGGTTCGCGGGATAAGCTCCGGCGAAGTCGTGGCTCCTGAACATCGCGGTCAGGTTCAGCCTGCCGGATCTCATCTTGAAATCGCAGACGACCATGCACGGCACCTCCTCTCTCCTGTGATCCACCGGAGGAATCCATGTCACCGCGGTCGCCCTTCTCGTCCTGGGATTTTTTTTAAGGCGATTTACGATCTCAGCGATCTGATCCACCTCGCCGTTCCAGGATCTGAGACGCTCTCCGTAGGTGTACTCGAAGCCGGGGTTCTCGGGAGAGAGAAGCTGTGATGCATACTCATCCAGACGATCCTCTGTCCACGGGTACTCGCGGGGAGCAACACAGGAGCTCGCATCCTCTATGACAACCAGGAGGTTCATCAGCTCCTTTGTCTTAGAGCCCCTCTCGTCCTCGATCTCGGCGCCCTGCCGCCATATGATGATCAAACCTCGCCGCCAAGCTTCATCAACTGTTCTGGCACGAACAAGCCGACCGATGTTATTCATGATACCGATCCTGAACGCTCAGAGGTTCCAAGAATCTTATTTGGTCTCGCATGAGCTGTCGCAATCACTTTTTGCCATCACCTGCATCAATCCCACTGGTTCAACGATAATTGCAGATATCAATGCATCCCACA
>Ga0272448_1002946_pt1 | contig 20732 bp, 20 predicted proteins | sample YNPCB0191_FD_202220 | JGI IMG/M metagenome (GOLD analysis project Ga0272448, IMG submission 202220) | Hot spring sediment microbial communities from Yellowstone National Park, WY, United States - YNP-CB-019-1 | ecosystem: Environmental > Aquatic > Thermal springs > Hot (42-90C) > Sediment... | reverse complement strand
ACCTGAGCAGGGCGATGCAGACCGCTGATGATAACACCCAAGAATGGCAAAAAGCGATCAAGAAGGGCGATTATTACCGCCAAGACACAGAATATGGGTTCAGCGTCTATGGGCAGGTGATCAAAAACGCCTATAAGGACAGACATCTGAGGAACTATAGGCTTGTCAGGGCATACTCCATCGCATGCCCTGAAGGCGAGCTTGGCGATGTCCACGTGTCCAGCATATCTGAGATGATAACCGAAGAGGAGTTTGAGAAAGCCAAGATGAACGGTTGGAAGGATGTGATACAATGAAGCTGATGTTCAGAAAAGAGGATATATTGGACACCATAAGGATAGTGAACATGGTAGCGGACACAGGGCATGCCCTACCGCCCATACTATCACATCTGCTCATCTCAACCACAGATGACCCCTTATCCATGCTGTTCGGATCAGCAAAAGATAAAGGGATATACATATCTGCGACAGATATGGAGATAGGCATAAGGGCGTCAGCAGAGGGTCAGGTCATATCCGCTGGGGCTGTGACGATACCAGCTAAAAAGTTCGTTTCACTAATCAAGGAGATGCCAGAATCCGAGATATATCTGACGACAACGGCAGATGACGATGTCAATATCACCTGTGGTCATGCCAAGTTCAGGTTGTCAGGGCTACCAGCTGACGAGTTCCCACCGCTGATAGATAGAAACGATAGAAAGAGGGAGTTTGTCCCCATGTCCGCCAACGCTTTGTTGACGATGATAGGACAGACATCATACGCTGTCTTACGGGATGAGACAAGGACTTTCCTCAACGGCGTCCATATGAGCCTGAAAGACAAGGTCATAAAGATGGCAGCTACCGATGGCAAGAGGTTGGCTATCGCTATCGCGGAGTTGGAGACGACAACAGAGCCTAAACAGGGGATAATACCCATCAAGGCGATGGATAGGCTCAGGGATATGCTGATGTCATTTGCGAATGTCAGGATATGTTTAGATACGGACCGTGCCATATTTGACGCTGGTGATATATCTCTTGTCTCAAGGCTCATAGATGGCGAGTATCCCGATTATGAGAGGGTGATACCATCGGATAACCATATAAGGCTGACTATGGAGACGGAGAAATTGCTGTCCATAGTGAGACGGATCGGGACGATGGCTAACCCTAAGATGCCTGGGTTGATGATGGAGATAAACGGTGACATGCTAAAGGTGAGCGCTAAGACCGCTGAGTATGGCGAGGGATATGAGGAGACGGAGATAAAGAAGGAGGGCGATGACATAACTATCGGTCTCAATGCGATATATCTGTCAGATGCCCTGAAAGCTATCCATAAGGACGATATCCATAAGGACGATATCCATAAGGACGAGGTGATGATCAGCATGAGTGACCCGCTGAAGCCTGTCCTGATGAAGCCAGTTGGGAATGATGGATACATCTGCGTGATCATGCCGATGAGATTGGATTCCAAATGATAGCTCATAAATGATAGTTCATAAATGATAGTTCATAAATGATAGTTCATAAATGATAGTTCATAATATTTTAGCTCTTTAACAATGATAAAACATAGCGTCAATGACTAATGTCGTTGACGCTTTTTCTTTTTCGTAAATTTTTGTTGACTTTCCCATCTCATTATTTTATACTCATCAATGATCTTTATGTGATTTTAACATGAATTGGAATGGTATAGCTAGCCCTATAAAACCCTGCGGTTATTGAATATCTTTTATAAGAACCTTACAGAAAGATCGAAGAGCTAATTTTAGTAAAGTCAAACCAAAGGAAAAATTTAATGAAAAAGGGAAAGCTGTCAAATCCAAAGGGAAACTGGTAACTACGTGGGCATCAATCCGATACCTATGATAAAGTTAATATAGAATGCAATACCTCTATTAGTTCAAACTATCATCTGATTCTTTACGACAGTAAATCATATCACTTCAAGGTGAGATTTTTTATGAAAGAGAACATATATAAGAAGGAAAAGGTTAGTATTGTCAAATGTTGTGTTAACTCAAGTGATGAAGATATAGCAAAATCGGTCTATAGTGCAGTCAATCTGATTGGCGGATGTGAACCAATCCTTAATGGAAAGCAAAAAATTCTAATAAAACCCAATATTGGAACTAATAGTATAAGACTATATAAAGGTAGACAGGTCGATCTCACAGAACCGGCGATAGTCGATTCAGTCATAGCTTTAATAAGAGAGCATTCTGAAGCGGAAATAATGATTGGTGATGGAGAACCGATTGACCTATATCAAAGACTCGGATATGACAATATCGTAAAGAAATATCATAATGTCAGACTTGTAGATTTTGGCGCCGGTCCATTTGAACGAGTGTCGGTGCCAAACCCAGTCATGTTTAAAAACTATATGCTAAGTAATGAACTTAAAGATGTAGATATGACCATTTCCATATCAAAGATGAAAATCCATCATGCACAAGGAGCAACTCTTTGCCTGAAAAATCTGTTTGGCTTAACTCCCAAAGCGATATATGGTTCGGTGAGACTATATCTTCATGATGCGCTGGTGCGCCTTCCAAGAGTATTGGTTGATTTAGGTCTCATATTCAGACCTGAATTATGCCTAATAGATGGTCTTGTATCTGCTAATAATCAGGAATGGGGAGGCGAACCTGTTGAGATGAATGTTATATTGGCTGGCTATAATGCCATAGCGACTGACGCCGTCGGTATGAAGGTCATGGGTTTAGACCCTAAGTCGGACTATCCTAATTATCCATTTTTCTATCATAATAATCCGTTGAACATAGCAAAATCTGTTGGATTAGGAACAAACGATTTAGAAGATATTGAGATTCTGGGCTATCAAATAGATGAAGTGAAAAAGCAATTTGAAGTTAAAATAAATGATATGGTATCCATGATAAATGATGATTTTAAGCAAAAGGGAAAGTTACAGGTTAATCTGTATAGGAAAAACAGGGTGCAATTTGTAAAGGACTATGCAGGCAAGTATATAGGTATGGGCGAAGGTAAAGTATTATGGGCAACAAGCGACATAGACGAAGCAATCAGGAATTGTCTGTCATACGAAAAGTCAATAACTTATTTTATGATCAAGGTTGTTCCAGAAGACGAAGAACCAGAGATACTGGATGTTTATGACAACGTTTTATAACCGAATCTCTAATTTGAGACCTGTTTGTATTATGCCCGAATTATCAAAATAGGGCGAGAATCATTCAGGATTTCTAACACAAACGGAGAAAGCATATCTTGAAAAGTGAAGGGCAAATTCAAAAAACGCCATGAGAAGTTAAGTTACCTGATAGCATTCCCCCTTATGATGTATGACAATATCCTTTCTTCAAATACTTCCAAACTTATTATCATTCCTAAATAATTCATTCCTAAATAATTCAGACTTTGAAATCGCAACAAAAAATTTTCTTGACGAAGCATTGTCAAAAATTTATAATGTTACTCAAATTTATTTAAATAACACAATAAATTCATCAGCAAAGGAGGATTTTCTTGATCTATTCTATTTCTGATTTAGCCATAGAAGCTGGCATATCTTACCACACGTTATATTTTTATATTAGAGAAGGACTAATAAGAGAATCGGTTCTTGTTGGTAGTCGTCAGAGAATATTTGACGAATCTGATTTAGATAGGTTAAAACGCATTATCCGTCTTAGAAAGGAAGGGAAATCTATAAAGCACATTAAGGCTATTCTAGAAGAGGAGAAGGCAGATGACCCCACAAAATATCTATGAATTAGTTGATCTTAAAGAGGACCCTTTTCGCATAAGTCCCGATCCACGGTACTTTTACCATACGATAGGTCATGATGATGCTCTACAACGTCTTTATCTCTCAATAGAGAAAAAGAATGGTCTTAATATAATCTACGGTGATTACGGAACTGGTAAAAGCACTATGGTTGAGATACTCCAGAGACGTTACGGAGGAAACGAGAATTATATAGTTGCGAAAATGGCAACAGCTAAAGCTAAAAGCGAATACCAATTTTATCAATTAATACTGAACGCTTTTAACATTAAAAACACAGCTCGATCCACTCTATCTTCCAGGACACTTCTTGAAACATTCTCTTTTGAAAAGAACATTGGTGAAGGCAAAACAATAATACTGATTATAGATGAAGGAGAAGCTTTAACCCCAACCAACATTGATATACTAAGAACTTTGTTAAACTTTGAAGCTCCCGATCAAAAATTTATTCAAATGATAATATTTGGTCAAATGGAACTACTTCCCAAAGTCCGCCGTAGAAGAAATTTTGTTGATCGCATCAGTTTATCATATATTCTTAATCCACTAAACATAAGCGAAATGCGAGAGATGATCGATTTCAGATTAAAAGTTGCTGGTTGGAGAGGACAAAAATTGTTTGAGGACGATGCTTATGAAACGATTTATGACTATACCAAAGGATTTCCAAGACAAGTAGTTAAGCTCTGTGGCATGTCTTTAGAAACTTGCATTATGAACGGAGATTTCATAGTCACCAGAGAAATTGTTAAGTATCATGGGGATATGGAGACGAAGCTCTATGGATCCCGAAAAATTAGAAAAATATAAAGAAGCTACTGGGATCGCCCTACTTAATGCATATAGTAGCGGGTTGTTATCTCGGGAAGAGTATCAATTAATTCAGAAATTCAAACGTGAGAAATGGAACAACGTTAAAGATTTCCTAAAGTCTATTTCTGAAAAGAAAATCGTATCTGATGGGGAAAAGGAGTCTACAAATAATGTATACTCAACTGATGTGGAGTATACAAAAAATGTGGAGTCCACAAAAGATGTATACTCAACTGATGTGGAGTATACAAAGAATGTAGAGTCTACAAATAATGCATACTCAACTGATGTGGAGTATACAAAGAATGTAGAGTCCTTGCTTCCTAGAGTAAATTTAATAACAAAGACATACAACGAAACCAAAATCAGAGTTCCAGTATTATCAAACGTAAATATAAAGAGCAATTTCACAAAATTTGATAACGAAGTCAGCGACTATTTGAGCAGTCAGCAAACACTTCTTGAACAGAGCATATATAACAGGCTTTACAGGTTATCTGTTGGGTACGGCAGAAATTATTGCCGAGTAAACGCAGAAGCCCTAATGAAATCTTGTAATATCAAAGATAGGCGTACTCTTAATTCCGGAATAGATGGACTTATAAAAAAGGGTCATATTCAGATAATTAATAGAAATAACAAAGGGACACTGTATAGAATTTTCTTTCCACACGAAATTATGGATAATGAAGACAATACTAATATAGAGATGACGCCAATTACTGATAATTCAGAAATTGAATAAATAAACCCAGAGAAACTTTAAGGGAAATGGAGAAAGAGCATATAAAGGAAGCAATATAGAATCTAAAAGTTCTAGATATGAAAAATAGATCGTGAGGTATTCGGTTTCTCAGATGCAACTTACTTTTCAAGATATAGCACTTTAAAAGAAGAAATACTGCACTTTAAAAGAAGAAATACTGCACTTTAAAAGAAGAAATACTGCACTTTAAAAGAAGAAATACTGCACTTTAAAAGAAGAAATACTGCACTTTGAAATAAAAAAAATGTGTTTTAGCCCTTTATTTTCAATCATTTGCGAAAGACGTAATTTAAAACAACGTTTTAAATTTAAAACAACAACAACATACTGTTATAGTACCTAAGTACCTATAATAACTAAGGGCACAGAAATATGAAAATTTATTTGTTGTTGTTTTTTTTATTTTTAAGCTTATAGGGAAAAGGGAAAGAAAGCATAAAATTCCAAGTGAGTTGGAGGAGACATAAGATGACACAAAAAAAATCATTACCAGATTCAACTGATGACAAAGAGGAAAAACTACCTATACCAACGTTCATAAAATCAGAAGTCAATTTTGTAAGACTTCCATTCTTTGCTCTATCAAGGAAAGATTCTTCAAATAGAACAGAAACAGAGTACAGAGAATCCACCGAAAGAGATGGGAAGAGGATAGAAATCCTTTGGACGGTTACCGCAAACGCTAAATTTGGCTATCCAACCCCATTTGATAAAAAGGTGCACAAAGCAATTGAATCAATTATAAGTAGAAAAGGACTCCCTATAAAAAATCCCATTGATTTCTCAATATACGAAATCTGCAAGCTCCTAAATATAGATGCTGATTCTGGAAGAAATTATGAGATGGTCAAAAACGCCTTAATTAGGACCTCGTTTGCAGGTATACAGTCTAAAGGAACTTTCTATTCCAAAAATGATAAAAGATGGATTGAGGATGCATTTCATCTCTATGACAGGATTGTGTTTATTGGAGAAACACTCCCGGATGGAAGTATTGCTGAAAGCAATTATCTCTTCTTGAGCGATTGGTATCTCAAGAGCCTTAATTCCTTCTACATAAAGCCGCTTGACTATGGCTTCTTTTTAAGCTTAAAAAGCAACATAGCCGGTAGATTATATGAATTCCTCAGTTTACAATTCTACGGAACGGGTGGTAAACCATACTCCATTGATTACCACAAACTATGTCAGGTCTTGCCCATAGTTGAACAAAAATATTTATCAAAAGCTATCCAGAATTTAGAATCTGCCCATGAAGAACTCATCAAAAAGAATTTTATCTCAAAAGCAGAATGGTGTGAGAAACCCAATTGGACAATAGTCTATTATCCAGGGAAAAAAGCCAAGGAGGAGCTAAAAAGTGCTGAAACCGAAAATCAGCTAAAGGTTGAACTGTCAATATCTGACGGAAAACAAGCCATAGATAGTGAGATAGAGTTATCCCAAGATAAGTCTGAAATAATTGAGAACCTTATTCAGAAGGGGATAGCGAAAACTACTGCTATTAGATTAGCTAATAACTACTCAGACGATCGGCTTAGAAGACAGATAAACATATTTGATTGGTTAGTAAGGAATAAAAGCCCTTTGGTTGAAAAGAATCCAGCGGGTTTCTTAAGAAAATCAATAGAGGAGGATTACCAACCACCCAAAGAGTATTTGGATCAGCGAGATAAAGAAGCTAAGGAGCAGAAAGGGAAAGATCGCCAAGAACGTTGGTTAAAACGTAGGGAAAAACTAATAAGACAGGAAGTTGCTAACTGGGATCAGGTTTCTTTGGAGGAAAGAATAAAAGGGAGATTAAATTTTTGGATAATAAGTGAGACGATGAATAATAGGACACCAACACCAGAGCAAATAGAGATAAAGAAAAAGGAATTGATAGACTGCTTACCAAAGACTGATGATGAGAAATTTGAATATCTGTCTCAAAAATATCTAGAATTACCCCCTGATGATTTTGAGTAGGAATAGCAAAGAAAATTCTTGGAGTTTTTGTTGCATTATTTACAAAAATTTAATAAAAAGTAATTGACATCTAAATTAATTTATTGTATAGTAGAGATTGGGATTATTTTTTATAGGCAAGATGGTATGTTCCTCTGATTTGTTTGAGGAAAATAAAATATTTTGAATGGGACTAAGAGGGAGCAGGACTTTTTAGCATAGTGTGATATTTTGTGCTAGAAAGTTTTTGTTTTTGCAACTTGTAATATACATTATATATATCTTATATAAGCTCTCCTTAACCACAAAGCTATCCGAAGGGAAAAAATTATGTATCATCTTTGTGGCTCAAAATACATCCCTCATTTGTCACGTCTTTTTATAGTTCAATCAACGGATTTCTTTAATTTCATAAGAAACTTGTTTTCAAATTGTGATCACCCTATTGATGAGGATTATACTTTATGTCTGCTCCTATCGCAAAAAAAATCTATCGGATACACGAATTAGCTAAGGAACTTGATAGGCGTCCTCTAACCATCAAAAGATGGGAATCGGCAGGGTTAATACCCAAAGCTAGAAGAGATACTCGGGGGTGGCGTTATTATACCGAAGACGATGTCAGAAACTTAGTGAAAATAGTCAAGGAAAATAACTATTTTTCTAAACTCGCCCAATATTAAATGTAGCTGATTTCTGATTCAAGTAAGGGCAACGTTAGATTTGTCTTTTCACCTCTGAGGATATGAAACAATATGCAAGAAGCAAACAAAGAGAAGGAAATTATTTTTGATGGCAAAATATCTTGTAACTGGTGGAGCGGGATCGGATCGCATATCGTTGAAGAATTGCTCAATGGAGGGGAATTCGTTAGAATTCTTGACAATTTCTCTACGGGCAGACGACAGAATATCCTACCATTCATTGATAATCCAAATTTTGAGCTTATAGAAGGTGATTTGCGAAGCTACCATATCGTTTTGGAAGCAGTAAAAGGGATAGATTACGTTCTCCATCAGGGCGCTCTTCCATCAGTTCCAAGATCAGTAGAAGACCCCATAACCACGAATGATGTAAACGTCAATGGCACATTAAATGTCCTTGACGCATCAATTAACGCAGGGGTGAAAAGAGTAGTTTTTGCATCGTCATCATCAATCTATGGCAATAGTGAGGAACTTCCAAAAAGAGAGGATATGAAGCCTGCACCAGAATCGCCTTATGCCATATCAAAATATGCGGGAGAAAGGTATTGCCAGATATTCACGAGGCTATATGGGCTTGAGACAGTGTGCCTTAGGTATTTCAATGTATTCGGTCCTCGGCAAGACCCGAACTCTCAATATTCGGCGGTGATACCGAAGTTTATTCGGCTGATTAAAGAAGGGCAAAGCCCTATAATATACGGAGATGGTGAAGCGTCCAGAGATTTTACTTATGTCGCAAACGTCGTCAATGCGAACCTGCTTGCCTGCACATCTAAGTATGCGGTTGGTGAGGTGTTCAATATAGCTTGTAGTGGGAGCATAACCATAAACCAATTAGTAAAAAAATTAACTGATATTTTTGGCAACAATATAGAGCCAATATATAAAGACCCAAGACCAGGGGATGTCAAACATTCATACGCATCTATTGAAAAGGCAAAGACTCTGTTAGGTTACAACGCTATGATTAGTTTTGACGAAGGGCTGGTTCGTGTGGTTAATTCATATTGAAAAGCTGTCAGAAAGTGTTTTCCTAACAATATATCAGATGATAGGAATGGTTGCGTAAGGTGTGAGCGATATGGAATGCATTAAAAATTGCCTGTGGCATTTAAAAGATATTGGAGTGACAAGCAGAATGAAAATACGATATGACACTGAAGCTGATGTTATGTTATTGCTACTTCGTGATGATCCGCCGGTGGATGCTATTGAAGAGCCAGGTGGAGTTATTGTCAGTTATGGAGAGGACGGAGAACCTGTTAGCATAGAGTTTCTGAATGCATCCGCCCGGCAATTGATGCTCCCAAATGAAGTTAGCGTTACGATCCAGATGGAAAATATTAGATGATTGAGCAAAAAACAACTCTTCTTTGTGTCTCAGTTGCGGGTTTAGGATGTTGTTTGGGTTATAACTCTATGATTAGCTTTGAAGAATGGCTGGTTCGTGTGGCTAATTCTAATTTATAGGGGAACCTTTTGAGTGCATCTTTTGGGACTAATGTATTAAAGCTATTATCAAGCAAAATCGCTTCGCAGGCGATAAGCTTTATAACTGCTCCTATAATTGCAAGGATATTTTTGCCAGAGCATTTTGGCACTGTCCAGTTATTTTCGTCAATAAGTGGAGTTATCGTTGTCATATCTTGCTTACGATACGAATTGTCAATACCGTTAGGCAGAGACAAAAACGAGGTTATAGCTAGTTTCGTAATAAGCATTATATCTGCTTTGGCGATCGCTTTGTTATCGTTTGTTGCAGTGCTGATACTAAAAGCGAAGGTTGCTGTATGGTTAAAGTCACCTGAATTAGAGGCGTTTTTATGGTTTCTGCCATTGACAGTATTGTTAGGCGGTATTGGTAATGCGATAAGATATTATGCCTCACGTTCGGGCAAATTCGGGGCTATGGCTTGGGCGGATTTTGGTTCTATTGCGGGAAATATGCTTTTAACAATATTATTTGGCTTGATTTTCGGCGCTTCTGCAATGTTTCTATTTGTCGGGCAAATTACAGGTATGGTATTGAGTATTCTGATACTCTTTATTTTCCTATCACGAGAGTTTTTATCTGAAGCCAAAACCGTAAATTTATCTCTCAGAGATGTATGGGAAGTCGCTAAGTATCACAAAAAATTCCCGATTTATGATATATGGGCAGGACTATTTAACTCAACTTCAATGCAATTACCGCCAATTATATTGGGCGCATATTTTTCTACAACTGTTGTTGGTTATTATTCTTTGGGAAATAGGTTTGTTGGATTACCTATAGCATTATTGGGTGGATCGATTGCGCAGGTATTTTTTCCTTCTGCGGCAAAGGAATATAATGAAACTGGCAAATTAACTAATATAGTCAATAACACATTCAAACGGCTTATTCAGATTGGTGTTTTTCCCTTTATGATATTAGGATTTTTTGGTGGACCACTTTTTGGTTTTGTCTTTGGAAATAATTGGGTAGAAGCTGGTGTATATGCACAGATTCTTAGTATTTATGTTCTTTTCCAGTTTATAAGTTCCCCATTAAGCGCAGTATTTGCAATATTTAACCGTCAGGGAACCGGTCTATTTTTAACTTTAAGTCAATTAATAAATAGAATGGTTGTGCTTATATTATTTGCACGATTTGGGATAGCAAGAAATTGTTTAATAGCTTATTCTGCTGTCAGTTCAATCTTCTATATCTTGATACTTTATTTTGTGTTTCGTTTTAGTAAAGCTTTTATAAGTTCAGGAATGAAAGTATTGGTAAAGTACGCCATACTTTCATTTATATTGTTGTTACCTGTGCTGTTTATATCAAAAATTATTAATAACATCTATTTTACGCTAATATCTCTTGTTATAGATGCAATGTTATATTTATTCTCATTGTATCGTCTTGATTTAGATATTCGTAATGTTATGCATAGAGTTTCAAGTAAGATACTATTGGGGAGATTATGGTAGATGAAAGGAAAGATAAAAAGTTTGTTAAAAACAATATTATGTTATCTTCCAATCGTAAAACATATATATAGGACAAGAGGAACAGCAACACCAATTACAATCAGAATTTGGTTTTTTCAAAAAATGTTGGGTTTTAATCGTAAAGCTTATTGGCCTGTGCATCCTGCTTCTGTAATTAATAATGCTCAAAATATTAAAGTTGGAATTGGCACCTCACCAGGACTAATGCCTGGAGTTTATATACAAGGTATTGGCCAAGTCGAAATAGGAGATTATTCAATTTTGGCTCCCGGAGTTGGAATTATAAGTGCTAATCATGATACGTATGATCTTAAAAGCCATATAATTGGTAAAGTTAAAATTGGTAGATATTGCTGGATTGGAATGAATGCTGTTATCCTTCCTAACGTTGAATTGGGGGATCATACAATAGTTGGTGCAGGTGCAATTGTCACAGAGAGTTTTCCAGAAGGCTATTGTGTTCTTGCTGGTGTGCCTGCAAGGGTAGTAAAAACTCTGGACAAAGATAGGGTAGTGGAAAAACGAGACAAGTGGGAGTATTATGGGTATATACCTAAAGAGAAATTTCTAAAGAAAATAGGTAAAAGAAAGGCTTGATTATGAAGATAAAAGATTTTATTGATAAATGTTGCCTTGCTTTAGAAGTTGAACCGGGGACATTAAACAGGGATTCATCGCCTGATAATGTTGAAACATGGGATTCTATGGGATATTTAAACCTTATTGCCATGATTGATAAAGAACTTGGTTTGTCTTTAAGTGGAGATGATTTACAAAAAATCAACACTTTAGGGGATTTAATTGATGAGCTAAAGTCTCGCGGAGTTTTGGAATAAAATGAGTTTTAAATCAGCGAAAATATCATATATTGAATATTATTTACCAGAACAAATACTTACTAATGAGGAACTTCAGACGTTATATCCTAGATGGTCATCAGAAAAAATATACTCAAAAACAGGTATTTCTACCCGACACATAGCATCTCAAGATGAATGTGCATCTGATCTTGGATATAGAGCAGCTTATAAGTTGTTTAATCAAAGCAATATAAAACCAGAGGATATTGATGTTCTCATATTTTGCACTCAAACACCCGATTATTGTTTGCCTACATCAGCTTGCATATTACAAGATCGCTTAGGATTACCAAATTCCTGCGCTTCTTTTGACATAAATTTGGGATGTTCTGGATTTGTTTATGGACTATCAATAGCCAAAGCTTATATTTGCAGTGAGATGGCAAGAAATGTTTTACTGATCACGGCAGATACATATTCCAAAGTTATTCATCCATTAGATAAGTCTGTCCGCACAATTTTTGGTGATGCTGGGACAGCAACTATTATAAGTTCTAATGATGGTATTGCCGAAATAGGGTCTTTTGACTTGGGAACAGATGGTTCTGGTTATAAAAATTTTATTGTTCCTACTAGTGGATTCAGGATTCCGAAGAGTTCTGAAACTTCCATAGAAAAAGAGGATGAAAGTGGAAATATTCGTTCTCTTGATAACTTATATATGAATGGATCCAATCTCTTTTCATTTACTCTTGATGCTGTTCCTAAAACAATTGAACAACTTTTACAAAAAGTTAATCTTAATTTGAGTGATATTGATTGGTTCATAATGCATCAGGCAAATAGATTTATGCTCCGGCATCTGACAGAAAAATTAAATATCCCAGAAATTAAGGTTCCTATTTGTTTAGAACAATATGGCAACACTGTTTCTTCTTCAATTCCCATTACTCTTAGAGATTGCCAGAAAAACGGGTTATTTAAAAATGGAGATTTATTAATGCTTATAGGATTTGGAGTTGGTTATTCGTGGGGTTCTGTGTTGCTAAAATGGATGGGTGAAGATAAGAATGTATCCTGATAGGTTCAAAGATAAGGTTGCTTTGATAACTGGGGCATCATCTGGTATAGGTTTTGCTACAGCAAAAAGATTAGCCTGTGAAGGGGCTTCAGTGATACTATTCGCCCGACGAAAAGAACTCTTGGAAAAATGTGTTCAGGAGATCGCCGATAATGGCGGTAAAGCCTGTTACTTCGTTGGAGATGTCACTAATGATGGTGATGTTGCTGGCTGTATAGAACACATTTTGGAAACTTTTGGAACAATTCATATATTAATCAATAATGCTGGAATGGAACTTGTTCGCTCTTTTGCGATGACATCTTATGAAGAATGGAATAAGATTATTGATGTAAATTTAGGAGGGGCAATAAGATTTACGCAGAAAGTCCAGAAAGCCATGATAAAAAATGGAGGAGCTATTGTTAACGTAAGCTCTGTATGTGGATTGGTAGGAGTATCAGGATATTCTGTTTATTCTATGACTAAGGGTGGGTTAATATCACTGACAAGATCTCTTGCTCTTGAGCTTGCATCAAGAAACATAAGGGTTAATGCTGTTGCTGCCGGTATGGTTGAGACAGATTTGATGGATAGAGTATTTCGCAATTTATCATCAGATCAAGTAGAACGAATTAGGTCTATGCATCCATTAGGCTTCGGTAAGCCAGAGGATGTGTCCGCAGGTATTTCTTTTCTTGCATCAGATGATGCTAGATGGATCACTGGCACTGTTCTTGTTATTGATGGGGGATATACAGCGATATAACTAATTTCAAATTATAACGAAGTTTAGTGACAAGATTAAAAACAAAATCTTTATGAATATAGAAATAATACAAGATATTATACCTGAAGTTATAGAGGGATTTAAACTATATGCACATGAGACATCAAGAAACTTTGATGAGGATAGCTGGCTTTACTGGTATAAGAATAATCCCTATGGTGACGGTGTGCATGGTTTAGCGATGGATCGGGGGAAAGTAATTGGATTTTATAGCCTTATTCCTACAGAAATGTGTATAGCTAACAGCACTCTAATAGGAGCGAAAGGAGAATTTCTTGTTATCCATCCGGATTATCGCCGAAAATCCTTGCCTAATTCAAAAGTTCCTTTAGCTTTTGACTTAGTAAGGATAACAAACCAAGAGGCATATAAATATAACATAGATGCTGTTTTCACTACGGCAACTAAAGTTGCAACATTATGTCATCAGTATTCAGGTGCGAAGACTTTTGAGTTTGAATGTCAAATGTTTTATACTTCTTTTAGTTATCCAAAGATTGGAAGCAGATTATCTCCTATAAAAAGGGCATTAATTAGAAATGCGGTATTAGTTTCAACTTATATATTAAGATTTCCACTCAAACTTAAATCTTTTAAAATCAAAAGCACAAGAAATGCATTTACCAAAATAGAAAACCTTAGTATTAATGACTTTTACAATGACAAAGAAACAAACTATTTGGTTTACCCTAATTCGAAAATGATAAATTTTAGATTTCCTAAAGGAAAATACATTAAATATTATAACGAAAAAAATCACAATTATCTAATCTTTACTAAACCGAAGCATAACAATCAAGTCATATTGAAGGCTTGGTCAAGTCTAGACCTAAGTGAAGATGAATTTGAGAGCGTATTTATTGATCTATTTGAGGAATGTCGTAACTATGGAGCTGAATCTGTATCAATGATTATCCCAAATGATGACTTATCTCAATATTCAGAATTCTGGAAATATGGGTTTCTGTCAAAAAAAACCTTTTCTAATTTTAACCTTTATAGTCGCAATTCCAATATATTCAACGATCTTAAAAAATATAAATGGAAAATAAATGAAGCACATATTGGTTATATAGGATTTGAATGATATAAGATGAAAACTGTTATTCACTTTACTGATGAGGTTTTTTTCAAACCTATTAAATATACATTTAACCTTATTCTCTCAACTTTGGGTATTGACTATGAGATCCTAAATATCAATAACATAAAAACTGATGCACTGGTAATAAGTTATGGAAGCAAAAGACCTGAAATAAAGGCAAATTACCATATTCATATCTACCAATCCAAACTCTTTGGCGATAATTATATGAAGCCAGAGTCTATGCCAAAACTACCGTTGAAGCGATATAAGGATATTCCAATTATATACGAGGGTAACGGCGATCTTAGCGAATTCGTTGTTCGGAATGGAAATGTCATAGAGACAAATATTGACATAATCGCATCGTCATTTTTCATGCTCTCACGCTATGAGGAGTATTTAGTTGATGAAAGGGACCAGTATGACAGATTTCCTGCGTCTGCAAGTGTAGCATATAAAGAGGGATTTCTGACTAGACCGATCGTCAACGAATACATAGAATTGCTATGGGAGTGGATAGATAGCTTTAACCTTGGCTTCAAGCGGAAAAGGCTCTGGGGAGATAAGGATTTTTTTGTATGCTTAACACATGACATTGATGTTGCGAAATGGAATATTTACAATGAGGTAAAAGAATGGGGACGAATAGCATTAAAAAAACGCAAACCTGTATCTGCGATCAAGAGAATGAAAAAGGCATTGGGCTTGATGATTAGGCGTATTGATCCGTATTGGAACTATAAAGAGATAATTGAAATTGAGAAACAATATGGGTTTTCCTCATCATTTTACTTTTTCGGAGGGGGTAATCATATTTTAGATGCCACGTATTCTGTTTATGATAAAGAAATAACGAATCTGCTTCATGAAATAAAAAACAACGGATGCGAGGTTGGGCTACACGGCAGTTTTAATTCCTACAATAATTTGGAGATGCTTCAAAGCGAAAAAGAGAGTTTAGAAAAGATTGTTGGCGAAATATATAGCATACGCCAACATTGGCTGAGATTTGATGTCAAAAAGACTTATGCTATATACGAAAAGATAGGGATAAAATGTGATGTCACGCTTGGTTATGCCCAGCATGAGGGATTCCGCGCAGGTATATGTCTCCCATATCAGCCATATAGTCTTGATGAAGATAGACCATATAACGTGATGGAAATTCCGCTCACAGTTATGGACGGCACGTTAGGTAATTCTCAATATGAGGGTTTAACAGCAGAACAAGCATGGCTTAAAATAGAATCATTGCTTGCGTCAGTGAAAAGATATAACGGTTGTATTGTAATCCTTTTTCACAATACTTATCTTGATGTTCTTGGTCATAGTGAGTATATGGATTTATACAAAAGGTGCATAAATTTTATCTCTGATAACAATGGCTTGGGTGCGTCTCCGATAAAGATTAGCAAGCACTTGTTTAGTTTTAATAAGTATTATATGTGAGATTTTCTAGAAATCTATGGAGTAAATTTTAGATGATAGCAAAAACTGTGTTAATTACTTCTGGTCATTTATGGGATTGGTGTTTTAAGGGTGGTATACATTTTTTAACTAAGTTTTTCATCAATAAGGGTTGTAGAGTGGCATTTCTGACCATTCCTTTTTCCATTTTTACTATCCTCCATAGTTATAAAACTTATAGGAGCAAAAGGGTTCCTCTGGCAATGAAATCATGGTTGAAAAATGGGAAAATAGAATATGGAGGGAATTTTATTTCTTATGTTCCTTTTACTTTATTTCATCCTGGTACGGGGCTTCCATCTTTTTTAAATAATAATTTTATGTTAAATCATTTTCTTGATCTATCATTTCCATCTCTTAAACAATGGCTCAAGAGGCGAAATTTTGATCAACCAGATATACTCATGGTAGAATCTGGTTTACCAGCAAGCATTTCTCAAATAGTTAAATATGAAAAAATGATTTGCAGAATATCTGATGATCCGAGTGATCTGGGATATCCTGACTCAGTAATTAAACTGGAAACGGATATTTTAAAAAGGTCAGATATTGTTCTCCCTGTCTGTAAAGCTATTTATGATTCAACGATAAGTCGGAGAGGAACAGATAAAGGAGTTTATTATCTTCCGAATGGAGTAGAAATTGACATTTTTCAAAATAGAGCAGATAATCCACCTGAATATTCTAATATACCAAAACCCAGAGCAGTATATGTTGGAGGATTAAATGGTATGGTTGACTTTGATCTTCTTTCTTATACTGCAGAAAGACTGCCGAAAGTTTCTTTTGTTATTATTGGACCGTATTCAAAAATACCATTAAAAGAAATTCCAAAAAATATATATTTTCTTGGAGGGAGATCATATCATCAATTACCATCTTATTTACAGAATGCTGATGTTGGCTTAATACCATTTCAGCAATCTAAAAAATTTGATAAAATGGAACGCCCTATTAAATTCTATCAATATGTTGCTAGCGGTCTTCCGGTGGTTTCCGTTTCTATTGGAGGACTAAAGGTTATGGAACCTTATGCATTTCTTGCAAACTCTTATGAAGATTTTTCAATGGCTATTAAAGATGCAATAAATGTGGATGATAAATATAAGGATGATTTACGCAACATAGCGCAAGAATTTTCATGGGAGAATATTTATTCTCAATTTGAAAAAATATTATCAGAGAATAATATACATTTCTAATTCAAAGGTTAAAAAATGATAGTTAATTTAAGCAAATTTAAATTCAAAAGTTTATTTTTTATATTTATATTTCTCTTGTTTTCTATCATTTTATTTTTAATCATAACTTCCGATAGCATCAGTCCAGATTTACTGTTACCACTTTTTCTAACCGTAATGATATTTCTTATTGCTTTAATAGCAGTATCTTTTGTAATACAAAGATCGGATTTTGACATTTTTGAATTAGTTTATTGGTCCCTAGCATATTTTTTACTCCTTTTTGGAATTCGTAGTATACATATATTTTTGTATGGTTCTCCTTTTATCGGAAAATTTCCTTTTGATTCCAGAACACTATCAGCTTTCAATTTTGCTCTCTTTTATATATTACTAAGTTTGATAATATTTTTAATAGGTTATTATTCTAATTTAGGATTAAGATTATCTAATTCCGTCAGTTCTCTTTATTTGTTACCAAAAATTTGGAATGTCAATAAAGCAAGAGTATTGATTGTAATACTTTCTATAACTGGATTATTGTTCCATTTATATTTTATTCGTACGTTAGGTGGATATAAATATTATATATTCAATAAATCTGAAACTATGCTTGCAACTGGTAATGAATATATAAAATGGGGCGCTTCTCTTACAAACTATGCCTTTTTCATCGCATATATTATTTGGTTAAAGACTAGGAAACTGCGGTTTTTTTATTTAATTCTTCTTCCAATAAATTTTTTATTAGCATTTCTGAGTGGTTCAAAGGGAAGTTTCTTGAGTATTATTCTGGTAATGCTTGTTATTTACAGTTATTTAAAAAAGAAAATCAAAATTTTGCACATTATTTACTTTGTATTATTTGCTTTGATTATTATTTTTCCTATTTTTAATGCATACAGAGGTAATTTTGAAGATTTTTCTGAATTGATTTTATATGGGCAAAAAAGAATAGGACATGCGTTAGAAAGTGAAGAATCGTTCATCTATGAAATTTTTCATCGCTTTGCTGGCACAGATATGCTTACAATTGCAGTTAGAGATACACCGGATGTTGAGCCTTTTCAGTTTGGTAAGACCGTATATTTAATCCTTGTTGCTCCTATTCCTAGAAAATTATGGGCAGATAAGCCAATCATATCCGTGGGAAGATGGTTTGGAATGAAATACCTCAATGGATTTCAAGGAGCTGCTGCTGTAACTATTATTGGTGATGGATATATAAATTTTCACATTGCGGGAATTATTTTCTTTAGTTTAGTAATGGGTATGTTTGCGCGATTTATGTACCATTATTGTATAATTAGGGGTGTCAATTATAGTTCTGTTTATGTTTATGCTATATTTTTCAATATTTTGTTTAAATCATGGGAATTAAGTATTGTAACATTAATTATAAGATTAATATTAGCAGCCATTACGACCTTTGTTATATGTTTTTTCTTGAAAGACAATTAATAGTAAGTTTCACTTTATTACCAGAAATTTTAATTTCAGGTAAATATTTATTCTGGTAATTCTAAATTGCTATCTGAAACCAATATTTATCAGGTTTGAATTAAATGTCTATATAAAACTGCTTATTGGATAAAGCGAAACGTCATTCTTAATCAAAAGCTTGTTCTTTGTAAAAATAGTAGCAGGAATTCATTTCTTTGTTATGATTTTTTTGGATTTCTGCTGCAGTTTTCTCCAAGCAAAAGCTGGGACAGGAATAACAAATGTGAAGTATTTTCATTTCTCCATACATTTTCAAAGTTATCAGTTATTAATAAAAGCTAGCACAAATTGTTAAATTTTATGGGTTCTTTGGTGACAAATATGAAAAGTTCATTATAAAAGGCAATAAAAATGCGGATTTAGCATTTTGAACCTGTTGGTAAATTGATAAAACTTGTATGTAGAAAATATATGGGCTTGCTTGAATTTATCGCCAAAGAACCGTATTATGAATGGAGGATTATTATGAAAAGACTTCTTTTTACTCCTAGTTTTCCTCCTTCTATTGGAGGGGCTCAAACATTTATGATGGAACGTGTCAAAGTATCACCAGATAATTTGACTGTGATTGCGGCAAAGTGTGATGGTTATCAGGAATTTGATAATCAACAATCATTTAAGATAGTGCGTTTTGATTATCCTTGGAGAAATCCAAGTTTTGCTCCTGTTCGTCGGCTGATGCAATTGTATGCTGCGCATAGAGTTTTATCTGAGGCGTTAAAGAAAGATCATTATTCAGTAATTGAACTTGCTACGCCTTTTCCTGGTGCTTTCGTCTTGCCAAAGACAAATCGCAAATTTCGTCTCATTAGTTTTGCTTTAGGAGATGATATTCTTCGCCCAATAAGTACATTTTATTCAAAATATTTGTTTATTAAAACTTTGAGAAATATAGATCATATAATAGCCATTAGCCGTTTTACTCGTGATCTTCTTCTTGAAAACGGTTGTAGAGAGGAGCAAATTTCGATTATAAATCCTCCTATACATGATCGTTTTAAAAATATAGTAGATGGAACAATGATAAGAAGTAAGTTTCCCAATGCAGATTGTCTTTTGCTAACTGTAAGCCGGCTTGAACCTAAAAAAGGTATAGATTTAACTATAAAAGCTGTGGCAAGTTTAAAGGACAAATTTCCTGGCTTACATTATATAATAGTTGGAAATGGAAATAGAAATGAACGCCTAAGATTAGAATCCCTTGTAAGACGTTTATGCATATCTGATAGAGTTCATTTTTTGGGCAGAGTAGATTTCGATGAACTCCCCTTTATATATGCTGCTTGTGACATTTACGTAATGCCTACGAGGATGGATATACAAAAAGGTGAGGTTGAAGGATATGGAATATCCTTTGTTGAGGCGTCATCACAGTGTAAGCCTGTTATTGGTCCCAATGTTGGTGGTGCATGTGACGCAATTTTGGATAAAATAACTGGTTATTGCATAGATCCCAACAATGTGGATGAATTGATAGAAAAATTAAGTAATTTGATTCTTGATCCAAATTTAAGGAAAAAAATGGGTATAGCTGGTAGAGAATTTGCTATAAGACCAACAGACTGGTCTCCACTTCTTAACTTTAAATAGCAAATGTTGATATATAGTGCATTATCTTTGGTGAAGTTTATTTATTAAATTAACGACTTGTGATAGTTGTTTTTGTAAATCCAATGAAAATGGACACTATTTTTTAGGATATTCAAAAACCTATAAATTTAGAACCTTATAAATATTGTATACTGACCCCCATAAGGAGTGGACATACCGAAATTGTAGAGGTTATAATATTAAGTGAATAAACCTTAACAATGGAGGGAGAGAAAGATGAAACAAAGGAAATGGACAGCAGAGGAAAAAT